>Ga0182736_1001156_pt1 | contig 28584 bp, 22 predicted proteins | sample eDN5th30CKraftBY_FD_128882 | JGI IMG/M metagenome (GOLD analysis project Ga0182736, IMG submission 128882) | Enriched backyard soil microbial communities from Emeryville, California, USA - eDNA 5th pass 30_C Kraft BY (version 2) (version 2) | ecosystem: Environmental > Terrestrial > Soil >...
AAGATTCCGGTGCTGCTGGCCGGCATGTTGTCGCCGCCCAATATGGGCGCCGATTACGCCGCGAAGTTCAACGCGATTTTCCCTGATCTCGCCAAGAAACATAATGCGCTGCTCTATCCATTCTTCCTCGAAGGCGTCGCCGCCGATGACAAGCTCAACCAGCGCGATGGCATGCACCCCAATGCCGACGGCGTCGATGTCATCGTGAAGAATATTCTGCCGAAGGTGGAAGCGTTGATTGCGAAAGCCAAAGCTCAATAACTCAATAACCCCGTCATGGCCGGGCTTGTCCCGGCCATCCACGCCTTGTTTCAGGAAGAAAGACGTGGATGCCCGGCCCAAGGCCGGGCATGACGGAGAAGATGGCAAGTCCGAAAGTCAATCATGCCCCGTCTCTTCACCGGCATCGAGATCCCGTCCGGCATTGCCGAAGCGCTGAACATGCTGCGCGGCGGGCTGCCGGGCGCGCGCTGGATCGAGCGCGAGAACTATCACATCACCTTGCGCTTCCTCGGCGACATCGACGACCGCGCCGCGAACGATGCGGCTTCGGTCCTCGCCGATATCAGGAAGCCCGCATTCAACCTGCATTTTGACGGTCTCGGGTCGTTCGGCGGCCGCAAGCCGCGCTCGGTCTATGTGCAAGTCGCGGCCGAGCCGGCCTTGAACGAATTGCAGGATGAGCAGGAACGGCTGATGCGCCGCGTCGGGCTCGCGCCGGAAACGCGCAAGTTCACGCCGCATGTGACTTTGGCGCGGCTGCGCTCAACGTCGAGCCTCGATGTCGCGGATTATCTGTCGGCGCGTGGGTTCTTTCGCACCGCGCCGTTTCCGGTGGCGCGCTTCGTGCTGTACTCGTCGCGCGCCTCGACCGGCGGGGGGCCATACGTGGTGGAAGAGAGCTATGCGCTTCTCTGACTATGCCACCTTGAACAGCCGCATCTGCGCCTCGAGCATGGAGGTGGCGATGCCGTGGGCGTCTTCGACCGCTTCCAGCGCGAGCGACAGCGGCGTGTAGCGCGGCGCCTTCACCTCGCCGACGATGCTGCCGAAGTCGAACGAGAAGTCGGCTTCGAACTTGCGCGCGAGCTGCTGCATGCGGCGATTGCCGGCGAGGCAATCCATGCGCAGCAGGCGGATGCCGCGGTTGCGCGCCGACAGCAGAATGCGCTCGAGCAGCGCGGTGCCGACGCCGTGGCTCTGCCAGTCCTTTTCGATGGAGAAGGCGGCTTCGGCCTCGTTGCTGAACAGCGGGCCGACCGGGCGCAGTTCGCCGGCGCCGCGCAAGGTGCCGTCGACGAAGAACCCGTACACGATGACGCCGAAGTCGCTGATGCTGTGGGCGTGCTTGTCGATGAACTCGTCGGAAACGGCGCCGGAAAAGCGGGTGTTGCGGCTCTCGCGATCGAGGCGCAGCAGATGGTCGCGGTAAGCGGCGGCCTCGGTCGGCCACAACTTGCGGACGACGCCATCCAGGGGCAGGGGCTCGCTCATATCGGTAGTCCTCAGGTCAGGTTGTCGGCCGGTTTGCGGCTTGCCCTTTGGTCTCCCGACGCAGTTTCTTGCGACTCAGTTTTTCGTTTGTGCGCATGTATATGGTGCATTGCAGCAAAAATACGATCCCTGCTTAGGGAGTAGACGGGTCACCGTTGCATAAAATGCATGGCTTCCAATAAGTTAATGATACCGCTTCCACGGCCGGATATTGCGGCCGAGGGGGCCTTTCCGCCGGAGCGGAAGGGACCGTCGCACCGGCATTCGCCGCGCGAAAAGGCCGCCTTCGCCCGGTGGGCGATTTACAGCTGCGGCGGTACGTCTTAGCAGATGCGGTATCTGTCCCGCCGACCCGAAACCTGCCCCTCCGTCATGAATCAATCCTTTGCCAGCCGCTATGCGGCGCTGGTCGCCTCGGGAAAGATCGAGGCCGACCCGGCGCAGGCCGAACTCGCCCGGCACTATGTCGCCCTCGACCAGCGGCTGACCGAGGGCCTCCTGGCGCGCAAGTCGTCGTCGCTCGGCTGGCTGTTCGGCAAGAAAAAGGCGCCGCCGATCAAGGGCCTCTACGTCCATGGCGAGGTCGGTCGCGGCAAGACCATGCTGATGGACCTGTTCTACGAGTCCACCCCGGTCGAGAAGAAACGCCGCGCCCATTTTCATGAGTTCATGGCGGATGTGCACGAGCGCGTGCACCGCTACCGGCAGGCCATCAAGGACGGCAAGGCCGCGGATCAGGACCCGATCCTGCACGCGGCCAACGAAATCGCCGACGAGACCCAGCTCATCTGTTTCGACGAATTCCACGTCACCGACATCGCGGACGCCATGATCCTCGGCCGGCTGTTCACGCGGCTGTTCGAGCGCGGCGTGGTGATGGTGGCGACCTCGAACCTGGCGCCGCGCGATCTCTACAAGGACGGCCTCAACCGCGCGCTGTTCGTGCCGTTCCTCAAGCTGCTGGAGCAGCAGTGCGAAGTGGTGCGGCTCAATGCGCGTACCGATTTCCGGCTGGAGAAGCTCACCGGCGTCAATGCCTGGTACGTGCCGCCTGACATCGAGGCCGAAGCCGCGCTCGACAATGCCTGGCGCGATCTGGTGGGACACGCCGAAGGCGCGGCGCATGAACTGATCGTCAAGGGTCACGTCGTGGAAGTGCCCAAAGCGGCGATGGGCGTCGCCCGCTTCGACTTCGCCGATCTGTGCTCGAAGCCGCTGGCGGCTTCGGACTTTCACAAGATCGCGCTGGAATTCCACACCCTCATCATCGACCGCATCCCGATCATGGACGAGTCGCGCCGCAACGAAGCCAAGCGTTTCATCATCCTCGTCGATACCTTGTACGACCACGCGGTGAAGCTGCTCGCTTCGGCCGAGGCGTCGCCGGAAAATCTCTACACCGGCACCGACGGCTACGAGGCCAACGAGTTCAAGCGCACCGCCTCGCGCCTGTTCGAAATGCGCTCGCAATCCTATCTCGGCCTGCCGCATGGTCCGCGCACGGCGGAGAATGTCGATCTGGCGAAAATCGTCGATACCTGAACCTTTTGGCGCCTAGAAGAAGCTGGTCCAGATCAGCAGCACGACGGCGATCGCCATCAGCGCCGTGGCGAGCCAGCCCAGCACGATCAGCCAGCGCGGCGCGGCCAGCAGGCGCACGCCGCGCTTGCTGATCAGGACGACCATCGTCGCAACCATGATCGGCACGGCGACGACGCCGTTGACCACCGCCGACCAGAACAGCATGGCGATCGGATCGATGTTGGTCGCGAGCAGCGCGGCCCCGCCGAGCGTCGCCGCGGCAACGATGGCGTAGAAGCCAATGGCGCGATTGGCCGGCAGTTCAAGGCTGCCCGGAAGCTTGAAGATATCGGCCACGGCATAGGCGGCCGAACCGGCCAGCACCGGCACGGCGAGCAGCCCGGTGCCGATGATGCCGAGGGCGAACAGCGCAAAGGTCAAAGGTCCGCCGATGGGTCGCAAGGCTTCGGCCGCCTGCGAGGCCGTGTCGATGTGCGTGATGCCGTGCGCGCGCAAGGTCGCCGCGGTGGTCACGATGATGAAGAACGCCACCATGTTGGAAAAGATCATGCCGACCAATGTGTCGACCGAAATGCCGCGGAACGCGCTTTGCCGCGATGCCGGATGGCTCACGCGCATGCGCCGATGACTCAGAGCCGATTCCTCGGCTTCCTGCGAAGCCTGCCAGAAGAACAGATAAGGGCTGATCGTCGTCCCGAAGACGGCGACGATCATCAGCAGGCTCGCCTGATCGAAGGCGATCGATGGCATGACCGTGGCGCGCAACACCTCGCCCCAGGCGATCTGAACGCTGAAGGCCGCGCCGACATAGGCGAACAGCACCAGCGTCATCATTTTGAGAATGCCGGCGTAGCGATGATAGGGGATGAAGATCTCGGCCATCAGGCAGATGACGCCGAACATCACGGCGTAGACGAGCGATGAGCCGCCGCCGACCAGCCGCAGTGCTTCGCCCATGGCGGCAAGATCGGCGGCGATGTTGATGGTGTTGGCGATCAGCAGCGCGGCGACGAGGAGATAAAGCACCGGCCGCGGCGCCACCCGGGCGATGTTGCGTCCCAGACCTTGTCTCGTGTTCCAGCCGATCACGGCACTGATGATCTGGATGGCCGTCATGAACGGCAGCGTCAGGAACACCGTCCACAGCATGCCGAAGCCGAACTGGGCGCCGGCCTGCGAATACGTGGCGATGCCGCTCGGATCGTCATCGGCCGCCCCGGTGACTAGGCCGGGACCGAGCGCGCGCCAGACCGACTTTGCGGAAAAGCGAATGAACGACACGGGATCAGGGTCCTCGGCGGGCTTCAACCGTCCTTATCGCATGTTGCGGGCAAGGGGGCACCAAGGTGCAAAACGGCACTGGACTTTGGTCGTAAGCTCTGCTGGTATAATGTATACACGATAAGAAAACAGGGTGGAAATGTTGCTGCACAACAGCAAAGTGGCTAAGCCATCGGCGGCCGCGCTCCGCGGCAGCAAGCAAAGAGTTTCCCAACATGGCGCGCAATAAAATCGCATTGATCGGCGCTGGCCAGATCGGCGGCACGCTGGCCCATCTGGTCGGCCTCAAGCAGCTTGGCGACGTCGTTCTGTTCGACGTCATGGAAGGCACCCCGCAGGGCAAGGCCCTGGACATTGCCCAGTCCGCCCCGGTCAACAAATTCGACGCCAAATTTACCGGCGCCAACTCCTATGAGGCGATCGAAGGCGCGGATGTCTGCATCGTCACCGCCGGCGTGCCGCGCAAACCGGGCATGAGCCGCGACGACCTCCTCGATATCAACCTGAAGGTGATGGGCCAGGTCGGCGCGGGCATCGCCAAATACGCGCCGAATGCCTTCGTCATCTGCATCACCAACCCGCTCGATGCGATGGTCTGGGCGCTGCAGAAATCCTGCGGCCTGCCGCAGCAGAAGGTCGTCGGCATGGCCGGCGTGCTCGATTCGGCACGCTTCCGCCACTTCCTGGCGGACGAGTTCAACGTCTCGGTCGAGGATGTCACCGCCTTCGTGCTCGGCGGCCACGGCGACACCATGGTGCCGCTCACCCGCTATTCGACGGTCGCCGGCATTCCGGTGCCGGACCTCGTGAAGATGGGTTGGACCACGCAGGCCCGCGTCGACGAGATCGTCAAGCGCACCGCCAATGGCGGCGCGGAAGTCGTCAACCTGCTCAAGACCGGTTCGGCCTTCTACGCCCCGGCGGCCTCGGCCATCGCGATGGCGGAAAGCTACCTGCTCGACAAGAAGCGCGTTCTGCCCTGCGCCGCCTATCTCAACGGCGAGTACGGCATGAAGGACATCTATGTCGGCGTGCCGGTGGTGATTGGCGCCAAGGGCGTCGAGCGTATCGTCGAGGTCGATCTCAACGGCGGCGAGAAGTCCGCTTTCGAGAAGTCCGCGGCCTCCGTGCAGGGTCTCATTGACGCCTGCAAGAAGATCGCGCCGACGCTGGCGTAATTTGGTGCTGTCATCGCCCGCGCAAGCGGGCGATCCAGTAACCGCTTGCGTCGATTGAAATGCGAGTACCGGGAATACTGGATGCCCCGCTTTCGCGGGGCATGACAGCCTAGGGAGTTGGGGAGAGCCGGATGAACATCCACGAATACCAAGCCAAAGCAGTCCTGAAGGAATTCGGCGTCCCGGTGCCGCGCGGCATCCCCGCCTTCACCGTCGATGAAGCCATCAAGGGCGCCAACGAACTCGGCGGTCCGGTCTGGGTGGTGAAAGCCCAGATCCACGCCGGCGGCCGCGGCAAGGCCGGCGGCGTCAAGGTCGTGAAGTCGATCGACGACGTGAAGAAGGAAGCGACCCGCATTCTCGGCTCGACCCTGGTCACGCACCAGACCGGCCCGAAGGGCAAGCAGGTCAACCGCCTTTACATCGAGGAAGGCTCCGCCATCGACAAGGAGTTCTATCTCTCCGCGCTGGTCGATCGCGAAACCTCGCGCGTTGCCTTCGTCGTCTCGACCGAAGGCGGCATGGATATCGAAGAAGTCGCGCACAGCACACCCGAGAAGATCGTCACTTTCTCGGTCGATCCGGCGACCGGCTTCATGCCGCACCACGCGCGCGCCGTCGCGCAGGCGCTCAAGCTGACCGGCGATCTCGCCAAGCAGATCGGCGACATTCTGCCGAAGCTTTATACGGCGTTCATCGCCAAGGACATGTCCATGCTGGAGATCAATCCGCTGGTCGTGACCAAGGACGCCAAGATCATCTGCCTCGACGCCAAGGTGGATTTCGACAACAACGCGCTCTATCGCCACGCCGACGTGATGGCGCTGCGCGACATCACCGAAGAAGACGACAAGGAAGTCGAGGCGTCGAAATACGACCTCAACTACATCGCCCTCGACGGCCAGATCGGCTGCATGGTCAACGGCGCCGGCCTCGCCATGGCGTCGATGGACATCATCAAGCTCTACGGCATGGAGCCGGCGAACTTCCTCGATGTCGGCGGCTCGGCCACCAAGGAGAAGGTGACCGCGGCGTTCAAGATCATCACCTCCGATCCGAACGTGAAGGGCATCCTGGTCAACATCTTCGGCGGCATCATGAAGTGCGACGTCATCGCCGAAGGTGTCGTTGCTGCCGTCAAGGAAGTCGGCTTGAAAGTCCCGCTGGTCGTGCGCCTCGAAGGCACCAACGTCGAGCTGGGCAAGAAAATCATCAAGGAATCGGGCCTCAACGTCACTTCCGGTGACGACCTGGACGATGCCGCGCAGAAGATCGTCAAGGCCGTGAAGGAGGCTGCGTAATGTCCGTCCTCATCGACAAGAACACGAAGGTCATCTGCCAGGGCTTCACCGGCAAGAACGGCACCTTCCATTCGCAGCAGGCCATTGCCTACGGCACCAAGATGGTCGGCGGCACCTCGCCGGGCAAAGGCGGCTCGACGCATCTCGACCTGCCGGTGTTCGACACCGTCGCCGAAGCCAAGGACAAAACCGGAGCCGATGCGTCCGTGATCTACGTGCCGCCGCCGGGCGCCGCGGACGCGATCTGCGAAGCCATCCAGGCCGAAATCCCGCTGATCGTCTGCATCACCGAAGGCATTCCGGTGATGGACATGGTGAAGGTGAAGCGCGCGCTGTCGGGCTCCAAGTCGCGTCTCATCGGGCCGAACTGCCCGGGCGTGATGACCGCGGGCGAGTGCAAGATCGGCATCATGCCGGGCAACATCTTCAAGACGGGTTCGGTCGGCATCGTGTCGCGTTCCGGCACGCTGACCTATGAAGCCGTGTTCCAGACCTCGCGCGAAGGCCTCGGCCAGACCACGGCGGTCGGCATCGGCGGCGATCCGGTCAAGGGCACCGAGTTCATCGACGTGCTTGAGATGTTCCTTGCCGACCCGAAGACCACTTCGATCGTCATGATCGGCGAAATCGGCGGCTCGGCTGAAGAAGACGCCGCGCAGTTCCTGATCGACGAAGCCAAGAAGGGCCGCAAGAAGCCGATGGTCGGCTTCATCGCCGGCGTCACCGCGCCTCCGGGCCGCCGCATGGGTCATGCCGGCGCGATCATCTCCGGCGGCAAGGGCGATGCGAAGTCGAAGACCGCCGCGATGGAAGCGGCCGGCATTCGCGTGTCGCCGTCGCCGGCGCGCATCGGCAAGACCCTGGTCGAAGTGCTGAAGGGCTAACGCCGCTTCTTCAGCCGCTCAGATAATAAGACGCAAGCGCCGCCAGGCTGATGCCGGCGGCGCTTGTCATTTGCAGCGGCGTCCAGCGCGTGATGCGGAGCGCCGGGGCGGCTGCGAGCACCAGCAGCGGCACGACGATAAAGACATAACGCGATGAGAACTGGTGCGTGATCTTGGCATTGCTCATGAGGCCGAGCAGCACGGCGACGCCGCTCATGCGCGTCAGCCATTCATGGCGGTGGCGCCACAGGTGCAGCGTGAAGCACGCGGCAAAGGCCACCGCCGCAAACGACAGCAGATAAGCGGCTGTCCAGCCGACAGGCGTCAGCGCGCGTTCGCCGAACAGCGTCATCGTAGTCGCGCGCAAGGGAACGAAGCCGCCGCCGAGCATGAAGGCGACAGGGGCGGCGGCGAGCGCGAGGGCGACGAGCCAAGCTGGCTGTCGCAGCGGCGCGTAGATGCGAGGCGCGAGCAGCAGCAGGATGACGCCGGCATAACCGGCGCCACGCACGGCATTGTCCAGCGCGAGACCCGCGGTGCTCCACGCCGTACGCGGCGGCACCAGCCCGCCCCAGACGATGAATACCGGCGCTGTCAGCGCGACGGCGATCGCTGCCGTCAGCGTCACACGGCAGAGGTCGTCGCGGTCCGGCCTGCCGTCACGCCAGCGTATCGCCAGCGCAAGGCACGGCAGCAGCACGAGATAGTTCTGGCGGCCGAGGATCGCCGCCGCGAGCGCGATGCCGCTGGCGGCGCTGAAGGCCAGAGCGGCGGCGCGCGGCGCGACCATCGCATGCGCGAGCAGGGCAACGCTCATGACGGCGAAGAACGCCGCCGGCATTTCGGTGAGCGCCATGCCGGCGGCGACACCGGCCGTCGGCAGCACGACCAGCATGGCGCCGATCAGTAATGGCGCCGGAGTCTGCGGCCGCGCGACGGCGAGGCATCGCCCGATCAGTCCGGCCGTGGCGATCAGCAGGACGACGTTGATCAGCCGCAGCCAGGGGAACGTCAGGCCGAAAAGGGAGTCCAAGGCGGCGAAGGTGAGGGTGAAAGTCGGACCGGCGGCGCCGGGAAATTCTCGCAGGAATGTGAGGGAAAAGCCGTCGCGGGCGAGCAGATCGACGGTGGCGAGAAACCAGGCCTCATCATAGATCGGGTGGGACGGCGAGGTGGCGACGAGAACGACCAGCGCGAGCGCCGCTGCTGTCGCGAGCGACCACGAGGCCGTCAGGAAAACCTTGGGGTCGGGGCGCATCGGGGTCGCCTCGTGCTGGATGCAACCCCTAGATTAGCGGGAGCAGCCGGTGCGTGCGAAGGGGTGGCGAGGGCAATCTACCGGATGCTGCAGGGCTACCTGCACAGATCAAGTGAACAAGAATTCAGTTCTATGCTTTTTTGGACTTAACTACGTCATAAATAGGTTTAAGAGTGAGGCCTGCCGACACGGGGCGTCATGCCCGTGAGCGGCCCAATCCGACAGAGCAGTTTCCGGTCCGGTTGGGGTCGTGAAGCCGTTTTCGGATTGCCTCACGCAGGAAACGCATACCGCGCGGCAATTGCGCCCCGCCAGGGATCCAGGTCTCATGTCTCGCCAAGACGCCAACGCCGCCTTCGCCCACACTTCGTTCCTCTATGGCGGTAACGCCGCCTATATCGAAGACCTTCAGGCCCGGTTCGAGAAAGATCCGAACTCGGTCGATGCCGAGTGGCGCACGTTCTTCGAGGCGCTCAAGGACAACGGCGCCGACGTCGTGAAGCAGGCGCAGGGCGCCTCCTGGAAAAAGCCGAACTGGCCGGCGCGGCCGAGCGGCGATCTGGTCGCCGCGCTCGATGGTCAGTGGGCCGAAACCGAAAAGAAGCTCGGCGAGAAGATCGCGCAGAAGGCGCAAGCCAAGGGCGTCGACCTGTCGAATGCCGATGTCATGCAGGCGACGCGCGACTCCATTCACGCGCTGATGCTGATCCGCGCCTACCGCATGCGCGGCCACTTCCACGCCAAGCTCGATCCGCTCAACATCCAGGAAGAGCCGAACGAAGAAGAACTGATGCCATCGTCCTACGGCTTCTCGGAAGCCGACATGGACCGCAAGATCTTCCTCGACAACGTGCTTGGCCTCGAATTCGCGTCGATGCGCGAGATCGTCGCCATCCTGCGCCGCACCTACTGCCAGACGCTCGGCGTCGAATTCATGCATATCTCCAACGCCGCGCAGAAGGCGTGGATTCAGGAGCGCATCGAAGGCCGCGACAAGGAAATCCAGTTCACCCGCGAGGGCAAGCGCGCCATCCTCAACAAGCTGGTGGAAGCCGAGGGCTTCGAGAAGTTTCTCGACGTCAAGTTCACCGGCACCAAGCGCTTCGGCCTCGACGGCGGTGAATCGCTGATCCCGGCGCTCGAGCAGATCATCAAGCGCGGCGGCAATCTCGGCGTGAAGGAAATCGTGCTGGGCATGCCGCATCGCGGCCGCCTCAACGTGCTCACGCAGGTGATGAGCAAGCCCCACCGCGTGCTGTTCCACGAATTCAAGGGTGGCTCGGCGACGCCGGACGACATCGAAGGCTCCGGCGACGTGAAGTATCACCTCGGCGCTTCGTCGGACCGCGAGTTCGACGGCAACAAGGTGCATCTGTCGCTGACGCCGAACCCGTCGCATCTGGAAATCGTCGATCCGGTGACGCTCGGCAAGGTGCGCGCCAAGCAGGAGCAGCACGGCGCGACGCCGGAAGACCGCACCATGGTCATGCCGCTGCTGATCCACGGCGACGCGGCTTTCGCCGGCCAGGGCGTGGTGGCGGAATGCTTCGGCCTGTCGGGTCTCAAGGGCTATCGCACCGGCGGCAGCATCCACTTCATCGTCAACAACCAGATCGGCTTCACGACCTATCCGCGCTATTCGCGTTCGTCGCCTTATCCGTCCGACGTCGCCAAGATGATCGACGCGCTGATCCTGCACGTGAACGGCGACGATCCGGAAGCGGTGGTGTTCGCCGCCAAGGTCGCGACCGAGTATCGCATGCAGTTCCAGCACCCGGTCGTCATCGACATGTGGTGCTATCGCCGCTTCGGCCATAACGAAGGCGACGAGCCGGCTTTCACCCAGCCGGTGATGTACAAGAACATCCGCGCGCGCAAGTCGACGCTGGAAATCTACTCCGAGAAGCTGATCGCCGAAGGCGTCGTCACCGAAGGCGAGATCGACAAGATGCGCGCCGACTGGCGCTCGCGCCTCGACGCCGAGTTCGAAGCCGGCCAGGCCTACAAGCCGAACAAGGCCGACTGGCTCGACGGCCGCTGGGCCGGTCTCAAGCCGGCGCAGGACGCCGACGATCCGCGCCGCGGCAATACCGGTGTGCCGCTCGCCGAACTGCGCGCCATCGGCAAGGCGATCACGACGGTGCCGACGGACTTCAACGTCCACAGGACGGTGCAGCGTTTCCTCGACAATCGCGGCAAGGCGATCGAGACCGGCGAAGGCATCGACTGGGCGACCGCCGAAGCGCTGGCCTTCTGTTCGCTCATCAAGGAGGGCCACCCGGTCCGCCTGTCGGGTCAGGATTCCGAGCGCGGCACCTTCTCGCAGCGCCACTCGGTGCTGTTCGATCAGGACACCGAGAAGCGCTACGTGCCGTTCAACACCCTCGCCAGCGGCCAGGCCAAGTACGATGTGCTGAATTCGATGCTGTCGGAAGAGGCCGTGCTCGGCTTCGAGTACGGCTATTCGACCGCCGAGCCGAACACGCTGACTCTTTGGGAAGCGCAGTTCGGCGACTTCGCCAACGGCGCGCAGGTCGTGTTCGACCAGTTCATCTCCTCGGCGGAGCGCAAGTGGCTGCGCATGTCCGGCCTCGTCTGCCTGCTGCCGCACGGCTATGAAGGCCAGGGCCCGGAGCATTCCTCCGCGCGCCTCGAGCGCTACTTGCAGATGTGCGCCGAAGACAACATGCAGGTCGCCAACTGCTCCACGCCGGCGAACTACTTCCATATCCTGCGCCGGCAGCTCAAGCGCGAGATCCGCAAGCCGCTGATCCTGATGACGCCGAAGAGCCTGCTGCGCCACAAGCGCGCCGTCTCGAGCCTGGCCGAAATGGACGCCGGCACCTCGTTCCACCGCCTGCTCTGGGACGATGCGCAGTTCCTGTCGGGCGAAAAGATCCAGCTCGTGCCCGACGACAAGATCCGCCGCGTGGTCCTGTGCTCGGGCAAGGTCTACTACGACCTCTACGAGGAGCGCGAGAAGCGCGGCGTCAACGACATCTATCTGCTGCGCGTCGAACAGCTCTATCCGTTCCCGACCAAGGCGCTGGTGGCCGAGCTGTCGCGCTTCAAGCAGGCCGAGATCGTCTGGTGCCAGGAGGAGCCGCGCAACATGGGCGCCTGGTTCTTCGTCGACGTGTTCCTGGAATGGGTGCTCAACCAGATCAACGCCAAGCATCGCCGCGCCCGTTACGCGGGCCGTCCGGCCTCGGCGTCGACCGCCGTCGGCCAGATGTCGAAGCATCTCGCGCAGCTCAAGCAGTTCCTCGACGAGGCGCTGGGGTAATCAATCCACACTCCGTCATGCCCGGCTTTATGCCGGGCATCCACGTCTTGGCGGGTGTTCAGAAACAAAGACGTGGATGGCCGGGCATAGGCGTTTTGAAAAACGCCGTTCTTCAAACGGCTATGCCCGGCCATGACGCGGAAAACATTTCAGGCAAGAGACAACAATCATGACTGACATCAAAGTGCCCACCCTCGGCGAATCGGTAACCGAAGCCACCGTCGGCAAGTGGTTCAAGAAGCCCGGCGACGCCGTCGCCGTCGACGAGCCTTTGGTCGAACTCGAGACCGACAAGGTGACGCTGGAAGTGCCGGCCCCGGCCGCCGGCGTGCTCGGCGACATTGCCGCCAAGGATGGTGACACCGTCGGCGTCGGCGCGATCCTCGGTACCATCAAGGAAGGCGCCGCCGGCAAGACCACCGCGTCCGGTTCGCCGACCGGCCGCCCGGATGTGAAGACCACTTCGACGACCCCGATCAACGCCGCCGACGAAGAGCCCAAGCCGCGTACGCCGGCTGCTCCGGCCGCAGCGACCAACACGGCGCAAGCGCCGTCGGTGCGCAAGCTTGCCGCCGAATCCGGTGTCGATCCATCGAATGTGCAGGGCACCGGCCTCAAGAACCAGGTGACCAAGGGCGACATGCTCGCCGCCATCGAGAAGGCCGCCTCGGCGCCGACCCCGGTCGCCGCGCCGGTGCAGATGCGCGCGCCGTCCGCGCCGGACGATGCCAGCCGCGAAGAGCGCGTGCGCATGACCAAGCTGCGCCAGACCATCGCGCGCCGTCTCAAGGATGCGCAGAACACCGCCGCCATGCTCACGACCTTCAACGAGGTCGACATGACCACGGTGATGGCGCTGCGCAACCAGTACAAGGACCTGTTCGAGAAGAAGCACGGCGTGAAGCTCGGCTTCATGGGCTTCTTCGTGCGCGCCTGTATCGCGGCGCTGAAGGACATCCCGGCGGTCAATGCCGAGATCGACGGCACTGACCTCGTTTACAAGAACTACTATCACATCGGCGTTGCCGTCGGCACCGAGAAGGGCCTCGTCGTGCCGGTGGTGCGCGATGCCGACATGCTGTCCCTCGCCGGCGTCGAAAAGAAGATCAACGATTTCGGCAAGCGCGCCCGCGACGGCCAGCTCAAGATCGACGAAATGCAGGGCGGCACCTTCACGATTTCGAATGGCGGCGTCTATGGCTCGCTGATGTCGACGCCGATTCTCAACGCGCCGCAGTCCGGCATTCTCGGCATGCACAAGATCCAGGAGCGGCCGATGGTGATCGGCGGCAAGATCGAAGTGCGGCCGATGATGTATCTGGCGTTGTCCTACGATCACCGCATCGTCGATGGCCGCGAGGCGGTCACCTTCCTCGTGCGCGTGAAGGAAAACCTCGAGGATCCGGCGCGGCTCGTTCTCGACCTGTGAGGCCAGAATGCCGAATGGCAAGCCCGGCGACCACCCGCTGAACGACATCGTCAGGCATCGCCTGCCGATGTTCGGCAGCGAGATCGACGACAAGGTGCGCCATCTCGACGGTCTGGCGTCGGACGACTTGCGTAACGTGCTGGCGACGATCGTCTACTTCTGGCCCTGGGGCGACAAGGCGCCGGTCGATCCCCATGCCCTGTCGGCCATTCTCGACTCGCTGCAGCGTTATGCCGAGAAGCAGCGAGCTTAACTCATCCAGACTGTCGCGCCCACGCCGGCGCGACGCCATTTGAGCAGGACGTCTATTATGAGCAGCTACGATCTCATCGTTATCGGTTCCGGCCCCGGCGGTTATGTCTGCGCCATTCGCGCGGCGCAGCTCGGCCTCAAGACCGCGGTGGTCGAAAAGACCTCGCTCGGCGGCACCTGCCTCAACATCGGCTGCATTCCGTCGAAGGCGCTGCTGCACGCTTCCGAGCTGTTCGAGGAAGCCGGGCACTCCTTCGCCAAGATGGGCATTGGCGTGCCTAGCCCGAAGCTCGATCTGCCGACCATGCTCAAGTTCAAACAGGACGCCATCGACGGCAACGTCAAGGGCGTGGATTTCCTGTTCAAGAAGAACAAAATCGACACGCATTACGGCTTCGGCCGCATCGTCGCGCCGGGCAAGGTCGAGGTGAAGGCCGCGGACGGCAAGACGACGACGCTGGAGACGAAATCCATCGTCATCGCCACCGGCTCGGATGTCGCCAAGCTGCGCGGCATCGAGATCGACGAGAAGCGCATCGTGTCCTCGACCGGCGCGCTGTCGCTGCCGGAAGTACCGAAGAATCTGCTGGTCATCGGCGCCGGCGTCATCGGCCTCGAGCTTGGATCGGTGTGGCGCCGTCTCGGCGCCAAGGTCACGGTGGTTGAGTTCCTCGACGGCATCCTGCCCGGCATGGACGGCGAAGTGCGCAAGCAGAGCCAGCGCCTGCTGGAAAAGCAGGGCATGACCTTCAAGCTGTCGTCGAAGGTCACGGGCGTCGATTCATCCGGCAAGACCTTGAAGGCAACCATCGAGCCGGCGAAGGGCGAGGGCAAGGCCGAGACCATCGAGGCCGATGTCGTGCTCGTCTCCACCGGGCGCGTGCCTTACACCGACGGCCTCGGGCTGAAGGAGCTCGGCGTCAAGATGGACGAGCGCGGCCGCGTCGTCACCGATCACTATTATGCGACCAGCGTGCCGGGCATCTGGGCCATCGGCGATGTGATCGCCGGCCCGATGCTGGCGCACAAGGCCGAGGACGAAGGCGTCGCCGTCGCCGAAATGCTGGTCGGCCAGGCCGGCCATGTGAACTACGACGTGATCCCGGCGGTCGTTTATACGATGCCGGAGATCGCCTCGGTCGGCAAAAGCGAGGAAGACCTCAAGGCCGCCGGCGTCGCTTATAACGTCGGAAAGTTTCCGTTCACCGCCAACGGCCGCGCCAAGGCGAACCAGCAGACCGATGGTTTCGTCAAGGTCATCGCCGATGCCGCGACCGACCGCGTGCTCGGCGTCCACATCATCGGCTCGGACGCCGGCAACATGATCGCGGAAGCCGCCATTGTCATGGAATTCGGCGGCGCCGCCGAAGACATCGCCCGCACCTGCCACGCGCATCCGACGCTGCCGGAGGCGGTGAAGGAAGCGGCCATGGCGGTCGCCAAGCGCGCGATTCATATGTGAGTTCTTCCTTCTCCCCGCAAAGCGGGGAAGAAGGGCTCAGGCTGGCTTTAAATATTCCGTCATGGCCGGGCTTGTCCCGGCCATCCACGTCTTTAGCTTACCTGAAGACGTGGATGCCCGGCATAAAGCCGGGCATGACGGAGATTTCATGCGCCGCCTGCTCCGCCCGCTCTGGGTTTTCCTCGCCGTGCTGTTCCTCATCGAGGCATGGCTGTGGGATCATCTGTCGCCGGTGGTGGCGCGGATCGTCGCGATCATTCCCTGGGCCGCGCTCAAGCGGAAGCTGGCGCTAGCGATCGAGCGGCTGCCGCCCTGGGCGACCTTGATTGTCTTCGTCGTGCCGCTGGCGGTTCTGCTGCTGCCGCTGAAGTTTCTCGAGGTCTATTTCCTCGCCACCGGACAATGGCTCGGCGCCATCGCCGTTATCATTGTCGCCAAGCTCGCCGGCGTCGGCGTCACCGCGTTCATCTTCGATGTCACGCGCGACAAGCTGTTGCAGATGGCATGGTTTCGCGCGCTCTATGAATGGCTGCTGCGCGTGCGCGCCTGGGCGCACGCCATCACCGAGCCGGTGCGTTTCCGCATGAGGCAGCTCGCCGCGAGGCTGCGCGGCGAGGGCGGCAACCGCTTCCTGCGCTGGGTGTCGCGGCTGCGCCGCGCCGCCTTCCGCCGCGCGAACTGATCGGTCAGTGCGCGCCGCCGGCGTGCAGCAGGAAGTCGAGCGCGTGCGGCGCCCATAGGCCGAAGCCTGAAAAGATTACGCCGACGAGCCCGACCAGTCCCGACAGCCAGCCGAGCACGGCCATGCCGGTGATGACTTCGGCCGAGGCCAGCACGATGCCGATCTGGAACGCGGCGGAGCCGAGCTCGAACTGGTGGTAGCGCGCGAGCTGATAATCGCGCTGATGCTCGTAATGCTCGGCCTGCTCGCGCAATTCCTTGCGGCCGTCCTTTTCCTTGGGGTCGGTCTCGTAGCGCGCCACGGTGGCGCGCCAGGTTTCGACCTGTTTCTCCATCGCCGCCTTGATTTCGGGTTTCTCGATCGACGGCGCGATGGCGGCGAGGTTATCCGCCGACGCGCGCAAGGTGGTCTGCCGGATGGTCTTGGCCTGAAAGAAATTCCAGGTGTCGGACGCCTTGATGTTGAGGCTGATGCTTTCGGTCTGCGCGCCCTTGCCGAGCGTTTCGGAGAAGGCGAGAAACAGCGCCAGCACCGAGATCAGCAGCGCGATCTTTTTGTTACCGCCGTGGGAGGCGTGCTCCGCGTGTTCGGCGTGTTCGAGGTTTTCGTGCGCAGACATAGGTCGTCCCCTGTTTGATGGCGGACGATGATCGCCGGGACGGCCGCGAGCAAGGCCGCGGCGGCGTTGTCGACGATGATATTACGATGACGCCCGCGGGTGGGCGCTGGCATAAACTTCGAGTAAACGCGCGCTGTCCACGGCGGTATAGATCTGCGTGGTCGACAGCGAGGCGTGGCCGAGCAGTTCCTGGATCGAGCGCAGGTCGCCGCCGCGCGCCAGCAAATGCGTGGCGAAGGAATGGCGCAGCGCATGCGGCGTCGCCGTTTCGGGCAGGCCGAGCGCGCCGCGCAAGGTCGCCATCGCCAGTTGCACGATGCGCGGCGAGAGCGGCCCGCCGCGCGCGCCGAGAAACAGCGGGCCATCGGCCGGCAGGTCATAGGGGCAGAGCGCGATGTAGTCGGCGATGGCTTTCGTCACCTGGGGGAGGACGGGCACCATGCGGGTCTTGTTGCCTTTGCCCGTCACTGTGAGCGCATCCTTGCCGTTGGCATCGCTGCGCCTGAGCCCCAGTGCCTCGGATATGCGCAGGCCGCAGCCATAGAGCAGCGCCAGCACGGCGGCGTCGCGCGCCAGGATCCAGGTCTCGCGATCCTCGCCGGCGCGCAGATCGATGTCGGTCATCTGCTTCGCCGCGGTCGCGGGGAGGGGCTTGGGCAGTGTGCGGCCGGCCTTCGGCGCGCGGATGGCGGCGAGCGCCCCCACTTTGCCCTTGCCGCCCCGCTCCAGGAAGCGGACGAAGGAGCGCGCCCCGGCCAGCGAGCGCATCAAGGTGCGGTTGCCGGCGCCGTCGGCGCGGCGCGATGCCATGAAGGCGCGGACATCGGCCGGCGTGATTTTCGCCAGCGATTTCAGCGACGGCGGCCCGCCGAGGTGATCGGCCATAAAGCCGAGGAACTGGCCGACATCGCGCTCATAGGCTTCCAGCGTTTTCGGCGACATGCGCCGTTCCGCGCCGAGATAGGCGCGCCAGCGGCCAATTTCGGCGACAACGTCCGGAGCGATGGCGAGAGGCAGTCCCATATGAACCGGGAGGGTAAGAGACCCGCCCTTACCCTTCCTTAAAGCCCCGGAATCGTCCAGACCCTCCCCATGGCTACCCGTGTCGTCGATGTTCTGGTGCCGGTGGCGCTCGACCAGGCCTATTCCTACCGGGTTCCGGCGGGAATGGAGGTTGCGCCCGGCGATGTCGTCGCCGTGCCGCTCGGCCGGCGCGGCGAGACCGTCGGCGTGGTCTGGGCCGAAAACCCCAATCCTGCTCCGGGCCTGCACAACCGTCTCAAGGACATCGACGCCAAGATCGACGTGCCGCCACTCAAGGAGGAGCTGCGCACCTTCGTCGACTGGGTCGCCGGCTACACTCTGTCATCGCGCGGCATGGTGCTGCGCATGGCGCTGCGCATGGGCGACAATCTCGGCCCCGCGCGCGAGCGCGTCGGCGTGCGCCTCGTCGGCCCGCCGCCGCAGCGCATGACGGTGGCGCGCCAGCGCGTGCTGCGCGCGCTCGAGGACGGCATGGTGCGCGCCAAGGGCGATGCCGCGCGCGAAGCGGGCGTCTCGACCGGCGTCATCGACGGCCTGGTCGACGAAGGCACTTTGGAAACGGTGGTGCTGCCGCCGGAAAAAGTCTCGCGCCAGCCCGACCCGGATTTCCGCAAGCCCGAGTTCTCGCTCGGCCAGCTCGCCGCCGCCGATGCCTTGCGCACCACGGTCGATCAGGGCGGCTACACCGTGTCGCTGGTCGATGGCGTCACCGGCTCGGGCAAGACCGAGGTCTATTTCGAGGCGGTCGCGGAGAACATCCGCAAGGGTCGGCAGACGCTGATCCTGATGCCGGAAATCGCGCTCACCGGGCAATCGCTCGATCGTTTCACCGCGCGCTTCGGCACGCGTCCGGCGGAATGGCATTCGCAATTGTCGCCGCGCCTGCGCGCGCGCACCTGGGCGGCGGTGGCGGAGGGCGAGGTGTCGGTGGTGGTCGGCGCGCGCTCGGCGCTGTTTCTGCCCTATGCCGATCTCGGCCTGATCCTCGTCGATGAAGAGCATGAGCAGGCCTACAAGCAGGAAGACGGCGCGCGCTACAATGCGCGCGACATGGCGGTGGTGCGCGGCTCGATCGCGAAAATTCCCGTCGTGCTCGCCTCGGCGACGCCGTCGGTCGAATCGGAAGTGAATGCGCGCAAGGGCCGCTACCGCCGCCTGCATCTGCCCGAGCGTTTCGGCGGCGCCTCGCTGCCGCATGTCGAGGCCATCGATCTGACGCGCGAAGGCCCGCCGCGCGGCCGCTTCATCGCGCCGCGTCTCGCCGAAGCCGTCAACAACACGCTGGAGCGCGGCGATCAGGCGCTGCTGTTTCTCAACCGCCGCGGCTACGCGCCGCTCACATTATGCCGCGCCTGCGGCTTCCGCCTGCAATGCCCGAACTGCGATGCCTGGCTGGTCGATCATCGCTTCCGCAAAAGGCTGATCTGCCATCACTGCGGCTACAACATGCCGCCGCCGAATGACTGCCCGAACTGTCATGCCACCGAGAGCTTCGCCGCGGTCGGCCCCGGCGTCGAGCGGCTGGAGCAGGAAGCGGCCGATCTGTTTCCCGACAAGCGCATTCTCATTCTGTCGAGCGACGTCGTCGAATCGATGGAGCGGTTGCGTCAGGAACTGGATGACGTCGCCGACGGCAAGTTCGACATCATCGTCGGCACGCAGCTCGTCGCTAAAGGCCACCACTTTCCCAAGCTCAACCTGGTCGGCATTGTCGATGCCGATCTCGGCCTCGGCAATGGCGATCCGCGCGCGGCGGAGCGCACCTTCCAGTTGCTGCATCAGGTGGTCGGCCGCGCCGGCCGCGAGGACAATCGCGGCGTCGGCTTTCTGCAGACGCATCAGCCCGAGCATCCGGTGATGAAGGCGCTGATCCTCGGCGACCGCGAGAAGTTCTACGAGACCGAAATCGCGCTGCGCGAGGCGTCGGGCTATCCGCCGTTCGGCCGGCTCGCCGGGATCGTCGTTTCCGCCGACGACAAGCACGACGCCGAAGGTTATGCCAAGGCGCTGGCGAAATCCGCGCCCTATATCGAGGCGGTGCGCGTGCTCGGCCCCGCCGAGGCACCGGTCGCCGTGGTGCGCGGCCGCCATCGCTTCCGGCTGCTGATCAAGGCGCCGCGCGAATTCAACCTGTCGGCTTACTTGCGCGACTGGCTCAGCGTCGCGCCGAAAACGCGCGGCAGCATCAAGATGGACGTCGATGTCGATCCGATGAGTTTTTACTAATTTTTTGTCGCGTTTTCTTCACGCGAACCGGTATCCACTTCGCTCGAAAACGCTCTACCGCGCCGCGCGCTTGCCGGCCTGCTGGTTGATCAGCAGGCTGCCCAGCACGATCCCCGCGCCGAGCGACTGCACCAGGGTCGGCACAAAGCCGCGGATCGACGCATCGAGCGCGAAGGCGACCAACGGAATCAGCAGGAAGAACGGCGCCACCGCCGGTGCGCCGGCTTTCTCGACGCCATGAAACCACAGCGCGTAAGCCAGCGACGTGCCGACGAGCGCGACATAGGCATAGGCGGCAATGCTCGCGACATCGAGCGAGGCCGGCACGTCGCCGATAAAGACCGCCAGCGCCGCCAGTTCGACGCCGCCGATGGCGAGTTGCCAGGCGGTGAATTCGAGCAGCGGAATCGGCCGGCCCCAGCGATTGAGCAGGACGCCGCCCAGCGCCAGCGACACGGCGGCGATCAGGCCGGCCACCGCGCCGACGAAGTCGAGCACGATCTTGCCGCCGGTCAGCAGGATCATCACGCCGATGGCGCCGAGCACGACGCTGATGAGCCGCAGCCATGTGGGACGTTCGCCGAGCAGCGGCCAGGCGATCAGCACGGTGATGATCGGTCCAAGCGATTGCAGCGTGCCGGCGACACCGCCGGGCAGGCGTTCGGCGGCGATGAACAGGAAGGCGAAGACGATGCCGCAATTGAGCGTGCCGAGCACGGCGACCTTGCCCCACCATTCGCGCGGCGGCAGCTCATTGTAGAACAGCAGCAGCGGCAGACCGCCGCCGAGCGCGCGCACCGCGCCGGTGAAGATCGGGTTATGCGGCAGCACGGTGCTGACGAAAATGTACGTGGTGCCCCAGATCGCGGCGGCGAGAGCGGCGGACAGCTTGGGGTTCAGGGCTGAAAGCATTGCTAAAAAATACGCCGCCACCCGGGCCAGGCGGCGCGGACGAGCGGACGTTTCCCTTGGAGATTATGCGGCCACGGACGCGGCCTGATAAGAGAGCCCACAGATAAGGCGGGCCCGGCCCAGGTGAAAGCCACGGGCTTCGCGCCTGGCGCAGGGCAGCCCGTTATTTTCGCCTATGCGACTTAGGATGGATGCGGCACGGGTCAATTGGAGGTCATCGCCCGCGAAAGCGGGCGATCCAGTAAGCACCGGATTGCCATGAGATTACTGGATGCCCCGCATTCGCGTGGCATGACACAAAGGGCCTACGTCTCGTGCAGCTTGCGCGCGCTTTCGACGCTGGCGGCGTAACGTATCAACGGCGGTTTGAGGCCGGCGGCGACAAGCTCGTGCCGCACATTCGGCCTCGCGGCCGCGAAGTAGACTTCCGTGCCGCCCTTGCCGAGCTTCCTGACGAAAGAATGCAGCGAGCGCGCCGCCGTGGTGTCGATCAGCGGCACGTCGGTGAAATCGAGGATGAGAAGTTTCGGCGGGCGGCCGATGCGCTCCAAAGCGGTCAACACATGCGCGGTGGCGCCGAAGAAGAACGCGCCGCTGATGCGATAGACCATAACGTCGTGTTCGCTGGCGGCATCGGCATCGTATTTGGTGCCGTCCGCAGGATCAGCGACGTCCTCGAGTCCGCCGGCCTTGATATCGACCGACTCCGCCATGCGGTGCAGGAACATGAACGAGCCGAGCACCACGCCGACGGCGATGCCGGTCAGAAGATCGATGAAGATGGTGAGCAGGAAGGTCGCGAGCAGCACGACGGCGTCGCCCCGCGAGGTGCGGATCAGCGACCAGAACTCCTCCTTCTCCGCCATGTTCCACGACACGATCAGCAGCACCGCGCCGAGCGCGGCGAGCGGGATGTAGCCGACCAGCGGCGCCGCGACGGCGAGGAACAGCAGCAGATAGCCGCAATGGAAGATGCCGGAGAGCGGGCCGCGCGCGCCGGAGCGGATATTGGTGGCGGTGCGCGCGATGGTGCCGGTGACGCAGATGCCGCCGAAAATGACGGACGCGACATTGGCGACGCCCTGCGCGCCGAGTTCGGCATTGGAACGATGGCGGCGGCCGCTCATGCCGTCGGCAACCACCGCCGACAGCAGCGACTCGATGGCGCCCAGCAGCGCAATGGCGAAGGCGTCCGGCAGCACGGCCTGCAGCTTGGCCATGCTGAAGGTGGGCAGCGATGGCGCCGGCAGCGTGCGCGGAATTTCACCGAAGCGCGACATCACGGTGGCGACGTCGAGATGAAAGGCAAAGCAGAGCAGCGCCGTCACTGCGATGGCGATCAGAAAGCCCGGCCAATTCGGCCGGTAGCGACGCAGCACGATGATGATCGCCAGCGCCAAAGCGGTGATGCCAATGGTCTGCCAGCTGATCGTCGAGATCGCGGCGGCAATGGCTTCGAGTTTAGGCAGCAGCGCCGACGGCTCTTTCGCCATGTCGAGGCCGAGCACGTCGCGGATCTGGCTGGCGGCGATGATGACGGCGATGCCGGCGGTGAAGCCGACCGTCACGGGCATGGGGATATATTTGATGTAAGTGCCGAGGCGGAGCAGGGCGACGGCGAGCAGAATGAGTCCGGCGAGGATCGTCGCCATCGCCAGGCCATCATAACCATGGCGCTCGACAACGGAGGCGACAAGGCCGATGAAGGCGCCGGCCGGGCCGCCGATCTGGAAACGGCTGCCGCCAATCAGCGAAACGAAGAAGCCGCCGGCAATGGCGGTGTAGAGCCCGCGCTCGGGCGACACGCCGGAAGCGATGGCAATCGCCATCGACAGAGGCAGCGCCACCACCGCGACGGTGAGACCGGCGATGGCGTCGGCGCGCAGATCGGTCCAGCCATAGCCTTCACGGAAGACCGTCACGAGCTTCGGCATGAAAAGCTGGGTGAAAGTCGGCGACGGCGCGACGGGTGACTGGCCGGACATGTGGGAATCCCAAGGGAGTTCCATGAGCATCGCGCTTCGGGTGGCTGCCGCGCAACTCCGAAATAGCCCTTAGTGGCGAATAAGATGTTATTCCTTAGTTACTCGGGCGCGGTTGGGCCGACGGTCGGCCACAGCAGCACGCTCGCCGCGGCCGCGAAGATCAGGGCAAAGCCGACAATGTCGGGCGTTGTCGGCCGCTCGCCGAGCACGATGGTTGAGCTGATGACGCCGACCACGGGGACCAGCAGCATACCCAGCGCGGCCGCCACCGTGGAAAGCCGGCCGACGATGGACCAGAACAGGAAGTGGGCAAGGCCGACGCCAAGGATGCCGATATAGAGCACGGCGACGAGCGCCGGCGTGCTCAGCGGCCACAGACGCGGTACGCCCTCGAAAGCCAAAGTGCCGATGGAAAGGATGCCGAACGAGAACAGCAGTTGCCACGCCGCATTGGCGAGCGGCGGCACGGTGACGCGCATCCACTTCATGTAGACGATGGCGAAAGCCCAGCCGACGGCTGCGGTCAGCGAATACAGGGCAAAGACCGGAACGCCGTTCGCAAACAGCGGCCAGACCAGGACGCCGATGCCGGCAACGCAAAGTGAAAAGGCTAGGATGCGCGAGCGGTCGAGCCGCTCATGCAGCAAGACGACGCTGAGCAGGGTGGCCCAGATCGGCATCGAATAGGTGATGACGATGGTGCGCGAGGTGGCGCCGTTCAATTGGGCGAAGGCCGTCAGCACGTGAAAGGCAGCAATGTTGAAGAAGCCGCCCACCATCACGTGGATGCGCTCACGCCGCGGCACGGTGAGATCGAAGCCGGCGAGGCGAGCAACGATGAACAAGGTGGCCGCGCCGATGCCGATGCAAGTGGTGCGCAAGGTCCAGGGTTTGACCTCGTGCAGCGCAAAGGCGGTGGCGACCCATACGAGGCCCCAGCAGAAGGCCAGCAGCACGACGAGAAGCTGCGCCGTGCCGATGGCGTTGCGGCCGCCCGTCTGTCCTTGAGGCATCCCCCACCCCTGCTCGTCGCGGCTGCGGCGACCGGGAAGGCCGCCTCAGATCTCGCGGGAGGTCACCGGCATGACGGTGACGATCGTCTCCGGCATATACGGCTTCTGCACGATCGGCGCATCTTTTAGTTCGGGGGGTAGTGAGGCGCCCTCGCCGTAGCCGGTGGCGAATGCGAACGGCACCTTCATCTCGCGCAGCCGCATGGCGACGGGAATGCTGTTCTCGAAGCCCAGATTGATGTCGAGCAGCGCGAAGTCGATTTTGCCGCCGTCGAGAATCTTCATCGCCTCGCCCACCGTACCCGCCAGCTCGACGCGCCTGGCGCCGAGCCGCGTCATGATCTGCTCGGCGTCCATGGCGATGATGAGATTGTCCTCCAGCACCATGACGTTGCCCGAGAACATGGTCTTCTCTTCGTTGACGGGTCGCGCGCGCGGCGCGTCGCCGGCGGCGCGAATATGCGTAACGAAACGCGCCGGGATGACGAGGCGGGCGCGCAGGCCGAGGAGCTCATAGTGAATCTCGGATTCGCCGGCGAGGTCGTAGGGGATCGAGCGCTCGATGATGGTGGTGCCGAAGCCGCGCCGGGTCGGCGGCGTCACCGGCGGGCCGCCGCTCTCCTGCCACGAGATGACGAGCTGACCGGCATCGCCCAACTCCCAGGTGATGTTGACGACGCCGCTGGAGTCGCACAGCGCGCCGTATTTCGCCGAATTGGTGACGAGCTCGTGCACGACCAGCGCCAAAGTCGAAAAGGCTTCCGGCTCGAGCGCGACGTCGGGGCCCTTGTCGATGACGCGTTCAGCCTTGCCGCCGAGATAGGCCGCGGTTTCCTCGGCGACCAAAGTGCGCACGCTGCCCGGGCCCCAGTTGGTCTTGGTGATGAGGTCGTGCGCGCGCGCCAGCGCCTGAATTCGGCCGCCGACCACGGAGGCGAACTCCTCGGCCGTCATCGTCGAGTTCTTGCCCTGATTGATGAGGCTGCGGATCAGACTGAGGATGTTGCGGACGCGGTGATTGAGCTCGGCGATCAGCAGTTCCTGCCGCTCCTGCGCGCTCTTGCGCTCCTTCTCCGCGGCATCGGTGAGCCGGAAGATGACCTCGAGCAGCGTCACGCGCAGCGACGAGGCGATGCGCAGGTCGGACTCGGTCCAGTGTGCTGACTGTCCGCGCACCACCTCGCGCCATAGTTCGAAGCTCTTGCGCGGCGTCAGGCGGTCGCCGAGCGGACCGGTCGTCACCGGCTTGTTGGGATCGCCGGCCCAGTGCACCGACCGCGCGATCTCGTTGCGGAAGAACACCAGATAATCGGGCGCGGCGCGCGACACCGGAATGGCGAGAACGCCGGCTGCGTTGTCCACCAGGGCGCCGGCATTGGGGATCGACTTTCCGACGTCGTGCGTGGCGAAGACATCCTGCAGGTTCATGGCGCGGAAATGCCGTGTCAGCCGTTCGAAGTCGGCGACAGTCGGCGTCGCACCGCTCAGCGTCGCTTTGCCGTCCAGCCAGACACCGACGCCATCGCAGGCGATGGTATCGCGTAGTGCGCTGAGGAAATTGCGTAGCGTCTCGCCACCGGGTTTGCCGGTCGCCAGCTCCGCCATCATCTTGTTGTGCAGTTCGCGCGCCCGCGCTTCATAGGCGATGTCGCGCTCACGCTCGCGGCTCTCCAGCACCCAGGAGAACATTTGGCCGAACAGCTCGGCGGCGGTGCGGCGCTCGAACGAGATGCGCCGCGGCGAATAATGGTGGCAGGCGAACAGACCCCACAATTTTCCTTCGTGCAGGATCGAGATCGACAGCGAGGCGCGCACGCCCATGTTGCGCAGATACTCGATATGAATCGGCGACACCGCGCGCGTCACGCTCATCGACAGGTCGAGCGGTACGCCGTCGAGAATATCCGGCTCGATCGGCGACGGTTTGTCGTCGATGTCGGCGATGATTCGTAGCCAGTTGCGCGTGTAGAGAATGCGCGCCTGCTTGGGAATGTCGGACGCGGGATAATGCAGCCCGAGAAACGACTCGCGACCGGGCTCGGCGGCTTCGGCAATCACCTCGCCGGCGCCATCGGGCGCGAAGCGATAGACCATCACGCGGTCGAAACCGGTGAGCCATTTGATCTGCCGCGCCGCCGTCTGGCAGAACGCATCGAAGTTATGGGTGTTGCGCAGACGAGCGAGCATCGCCCGCACGACTTCGCCGGAGTTCAGGTTGGTGTCGGTGTCGCTCGGCTCGCCTTCGATGATCAGATGATTGCCGGAGCGGTGCACCGCGAGGTCGAACGGCGGCAGGTCGGCCCGCAGATTGATCGCGAACAGTCGCTCGACCGAAGCAGGTCCCTGCTCCGACATCATCTTGTCGCGGATCAAGGCGATCGTCTCGGTGCTGAAGCTGTCGTGCAGAGGCCGGCCGACGATATCGCTGCGGCCGAGAAAGGTGCCGGCATTGGCGGATGTCGCGACCACGGTGAAATCGTCGCGCGTGGCGAGCAGAAAGCCGAAGGGCTGGATGCGGCCAGGAATGTGGATCGGTTCGCGATCGCAACTGGTGAGGTCGACGGTCTGCATTGTCATGGTCAGGCCCCCGCTTCGGCGAGCGTCGGGGCGTGCCGCTCTTGGGCGGCAATGAAAAGATCGAAGGTCCGCCGCGCTGCGTCGGCGGCCGTCTCGGCGGTCGCCGCGTCCACCCCGCTCTCCAGCGCGTCGAGAAACGCGGGCCATAGCCGGCGGCCGCTGCCGTGCGTGAGAAAGCGCATACTGCCGCGGACCGTGGGGTCATCGCTCGCGGCGACGTGGCGGGCGAGATACTGCGCGCCGAGTCGCGAGCCCTCCAGCACGTAGGTAATGCCGAGCATCTGCGGTCGGGTCGGCCGGTCCAAACTGGGGAGATCCCGGTCGTGTTCGGCGGGCGTCCCGAAGCTGGCAAGGTCCGCCACCACCGCGTCAAAGCGTCGCCGCTCCGCCCAGTCGGGCAGGATGTTGGCGATGCCCTGGTTGGTCAGCCAGCCTTCGAGCGGCCCCAGCACGGCCGCCTGCGCCGCCAGGAAGCACCGGTAATCGTTGGGTTTCTTCAGGTCGAGCACGGCGAATCCGCGGTCCAGTCTGTCGTGCCGATCCGCCGTCGCGGCTTTCAGGTATTGGCGAGCGAAGCCGAGCGGCCGGGCAGGAGACGTCATACGCTGGTGCCGTAACGGGAAATGTTGTCGGAGAAGCGGTTCCGGTTCCAACGCCCGGAACGACGGTTGGTTGCGTCGAAATGCCCGCCGATGACAGGCGCCGCTTTACCGCAGCCTTCTTGAGCGCGGCATGATCGCGCCTTGTTGCACCGCCCCCCATCGCTGTGTTAGCTACCGCTCGATTTTCAGGGCTGGCCCGCGGCGTTCGCCGGGCGGTTGGGAGATCGGAATTCCCTCTTGAATTCCAATAGCTTGCGCCGCCCCCTCAGGCGACGGTGTTGAGCTTGTTTAAAGTCCTAAGAGAGAGCGTGAACGTGGCGGGCGAAGATCACCCAGTTTCAGGAATGGCGGGCCGCTATGCAGGGGCCCTCTTCGAGCTGGCGCTCGAAGAAAAGGCGACCGATACCGTGCGGCGGGAGCTCGACCAGTTCGATGCTCTGATCGCCGAATCTCCCGATCTCAACCGGCTGGTTCGCAGCCCGGTGTTCGGCGCCGACGAGCAGCTCAAGGCGCTCAGCGCCATCCTCACCAAGGCCGGTCTTTCCGGCATTACCGCGAATTTCCTCCGCGTCATCACCACCAACCGCCGCCTGTTCGCCGTTCGCGACATGATCCGCGCCTATCGCGCGCTGGTCGCGAAGAACAAGGGCGAGGTGGTGGCGCAGGTCACCGTTGCCGAACCGCTGAACGATCAGAACAAGGAGGCGCTCAAGGGCGCCCTCAAGACGGTCACCGGCGGCAAGGACATCGATATGGACGTCACGATTGACCCGGCGATCATCGGCGGGCTGGTCGTCAAGGTCGGCTCCCGTATGGTCGACTCGTCCCTCCGCACCAAACTCAATTCGATCAAAATTGCGATGAAAGAGGCACGCTGATGGATATCCGCGCCGCAGAAATCTCCAACATTCTCAAAGAGCAGATCAAGAATTTCGGCCAGGAAGCCGAAGTTTCCGAAGTCGGCCAGGTGCTATCCGTCGGTGACGGCATCGCCCGCGTCTACGGCCTCGACAACGTCCAGGCGGGCGAAATGGTCGAGTTCGAGAACGGCACGCGCGGCATGGCGCTGAACCTCGAAAACGACAACGTCGGTATCGTTATTTTTGGCTCCGACCGTGAGATCAAGGAAGGCCAGACCTGCAAGCGTACCGGCGCCATCGTGGACGTGCCGGTCGGCAAGGGCCTGCTCGGCCGCGTCGTCGACGCGCTCGGCAATCCGATCGACGGCAAGGGCCCGATCCAGTCCGACAAGCGCGCCCGCGTCGACGTCAAGGCGCCCGGCATCATCCCGCGCAAGTCGGTGCATGAGCCGATGGCGACCGGCCTCAAGGCCATCGATGCCCTGATCCCGATCGGCCGCGGCCAGCGCGAATTGATCATCGGCGACCGTCAGACCGGCAAGACCGCGATCGCGCTCGACACCATCCTGAACCAGAAGCCGCTCAACGCGCAGCCGGACGAGAAGATCAAGCTGTACTGCGTTTACGTCGCGGTCGGTCAGAAGCGCTCGACCGTCGCCCAGTTCGTGAAGGTGCTCGAAGAGCAGGGCGCGCTGGA
>Ga0182736_1001158_pt1 | contig 28449 bp, 22 predicted proteins | sample eDN5th30CKraftBY_FD_128882 | JGI IMG/M metagenome (GOLD analysis project Ga0182736, IMG submission 128882) | Enriched backyard soil microbial communities from Emeryville, California, USA - eDNA 5th pass 30_C Kraft BY (version 2) (version 2) | ecosystem: Environmental > Terrestrial > Soil >...
ACCATCGTCACGTCACGGATCGACGCGCAGATCGCCCACAGCGCGGTGAAGGCGATCACCACCGTCACCGCATCGATCGCCAGTATCTTTACAATATCCATCGAAAACCCCCTCCTGCTCCCGCCGGCTCAGCGCCCGGTCGAGATCGTTTCCACATCGAGCATCCGCGCCAGCGCGCGTTCCTGCGCCTTGGGATCGAGCGCCTTTTGCGCGCGCACCTCGACCGCCATGCGATCGGTATCGACCTCCGTCGTGCCGCGCTTGATCGCCGACAGGCCGACCCTGGCGATATCCTCCGGCCGTTCCTTCGCCCCGGCGACGTGCGCCGCCATGCGCGTGTCGACCGAGCCGACGATCAGCGCGGACACGGTGGTGCCCTGTTTCGCCAGCTCGGCGCGGATCGACGTGGTCGCGGCGCGCGCGGCGAACTTCGACGGGCTGTAGCCGCCCATCACCGGCACCGCGACCAGCCCGCCCGACGACAGCACGTTGACGATCGCGCCGCCGCCATTGGCCTTCAGCGCCGGGGCGAACGCGCGGCACATGCCGAGCAGGCCGAAGTAATTGACCTCCATCTCCTGCCGCGCGGCGTCCATCGTCTCGGCGCCGATCAGCCGCTGGTTGAGGAAGGCGCCGGCGTTGTTGACCAGGATGGTGACGTCGGTGGCGATGCGCGCCGCCTCCGCGATCTGCGCCGGATCGGCGACGTCGAGCCGCAACGCGACCGCCTTGCCGCCGCTTTCGTCGACCAGGTGCTGCGCGGCGGCCGGATCGCGGCTGCCGACATAGACCTTGGCCGCGCCCGCCGCGAGCAGCGTGCGGACGAAACCCTCGCCGATGCCGCGGTTGCCGCCGGTGACCAGCGCCACCGACCCCTCGATCGCGGTCGCCATTACGCGGCCCGCGCGGTGTAGAGGACGTCGTTGGGGTGCTTGGCGCCGCGCACCAGCTCGGTCCCTTCGGGGAACATCATGCCCCGGCCCCAGCTTTCGGCGAACGGCATCTCGTGGTTCCATTCCCACGCCAGCCGGCGGTGCGCGATCTTCCACGCGCCGTCGCGGCGTTCGAACCGGTCGATCGCGCGCGCCAGCGTCAGCGTGTCGAACTTTTCCCCGTCCTTCTTCATCCGCGCGAAGGCGAGGATGTAATGTTCGGCATGGGCGGTATCGCCGTCCAGTTCGATGACGATGTTGGTGGCGATGTGGTTCATGATCCCGCCCTTGGGCAGCATCTTGGCCATAAGCGCGACATAGTCGGACGCCGGACCGTTATAGACCCCGCCATGATCCTCGATCGCGTCGGGATGATAGGCGTCGGCGATCAGCGCTATCTCCGCCCGGTCGGCGCCGCGCAGATAGAGGTTGATGACGTCGGTGATCGCCTGCCTGTCGAGCAGGGCCTGGATTTCGGGAGCGTGGGTCATGGATATCCTCTTTTAAAGAACGATGACGTCGGAATCGGGCGCATCGGCGTAGAGCCGCTCGACTTCATGGCCGCGGCGGTCGATCACCGCGCGGCGGTTGATCGTGCCCTTGTCGGACATTTCATGCGCGTTGGGATCGGGCGGCACGTCGAGCACCAGCGCGCGCCGGATGCGCGAGGCGGTGCCGTGCTGCGCGGCGTTGAACCGCGCCAGCCCCTCGGCCAGCGCGGCGCGGCTGCCGTCCGGGGTCAGCCAGAACAGCGCGGTCAGATAGGGCCGGTTGGCGTCGCACAGCACGACGTCGCGCACGCCGGGCGCCAGCGCCTTGAGCAACTGATCGCGCAAGGCCCCACCATAGACCCAGGCGCCGCTCGACAGCTTGAACTCCTCCGCCGCGCGGCCGGCGAAGGCGAGGCCGAGTTCGGGCACGTCGGGATCGTGGAACACCGCCATGTCGCCAGTGCGGTAGAAGCCCTCTTCGTCGAACACCTCGGCGTTCTTCTCCGGCTCGTCGAGATAGCCGCGCGTGACGTTGGGGCCGGCGGCGCGCACTTCGTAGCGATCGCCCGACGGAACCAGCTTCACCACCGCGCCCGGCGACGGCAGGCCGATGCCGACCTTGTCGGTCTCGAAGTGGATCGCCATGAACGCCGACACCGTCTCGGTCGAGCCATAGCCCGAGATCAGCATGATGCGGTGCCCGGTCTCGGCGATGGCGGCGGACTGGAGCCGGTCGTAGATCGGCTGGCTGAGCCCGGCGCCGCCGTAGAGGATCACCCCCAGCCGCTGAAAGAAGCTGCGGCGCAGTTCGGGATCGGCCTCCAGCGCTTCGACCAGCAGGGTGAAGCCGAGCGGCACGTTGTTGAAATAGCGGACGGGAATCTCGCGCAGGTTGCGGATCGATTCGGCGAACAGGCCGGGCATCGGTTTGCCATCGTCGATGTAGAGCGTGCCCCCCTGCGTCAGCGTGGTACGCAGGACGAAGGCGCCGGCGGCGTGATGCCACGGCAGCCAGTCGAGCATGACGTCGTGCCAGCCGGCGCCCTCGCCGATGATCTGGCGGCACTGGGCGGAATTGGCGGCGAGATTGTCGAAGGTGATCGTCACCAGCTTGGGCAGGCCGGTCGATCCCGAGGTGAGCATATAGGCGGCGACATCGTCGGGGCGGATCGCGGCGATCGCAGCGGGCACCGCGTCGGTCGGCGGTGTTTCCAGCAGCGTGTCGATCGCCACCGACGAAGGCGCGATCGCCGACGGATCGGCGGTGACGACGATCGCGTCGCCGAGATCGAGCGCGGCGAGCGCGGGGGCGAGCCTTGCCGAATTCTCGGCAAAGACCACGCCCGGCCGGACCTTTGCCACGACGTGCGCCAGCCGGCCGAAGTCGCCGCCCATCGCGCCATAGGCGGTGCTGACCGGACACACCGGCAGCCCGGCCGCCCACGCCGCGAAGGTGGCGATGGCGAACGCCGGGGTGTTGTCGGCGATCAGCAGCAGCGGGCGCCCGGCGGGGGCGTGATCGAGCAGCCACTGGCTGGCGGCGTCGATGCGCTGCTTGAGTTCGGCATAGGTGAAGCTCGCCCAGCCATCCTGCCCCGCCACGCGCCAGGCCAGCGCGGGCTTTTCGGGATTGGCCGCAACCGCGCCAACCAGCGCGGCGGGGATGTTCGCATCATAGGCCGCCAGCGGCACGCGCGTGCGCAGCACGATCGTGCCGTCGGCGCGCCGTTCGACATCGAGGTCGACCGGCATCAGCCCCGCTTCGCGGAACGGCGGCAGCGTGGCGGAATCCTGGGCGAGCGTCGCCATGGTTCAGACCGCCGGCCGGTCGAGCATCGCGTCGACGGTCGGGCGAACGCCCTTGCCCGCGATCTGTTCTTCCTGAAGGCGGCCGTCGAAATATTCGCGCCACTTGCGGATCAGACCGTCCTCATATTCGAGGATGCCGCAATAGGGGATGGCGATGCGGGTGCCGTCGGCGGTGTCGAATTCGTCGACCCCCTCCATCCACACCTTGTCACCGTCCTGCGCGACATCGAACAGCCGCCAGCGGTTGTTCTTGAGCCGGCCCTTCATCGCCTCCAGCGTCGCGCGCATCGTCGCCTTGCCCTGGATCGGCGGCTTCATTCCGCCCGAATTGTTCCAGGTGATGTCCTCATGCAGATTGGCGAGCACGCCCTCGACGTCGGCGCGATGCCAGCTCTCGATCACGTTGCGCAGCGTCTGGATATGGTCGGCCATGGGTGTTCTCTCCTTTGAAAATGCCGGAACGGTCGCCGCGAGGGTGCATGCGGCGCCGCCGATCATGATGGTGCGTCGATCGATCACGCCGCCGCCTGTACGACCAGGCTGACGGTGGTGGTGGTCGATCCGCCGATGTTGAGCGTCTGAACGGTTTTGGTGCCCTCTACCTGGCAGTCGCCGGCAGTGTCGGTCACCTGCTTGAACGCATCGAGCGCCATGCGCACGCCGGTCGCGCCGACCGGGTGACCGCAGCCGATGAGGCCGCCCGACGGATTGATCGGCGAGGTGCCGTCGATCTCGATATCGCCGGCCTCGATCGCCTTCCACGCCTCCCCCGGCGCGGTCAGGCCGAGATGGTCGATCGCCATATATTCGGTCATGGTGAAACAGTCGTGGACCTCGAACGCGTCGACCGCGTCGAGCGGGATGCCGGCGCGCGCCCGCGCATCGTCGACCGCGCGCTTGACCTGCGGAAAGACATAGCCGCTGCCGGCGCTGGCATCGACCTTGCGCCGGTAGGAAATCGGGGCGGAGCGATGGCCCCAGCCGGTGATCCGCGGCAGGCTGTCGAGCGGAATGTCGCGCGACCGGGCGTAGGCGGCGGCGCGGGCGGGCGAGGCGAGGAAGATCACGCTGGCGCCGTCGGTCACCTGCCCGCAATCGGTCTTGCGCATCCGCCCCTCGACCACCGGGTTGGCGTCGTCGTCGTCGGTGAAGGCGGCGGGCGGGAAGGTCCAGCCGCGCGTCTGTGCGTTGGGATTGCGGCGGCCGTTGGCGAAATTGATCTCGGCGATGCGGCGCAGATGCTCGGCGCGGATGCCGTAGCGGCGGTCATATTCCTCGGTCAGGTCGGAAAAGGCGCGCGGCCAGACATAGGTGGCGTCGCCGAATTCATGCCCCGCCCAGGCGGCGGCGCCGAGATGCTGCGCGGCGGTGACGCCGGGGACGTTGCGCATCTGCTCCATCCCGACCACGCAGGCGAGGCCGTAGCGCCCCGCCTCGATCTCCGCCGTGGCGGCGAGGATCGCGATCGACCCGGACGCGCACGCCGCTTCGTGCCGGGAGGTCGGCAGGCCGTCGAAATCGGGATGCGCCAGTCCGAAGAAGCCGCCCAGCAGCCCCTGCCCGGCGAACAGTTCGGCGACGAAATTGCCGACGTGGCCGGTATCGACATCGGCCGGATCGAGTCGGGTCGCATCGAGCCCCTGCGCCACCGTTTCGGCAAAGGCGTCGGCAAGGTCGATGCCGCGCCGCGACCAGTTGTCGGAAAAGTCGCTCTGCCAGCCGCCGAGGATGTAGGTCATGGTTCGATCCGATCGTTGGAAGTCATCGCGGCCAGCGCCGCCATCGCCCGTTCATAGGGCTTGATCGCCAGCAGCACGCCCAGCCCGGCGAGCGGGCCGAGGATCGCCGCCGCCACCGCGATCGCGGGCCCCAGCGCGCGCGGATCGCCGAACAGATGCTCGGTGATCAGCGCGACGCTGACCGGCCCCACCGTCAGGCCGACCACGCCGAGCACGAAATAGTAGAGCGCGGCGGTGCGCCCGCGCAGATCGCCCGGCGCCGGATCGCACAGCGCGGCGACCGCCAGCCCGCCCGACGCGGTGAACGGAATCATCGCCGGGGCGAGGATCGCCAGCGCGGTCCAGCCGTCCGGCGCCAGGCACGCCGCGATCATCAGCGGCGTAACGAGCAGGATCGACACGCCGGTGACCTTCAGGCTGGCCGCGCGCACCCCGCGCGCCGACAGATGCGCCGACAGCCAGCCAGCGCCCGCCAGCCCGGCACCGCCGCAGACCAGCACGACAAAGCCGTAGCGCAGCCCGACCTCCCCCGCGCTCCAGCCGAAGGTGCGGATGAAATAGGCCGGCATCCACGACAGCACGCCGTAGATCAGCACGCAGTAGAGCGCCATGCCGCCAAGGTGGAGCAGGTGAAACGCGCGGTGGCGGCGCAGATGCGCGACGAAGCCGTTGCCGCCGGACCGTGCCACCGCGACTTCGCGGCGCGCCGGCTCCGCGACCAGCGTGAGCAGCGCGACCACCACCAGCCCGGCCATCCCGACGATGACGAACACCGCCTGCCACGGCGCGACATCCCCGACCAGCGGCAGAGCGAAGCGCGGCTGGGCCGAGATCGCCTGGATGATCGCGCCGCCGACCATCAGCGCCAGCCCGGCGCCGACCGAACTGGCCATTGAATAGACGCTGATCGGAAAGGCGCGCTTTTCCGCCGGGAAATTATCGCCGATCATCGAGATCGCGGCGGGCGACAGCGCCGCCTCCCCCGCGCCGACACCGACGCGGGCGAGGAAGATCTGCCAGAAATTGGCCGACAGCCCGCACGCGGCGGTGGCCAGGCACCAGGTGGTGACGCCGGCGGCGATCACCCGTTTGCGCGAGACGCGGTCGACCAGCCAGCCGAGCGGCAGCCCCATCGCGGTGTAGAACAGCCCGAACGCCAGCCCCTGCAACAGCGCGATCTGGGTGTCGCTCAGGTGCAGGTCGGCCTTGATCGGCTCGATCAGCAGGCTGAGGATCGTGCGGTCGATGAACGACACGGTGTAGCCGAGCGTGAGCACGCCGACCGCGAACCACGCGCGCGACGGGTTCGGCCAGTCGGCTGTCGCCGGCTGCGGTGCGGCCACGGTCGCCATCGCCGGGGCGCGCTCAGCGGGTCGCCGCGTCGAAATCCTCGATCACGCCCATCTCGCTCAACAGATGGTGACGATCGTAATATTCGCGCCAGACCTTTATCTTGTCGCCTTCGAATTCGAGCGCGCCGCACACCGGCGCCGACCCCGGCTTGCCCTTGCACACGAAGGTGTCGAGCCGTTCCATGTAGAGCGTGCCGTTGATCACGCCCATGTTGTGCACGATCAGTTCGATCGAGTCGGCGAGCGCGCCCAGCCCGGAGATCCGCTTGTGCACCGCATCGCGCCCGACGATCGGTTCGACCATCATCGAATGAAGCACGGTATCCTCGGTCATCAGCGCGGCGGCGGCATCCCAGTCCATCGCGTTCCACGCCGCGATCATCGCCTGGCCGACCTCGATTTTCTTCGCGTCGCTGACCTCGGTCACTCGCTCTCTCCTGCATAAGTCGTTTTATGCAAGTTAAGTTGCCGCAGCCCGGATCGGGTGTCAATAGGTGGGTCTTGACAAGCAAGTGACCCTGTTCGACAAGCATGTCGCTTGCTTAATGAGACCAAGCGAGGGCCACGGCAAAGCCGGGCGAATTTTTGGGGAGGATGTGATGGCAAATTTCGCACGTATTCGGATTGTGCGTGGCGCCCTGTCGACTGCGGCGATCGCCGCGCTGTGCAGTGCGGTGCCGGCGATGGCCCAGTCGGCCGAATCGGCCGCCCCGGCGGTGCAGGACGGCCCCCAGCTGGACGACATCGTCGTGTCGTCGCGCAAGATCGAGGAAAAGCTGCAGGACGTGCCGATCGCGGTGACCGCGTTCAGCGGCAACCAGCTGCGCGAGGGGCAGATCACCGACCTGACCGCGATCGCCGGACGCACCCCCAGCTTCACCCTCCAGGCGCAGGGCTCGCTCGAGCAGGAAGCGTTCATCCGCGGTGTCGGCACCGTGCGGCTGAGCAGCGCCACCGCCGATCCGTCGATCGGCCTGTTCATCAACGAGGTCTATGTCGGCCGCCGCGGCGCCGCGACTCCGCCGATCTTCGACCTCGAGCGGCTGGAAGTGCTGCGCGGGCCGCAGGGCACGATCTTTGGCAAGAACGTGGTCGGCGGCGCGGTCAGCCTGGTCACCGGCGTGCCGCGCTTCACACGCGAGGCGGCGGGCTATGTCTCGGTCGGCAACTACGGCACAATCCAGTCCGAGGCGCACATCACCGGCCCGATCTCCGAGAATGTCGCGGTGCGGGTGGCGGTGCAGCAGAACCGCCACGACGGCTATAGCTACAACGTCGTCAACGGGCAGGAACTCGACGATTTCGAGGGCTATGCCGGGCGCGTGTCGGTGCTGGCCAAGGCGGGCGAGCGCCTGACCCTCAACTTCATCGCCGACGCCAGCCACGACGAGGGCGGCGGGCAGGCGCGCCACGCGGTCGACGATCCGACGCGCGCCGGCGTGGGGCCGATCACCACCGGCCAGATCTCCAAGGATCCGCGCGCGACCGAGACGCCGTACCTGCAGTACAACCGGCGCAACACCTATGGCTTTACCGCGCGCGCCGATTACGAACTGGATTTCGCGACGCTGACCTATCTGGGCGCGGTCCGCATCGGCGATTCGGGGCAAAGGTTCAGCCAGGCCGGCGCCGGCGCGCCGCCGTCCTACACCGATTCGGTGCTGACCCAGTCGGAGAAATACACCGGCATCACCCAGGAAGTCCGGCTGCGCTCGAACGGCACCGGGCCGTTCCGCTGGGTCGCCGGCCTCTATTACCTGCGCGAGGAGACCGACCGCAGTTCGCAGAACACCGCGCGTTCGGCGCTGCCCGGCGGCCCCGGCAGCACCCGCGACAGCCTGGACGGCGACAACGTCTTTGCCCAGAACGGCGTGGCGTCCAACTATGCCGCGTTCGGCGAGCTGAGCTATGAAATCATCCCCGGCCTGACCGCGTCGGCGGGCGCGCGCTACACCATCGACCACAAGGTGATGGATGGGTACGCCAAGGTACTGAGCCTGGGGCCGGCGGGCGACCTGTTGTCGCCGGCGCCGCTGCAGGGACCGTACGATGTCAACGTCAAGAAGACGTGGCGCGAGACCACGCCGCGCTTCGCGCTCGACTGGAAGCTGACGCCCGACATCCTGCTCTATGCGTCGATGGCCAAGGGCTTCAAGGGCGGCGGCTGGCAGGCGGCGACGCCCGATGCGGCGACCGCGCGGCTGGCGTTCGACCCCGAAACCGCGTGGAACTATGAAATCGGGTTCAAGAGCGACCTGTTCGACCGGCGCGTCCGGCTGAACCTCGCCGCGTTCCAGCTCGACTTCAAGGATCTCCAGGTCGAACGGCTCGACGACGTGCTGCTGACCACCGTCGTCGCCAACGCCGCCAACGCCAAGATCAAGGGCATCGAAGGCGAATTGTCGGTGGCGGTGACGCGCCAGCTCACCCTGTCCGCGTCCGGCTCCGTCCTCGACGCCAAGTACAAGGACTATGTCGATCCGGCGCGCAACATCATCTACAGCGGTAACAAGCTGGCGCGCACGCCGGACTATCAATACTCGCTGTCCGGCGATTTCGTGCAGCCGGTGATCAACGACGACTATGCGATCAAGCTGCACGCCGACTACACCTATCAGGACAATTTCTTCTACGGCCCGGACAACACCAATTTCGAGCCGGGTTACGGCCTGCTCGACGCGCGCGTGAGCTTTGGCAAGCGCGAGGGCAATTGGGAGGTCGCGCTGTGGGCGAAGAACCTGACCAACAAGCTGTATCGCACCAGCGTGATCCCGTTCCTGGGCGACGAGGCGTCGCTCTACGGCGCGCCGCGCACCTATGGCCTGCGCCTGTCGGGCAAATTCTGAACCAAGAGGGGGGGTGACTGGCCGGGGCGCGAATGCCTCGGCCAGTCACTTGCATTACGAGACTTAGTGGGTTATCCACTTCTGGTCCGCAGGAATTTCCCGAATCCAAGGTGGTTTTAGCCATGAAGATCGAACGCCGGCCCGCCATCGTCACCAGCCTGAAGCCCAGCAACCATCCCTATCTCACCGGGGCGTGGACGCCGCTGCACGAAGAGGTCGACGTCGACGATCTGGAGGTGATCGAAGGGCGCATCCCCGACGACATCGACGGCATCTATGTCCGCAACACCGAGAACCAGGTGCACGAGCCGCTGGGCCGCCACCATCCGTTCGACGGCGACGCGATGCTGCACCAGATCTCGTTCCGGGGCGGCAAGGCATCGTACCGCAACCGTTTCGTCCGCACGCGGTGCTTCAACGCCGAGCAGGAGGCGGGGCAGTCGCTGTGGGGCGGGCTGGCCGATTCGCCGGGCACGTCGCTGCGGCCCGGTTTCGGCGCGCACGGCGCGCTGAAGGACAATGCGTCGACCGACGTCGTCGTCCACGCCGGCAAGCTGCTGTCGACATTCTACCAGTGCGGCGAGGCCTATGCGCTCGACCCCGAGACGCTGGAGGACCTGGGCGTCGCGCCATGGGCGCCGATCGACGGCGTGTCGGCGCATTGCAAGGTCGACGAGACGACCGGCGAGCTGCTGTTTTTCAACTATTCGAAGCACGCCCCCTACATGCATTACGGGGTGGTCGACACCGCGGGCAAGGTGACGAGCTATATGCCGGTGCCGCTGCCCGGCCCGCGGCTGCCCCACGACATGGCGTTCAGCGCGCGCTTCTCGATCCTCAACGACCTGCCGGTGTTCTGGGACCCCAAGCTGCTGGAGCGCGGCATCCACGCGGTGCGGTTCTTCAAGGACCTGCCGTCGCGGTTCGGCGTGGTGCCGCGCCACGGAGGCGAGGTGCGCTGGTTCGACGCCGCGCCCTGCTACATCCTGCATTTCCTCAACGCCTATGAGGACGGCGACGAGCTGGTCATGGACGGCTATTTCCAGGAAGATCCGACCCCGCCCGCGCTGGCCAGCGCGGTGGAGGGCCATGAGCATCTGATGGCCTATCTCGACATGCACAGCTTCAAGAGCCGGCTGCACCGCTGGCGCTTCAACCTGGCCGACGGCACCACCCGCGAGGAGCGGCTGTGCGAACGGATCGTCGAATTCGGCATGATCAACGCGCGCTATGCTGGAAAACCATATCGGTACGCCTATTCGGTCACCGCAAAACCGGGCTGGTTCCTGTTCAACGGCTTCATCAAGCACGACCTTCACACCGGCGCGATCGAGGAATTCACGCTGCCGGACGGTTGCTACGCCAGCGAGGCGCCGTTCGCCCCGCGCATCGGCGCGACGGATGAGGACGACGGCTATCTGGTCAGCTTCGTGATCGACGATATTCGCGGCACGTCGGAATGCGTGCTGATCGACGCGCGGCGTTTTGCCGAGGGGCCGGTGTGCCGAATCGCGCTGCCGCACAAGATCAGCAGCGGCACGCACGCGGTGTGGGCGGATCGTGCGCTGATCCGCAACGGGCGCGTCGATCCCTGAGCCGATGCCGTATCGAGTCATCCAATGGGCGACCGGATCGATGGGCCGGACGTCGCTGCGCCGGATCATCGACCACCCCGACCTCGAGCTGGTCGGCTGCTACGTCTATTCGGCCGACAAGGCCGGGCGCGACGCCGGCGAGCTGGCGCGGCGCGATCCGACCGGGGTGATCGCGACCGACGACATCGACGCGATCCTGGCGCTGGACGCCGACGTGGTGATGCACATGCCGCGCATCACCCTGCCCTATGACGCGATGAACGCCAACGTCGCGCGGCTGCTGGCGTCGGGCAAGAACGTGATCTCCACCGCCGGATTCCACTATCCGCCGGCGCAGCCCGACGACCACGCCGCGCCGCTGGCCGCCGCCTGTGCCGCGGGTGGCGTGTCGCTCGCCGGACTGGGGGTCAATCCGGGCGCGATCGTCGAGCGGGTGACGCTGGCGGCGACCGGGCTGTGCAGCAGGCTGGACCGCATCGTCATCAACGAGACGGTCGACGCATCGAGCATGGCGTCCCCCCAGTTCGTGTTCGGGCTGATGGGATTCGGCGCCGCGCCCGATGCCGACATCACCCGCGGGCCGCTCGCCGCGATGTACAGCGCGCTGTTCAGCGAGGTACTGTACCTGGCGGCGGCGGGCCTGGACGATCCGGTCGCGCGGATCGCGCCCGACCATGACGTGACGATCGCCCCGCGCACGATCACCCTGCCCGCCGGCACCATCGCCGCCGGCACCGTCGCGGCGACCCGCTGGCGCTGGACCGCGACGCTGACGAGCGGGGCGGAAATCACGCTGTCGATCCTGTGGACCGCTGACCCCGGGCTGCACCCGGAGGACGGGCGCGGGCACTGGACGATCGATATCCTGGGCCGGCCCAACATCCGCCTGACCGTGGCGATCGACGAGGGCGATCCCGCCGCGCCGCCGTCGCGCGCGCTGACCGACGCCACCGTCGCGGTCGCGATCGCCGGCATCCCCGCCGTCGTCGCCGCCCCGCCGGGCTTCTTCGCCTATCCCGCGCCGCCCGCGTTTCGCGCGCGCTTTCCGGAGCATCGCCGATGACCGTCTATATCCGCGACGCGGTGCGCACCCCGCGCGGCAAGGCCAAGCCTGACGGCGGGCTGGCGCGCAACACACCGCAGCAGCTGGTGACCGCGCTGGTCGATGCGCTCGACGCGCGCGCGCCGGGCAGCCGCGCGACCGATACGCTGATGCTCGGCTGTGTCGGACAGGTCGGCGCGCAGGGCGGCAACATCGCGGTGGTCGCCAAGCTGGCGGCGGGGCTGCCCGATGCGACGGCGGCGCAGACGATCAACGCCTATTGCGCATCCGGGCTGGTCGCGATCGGCCAGGCGGCGGCGCTGATCGAGACCGGCGCGATCGACACCGCGCTGGCCGGCGGGGTCGAGATGATGTCGGCGGTGCCGTTCATGGCGGACAAGGCGGCGTTCTACACCGATCGCGCGCTGCCCCGCGCCGCGCAGTATCTGCCGGTCGCGGTCGCCGCCGACCGGCTGGCGACGCGCGAAGGCATCGATCGCGCGGCGATGGATGCCGCCGCCGCGACATCGCAGGCGCGCGCCGACGCCGCCGAGCGCGACCCCGCGCTGACCCGGTCGCGCATCGCGATCGACGGGCTGGCGGTCGACGAATGCGTGCGCGCGTCGCTGACGATCGACAAGCTGGCGGGCATCGCGCCCGCCTTTGCCGAGCTGGGCGCGGGCTTTGCCGAGGTGATCGGCGACGAGCCGGTGACCTATACCCACACCGTCGCGCACGCGCCGCCGATGTGCGACGGCGCCGGACTGGCGGCGCTGACGCGCGATGCGGCGGGCGCGCGCGCGCGGATCGTCGCCTATGCCGAGGTCGGCGGCGACGCCTCCGCCTCGCTCACCGCCGGGTTCGCCGCGATGGACAAGGTGCTGGCGCGCGCCGGGCTGTCGCTGGGCGATATCGACCGCATCGAATTCATGGAGGCGTTCGCCGTGGTGATCGCCAAGTTCCTGCGCGATCGGGCGGTCGATCCGGCGCGGGTCAACGTGTCTGGCGGGCATCTGGCCAAGGGGCATCCGATGGGCGCGACCGGCGCGATCCTGTTGTCGACGCTGCTCGACGCGCTCGACGCCGCCGGTGGGCGGTACGGGCTGGTCGTCGTCACCGGCGCATCGGGCGTCGGCGCGGCGATGGTGGTCGAGCGGCTGCCGTGATCGCCAATCTGCGCCTGCCGGTGGTGGCAGCCCCGATGTTCCTGGTGTCCGGCCCCGAGCTGGTCGTGGCGGCGTGTCGCGCGGGGATCGTCGGCGCGTTTCCGACCACCAATTGCCGCACCGCGCCCGAACTCGATGCGTGGATGACGCGGATCGTCGCCGAGACGCAGGGCCACGCGCCGTGGGCGGCGAACCTGATCACCCATTCGACCAACGGCCGGCTGGCCGACGATCTGGCGCTGATCGCCAAGCATCGTCCCCCGATCGTGATCACCGCGCTGGGCAGCCCGGCGCCGGCGATCGCCACCGTCCACGGCTATGGCGGGATCGTGCTGGCCGACGTGATCGACACGCGGCTGGCGCGCAAGGCGCTGGCGGCGGGGGCCGACGGGCTGGCGTGCGTATCGGCGGGCGCGGGCGGGCACACCGGCTGGCTTTCCCCGCTGGCGTTCGTCGCGGCGGTGCGCGGGCTGTTCGACGGGCCGATCGCGGTCGGCGGCGGCATCGCCGACGGCGCGGGGGTGGCGGCGGCGATCGCGGCCGGCGCCGACCTGGTCTATATGGGCACGCGCTTCGTCGCCGCGCGCGAGAGCATGGCGGCGCCGGCGTACAAGGCGATGCTGGCCGAGGCGACGATCGAGGACATTGTCGTCAGCGCCGCCGTCACCGGCACCCCGGCATCATGGCTGCGCGCCAGCCTGATCGCCGCCGGCTATGGCACCGACGGCGCGGCGCCGCCGCGCGACTATGGCGATGCCGAGGGCGGCCACAGCCGCTGGCGCGACATCTGGGGCGCGGGGCAAGGCGTCCACGCGATCGCATCCGAACAGCCGGTGGCAGAGATCGTCGCCGAACTGCGCCGCGATTTCGTGGCGGCAAGCGGGCGGCTGGGCGCGCGGGCAGCGGCGGCGACCGGCTAGGGCATTCTCGAAGCGGATGGCATCATCTGCCGACCCGGAAAATGCGGAACACAAAGACAAACAGAGCATGTCCCGATTCGGTCTGATCGGGCCATGTTCCAGGCGCGGGCATCCGTCCGATCCGGTCGCGGACCGGGCCGCGTCCCCGGCCTCTAGTCATCCTCATCCTCGAACCCGACCAGATCGAGCGCGCGTGCCTTGATCTGGTGGGTGGCGCACCAGTGAACCAGCGCATCCTCTCGCCCGTGCGTCACCCACACCTCGCGCGGCGCCAGCTCGCGGATCGTCGCGGTCAGCTCGTCCCAGTCGGCGTGGTCGGACAGGATCAGCGGCAGTTCGACATTGCGCTGCCGCGCGCGCTGGCGGACGGTCATCCAGCCTGACGCCATCGCCGTGATCGGATCGGGCAGCCGGCGCGACCAGCGATCGTTGAGCGCGCCGGGCGGGGCGATGACGATACGGCCCTGCAGTTCCGCCTTTGCCACCCCGGTCGCCGGGCGCAGATCGCCCAGGTCGATGCCGTTGGCGACGTAGAGGTCGCACAGCCGCTGCAACGCGCCGTGGAGATAGATCGGATCGTCGAACCCCATCACCCGCAATTCGCGGATCACCCGCTGCGCCTTGCCCAGCGCATAGGCGCCGACCAGCACGCAGCGATCGGGATTGGCGCGCAGCGCGGCGAGCAGCTTGTCCATCTCGTCATGCGTTTCGGGGTGGCGGAACACCGGCAGGCCGAACGTCGCCTCCGTGATGAACACGTCGCACGCGACCGGCTCGAACCGCGCGCAGGTGGGGTCGGCGCGGCGCTTGTAATCGCCCGACACCACGATCCGTTCGCCGCGATGATCGAGCACGATCTGCGCCGATCCCAGCACATGGCCGGCGGGGACGAAGCCGATATCGACCCCGCCCATCGCCAGCGTCTGTCCAAAGGCGACCGGGTGGCCGTTCTGCGGGCCGTAGCGCACGCCCATGATCTCCAGCGTCTCCGCCGTCGCCCACACTTCGCCATGCCCGCCGCGCGCGTGATCGGCATGGCCGTGCGTGACCAGCGCGCGCGCCACCGGGACCGACGGATCGATCCACGCGTCGGCGGCGGGCAGGTACAGTCCGGTCGGGTGCGGTTCGATCCAGTCGCCTAGCTTTGCCATGATCCCTATATGACCGTGATGCCAAAGGGTTCCCAGACCGGCCTGCCCCAGCCGCTGACCGACTGGTTCGCCGCGCGCGGATGGGCGCCGCGGCGGCACCAGCTGGAGATGCTGGCCGCCGGGCGCGCCGGGCGGCACGCGCTGCTGGTCGCGCCGACCGGGGCGGGCAAGACGCTGGCGGGGTTCCTGCCGACGCTGGCCGAGCTGATCGAGGCGCCGACCGACGACCTCCACACGCTCTACATCTCGCCGCTGAAGGCGCTGGCGGTCGACGTGCAGCGCAACCTGCTGACGCCGATCGAGGAGATGGGGCTGCCGATCCGGGTCGAGACGCGCACCGGCGACACCCCGTCCGATCGCAAGGCGCGCCAGCGCGTGCGCCCGCCGCAGATCCTGCTGACCACGCCGGAATCGCTGAGCCTGCTGATCTCCTACCCCGATTCGGACCGGTTGCTGGCGACGCTGAAGACGGTGGTGATCGACGAGGTCCACGCCTTTGCCACCGGCAAGCGCGGCGACCTGCTGGCGCTGGCGCTGGCGCGGTTGCAACGGATCGCGCCGGACATGCGCCGCGTCGCGCTGTCCGCCACCGTCGCCGATCCCGACGGCTATCGCGCCTGGCTGGCCCCCTATGGCGATATCGACACGGTGTCGCTGGTGCAGGGGGAGAAGGGCGCGGAGCCGGACATCGCGATCCTGCTGCCCGAGGGCAAGGTGCCGTGGTCGGGCCATTCGGGCCGCTATGCCGCGCCGCAGGTGATGGCGGAGATCGAGACCCACAAGACGACGATCGTGTTCTGCAACACGCGCGGGCTGGCCGAACTGATCTTTCAGGATCTGTGGAAGGTCAACACGCTGGGGCTGCCGATCGGCGTCCACCACGGCAGCCTCGACCGCGAAGCGCGACGCAAGGTCGAGCAGGCGATGGCCGACGGACGGCTGCGCGCGCTGGTCGCCACGGCCAGCCTGGACCTGGGGGTCGACTGGGGTGACGTCGACTGCGTGATCCAGATGGGCGCACCCAAGGGTTCGTCGCGCCTGCTCCAGCGGATCGGCCGCGCCAACCACCGGCTGGACGAACCGTCGGAGGCGGTGGTGATCCCGGGCAACCGTTTCGAGTATCTCGAGGCGCGCGCCGCGCTCGACGCGGTCGAGGCGGGGGAGCTGGATGCCGACCTGTTCCGGCCCGGCGCGCTCGACGTGCTGGCCCAGCACATCATGGGCGTCGCCTGCGCCGCGCCGTTCGATGCCGCGCGATTACTGGACGAGGTGCGCGCGGCGCTGCCCTATTCGGCGCTGGACGCGGCGACGTTCGACCGGGTGCTCCATTTCATCGCCGACGGCGGCTATGCATTGCGCGCCTATGACCGGTTCAAGCGGCTGACGCTGGGGCCGGACGGGCTGTGGCGGGTGAGCCACCCCAAATTCGTCACGCAGCACCGGCTCAACGCCGGGATCATCGTCGAGGCGACGATGGTCGACGTGCGGTTTCGCAACGGCCGCCGGCTGGGACGCGTCGAGGAGTTGTTCGCCGCGTCGCTGTCGCCGGGCGATACCTTCTTCTTCGCCGGGCTGAGCCTGGAGGTGGAGCGAATCACCACCGAGGACCTGGTGGTCCACGCCAGCACCCGTCCCGCCCGCGTCCCCAGCTACATGGGCGCGCGGCTGGCGCTGACGACCCGGCTGGCCGAGCGGGTGCGCGGTTTCCTGTACGACAGCGCGCAATGGCAGCGCTTTCCCGCCGACGTGCGCGAATGGCTGGAGGTCCAGCGCCGCCGATCGAAGCTGCCCGCGCCCGGCGAACTGCTGGTCGAGACCTTTCCGCTGGACGGGATGCACCACATGGTCGCCTACAGCTTCGAGGGTTGGAACGCGCACCAGTCGCTGGGGATGCTGGTGACGCGGCGGATGGAGGCGCAGGGGCTGAAGCCGGTCGGCTTCGTCGCCAACGACTATGCGCTGGCGTGCTACGGGCTGGAGAAGATCACCGACCCGGCCAGCCTGTTTTCCGCCGACATTCTGGAACATGAATTCGTCGACTGGGTGCAGCAGTCGGCGCTGCTCAAGCGGGCGTTCCGCGAGGTGGCGGTGATCGGCGGGCTGGTCGAGCGCCAGCATCCCGGCAAGCGCAAGACCGGCAAGCAGGTCACCTTTTCCACCGACCTGATCTATGACGTGCTGCGCAAATATGAACCGGAGCATCTTTTGCTCCAGGCGGCATGGGACGACGCGCGCGCGCGGCTGACCGATGTCGGGCGTCTCGCCGGCCTGCTCGACCGCGCGGCCGACACGATGGTGCACGTCGAACTCGACCGCGTCAGCCCGCTGGCGGTGCCGGTGCTGGTGCTGATCGGGCGGGAGAACGTCGCGCAGACGGGCACCGTCGACGACGCGCTGCTGATCGAGGCGGAGCAACTGGCAGCACGGGCGATGCAACTGGATTGATGCAATATTGCTGGTCGGCAGGCGTCGGCGTAGCATCCTGTCATGACAGGGGTGTCTTTCACCTGTGGTGCCGCCGCGTTGCTGATCGCCGCCCTGCCCTGTGCGGCGCAACCAGCGCCGCAGCAGGCCCCCGGACAGATCGCCGCCGCACCGCTGGATTTCGAGGTCGAGAAGGGCCGGATGACGGTGCCGGTCAGCGTGAACGGCCGGGGCCCGTTCGATTTCGTCATCGATACAGGATCGGAACGATCGGTGATGTCGCGCGAGCTGGCCGCGTCGCTCGACCTGCGGCCGGGGCCGGGCGCCCGGGTGCTCGATTTCATCGGCGCGACCGCGGTCGAGACGGTGCACGTGCCGTCGCTGTCGATCAGCAGCCTGGGCGCGCGCGCGATCGAGGCGCCGGCGCTGACCATGGCGCATCTGGGCGCGCCGGGGCTGCTTGGTATCGATGCGTTGCAGGGGCACCGCGTCTCGATCGATTTCTATCGCAACCGGATGGAGGTGCGGCCGGCGAAGCGGCGGCCGATCGGCCAGATCATCGTCGACGCCGAACTGCGCGCCGGCCAGCTGATCGTGACCCAGGCGAGCTTTCAGGGGCAGCCGATCGCGGTGATCGTCGATACCGGATCGCTGGTGACGGTCGGCAACCGCGCGATGCTGGCGCTGGCGCGCAATCCGCCGAAGCTGATCGGGCCGATTTCGGTGACGGCGGTGACCGGGCGGAGGTTCAAGGCCGATCTGGTGTCGGTCAACAATCTGCGCATCGGCGGGGTGCGGTTCGACAATGTCGGGATGTCGTTCGCCGACGTCGCGCCGTTCGCGCAGTTCGGGCTGCGCGACACGCCCGCGCTGATCCTGGGCATGAGCTCGCTCAGCCTGTTCCAGCGGGTCGAGATCGATTTCGCCAACCGGGAGATCGCGTTCACCCTGCCGCGCCCCCGGATCGATTTTCGCACGACGTGCCGTGCCTATCTCAACTGCACGGCCTATTGATGGTATCGCCGCGACGGGCGGCGAGGGAGAGGCAGGGCTGCGATGATGGCGGGCCTTCACATGGTGGCGTTACCGCTGGCGGCGGTGCTGGCCGGCGCGACGCAGCAGGCGGCGGTACCGGTGGACGACGATCTGGCGGCGGCGATCGTCGCGCTGCGCGAGGAGCGCGGCGGGCGGATGACGGTGCCGGTCAGCATCGGCGGCGCCGGCCCCTATGATTTCGTGATCGACACCGGCGCCGAACGCACCGTCATCTCACGCGAGCTGGCCGGCAATCTGCGGCTGGCCGCCGGGCGGCAGGTCAATGTCGTCGCGATGAGCGGCAAGAGCCGGGTCGGCACCTATGTCATCCCGGCGATCCGCGTCAGCAGCGTGCCCGGTATCGGCGCGATCCACGCGCCCGCGCTGGAGGCGGCGCATCTGGGCGGGCTGGGGCTGGTCGGCATCGACATGCTGCGCGACCATGTCGTGACGATCGATTTCGACGGCCGCACGATGAGCGTCACCCCCGCCGTCCGCCGCACGCGCAAGGACGCGCGGCCGGCCCGCGACGAGATCGTGGTGCGGGCGAAATCGATGCTCGGCCAGCTGATCGTCACCGACGCGCAGTTTGACGGCGTCCCGATCCGGGTGGTGATCGACACCGGATCGTCGATCAGTGTCGGCAACAGCGCGATGCGTCGGCTGGTGCAGCGGCGCACGGTCGGGCGGTTCCGGCCGCTGGAGATGATCAGCGTCACCGGCGAGCGCGTCCCGACCGACTATATCCGCGTCGACAATATCGGGGTCGGCGACATGCGGTTCCACGAGATGCCGGTCGCCTTTGCCGATGTCGCGCCGTTCGTGCAGTTCGGGCTGGACGACCGCCCGGCGATGCTGCTCGGGATGCAGTCGCTGCGATCGTTCCGACGGGTGCGGATCGACTTCGCCAACCGCGAGGTGCGGTTCCAGATGCCGCGCGGTTAGCCGCTTCCCCTTTTCGTCATTGCGCGCGCGGCGGCGGTGCGGCTAGCGTCGTCCCCCTGAGCTTGGGGGATTTCGATGCGTCTTGTCCTGGCTGGCCTTGCCGCCGCCGCCGCCGTCACCGCGACCATCGCCCCGCCCGCCGCCGCGCAATCACGGCCGGACCAGCAGGCGTTCCTGGGCCTGTACAAGGAACTGGTCGAGACCAACACGACGCTGTCGGCGGGAAGCTGCACCCAGGCGGCGGCGCAGATCGCCACGCGGCTGAAGGCGGCGGGATTTTCCGACGACGAAGTGATCGAATTCTCGGTCCCCGAACATCCCAGGGACGGCGGGCTGGTCGCGATCCTGCCGGGGCGCGACGCCAAGGTGCGGCCGATGCTGCTGCTCGGCCACCTCGACGTGGTCGAGGCCAACCGCGATGACTGGGAGCGCGATCCGTTTAAGCTGATCGAGGAAGGCGGATATTATTACGGGCGCGGCACGATCGACGACAAGGCGATGTCGGCGATCTGGGCCGACACGCTGATCCGGTTCCGCAAGGACGGGTTCAAGCCGCGCCGCACGATCAAGCTGGCGCTGACCTGTGGCGAGGAGACCACCTACGCGTGGAACGGTGCCGAATGGCTGGCCAGCAACCGGCCCGAGCTGATCGCCGCCGAATTCGCGTTCAACGAGGGCGGCGGCGGGCGCGTCGGCACCGACGGACGCCGCCAGCTCCTCGCGCTCCAGGTGGGGGAAAAGGCGGCGCAGAACTACAGCTTCGTCGCGACCAACCCCGGCGGACACAGCTCGCAGCCGATGCCCGACAACGCCATCTACGAACTGGCCGAGGCGGTGCTGCGGGTGAAGGCCTATCACTTTCCGGTGCGGTTCAACGACACCACCCGCGCGTTCTTCGCCAAATCGCTGCCGACGATGCCGCCGCCGGTGGCCGCCGCGATCCGCGCGCTGCTCGCCGACCCCGGCGATGCCGGCGCGGCGGCGGTGATCGAGCGCGACAAGGCGCTGAGCGCGACGCTGCGCACCACCTGCGTCGCCACGCTGCTCAACGCCGGCCACGCCGAGAACGCGCTGCCGCAACGCGCCACCGCCAACATCAATTGCCGGGTGATCCCCGGCGAGACCGTCGACGGCACGCTCGCCAAGTTGCAGGAACTGGCCGGGACCAAGGTCAAGGTGACGGCGAACCAGCCGGTGCGCCCGCTGGCGGTGCAGCCGCCGCTCGACCCGAAGATCGTCGGCCCGATCGAGAAGCTGGCGGCCAGGCACTTCCCCGGCCTGCCGGTGCTGCCGCTGATGTCGACCGGCGCGACCGACGGCATCTTCCTTCAGGCGATCGGCATCCCGGTCTATGGCGTCCCCGGCACCTTCGTCGAGCCGGACGGCAGCGGCACGCATGGCCTGAATGAGCGGATCGGGGTCAAGGAACTCTATGACGGTCGCGATTATCTGTACGACCTGGTCCGGCTGTTCGCCAATTCAAAGACCTGATCCGGCTTGCCCCGCCCCCGCCGGCGGGGCATAGGCGACGGTCATGGTTCCCTTTCTGTTCGCCGGGCACGCACTGGCCGCGCTGCGCGACGGCGCGCTGTTCTGGCCGGCACGGCGCGCGCTGCTGGTCGCCGACCTGCATTTCGAGAAGGCGAGCTGGTTCGCCGCCGGCGGGCAGATGCTGCCCCCCTATGATTCGCTGGCAACGCTGGCCGCGCTGAGTCGGCTGGTCGACCGGTGCGGCGCGGGCGAGGTGTGGTGCCTGGGCGATAGCTTTCACGATGCGGCGGGCTGCGACCGGCTGCCGGAGGCGGCGCGGACGCGGCTGCGCGCGCTGACCGGCGCGACGCGGTGGACATGGATTACCGGCAACCACGATCCGGTCGTCGCCGATCATTGCGGCGGCGACGTCGTCGCGCAGGCCGAGGTCGACGGGCTGCTGCTGCGGCACGAGGCCGATCCGGCCGAGCCCCGCCCCGAACTGTCGGGCCATTTCCATCCCAAGCTGCGGCTGACGCTGCGTGGGCGACAGGTGTCACGCCGCTGCTTCGTGGCGACGGGGACCAAGCTGATCCTGCCGGCGTTCGGCGCGCTGACCGGCGGGCTGGACGCGCACCACCCCGAGATCGTTCGCGCGGTGGGCGGCGGCGCGGAGGCGCTGGTGCCGCTCGACGACCGGCTGCTGCGGTTTCCGCTGGCGGCCTAGGGAACAGCGCGGGCGGGCGGCGCGCTGTTTCCGTTCGTCATCCGGGGCTCGATCCGCGATCGAGGGCGGCATGACACATCGCTTTTGGCCCTGGCCCCCTGCCCTCGCCGGGTTGCCGTGTGCGAAGGGCGCGGGGTGCCCGTCGCGATGACGAACAAATCGGGCGCGCTCTAGCCGCCGACCACCTGCTCGATCACGCCGAAGATCGGATGGTGCTTGTCGTCCTCGGCCCAGATGCGGACGGTATCGCCCGCCTTCAGGAACGGCGTGGTCGCCGCGCCGGTGGTGATCGTCTCGATCGTGCGGACCTCCGCGATGCAGGAATAGCCGACCCCGCCCGCCGCGATCGGCTTGCCCGGCCCGCCGTCGGCATCCCGGTTGGAGACGGTGCCCGAACCGATGATCGTGCCCGCGCCCAGCGCGCGCGTCTTCGCGGCATGGGCGATCAGCGTGCCGAAGTCGAAGGTCATGTCCTCCCCCGCCAGCGCGCGACCGAACGGCTGGCCGTTGAGATCGACCATCAGCGGGCGATGGAGCTTGCCGTCGGCCCACCACTCGCCCAGCGCGTCGGGGGTGACGAACACCGGCGAAAAGGCGCTGGCCGGCTTCGACTGGAAGAATCCGAAACCCTTGGCCAGTTCGGCCGGGATCAGGTTGCGCAGCGACACGTCGTTGGTCAGCCCGACCAGCCGCACCGCCGCCAGCGCCTCGTCGCGGCTCGCGCCCTGCGCGACGTCGCCGGTGACCACCACCACTTCGGCCTCAAGATCGGCGCCCCAGCTTTCGTCGGCGAGCGGGATCGGGTCGCGCGGGCCGAGGAAGCCGTCCGACCCGCCCTGGTACATCAGCGGATCGTGCCAGAAACTGTCGGGCAGTTCGGCGCCGCGCGCCTGCCGCACCAGCGCGACGTGATTCACATAGGCCGAGCCGTCGGCCCATTGATAGGCGCGCGGCAGCGGCGCGGCGGCGGCGCGCTCATGGAACCGCATCATCGGGATCGCTTCGTGCTCCAGATCGGTGGCGAGGTTGCGCAGATCGCCCTCGACCCGATCCCAGTCGTCGAGCGCGGCCTGCAGCGTCGGCGCGATCGCCCCCGCGTCCGCGCACCAGGCGAGATCGCTGGAGACCACCACCAACCGCCCGTCGCGGCCATGCTTCAAGCTCGCCAACTTCATTCGCGCTCTCCTCTGTCCCTTCCGATCCATGACGCGGGCGCGGGCCGATGTCGAGCCGGCGCAGTTGACTTGGCAGGGCGTCGGGGCACAATCGCCCGATGCCCGCGCGCACCTTCCTCAACCATCGCGGCGAGATGGCGACGCGCATCCGCGACCACGACTGGTCCGGTCACCCGCTTGGCCCGCCCGAAAGCTGGCCGGACGCGCTGCGCGTCGCGATCAACATCTGCCTGGGATCGAGCTTTCCGACCGCGGTCTACTGGGGGCCGCAGCTCAACCTGCTCTACAACGACGCCTGGGCGCCGATCCTGGCCGAGCGGCATCCGGAAGCGCTGGGCCAGCCGGGCGCGAAGGTGTGGGCGGATATCTGGCCGGTGGTCGGGCCGCAGTTCGCCGGCGTCCTCGAGGGGCAGGCGCTCGCCGTCTATGATCAGGCGTTGCCGATGCTGCGCGGCGGCGTGGTGCGCGAGACCTACTGGAACTATTCGCTGTCGCCGATCCACGACGACGGCGGCGCGATCGCCGGGGTATTCAACCAGGGCAACGAAACCACCGACAATGTGCTGGCGCGGCGCCGGCGCGAGATCGAGGTCGACCGGCTGCGCGAACTGTTCCAGCAGGCGCCGGGCGCGGTGGCGCTGCTGCATGGTCCCGATCATGTCTTCGAACTGGTCAACGCGCCGTATCTGGAGCTGATCGGCGGCCGCGACGTGATCGGGCAGCGTGTGGCCGATGCGCTGCCCGAGGTCGTGGGCCAGGGGTTCGTCGACCTGCTCGATCAGGTGTTCACCACCGGCAAGGCATTTCGGGCGAGCGGGCAGGCGGTCCAGCTCGCACGCAGCGCCGACGCGGCGCCGGAAATCCGCATCGTCGATTTCGTCTATCAGCCGATCCGCAACAGCGCCGGCGAGGTGACCGACATCTTTGTCCAGGCCGCCGATACGACCGAACGCGCCCGCGCCGAACAGGCCGCGCGCGCCAGCGAGGAACGGCTGGAGCTGGCGCTCGAATCCTCGATGGGCATCGGCGTGTGGGACTGGGACATCGTCAACGACGTCATCCGTTCCGACGCGCGCTTCGCCCGCCTCTACGGCCTGCCCGCCGCGCAGGGCCCCGGCGGGGCGGCGATCGCCGAATTCTTTCGCGACATCCATCCCGACGACGCCCCGCGCGTGACCGCGGCCATCCAGCGGTCGGTCGCCACCGGCGCGCCCTATAACGAGGAATACCGGCTGGTCCGGCCGGACGGATCGATCCACTGGGTCGTCGCGCAGGGGCGGGTCGTCTATGATCCGTCGGGGCGGCCGGTGCGCTTTCCCGGCGTCGCGTTCGACGTCACCCAGCGCCGCGCGGCGGAGGAACGCGCGCACGCCGTCGCGGAGGAGCTGCGCGCCACTACCCAGGCGCAGGCATTCGTGTTCCGGCTGGCGGAGCGGTTGCGGCGGCTCGACTCGCCCGAGGCGATCCTGCGGCTGTCGTCGACCGCGCTGGGCCGGCGGCTGCGGGCCGACCGGGTCGGCTTCTATCGCACCCGCCCCGACGACACGATCCGCTTCATCGGCTGCTGGACCAGCCCGCGCCTGCCGCCGCTGACCGGATCGCTGCCCTTCGCCGATCTCGGTTCGGTGACCCTGGCCGCCTATCGCGCCGGCACGACGCGGGTGGTGAACGATTTCGGCGCCGACCCGAGCGCGCGCGACGCGGCGATCGGGCGGATGATGGACGCGTCGATCAGCGTGCCGCTGCGACGCGGCGGGACGTGGGCGGGCTGCCTGTTCGTCAACCACGCGGTGCCGCGCCGGTGGAGCCCGGACGAGGTCGCGCTGGTCGAGGCGGTGGCGGAAATCGCCTGGGACGCGGTCGATCGCGCCAACGCGGTCGCCGCGCTGCTCGACAGCGAGGCGAAGTTCCGCGCGATCGCCAATTCGATCGACCAGATGATCTGGTCGACCCGCGCCGACGGGCACCATGATTACTACAATCAGCGCTGGTATGAATTCACCGGCCTGCCCGACCGGTCGATCGAGGCGCCGTGGAGCGGCGACGTGATCCACCCCGACGATCACCAGCGCGCCGAACGGCAATGGCGCGACAGCCTGGCGCGCGGCGATCCCTATCGGATGGAATATCGGCTGCGCAGCCGGACCGGCCAGTATCGCTGGGTGCTGGCGGCGGCGCAGCCGGTCCACGACGACCACGGCCGCATCGTCCGCTGGTTCGGCAGCTACACCGACATCCAGGAGATCGTCGAGGCGCGCGAGGTGCTCGCCCGGTCGCGCGCCGAGCTGGAGGCGGCGGTCACCGAGCGGAGCGCGCAGCTGATGGCCGCCGAGGAACTGCTGCGCCAGGCGCAGAAGATGGAGGCGGTCGGCCAGCTCACCGGCGGCATCGCGCATGATTTCAACAACATGCTGGCGGTGGTGATCGGCGCGCTCGACCTGATCGAGCGGCGGCTGGCACAGGGGCAGACCGATGTCGTGCGCTATCTGGAGGCCGCCCGCGACGGCGCCAGCCGCGCGGCGGCGCTGACCCAGCGGCTGCTCGCCTTTTCCCGCCAGTCGCCGCTCGCCCCGGTCGCGATCGACATGAACGCGATGGTCCTGGGCATGGTCGACATGCTGACGCGGACGATCGGCGAAAGCATCGTCGTCGAGACTCGGCTGGGCGAGCCGCTGTGGACCGCGACCGCCGATCCCAGCCAGCTGGAGAACGCGGTGCTCAACCTGGCGGTCAACGCGCGCGACGCGATGCCGAACGGCGGGCGGTTGACCATCGCCACCCGCAACCGCACGCTCGACGCGGCGCAGGCGGCCACGGTCGGCGTCGACGCGGGCGACTATGTCGAGATCCTGGTCGAGGACACCGGCACCGGGATGAGCCCGGAAGTGGTGGCCAAGGCGTTCGATCCGTTCTTCACCACCAAGGAGGTCGGCAAGGGCACCGGGCTGGGGCTGAGCCAGGTGTTCGGATTTGCCCGCCAGTCCGGCGGCCATATCGCGCTGGACAGCGCCCCGGGCAAAGGCACGAGGATCGGGCTGATGCTGCCCCGCAACGCCGGCGCTCCGCGCGCGCTGCCCGCCCGGCGCGCGGTGGGCGGGCCGTTGCCCCATGGCGACGAGGTGATCCTGGTGGTCGAGGACGACGATCGCGTGCGGACCAATTCGGTCGAGGCGCTGCGCGAACTGGGCTACACCGTGCTCCACGCCGCCGGCGGCCCGGCGGCGCTGGCGCTGATCGACGCCGGGCACGTGCCCGACCTGCTGTTCACCGACGTGGTGATGCCGGCGATGACCGGCCGCGAGCTGGCCCGCGCGGCGCAGGATCGCCTGCCGGCGCTGCGCGTGCTCTACACCAGCGGCTACACCCGCGACGCGCAGGAGCCGATCGCGGGCGACGTGCTGTCGAAGCCGTTCGACTTCGCCGTGCTGGCGGCGCGGGTGCGCGACGCGCTGGATGCCGAGCAGGCGGCCTGACGGGTCGCTCGACGGTAGACGTCCGCGCCCCGGCGCTCTAGGGCCGCCGCGGACAATCGAAGGACCGGATATTGGCTAACGTCGCGGTGATCGGCGCCCAATGGGGCGACGAGGGCAAGGGCAAGATCGTCGACTGGCTCGCCGAGCGCGCCGACGTGGTGGTGCGGTTCCAGGGCGGCCACAACGCCGGCCACACGCTGGTGGTCGGCGGCAAGACCTACAAGCTGGCGCTGCTGCCGTCGGGCGTGGTGCGCGGCACGCTGAGCGTGATCGGCAACGGCGTGGTGTTCGACCCCTGGCATTTCCGCGACGAGGTCACCCGCATCGCCGAACAGGGGGTGACGATCAGCCCGGACGTGCTCCACGTCGCGGAGACCGCGCCGCTGATCCTGCCGCTGCACCGCGACCTGGACGCGCTGCGCGAGGACGCGCTGGATGCAGGCAATGACGGGCAGAAGATCGGCACCACCCGGCGCGGCATCGGCCCGGCCTATGAGGACAAGGTCGGGCGCCGCGCGATCCGCATCTGCGACCTGGCGCATCTCGACAGCCTGGGGCCGCAAATCGACCGGCTGTGCGCGCATCACGACGCGCTGCTCGCCGGGTTCGGCAAGCCACCGGTCGACCGCGACGCGCTGCTCGCCGAATTGCAGGGAATCGCCGATTTCGTCCTGCCCTATGCCCGGCCGGTGTGGGTGACGCTCAACCAGGCGCGCGAGGCGGGCAAGCGAATCCTGTTCGAGGGCGCGCAGGGCGTGCTGCTCGACGTCGATCACGGCACCTACCCGTTCGTCACCTCGTCGAACACGGTGGCGGGCACCGCATCGTCAGGCTCGGGGCTGGGGCCGGGCGGGGTCGGTTTCGTGCTGGGGATCGCCAAGGCCTATACCACCCGCGTCGGATCGGGGCCGTTCCCGACCGAGCAGGACAACGAGATCGGCGAGTATCTGGGCACGCGCGGGCGCGAGTTCGGCGTCAACACCGGCCGCAAGCGGCGCTGCGGCTGGTTCGACGCGGTGCTGGTGCGCCAGTCGGCGGCGGTGAGCGGCATCACCGGGGTGGCGCTGACCAAGCTCGATATCCTGGACGGCCTAGACGAGATCAGGATCTGCACCGGCTATCGTCTGGGCGACCGGCATTTCGACTATCTCCCCCCGCACCCGCAGGATCAGGCGGCGGTCGAGCCGATCTATGAATCGATGCCCGGCTGGAGCGAATCCACCGCCGGCGCGCGCAGCTGGGCCGAACTGCCGGCCCAGGCGATCAAATATATCCGGCGGATCGAGGAACTGATCCGCTGTCCGGTGGCGCTGGTTTCGACCAGCCCGGAACGCGACGACACGATCCTGGTCCGCGATCCATTTGCGGACTAGGGCCGGGACCGTGCCGTCGACACGACTTACATCGTCGCGTTGGGTGCGGGCTCCGGAGTCGGTTCCGGAGTGGGTTCCGGGGCGGGCGTGGGGGCAGGCGCCGGTTCGGCGGTGTTGTTGCCCGACCAGTTCTGCATGCCCGCATCGACCGGGCCGGTCGCGACATGGGCGATGGCGGCGGTCGATCCGCACAGGATCAGCAGACTGGCGACGGTGGCTTTACGCATGGAATGACTCCCTCATAGACGCCGGGTTGGCGTGCCGGGGGGTAACGCAACAAAAGTGAGCATGGCACCGAATTGCGCGGGGATTTGTCCCGCGTTTGGCTCATTTAGCCGTGCGTTGTGCCTGCGAAACGATCAGCGGTGGTGACCGGTCAGCCGATCTGGCCGCGATGCAGCAGTTTCTGGTCGGCCAGCACCAGCGCGACCATCGCCTCGACCACCGGGACGCCGCGTATGCCGACGCAGGGATCGTGCCGCCCCCTGGTCGCGATCGTCGCCGCGTCGCCGGCGCGGGTGATCGTCTCCACCTCGGTCAGGATCGAGCTGGTCGGCTTGAACGCCACCCGCACCCGCACCGGCTGACCGGTGGCGATGCCGCCGGCGATCCCGCCGGCGTGGTTGGCGAGGAAGCGCGGCGCCCCGCCGTCACCGGGGCGCATCGGATCGGCGTTCTCCTCCCCGCTCAGCGCCGCCGCCGCGAAACCGTCGCCGATCTCGACACCCTTGACGGCGTTGATCCCCATGCAGGCGTGCGCCAGCTCGGCGTCGAGCTTGGCATA
>Ga0182736_1001159_pt1 | contig 28430 bp, 24 predicted proteins | sample eDN5th30CKraftBY_FD_128882 | JGI IMG/M metagenome (GOLD analysis project Ga0182736, IMG submission 128882) | Enriched backyard soil microbial communities from Emeryville, California, USA - eDNA 5th pass 30_C Kraft BY (version 2) (version 2) | ecosystem: Environmental > Terrestrial > Soil >...
CCCAATAATGATAATGGGGGCTTTAAAATAAGCGTGCTCGAACACGCTCATTTTGTAAGGTTTTGTTTTTAAGAAAAATACCGACTAAAGTAATTTATCAATTTTACTAACCTTAATTTATACAAATGTATGAATAATAATATTTGTTGCAAGGGAATACACCATGCCAATTATAAACACCGCATTCCCTCCATTATACTGTCAAAAATTTTATTGACTATGAAGCTTACCGTACTATTAACTGTTTTTACCTGTTTACAGATTAAAGCATCTGTATATTCCCAACAGGTAAGTTTATCGGTAAAAAAAGCACCATTGGAAAAAATAATTAAAGAAATACGCAAACAAACAGGCTACGCATTTTTCTATGATGCAGCCTATTTGCAGAATGCAGAACCCGTAAGCTTAGATGTGCGAAAAGTCTCTTTAAGCGAAGCTTTAACAAAAGTTTTTGAGAGACAGAAGTTTACATGGGAGGTTATGGACAAAACCATCGTGATCAAGCCATCTATGAAGGAGAATAAAGGAGTCGCTGATTTTGTGCAATCTACTACCGACATCAAAGGAAAAGTTGTTAACGAGCGTGGGGAACCGCTCCCGGGAGCAACTATAAACATAAAAGGGACTACTATAAGCACTGCGGCCGATGGTAATGGAGATTTCTTTTTGAAAGCTGTAGATTCCCAGGCAACAATTGTGATTTCTCATACAGGTTTTAAGACGCAAGAAATCGTAGTTGGCAATCGTAAAGAATTGAATATTCATCTTTTTTATGCACAACGCGATCTGGATGAGGTTGTTGTGGTTGGTTATGGTACTCAGAAAAAGACTGATGTGACAGGGGCAATAAGCTCTGTTAATTTCGAAGAACAACGTGATAGACCATATACTAATGCTTTGCAATCAATTCAAGCTACTGTACCCGGAGTTAATATTACACAAACTCAGGGGGCACCAGGGGCAAGCCCCAATGTGAGAATTAGGGGTATTAGTTCTATAACTGCCGGAACCAATCCCCTGTATGTAATTGATGGGATACCTATGGAAAGTTTCGATTTAAATTCTATTAATCCTCAAGATATAAAATCATTGGACATACTTAAAGACGCTTCTGCTTCTGCAATTTATGGTTCAAGAGGGGCAAACGGTGTTGTGCTAATTACTACCCGTTTAGGAGCTATTGGAAAGACAAAAGTACAAGTGGGCTACGAACATGGAGTGCAATCTGTAAAAAGAAGAGTTAAATTAATGAATGCACAAGAATTTATAAAATATTACATTGATGCGCGTAATAATGCATGGATAGCAAATGCGGGTAATGCAGATGATCCAAATTCCGTAAGAGAATCAAAATACAGAATACCTGAAGAATTTTTAAACGATCCGCAACAATTTGGACAGGGAACAGATTGGCAGGATGTTCTTTTTCGAACGGCACAATCTGATAATCTTCAATTATCGCTTTCCGGTGGAAATGACAAAACACAGTTTCTGGTATCCGGTTCATATTTAAACCAGGATGGAGTTGTAGATAATAACAACTACAAACGATTAACCTTTAGAACTAACCTACGACATAAAATTTCGGAAAAGATCACGACAGGAATTAATCTAAATATTTCTGCAATATATGATAGGTCTTATGGCACGGGAGGGAAGGAAGATGTAGTTAGTTTGGCATTACAAAATGATCCGGTGTTCCCGGTTTACAATGAAAATGGGAATTATGGTTTTCGCGATCCTCAATCGGTTTGGTACAAGTACACCCAATACGATTTACAACTTTGGCATCCGTATGCTATTACAAGAGAGATTGACCGTTTGCAAAAGAATTTTAATACAATGGCCACGGCTTATTTAGAATATGAAATAATTCAAGGGTTAAAATTCAGGACAAGTATAAATGCTAATTTGTATAATGGAAGATATAATGACTTTAGAAATGCAGGACAAAACTATGGATGGTCTGCCATTCAGCCGGCAGAAGGTTCTACAAATTCCAGGTTCAATCTGAATTGGTTAAGTGAAAATACGCTCAGCTACAAGTTTAATATAGGCAACGACAATAACCTTGATTTGATTGCAGGCTATACTGTTCAGGAAGAAAGAAATGAATATTCGCAGGTAATATCTGGAGACTTTCCTAATGATTTGGTTCATACATTAAATGCAGGGAAAGTAATAAGTGGCACATCTACTGCATATGAGTGGGCATTGCTTTCCTATTTTGGAAGAGTGAATTATAATTATAAGCAAAAATATTTTTTAACGGGCTCTATAAGAAGAGATGGTAGCTCTCGTTTTGGAATGAACAATAAGTGGGGCTACTTCCCTTCCATTGCAGGAAGCTGGTTAATTAGTAATGAAGACTTTTTACAAAATCGGGATTGGATACAACAATTGAAATTAAGAGCGAGCTATGGAGTTACAGGCAATAACCAGATTGACAATTATGGAGCAATTAGTTTAATGTCTAATAGAAATTATGTAAATGGAAGTACACTGGCAAACGGAGTTATTGTGAATACAATGACTAATCCGGATTTGAGGTGGGAAAAAAGCGAGCAACTTAATGTGGGATTGGATATGTTATTTTTTGATCAAAGAATTGGCCTTACTCTTGATCTTTATAATAGCGTAACGAAGGATTTACTATTGGGAATACCGGTTCCGGATATAACCGGTTTCGCAACTCAATTAAGTAACATCGGCAAAATGCGAAATAGGGGAATCGAAGTTGCATTAACAACAAAAAATTTAACCAATAACCTTAAATGGACAACGGACTTTAATATAGCGGTAAATAGGAATAAAGTTTTAGAACTTGGTTCAAATGGAGACCCGATATATACTAATGATTATGGTACTACAAAAACAGAAATTGGCAGGCCAATAGCAAATTATTATGGTTATGTATTTAATGGTGTTTATAATACACAGGAGCAAATTGAATCTTCACCTCATACGGCAAATACAACGCCGGGTGATCCTATTGTTGTAGATATAAATAAAGATGGCGTGATAAATGAAAACGACCGTACTATAATAGGTAATTACCAGCCTGATTTTACAGCGGGTCTTACAAATACATTTAGTTATAAAGGGTTTGAATTTTCTTTTATGTTGCAGGGCGTTTTTGGCAATGAAATATTGAATCAGGAGGCACGGTTTACTAAAATTTATAACGGAAGCAGGAATGCATACAGTTCGGTTAATAATTATTGGAAGTCGCCAGAGAATCCTGGTGACGGGAAAATTTTTAAACCCAGTATAGCATATTCGGGGCTGCAACAACAGTTTTCAAACTATTGGGTAGAAGATGGCACTTTTGTGCGAATAAAAAATATCAGCTTGTCATACGCTCCATCGGCAGCGTTTCTTGATAAGGTAAGATTTTTTAAGGACTTGAGAGTATATGTCAATGTGGAGAATTTGCATGTCTTCAGCAATTACTCCGGATTTGATCCTGAAAACAGTTCTTACTCAACAGGATTGATGCTGGGAGCGGATTATGGATCTTATCCGATTCCGCGTAATATAACATTTGGTATTAAAACATCTTTATAAAATAAAGCATATGAAATTTAGAAATATAAAAGGATTTTTTCCTATAGTTTACTTTTTTTTCATCATTGTAAATGTTGGGTGTACAAAAGATTTTCTGAATAGAAATCCAGAATCCAATATGAGTACAGGTAATTTCTATAAATCAAAAGAAGATTTTGTTCTTGCGCTTAATGCAGCCTACTCTCAATTATATACAATTTATGACCCGCTAAGTGCAATGTCCTTTTGTGGAGAGCAAATGTCAGATAACGCCACAATTTATAATATAGCAGGAAATCAGTCAGAACAAACTGCATTTAAGGATTATAGTTTAATGGCTAATAATTCAGTTGTATATAGATTTTGGCAGGAGGCATATAAAGCTATTTTTCAGACAAATATTGTAATCTCCAATATCCAGGCTGCTGATTTAGATGAAAGTTTTAAAATGCAGGCAGAATCCGAAATGAAATTTTTAAGAGCGCTATTTTACTTTAATACAGTTCGAATGTTTGGAGGGGTGCCATTGGTAACAACGCCTGTTACAGAATTAGAAAGCTACGGCTACGGCAGAGCTTCTGAGGAGGATGTATACAAACAAATTGTAAGTGATTTAGTCTTTGCTGAAGAAAATATTCAAGAGGATGCACCTGCAGTTGGAAGAGCTACTAAAGGTGCTGTTGATGCATTATTGGGTAAAGTTTATCTTACGTTGGGCGATAAACAAAATGCTACAACGTATCTGATGAGGATTTATAATACGTATAGTTTGCTCAGTAATTATAAGTCACTTTGGGACGTGAGCTATAAGAATTCTTCTGAATCAATATTTGAAATCCAGTACCTTGGTGGCGCAAGTGTTCCTTCAAGCAGATACTGGCCAATATTTGCACCTTTTGAAAATCTAACTATTGTTGCAAATGGTGGTGGAATGAATCAGGTTACAGAAACCTTGTGGAATGAATTTGAGCCGAATGATGTCAGAAAAGATGCTTCTATATTTCAAGGCTATACAAATCGCGTGGGTAAATTTATAGAAATTAAGTTTCCGAAAAAATGGGTGGATTCTACAGCTCAGGTGATTAATGAAGAGGAGGCATGTAGCAATAATTTTATTGTATTAAGATATGCAGATGTATTATTGATGCTGGCTGAGTCAACGGGAGATGCTAAATACCTGAACGAAGTAAGAGCAAGAGTTTCATTGCCACTGTATGGTAGCGCTTCATATCCAAGTCAGAAATATGGCACATTGGAATTAGCTATTGAACATGAAAGGCGTGTAGAACTCGCGTTAGAATTTCACCGTTGGTTCGATCTTAAAAGAACCGGGCGTGCCATAGCTGTGCTTCAGGCAAATGGTAAAAATGTAACAAATGACAAATTACTTTTACCAATTCCGCAGGTAGTAGTCGACCAGAATTCAATAATAACGCAAAACCCGGGGTATTAATTGATCGAGAGAAGTGTAACATATTAGCTTATTTGAGGGAAATTAATGGTATTTGGTGTGCCCTTAAAGTGGTCGACAATGATTATAATGATCTTCTTTATTATGATGCTGAATCAAGATGGCTTTTACAAAAAGATTCACGGTAAGGAGGGAGGTCCCTGTCCTTTCAACGCCATTGTGAAATATGATAGCATCAATAATGTAGAATAAATAAAATTAAGTAGAGATGAAAAGAATATTTTATAGGGGTGTTGTCGTTGGTTTAATTTCCATTTTAATATCGTCAAATTGCGCTGCGCAAAGGGGGAATTTGGCTGCCGTAGAATCTGGTTTTCTTGAAGTGCCTGATAGTATTCGTATTGGTTGTTATTGGTACTGGATATCTGATAATATTTCAAAAGAAGGCGTTATTAAGGACTTATATGCAATGAAAAAAGCTGGTATCACACGTGCGTATATTGGCAATATCGGCCTTGAAGGTACGCCCTATGGAAAGGTAAAGATATTTACTCCAGAATGGTGGAATATTTTACATACTGCTTTAAAGACTGCATCTAAATTGAATATAGAAATTGGAATTTTTAACAGCCCGGGTTGGAGTCAATCAGGAGGACCATGGGTAAAGCCTTCTCAAAGTATGCGCTACCTGGCCTCCATCGATACCGTTATTGATGGCAACCAGAAAATTGGATGGAAGTTGCCTGTTATATCTGACTCTTCACAATTAGTGAAGATTTTGGCTTATCCCACTGCAAAAGAACTTTACAATAAAAGTTTTGCATTAAAGGGATATAACACTAAAGCAGATACCATAGATATGACAGTAGATAAAGATGAAACTATTCGGAGCTTTTCTTTCAAAACGAACAACTATATTTGGACAAATGCTGAATTGCAAGCAGAAATCGGAAGCACATTTAAGACTATACGTAAGTTTGTAATAGACAGGACTAAGTATCAAAAGATTGTTGGTTTTCTCCCTGATGCACCTGTTGTTCTGTCACTGCCTGGGGTCCGGTCTTCGAAATTTAGATTGATCTTGAAAGAACCCTACGAATCTCATGGGAATGTTGAAGGTATTATAAAGCTTTCTTCGAATCAGGTTGTAGAGAGATACCCGGAAAAGTCACTCGCAAAGATGTTTCAGCATCCAAATCCTTTGTGGGACGCATATATGTGGCCGCAACCTGAATGGTCGCATGACAAATCTCAGGATGTAGTCAGTGTTAGCGACGTTAGGGATATTACCGCATTTTTGACTTCTGATAGTATTGTTAATTGGGACGCTCCGGCAGGCGGGTGGACTATTTCGGCATTTTTAATGAAACCTACGGGAACGACCAATAATCCTGCTACCCCTGAAGCGACCGGGCTGGAGGTTGATAAAATGAGCAAAAAGCATGTGGCTGAACATTTTAATGCATTTTTAGGGAAAATTATGCGAAAAATTCCCAAGGAAGATAGAGAAAGCTTTAAAATTGCTGTTCTGGATAGTTACGAAATGGGTGGGCAGAATTGGACAGATGATATGATGGAAACTTTTGAACGCGTCTATGGCTATAGCCCGCAGCCGTATTTGCCCACCCTTAATGGAATTGTTGTAGGAAATGAGGATATTTCTTCTCGCTTTCTTTGGGATTTAAGAAGATTGATTGCGGATCGTATTGCTAAAGATTATGTGGGTGGATTGACAGAAATTAGCCATAGGCACGGACTTACCACCTGGTTAGAAAATTACGGTCATTGGGGCTTCCCTGCTGAATTTTTGCAGTATGGTGGACAATCAGATGAGGTCGGAGGTGAATTTTGGGCCGCTGGGGATTTGGGTGAGATTGAAAATCGTGCTGCTTCTTCAAGTGCACATATTTATGGTAAAAATCGGGTTTGGGCAGAATCATTTACAAGCCGGGGACCTAATTTTACACACTATCCTTTAGAATTTAAGCAACGTATTGATAGGTTTTTCACAGAAGGCATTAATGCGACAATATTTCATGTATATATACATCAACCATACGAAGACAAAAATCCGGGTATAAGTGCCTGGTTTGGGAATGATTTTCAGAGAAAGAATACCTGGTTTGATCAACTTGATGAATTTACCGGTTACATTAGAAGAGCAAACTGGATGTTGCAGCAGGGGACGTATACTGCCGATGTTGCGTATTTTATAGGGGAAGATGCTCCAAAAATGACAGGAGTTCAGAACCCTGTTTTACCATTTGGATATTCATTTGATTACATAAATGCCGATGTATTGTTGCATAAGGCAGAAGTAAATAATGGTTCTTTAGTTATGCCCGGTGGTATTAAGTATAGGTTATTGATCCTTCCTGATCAAAAATCTATGCGGCCCGAGTTATTAAAAAAACTTTCCGGCTTTGTTAAGGACGGCCTCGCCATTTATGGTAATGCTCCTACCTATTCTCCAAGTTTAAGTAACTATCCTAACGCTGATAAAGAGCTAGGTCTTTTAGGCAAAAAGATGTTTGCGTCGAATAAATTCGGGAAAGGTAGAGTTTATCAACGTGACGTTCCTTTTAATAATGTACTTAAAGATTTGGGCGTTGATCCTGATTTTTACACATCAATGGATTCTATCCTTTTTATTCATCGTTCTTTAAATGATGGAGAAATTTATTTTCTATCTAATCAGTCATCAAAAAAAGTAGATTTTGAAGGCTCTTTTAGGGTTAAAAAAGGGTTGAAGCCAGAATTATGGAATGCAGTAACAGGTGAAACGAGGACACTTCCGAATTTCAAACAATTGAATAATCAGACAGTCGTTCCATTGCAATTAGACAGCAACGGTAGTGCATTTATTGTTTTTCGTCATAGTTCAAGAGAAGCTACCTCTATTTCAAATTTTCCTAAAAAAGAAAATGTGGTTATACTTAATTCTATATGGAAGTTGAGATTTCAAAAGAGTAGAAGAGGCCCAGTGAATGAAGTTGAATTGGATAATTTAATCGATTGGAAGGATTCTCCTAATGACAGTATTAAATATTTTTCGGGCGCAGCTACGTATATGAAGGAGTTTAGTTTGGACAGTTTACCCAAAGGAGAGCTATATCTTGATTTAGGAAAGGTAATGGTTATGGCAAAAGCCAAGTTAAATGGAAAGGAGATTGGAGGTGTTTGGACCACTCCTTATCGCTTGAATATAACCAAATCTTTAAAGGTTGGCAGGAATGAACTGGAAATAACGGTGGTGAATAACTGGAGAAACCGCCTTATTGGCGATCAGCATATAGCCCCTGACAAGCGGAAAACTTGGACTACAGTTAATCCCTGGAAAAGCGACTCGCCACTTCAATCTTCCGGTTTATTAGGCCCTGTAGAAATTATTAATATTAAGTATTAAATTGAATTAAAGAATCAAATTAAAAAAGACTAAATATATGTGTGTGCGTTGCTTTTAAAATGAAATTGCACAAAGGTTTCAGATGCCTGTTTATTTTTAGATATGGCGTTAGTTTTTAAAATTATTTAATTCCATAAAAAAAATCATAAATGTTCATAAAACAAATTATATTGATATGTTCTCTTTCCATAATAGCATTTTCGGGTATTACACAGAATAAGAGAATAGATAGATGCGCGCTTGTATCACGACATAATGTAATTAATACAACGATGGATACGATGGCATCCCTTACTGTTGGTAATGGGCGTTTTGCCTTTACAGTAGATGCTACCGGATTGCAAAGTTTTCCTGTGTATTATGAACACGGTGTTCCGTTGGGTACTCAGTCTGAGTGGGGATGGGGGCGTTTTACAAATAGCGAAGGCTATAAATTTGAGGAAACATTGAAGTCCTATAAAATGTATGGCAGGGAAGTTACTTATCCTGTTCAATTTAATGAACCCAAAAGACAGCGTGATGCTGCCAATTGGTTCAGGCAAAGCACGCATCGTCTGCAATTGGGGAATATCGGATTTGTCATCCTTAAAAAAGACGGAACAGAGGCCAACCCCGAAGATATTGAAAACATCAGGCAGGAGCTTGATTTGTGGACGGGAGGCATTAAAAGTCATTTTACCGTAGAGGGGGAAGCCGTAGATGTTCTTACATATGGTCACGCAGGTTTGGATGCTATTGGAGCTCAGATAAGTTCTCCGCTTTTAAAAGGAGGTCGTCTTACTGTGCGGATTCGGTTCCCATATGTTAGCAATCAGTTTTCGGATTGGGGAACAAATTATGGTGATACAGGTAAACATAAATCTGATCTTGTAAATAGCAACGTGAACCAAGCACGGATTGCTCATCAGATTGATTCGGCAAATTATCGTGTCAACCTAAACTGGCTTGGTCAGGGGATATTGAAAAAATCGAGGCAACATGAATTTATTCTGACGCCAACCGGTAACAGTGAACAGTTTTCTTTTTCCGCTGTTTTTGCGAATGAAGGCGAGGATGAAAAAGCCTTTCCAGATTTTTCGGAAGTGAAAAACAGCAGCATAGCTGGTTGGAAAAAGTTTTGGAATAGTGGTGCTGCCATCGATTTTTCCGGAAGTATAGACCCGCGGGCAAATGAGTTGGAACGCCGAGTAATACTGTCTCAATATCTTACAAAGGTACAGTGTGCGGGCGATTATCCTCCACAGGAGACGGGTCTTACCTATAACAGTTGGTTTGGAAAGGCGCATCTAGAGATGTATTGGTGGCATAGTGTTCATTTTGCATTATGGGGTCGTCCGGAACTGTTGACACCGACAATAGACTGGTATGACAAAATTAAAGAGAAGGGTAGGGCAATAGCACAACGTCAGGGCTTTGAAGGTATTCGATGGCCAAAGATGGTGGATAACGAGGGAAATGAGAGCCCATCAACCGTTGCACCGTTTTTGATCTGGCAGCAGCCGCATTTTATTTATATGGCTGAGTTGGCATATCGGGCTGACAAAAGTCTGGCAACGCTTAATAAATACAAGGATCTTGTATTTGCCACTGCTGATTTTATGTCGTCCTTCGCTTACTTTGATAAAGAAAAAAAACGTTATGTACTGGGTCCGGGGATCATCACATCACAGGAGGTATCTAGACCGGAGAAGACATTCAACCCTCCTTATGAACTGGCTTACTGGTACTGGGGGCTTGATATTGCTCAAAAATGGAAAGAAAGACTAAAGGAATCACATGTTAAAAAATGGGATGATGTCACGTCGAAATTATCACCATTACCACAAAAAGACAGCCTATATCTCGCAGACGAGAATGCCCCTGATTCCTATACAAACCCACAATATCTAACAGATCATCCTGCCGTATTGGCCGCTTATGGCATGTTGCCCTATACGAAAATGATTGATACAGCTACCATACAACGTTCCTACGAGATGATATTAAAAGTGTGGAACTGGGATAGAACATGGGGTTGGGATTACCCAATGATGGCCATGACATCTGCAAGACTGAACAGGCCTGAGCAGGCTGTGGATGCACTTTTTATGAACGTACAGAAAAACACTTATTTACCTAATGGCCATAATTATCAGGACCAACAGTTAACGCTTTATCTGCCTGGAAATGGAGGGCTTTTAACTGCGGTGGCAATGATGTGTGCGGGATGGGATGGTAGTTCTTCGGATAATCCAGGCTTTCCTAAAAACGGTGAATGGAAGGTAAGATGGGAAGGGTTAAACCCGATGCCGTAATTAAAAATAATTTCAGGACATCCATATTTTCGATTCCATATTTATCTGCGGTGATGCTTGACTTGAGTAAAAGCTAGAAGACCTGATAAAGAGTTTGAGACCCTTTTTCCTAGGAACTGAACAAGAGAGGCGTTCAGTAAACCTCTACCTAATATTTTAAATTTTATAAGATGTTCCAATCTACTCTTTTCAATAACCTGAGCTTCATAGTAGCTCTTTTAATCTCAACACATGTTTATGGGCAAGACATTACATTTAAGGGTAATATCAAAACAAAAGCTCCGCTGAGAAAAAGCTATTTCCGTGAAAAAAGCGAATCCGAATGGGTGCAGGTTAAAGCATCCTATTTATATGTAAACATAAAAGCCTATAAGCTTGGCGGGCATCATAACCATTCAGCTTCTTCCGGGGCTGAGCAGAAACTCCTGATCATACCGTTTAAAAAACCGGAGAGTCCCTTTAGGAAAGCAGATTACAGAAAAAATGGCATCATCTGTTAAATTCATCCTTTAAAAAATGAAGTTCATCAGAAAGCCAAGAGATTTACTAATAAATCTCCTATGGAAATTTTATTTTTGAAAGATGGTTCAACTAAAAAAAATAGATTTAAAAAACCTGCTCATTTTTTTCTTTTCTACCCTGGTCTATGCTTTGTGTCAAATGCTATTCAGCATTATTTTAATGAAGGAAGATTTATGGAAGAATTTTCATATCCAGTTATCAGCTCATTATACCGTAATCTTTACCATGTGCATAGCTGATTACGGATTATTAGTTTTCCTGAACAAGTATTTACCCTATTCAAAAAATATATTATTCCGTATTGTGGCAGACCTTACGGGGTTAACCGTAATATGCTTGGTGTTATTATGGGTATTCAATTACCTTATATACGATATATTACAAATTTCTAAAGATGGGATGCCCTCTTTCCTTATCAAGTTTGCATTTGGGATGGCAGCCAATATTCCCATCCTTTTGGTCTTTGAACTGATCTATTACCTCCGGTCAGAACAAAAGGCCATCGCTGATTCTGAAAAAGCAAAACGTAAAGCCTTGCTATTCCAGCACGAAACGTTGCGAGCACAGATTAATCCGCATTTTCTGTTTAATTCATTGAATGTGCTGTCTTCCTTAATATATATAAATCCGGACAATGCCAATAAGTTCACAAAAGCACTTTCCAAGACCTATCGGTATGTGCTTTCCCTTAATCGACACCCCATAATTTCGGTTGCGGAAGAATTGGATGCACTGGATTCGTATATTTTCCTTATGAAGATGAGATTTGAAAACTCCTTTACTTTTACAGTAGACAAAACATATGCTGGTGAAAAAAATAACATTATTCCGCTTACGCTGCAATTATTAATAGAAAATGTATTTAAGCACAATGTAGCAACGGAGGAAATGCCCTTAGCTATAAAAATTACGATCAGCAGCGAATACATTACCGTAGAAAACAATATTCAGCCATCCAACGACATAGATAAAGGCGGAATCGGACTCAAATACCTTACGAAGCAATATAAATTGTATAACAAAGAAGTCATCGTTGAGCACACAGAACACCAATTTATTGTGAAAATCCCTTATATATAACCATGAAGTACTTAATCGTAGAAGATGAGCGGTTTGCATATGAAGAACTGAAACGTATGATGGCGGAATTGCGTCCCGGTTATCTGTTGGAGAAACAAACTAAAACAGTTATAGATACCATTGGATTCCTGAAAGTAACTACTGTTGACTTAATTCTTATGGATATTCGTCTTGCCGACGGCAACTGCTTTGAGATATTCAATCATATAAAGGTTTCCACACCTGTTATATTTACCACAGCTTATGATGAACATGCTATCAAAGCGTTTAAGTTGAACAGTATCGATTATCTATTAAAACCTTTTGATGAAAATGAACTAGAGGTGGCATTAACTAAATTCGAAAATATCTATCATAACCATGCTCACAAAACCGACCCTAAGAATTTTGAGCAGCTATTAGCTGTAAAAACAAAAAATCGTTTCCTGATATCAAGAGGAGAAAACTATCATTATATAGAAACTGCTGATATCGCCCATTTTTATAGTGAAGAAGGAGTCGTGTTCCTTCACACATTCCACAATAAAAGACATATCATTAGTTATACGTTAGACCAATTGGAGCAGCAAGTAGATAACCGCTTGTTTTTCCGCGTATCACGTAATTGTATCGGGAATGTAAAAGCCATTGATAATGTTGCCAAATATTTCAATAGCCGTTTGAAACTTTCCTTTTCACCAGCATGTCCGCATGAAGTTTTAGTAAGCCGCGTACGTGTACCAGACTTCCTGAAATGGATGGATGGGGTGGTGGAGTAGCTAAGAACATAAAAATCCATTCCTTTCATTGTGTATTTCATGCCGTAAATTCTGAAGCCTATTGTTTATAGCTTTTGGTATCGATTCATTCCCCGTTTTTTTGCTCTAGAATTAAAAACAAGATTAAATTTTAGAACAATGAAAAAAAACGTAGTAACATTTGTTTTTGCAGTGGTTGCATCCATTTTTTCCACTCAATTGTCGGCACAAGACAAGCCCGTATCATTTGGCATCAAAGCCGGACCGAACCTCTCTAATTACCGGTTAGGCGGTGATATGAAAGGCCTCAAAAGTAAGATGAACATAGGCGGCTCGTTGGGCGGTTTCGTCAAATATGACTTAAGTACAAATTTTGCCCTGCAATCCGGTATCGATGTGTATTATAAGATCTCAAGCATAGAACCCAAGGCAGGGCAATCATCCGCTAAATTCAAATCTTTTGGCGTAGAGATACCACTTTACGGAATCATTCAGGGAGCTGTAGGTAGCGGAAAAGCCTTTATAGGAGCAGGGCCTTATATCGGCTATGGCATTATTGCAAAATCCGCTGGGGTGAACCTGTTCAAAAAGAATAGTGAAATAGGAGCGGCTGCTCTGAACCGTTTGGATTACGGTATAGGAGGCATTATTGGCTACGACTTTGATAAAAATTTGCAAATAAATGCAAGTTATCAATTTGGGCTAGCAGATCTCCATAAAGCCAATGGCGGCTCCATGAAAAGCCAGGGTGTAGCTATCGGAATAGCGTATAAGTTTTGAAAAGTACGAAGCCATTAAAATAGATTGCGTATAGAAGTTTATGCCTATGCCAAAAGTCGGTGGCTTGAATTTCCGTACGCAATGGCTTCAGAGATCCAATAATTCATTCCATTCTGTTCATGCTGCATTTCATCCTATCAATGCTGAACGCTATGGTTTATTGCTTTCTGTATTACTTTATTCCTCTTTTTTTTGCTGAAAATAAAAGGTGTATAAAAGCAAATATAATTTAAAATCATGAAGTTAGTATCGTTAATCATACCCGTATTGGGAATCTTAATAGGTCTGGAGGGAAAAGCACAAGAAGTTTCTTTCAGGACAGAATATATTGGAAAGTCTGGCTATTACTATCTGCCACCGGGCGAGAAGCCAAGAGAAAAAATCGGTGATGGCCGGGGTTCTGCCATGGTTTACCAAGCCGCGGTCAATATACCGCTATCCATGAAAGTTAATGAAAATAAGCGTCCTACTGCTTGGGGCATTGGTCTTAGTGGGGCATATGCGGCATTAAACAATAAAAATTTCACGGACGATATGGTATCCGAAATTATGAATTTACAAATCGGGGTTTATCATTTACGTCCGTTGAACGACAAATGGTCGGTGAGGGCAAGCCTCGGGATGGGTGTATTTGCTCCCTCTACCGATTTATCCAAAATCAGGTTCAAAAATGTGCTCGGAAGCGGAGGCCTTGTTTTTATCCGTCACCTGAAACCTAACCTAGCTATTGGAGGCGGTGTAGCTATCAATAGCTCTTTAGGTTATCCCATGATATTTCCCGCCGTTTACGTTAATTGGAAACTTCACGGGAAATTCGATGTCAATATTGAAGTGGTCGAAGGTTTAGAAGTGTCGGCAGGTTATGATTTCAGTGACAGGTTCAAACTATCGTATGCTCTTGAAATGAATGGCCAGGTCGCCTTGTTGAAAAAGGACGGCAAAGATGTGATATTCTCTCACCAATATATCGTTACGGGGTTCCGTCCCGAACTCAAGCTTGGTAAAACAGGATTATCCATGACGGGTATGGTAGGGCTAAACCTATACCGTCCCGCTGCTTACAGCGATAGAACGTTGAAAGGAGTGTTTGCGTCTGATAACGATTATTTTTTTTCTGTTTCCCCGTATGCATCAGTTGGTTTAAAAATGAAATTTTAATTTATGAAGATAAAGCAAGCCCTCCATATTGTTGCATACAGAAGTATTTATGCTGTTACCTATGCCGTGAGCCTGCTACCGATAAACTTTCTGTATACAATAGCTTCTTTCGCTTTTTTTCTTACTTATCATATTATCGGATATCGGAAAGCAGTAGTCATTCAGAATATTGCACGCTCTTTTCCAGATAAGCGATATGGAGAAATTCATGCTATTGTAAAAAAGTTTTACGCTTGCTTTGCAGCCTATTTTGCCGAAATCATAAAAAGTACCTCCGTTCCGGCAGCAGTACTTGATAGAAAGATCATATTTGAGAACCTGGAAATTATGGACAGACATGTGCGCGCAGGAAGAAATGTTATTGCTTGTATGGGGCATTGCAGCAATTGGGAGATGCTGAATTTTATGCCTCATAAAATGCCGCACGATATATATGCCGTTTATAAACCACTACGCTCCGGTATAATGAACAAACTGATGATTAAATTGAGGTCACGTTTTGGCTTGAAATTGATACCCGATAAATCGGTCGTACGTCATCTTCTAAGCCAAAAATCATTCCCTGCTGTTTATCTATTTCTCGCAGATCAATGCCCCTCGATAAAACAAGATGAATACAAATTCGAGTTGCTAAACCAGGAAACTTATGTCTTTTCAGGTATGGAAAAATTGGCACGCACAAGCAGATCTGCAGTTGTTTACCTGCATATTGCTCAGCTATCAAAAGGAAATTACAAAATAACTTGCATACCCATATGCACCGAAGTAGAATCCACAAATGAAAGAGAAATAACCCAAAAGTATGTCGATTTGTTAACAGAAAATATCAAAGAAGAACCCTACGGCTGGCTATGGACACATAAACGGTGGAAAAGATAAAATTAATTGCTTATTTACTCTCAATCATAATAATAATCACAATGATTTAATTCCTCTACTATCACCAGTTGTGAATATTGATGAATTATGTACCAATAATGTTATCATTGATGTGCAGAACCTTATAAACGAGTTCTTGAGATTACTGTGTTTATTTCGGCGTTGCTGCGTAATTTTCATTATTTTTGATTGTTACGAAAATACTGCCGAGAAATGATAATAAAAGAAAAGTCGCATTGGTTCAAGATGCTTTTTGAATGGAAGGGTTCAGTGCTACCACAACTTGTGCCTCGCTTGTTGCTTCTACTTCTTTTTTCTATCGTAGTTGTATATTTTAAAGGTTTTTTACTTTTTCATAATCTACTTATCAATCCATCTATATTTACGCTTTTTGGCATTGCGCTGGCGATTTTCTTGGGATTTAGGAATACCGTGAGCTACGAGCGATTTTGGGAGGGCAGAAAATTATGGGGTGCTCTTCTGAATAATACCCGTTCACTTGCCAGACAGGCACATACGCTCCTTGAAGGAAATTTTCAGGAAGAAAGAACTGCTTTTATAAAACTTCTTACGGCCTTTGTCTATGCATTAAAACATCAGCTGAGACATACGGATCCCGCTCAAGATATGCAACGATTACTTCCCGAAGAACTTGCCGTTGAGTTAGAAAATGTGGTTTATAAACCCGCAATCATCATGAAGTCGCTAGGTTCTTGGGTACAAAAAATACGACTTAAGGGGGGAATTGAACCTATGGCTCAATTAGCTTTTGAAGACAACCTTAATAAACTTTCCGATATTCTGGGCGGATGTGAGCGGATTGCCGGCACCCCAATTCCTTACACTTACAGTGTCCTATTGCACAGAACGGTATATGTATATTGCTTTATTTTACCTTTTGGATTTGTAGAGACAATGGGCTGGATTACACCGTTAATTACGACATTTATCGCCTATACATTTGTGGCCCTTGAGGCAATCGCCGATGAACTGGAGGATCCTTTTGGAGATCAGCCTAATGATCTGGCGCTAGATACAATGGCTAAGATGATTGAAAATACGCTTTCCGAAATCGATAATAACAAGATAAGTATACCTTCAATGGTTAAAAGTCATTATGTAACTTAAAAAATGATCACGATATTGGATTTTTTTACAAGCTTTTTTGCGTCATATATTTCTTAAAGGCGGGTTAAGTGTTAAATTTTCAAAACTTTTAAGGCAAGTACAACCATTCAGCTGGAAGAATTGGTGCCATATAATTCCAAATATTGATCATGTACTTATAAATAAACGACGTTAAATTAGGTCTTATAAATTAACCCTATCATCATGTGATTTGGGCTCCGAGATGACGATGAATTCCAAGGCCTTATCCGTTTTATTTAAAATGCGGTGTTTCTTTTTCGGAAGTACGTAAAATCCTTGTCCTTCCCGAACCTCAAAAATTTTACCCTCGACTTCGAAAGTTGCCAAACCACGCAATATGAAGAAAAACTGCTGTGCGTTGTTGTGGTAATGCAAGTTTTCCGAAGTGCCAAATGGCATCTTCTCTTGGATAACACTAAGTGTTGGGGAATCCACCAAATGCCAGCCGTCGCACAAGTTGCCCCAATGGTAATGTTTACTGTTTTTAATATCTTTTATCATTATATTTTCGCTGGGTTAACGAGTTGCCTTATTTATCTCGTCGGGTTAATATCCTTTTTTTCTTCTAATGTTGCTCAAATTTTTCTCACCCCATACGTTTTCATTGCACTCTCAACCTGATCGCTTTCCGTTGTTATATCCGGAAAGAATAGATAGCTTGGTGCTTGTATGGGGTTTACGTTGGTAACGGCTATTTTAATAACCGCACTGATAGGAAACCGATTGGTAAAGCGATCTTTAAGCAACTGTGCCTTCTCAAGGAATGATGGATCGTTTTTCTTCAAGATGCTCGCTGTACCTTTTACCTTGTAGCCTTTCTGAACAAAAACATCCACAAAACTCACACATACCTTTGGTTGTTTTTTAATATTAGCTAAGCTTCCATGCGAGGCGACATGAGCAATCAATATGGAGGTGTCACCATCATAAGTGAATATTTCCTTTGGCGATACATTCGGCTGGTTGTCTCCGTCCACAGTAGCCAACCAGCAGAGAACGCTTTTATCAATATAGGTTTTTATATCGTCGGTTAACATCATGGTACTATTGATTGTATCGGTATTCGTCAGCAATACTATACATTCTACATTAATCTTCCAAATTTGGATATATTTAGGGTAGTTATTTAAGATTCTAACTGTCAAACGACCATAATTAGCGGTAAGGACCGGGTTGATCTTATAGAAACAACGACGAAAATAGATGAGAAAAAGAATTAATGATCTCTTAATTCATCGTTTTTAGTAACGGTGATTGGAAAATCTTCTGCGCCTGCATAGAAAACGATTATTTCAGCAGATACATTTCCTTTTATTCTCATCATAGTGATAGGTGTTAACAATAATAAAATTATATTCCGTTTCATAAGAGGTGTTTTAAAAAAAACTGCTTGTTTTGTAAAAGTTGTGTAAATTGATATAAATGGCAGAGATTACCTATTTTACGTTGTCTGATTTAGATGAGTTGTATGCTTTTATCGGCTATACGGTGAAGGCCAGTTATCGAGATCTATATTCCGCGGAAGCTATCGATTTCTTTCTTGAATATCTTAACAAAGATGACATAATCTCGGAAAGTAACGGCAACCATATCCTCGTACTCAAAGAAGGGAGTCGCATTGTTGCTACTGCAACCCTAATCAACAGGCATATCAAAAGGCTTTTCGTGCATCCCGATTGCCAAGGTAAAGGGTACGGCGGTATTCTAATGAAAAAGTTAGAGCAGATTGCTTTCAGATTGGGGAGTTCCTTTGTAGAATTACACTCATCTCTTTTTGCCAAACGCTTTTACGATAATATCGGATATGTAACTTTTAAAAGAGAAGAGATTGCCGTTAAGAACAACCAAGTGTTACCCTATTATAGAATGGCTAAGTATTTAGGAAAGGAAAGGGCCTGTATAAATTGCAACATAAATGAGCAAACATTCATGTCTGAGGCATTTACAGAAATGGGAAGAGAGGCAACCAACTTCGTCTTTTATCAACAGCAAAACCTTCTGTTTGCTGAATATAACAATGAACAAATAGAGGAGGGAGAGATGTTCGGTACAATAGAACAAGATCGATGCATTATGTTTTACGGGCATTACAATTCGGTTGCAAGTAGGAGGATATGGGGACGGTTGAGTCTTGATCTATCTACGGAGACTGCTTATCTGTCCCTTGAAGAGAATATTCAATTCGCTTTAAGGAAAAAGTCTTGATTTTTTTATTTCATAAGTGTTTTTGTTCTTAAATAATTTGCTGTCAATTTAATACCAATTGTGTTTAATCTCATCTAAATCGAACGTTTCAATGAGTTTAAGTTGAACCATCATTTTCATAATCATCCATAGCATATACTTCGTTTGTATTTAACTTATCAAAAGCATATGCTAACGAAGCAATAGCTGCTTCTGTTGCAACTCCCTGTTCCCAGTACTTTTTTATTAGCCGGCAACCGAGGTCGTGGTAATTATTACGGTTGTTAGTTTCATTTGCTATAAATTTAAGACCTGTCCAACCAATAAATGTTATATGTTCATTGATAAATCTGCTCAATTCCGTCAATATATGTCTTTTTATTTATAAATTAATACCATCATTAAGTATGTGATGATATAGTTCGTTTTAATCATATGTCATTAATAATAAAATTAACTTGGAGTTTTTATTTTTTGTTTTTAACTTAGTGTTCAATTAGTTGCGCTGTTGGATTAATTTTTTTATTGCAAAATAAGCCCTCTTTTTTAATTAAAAGCAAACTATACTAAACAATAATTTATAAATCTTTTATTATGCCATCAAGTTTTCAAAATCCCCGTAATCCGCTGGCTGCGATGTGGGCATCAGCGGCTGAGACTTATCTGCGCAGGCAACACCCAGACCTGAGCATCCAACAAATTCGTCAGCTACCTTTCATGCAGGGCGTATACGAGCACCTTAGCCAACTGAAGCGGAAAAGGCGTTTAAGCGCCCCTCCAGCACAAGCGGTGCAGAAAGAATCAGACCAAGCCGCTAAGGTTGATCAAATGGCCTATCTTTCGCAAACCTTTTTTGATCTTGCCCTTACTACAGCGGCTTTTTGTACTGTAGAAGAAGAATCTTCTGCACCTTTTGAAGATCTCTATCTACTTTATCTCACCAAATTAGAACAGTACAATAAGGATAAAAATATCATCGATTTCAGTACATCTGATCTTTATGGTTTTGCACTGTGCGTAATCGTATGGGTAGCATTGGTGGGTTTAACTGATATAGATAAAATCACCAGGAAGCTATTGGACTATCTTATAAATAAACTGCCTCTTACACAAGATCAGAAGGCCATGGTCCGGAATTTTTTGAGTGATTTCTGGGAAAAGCAGCCTTTGGGAACGTACTCCTCTCAGTATCGCAATGCGGACAACCACACAGGTTATAAGGTAATTCCCTGGAAGATTCCCACGAATGCGCAGGTGGTGCTATTGGGCGATTGGGGGACGTCTCTGGATGATGCACACGAATTTCTGAAGGCCCTTTGGCGGAAGGCTTATCAAAATAACCCGGGTGGAACGATTGTTTTTATCCACCTTGGAGATATCTACTATTGTGGACTTCCATATGAGTGCGAGCATTACTTCCGTGGGGTCTTTGAAAAGGTGGGGAAGGATTTGCAGACGGAGATTAACAATGCGAACTTCAACCCAAATCCGCCGATCTTTACAATACCGGGTAATCATGAGTACTATTCGTATGGTTATGGCTATTTTCAATTGCTAGATGGCTTAAACCAAAATGTACCCAATATAAGCCATTCAGACTTATATCAGCAATGTAGTTTCTTTTGTTTGCAAACGGCAGATAACAACTGGCAATTTCTGGGGATGGATACCGGTCAGGCGGATGGTAATGCCTTGCTATCTGCATTGCAAGGTCTCGGGGATATAATTAAAGGGCTGTTGACCGGCCAAACGGGGTTTGATTTGGTGAATAGTATCGAGAAGCTCATCATAGTAGCATATGAGGATAGGGTTGGGCCTTTTCAGCCGGAGTTGCAAGCAAGTGAACTGGAATGGCTGCAGGATAGATTAGACGAATTTAATGGCAAAACCATCATGTTATCGCATCACCAGCTGTTTTCTCGTCATGCAGAGATTAATCACCACAGTCCGCAATACTTAAATACCTGGCTAGACAAGCACTTCAGAAAATACTTTACCAAAAAGATAGCCGCCTGGTACTGGGGGCATGAGCATAGTTTCGTAACCTATATGGATGGATTGATGGGACTGAATAAGGGGCGCCTGCTGGGGAGTAGCAGTTATGAAGCAACAGAGGAAGACGACGCACCTTATGTACTGAATTATCCAGTACCTTACTCCGCTAAGATGAACGACAAAATAATACACAATCAAGGCGGCTTCTATTATCACACGGGAGCAATTATGTTGTATAATGGTAAGGATATGGATGTAAAGTATTATCAGTTTCCAGCCTGGTCGCAATTGGATCATGCGCCGGAAAACCTGAACCTGGAAGAAATCGATGTCCTAGCGGAGCAGATAACCACTACATTCAAATCATTGAAACCCAGTTGGATTGGTGACGTCATGATTGCCGAAGATGAAGTGACAACGGATCATAGTCCTGCCTTGACTAACTGGGAAGATAAGCTGTTCTTATTATTCGTTGATGGAAACGATAACCGAAGCTTGAAGATCTGTACCGCTAATGCGGCCGCTTTCCAAGAGGAAAGCAGAGCCGCTGATTTAGACTGGAGCAACGCGAAAGATGTACGGGTCAATAATAATGTGATATCAACAAAAAATTCGCCGGCAACCGCTGCTATAAATGGAAATCTGTATGTATTTTACCGGGATAGCGACACGCTTCAGGGTATTACCACGCCAACTGCCGGTAATCTGAGCAATTGGACTTCCATTGGGTGGCTGCCGGCCAAGGTAGATGATGCGGCGCCTGCCATCTGTGTTTTCCGGAGCAGGATTTATATTGTGTATCGCAAGCCGGATGATGATAAGAAGCTGAGTTGGGGTTATTATGATATAAGAACGGGGAGATGGCAGGATTCCGGGCATCTAAAAGATTATAAGGGGAATACGCTTACATGCAGCAATACGCCGGCGCTTGCGGCCGATCCCTATCGGATGTATAAGGTTTATCAGCTAAAGGGTGCTACAGATATCTGCTGGGCTTTCGGCGAGCCATCTGAAATGAAGGACGACGGAACGGTTGACGAAATTTCCTGGACAAATCAAGGAAAAGTATACAGCATTGGCAAACAGGTTGATGGTGAGAAAGACACCACCAATCCCGATACCCAGATTGGTTTGACGCTAGAATACGCTAAAGGCGTCTTTCTGCTTGTTTATGTTTCTACAAATGCAGAAAATAACCTCACACAGTGTGCACTGAATGATACCGATAAAGATAGCACAGGCCAATGGGTTGGTAGCAATACCGTGAAAGTGATTAATACCAAAAGCCAGTCAACAGCACGGAGTGCGCAGGCGCCAAGCTTGGCAATTACCTCGGGCGGCGGATTCCTGGTGTATCGCGGAAAAGACCACGATGAAATTTATTGGGCCTATTATTGATGCGATTTTTCAAATAACTGATAATAAAGTAATTGATAAACAGCATGTCAGCTTACATATCAATAATTGTTTTAAAGAAGGTGAGTTGAATAAGGGAAGGAAGTAGAAAGGTTAGACGGAAAATAGAATACTATCAACTTCCTTCTCCTTACAAAATTAATGGGGTTAATTGGCTTTTTTCAATGGTCCGAGGTGCTTATAAGTGTTGATGAGCAAACCCGTAGGTGTGGATTTCGAGCCAACAAAAGCAAGCTCCCGAGCGTTAATACTGTCTGACAATAAGCGTTTACCTCGGCCAAGTAAAATTGGGTACGTGATGAGCACAACCTCGTCAGCCAGTCCCTGGTCAAGCAACACTGATGTTAGCGTCGAACTTCCCACGACGATAAGGTCAGGGCCATCCGTTGACTTGAGATCGCGAATCGCCTCTATAACGTCCTCGACCAAATGCTGCACCGGCCCCCATTCCATACTGTCGGGCCTATGGGTTACGATGTATTTCGTTGCAGCGTTTATAGCATTTGCCATAGGGAAATCTCCGGCATTAGGCCAAAAGTCACTAAATATATCGTAGGTGCGGCGGGCAAGCAGCAGGTCAAAGTTCGGTCCATATGCTTCAAAGAGAATGGCAGCTCCAGCCGGGGTTCGATAGGGTGTCGTCCATGCACCATAGGTATAGTCTCCCTCATGTTCTATCACGCCATCCAGCGAGATATGTTCGAAAATCCTGATTTTTCTCATTTTGTTTCCATTAATTGATAATTATCCAAATTTAAAGAGGATGAGGTACACACGTAAGGTGCAATTACGACAATATAAGCGTGTTTTTAGTCATTTGGCACCTTCGTAACCGCCAAAAGTGGGGGAGAACCATCTTTATAAAAACATCCGCTGCTTATTTATCTAACGAGTTGCTCTGCAAGGCAAGTAATAACCAATTATCAAGAAGCATTTAACATAGGGACTTCGCTAGTTACTTACCAGTTCATGGTTTATAATGCCACCGTAGCCAGTAGGCCTTATAATTAAACCTCTCTACTGGTTCAATGGCAGTTATTATCAGGTACTACTTACTCCTATCTTCATCTATTGCTTTCCCAATATCTGATATTGATAATTCGTTCGGTGGTTGTATTTGATTTCCGAAGGTATGCCACTCTCCGTTCACTTTACGAAATACAGAATCAGAATGACTGTCTAATGTTACGGAGACAGTAAGTGGATTTTCTGAAGTTACTTGATAACTATATTCGTATGTTTTTCCGTTTTTTTCGATTTTTATACTACTCATAACAAAAATAATCAGTTTATAAATACGTTAACCAATACCTAATCGAAATTGTTTTAGCAACTCAGATTTGTTCAACAGTACCGAAACTTTAACTGGATTTTTAGTTGCTTCCTTCTTGAATAGGTTTAGAAAGATTATAATAAAAAACAGCGCCTTTCCACTCCGATCTCCCGTAATAAATAGGTCAATATCATAACGTCTCTCTAATCTGGCATTAGGAGACGGTATCTAAATAAACTATCTGATGCGGTTACAGTTCTATATAACCGTTTTCCTAAGTTCGTGGTTTTTTTTTGATAATTGGATTAGTTTAATAGCAGTACAACTGTTAATATTCCAATGATTAAGCACAATGGTGAATAATATTTTGTGTCGTTCTGTCCAAATTTTGTCTGTGTATATTTCTTGAAAAAGCCAACATATTTAAAATCTCCGATTGTCCGAATGAAGAAAATACCGGCAATTGAGTGCTGACATAGATTGAACTGCAACTTATGCTGATTTCTTTCACATCGGGGAATGTCAAACCCTTAGGAATATTCTGCCATAAGCTATAACGACGCAGAGAGAAAAGAGTATACAGTTGGTTAGCACATTTCTGGGTTCATTTCTTTTGTAGTGAATAATTGCAGCCGGAATCATAATTATGGCAAAACAGATGGCAGAGATTGATGTGAGGGCCGGAAGAATATCCAGCAACGAGGGGACGATAATTCCTACTACTCCTAAAATTTCTGCGGCTCCGATGAAACGGATTAAACCTATAGGCAATCCTTCTACACCTGTCTGCCCGATGGCTACTAACCTTTGTTTAGAATAAATTGATTTATGTATGCCGGAGTACAAAAAGATAACTGCGACCAATGATTGAAGTGTCCAAAGTATAATGTTCATTGTTACTGTTTTTGTTCTATTGTAAAGGTCCGGATTACAGATTGATTTCCTTTTGACAATTATCAAAAAGTTAGATCTGCCTGCGTATGCGGCTTAACGTTTCTTGTGTCATGCCTAGATAAGATGCAATCATCCCTAAGGGTATGCGCTGAATAAATGTCGGGTTATCTTTCATTAAGGTCTGATAGCGTTGTAAAGCAGTTGCAAAATGAAGATCGTCAAATTTATGCTGTAATTGAACTAGTCCCGAACTCACCAAAATCCTTACCATTCTTTCGATATCGTGGTGTTTAAGGCAGAGCTTTTCCAGTTCATCATGATGAATAGCATAAAGAACCGAAGCCTCCAGTAATTCTATTCCTCGTCGGTCAGGACGTCTCGTCAGAAAGCTTATGATGGAAACAGCAAAGGAGTTTTCATCACTGATCCAATCGGTAACATCCTTGCCATCCTTATAGTAAAATGTCCTTGTAAGGCCATTTTCAATAAAATATAAATAGCTGCAAACCGAATCGGGTTTAATCAATATATGTCCTTTAGGAAGCTGCACCTCCTGGAGCGCTTGGGCAAGTGCTCGCTTGCTTTCTTCAGTGAGACTGGTTAATTGCGTAACAGCCTGAAAGAATTTATCCATTGTACCGGTTTATTTATAAAGATGGGATTTTTCCAACGTGCTGGCAAGTGGTTTTATCCGAGTTTTAACAAATCTTAACATATACCACAATAACAAATGCAGCTTTATTGGCGTTATAACATCAGTAAATAAAGTTTGTCTTTTCATAATTTAGGTTTATAATTGGTTAGTTAGAAAAGCCCCGATTCTCCCCGTCTCGGGGCTTTGTTTTTTCGAAATTTGCTTACTTATTCAATGTTAATAATAATTCGTCCAACTGTTGGAAATCTGTTATCATACCCTCTTTGAAGCCCATTTCTATAATTTTCTCAAGGTCGGCAAGTGTGTCAAAGGTGAGTAACATATCAACTTGTACTTTATTCTCCTTTGAGTTAAAATAATTTTCCCATAGGTCTTGAGGAAACGCAGGGTTAATTGTTCCGCTTTCATCACAAAAGACATCTCGTTGGGTAAAGGATTTTTCTTTTTCAATAGAAATGTAATTGGCTTTGCTCCAATGTTTTTCGCCCTCGGGGCCTACCATCGCATAATGCCAAAATCCGCCCTCTCTGAAATCCATTGTTTTCGTTTCTACTTTCCATGGTTTTGGACCCCACCATTGGTCTAATAACTCAGCCGTTGTCCAGGCTTTCCATGCTAATTCAATGTTTGCATTAAACTCACGCTTAATGTGAATGGTGTTGTTTTCCTTGTTGACTGTAAAGTCAAATAATAGATTACTATTCATTTTCTTGTTTTTTTATTGTTGCTAATAAATTATCTAATTGATCAAATCTTGTTTCCCAAATTTTTCGGAACTGTTCAAGCCATTGGTCTATTTCTTTCATTTTTTCAATTTCAAGAGAGTAGTATATTTCTCTGCCCTGATGTTCTTGTTTCACAAGTTCGCATTCTGTGAGAATGCGTAAATGTTTAGAAACTGCTTGCCGTGTTGTGTTGAAGTTTTCGGCAATAGCATTCGGTGTCATTGCCTGTAATGCAATAAGTGCAATAATAGCCCGCCTTGTCGGGTCGGCAATCGCTTGGAAAATGTCTCTTCTCATTCGTCTTTTAATTTTTATAATGAAACCAATCAGTTGCAAATATATGCGCAACTTTTCGGTTTCGCAAATTTTTAAAAAAAATTTTCAGAAAATTAAATTGTCTTGCAGTGTCGGCAACGGTTGGCGATAACGGTTCACAGCTGGGCAATGTGGCGAATTTTTAGCATTAACGTTCAATAAAATTCCTAATGTTGAACCCATTGCATAGTGGTCAGCGTGATCTGGTTTAGGTTAATTTGAATAGAATTTTGTAAAATTACACAGTTTTAATTTGGGTACGCTAACATAATACCAATCATAGACTGAAATGATCTTGTTCTCGAAGCTACTTTATATTTATTTTTATTAATGTCAACATGAAAAAATTAATTTTATTACCAATTCTTGTGATACTTACGTTGAGTGCTCAATCTCAAAAAGTGAAGGAGTTGACCAGCTGGCCTGATTCTATTTATTCCCAAAAACAAGGTGGAATGCATGTACAAAGTGTTGCTGTAGATAAAATAAACGGATATGTTTATTTTTCCTTCACAGATAAGCTAATTAAGATGGATCTCTCCGGCAAGTTGATAGGAAGCGTAACTGGTTTTGTAGGGCATCTTGGCGATTTAGACTTTAATACGGATGACGGAAAAATATATGGTTCATTGGAATATAAAAATGATGCAATAGGCAAGGGTATTAGAAAAGGATTGGGCATGCAAGACAAGAATAAGGAAACTGGTTTCTATATTGCCATATTTGATGGTTCTCGTATTGTACGTCCCGATATGAATGCAGAAAAAGAAGATTTATTACGTACCGTGTATATCCCCGAAGTTGTAAAAGATTATGAAGCAAATGTACAGGTAGGTGATCAAGTAAAACCACATCGGTTCGCGTGTTCTGGAATAGACGGTGTTGCTTTTGCTCCATCAATAGGAAGTTCCGATGCTAACAAAAAATACATATATATTGCATATGGCGTTTATGGCGATACCGATAGAGACGATAATGACAACCAGGTTTTATTAAAATATGATGTTGCCAATTGGAATAAATACGCACAACATTTGTCGCAGGACCAACTGCATCATTCAGGGCCCGAAAAACCTTTAGAAAAATATTTTGTAAAAACTGGCAGTACAAACTATGGCATTCAAAATCTAGCATACGATCCTTATACCGGAAATTTGTTTGCCGCAGTATATCACGGCGCTAAAACTCAATTTCCAAATTATGACTTATTTGTAATTGATGGACACAAAAAGCCCGTTGAAAGCCAGATAATAGCAGATAACCAGGCAATAAAAGTTAAAACCTTGTCTTTATTACAAGCCGGGCCGAAAGACCTTAAAACCGGCATAAGGGGCTGGCATTTTCAATGGGGAGCTACCGGGCTGTGCCCTTTAGGTGATGGATTGTTTTATATTTCGCATAACGCAAAAAGCCAAGACGGGCAACAAGAGACTACGATATATAAATATAAATGGATAGGAGATACGCAAAATGCGTTTATTCAGGTGAAATAAAATTTTAGCTTATGGCGGGTACTAGCATTGCACTGCCTAAAAACAATAAGGTGGCAGTATTATAAAAGAAAATTCGTCTTTTTATTAAAACATTCTTGGATAGTAAACAGCCGGAAGATTAATCCGAACGATAGAGGCCAATTTTGAAGATTTTTGGGCTTCAGAAAAAGATTCGCACTTAATCAGATATAAGGTTCAACAATTTGCCGCTTTCCTCTAATACTGTCATACTGATTTTTTAACAGAAAAGATTATACAAAATACGCAATAGTTTTTGCAAGCAAAAATCCATAGTAATATACTGACTATAAGATAAGTAAATCAAAAAAATAGTTTTTACGTTGCAAATTTGGAGATTGTATAGTTGCCCACCCAATTTCCTTGACATTTTAGAGTCGACAAAAAAAAATCAAAAAAAACTTGCGAAACCAGATAGTTGCATCTATTTTTGCAACCAAATAATTGCGTAATGGAAATCAGACGAGATATTTTTCAGGCAATAGCCGACCCGACAAGGC
>Ga0182736_1001160_pt1 | contig 28423 bp, 37 predicted proteins | sample eDN5th30CKraftBY_FD_128882 | JGI IMG/M metagenome (GOLD analysis project Ga0182736, IMG submission 128882) | Enriched backyard soil microbial communities from Emeryville, California, USA - eDNA 5th pass 30_C Kraft BY (version 2) (version 2) | ecosystem: Environmental > Terrestrial > Soil >...
AAACCATCAAACAGCGCCGCTTGCTTCATCGAGATGCAGCGGCCTAATGTGACAAACCTGATGGACCAGAGCCTCCGTTAGCTCACGCCGCCTGTTGTCCCAAAAACCCTGACGACGGACAGCCCGCTCCCAATGATCCCTCCCGATAGTCCTGCAACGATTGTCGGGAGCTCAACGCCCGCTTTGCCGGATGAGATGCGCCTTGAGCGCTTCGAGCCGATCTGTGCTCCAGCCCTCCGGCGCGGTAACCGCAAGCCATGCCTCGACATAGTGTTCCGGTGCGTAGACATGCCCATATCCCATCGGCGCCGTGTTTGCGACGGCCATGTCGACGGCCAGTTGCAGCATCGTCACGACGGGAAACCATTGCAGCTGCGGCGAGACATCGGGACCCCGCGGGTCGTTCATCCAGTCGGGCCGCCTGTAGAGGTCCCGATAGTCGAAGAACGTGATGGCATCGCTCGCATACTGCAGATAGACGATCCGAAGCGGCCCCCATGATGCGTCGGCGGGGACCGTGGTGCCATTCTGGTTCATGAAGCGGAACATCGATCCGTCCCGGAATTGCGGCAGCCATGCCGGTGATCCCGGATTGCGCGCCGACGTCACCTGCCTCCAGATGCTGTTTTCAAAGGGTGGTCCGCTCCACACCGCGCCTTGAATCGGGTCGCCGATGATCTCGAGAAGGCTTGTAGACCGTTCGGATCCGAACGCGCCAAGGCTCAGCCCGTGCAGGTACAGTTTCGGACGATGGTCCTTGGGAAGGCCGGTCCAGTATCCGTAGACGGCGGCAAAGAGCGCTTTCGCCGCTTCGCCACCATATTCAGGTTCGACGAGCAGGGAGAGCGGGCTCGAAAGATACGAATATTGCATGGCAACACTGGCAACATCGCCCCTGTGCAGGAGTTCCAGCGAATCCACAGCCGCCGGGTCCACCCAGCCGGTGCCGGTGGGGGTGATCACGACGAGTATTGCACGATCGAATCCACCGACCCTTTTCAGCTCCTCCAGGGCAAGATTGGCTCTCTCATCGGCCGTATTTCCGGAGCGGAGGCCGGCATAGACACGTATCGGCTCGAGCGCCGGCTCCTGCGTGATCGTTTCGATCTCCTTCGCCTTCGGTCCGCTTGCAACAAATCGTCGTCCGGTGCGGCCGAGCTCCTCCCACGACAGGAGCGACGCCGAACTGCCCGTCGCAAGGGGTGCGACGGGACGTTCCTGGTCCGGCTCGAAGAGCGCGTCCAGTGCGGCATAGGACGAGTCGAGCACATGCAGCGTCCAGCGGGCGAGCACGCCGTTCGCGACGGTCCAGAGCAGAACGGCGCCAACGGCGATGCCGACAACGCGCGAGACGCGCGGCGGCACGAAACGACCGGCAAAGTTCGACGAGGCGCCGACCACCATGCCGATGAGCCGCGCCAGGAATATCAGCACCAGAAATGTGACGACGGCGATCAGGCAGATTTCGATCGAATGCGCCGTCGTGACGGGCTGCATTTCCATCAGCTCGCGGATCGCGTTCTGCCACGCGCTCGCCTGCCACAGGAACCAGACGGCCACAGCGGCGCATGCCGCGCCGACGATGACCTTGAGCACGCGCAAATATCGATCACGCGGCTCCCAAAGACCCATATATCTCCAGAGCCATCGGCTCGAAACGCCAATGCCGTAGCCGATCGCAAAGCATGCACCCGACAGACCACCCTGCACGAGGAACGAGCGCGGGATGAGCGAAGGCGTCAGCGAGGCTGCAAAGAACAGCGTGCCCAGAAAGAGGCCGCCAGCGGAAAGTGACCGAAAAAACCGGTTCAGCATCTCAAGTCCATTCCGGTCCGGACGATCGGCAACCCGCTCCGAAACGACCTTTCAATGGAGCCCTGCAAATCAGCGGATACGACGGAAATCGACCACTCTGCCGGTCCGCGAATTGAGGGCCACCTCGAAGCGGCTGACACCCCGCCGCGCATGGTAGATGAAAAAACGTCCGCGGCAATCGACGCGCCGGACATTTCTGAACCCACGATTCTGCAGCAGCTGCTGGCCCTGGGCGCAGCTGATCGCCCTGCCGCGGTTGAGATCCGAGCCAATCGTCAGACTGACGGAAGCCGCGAAGGCTGGCGACGGGGCTGCCAATGGCACGGCCAGGCTGATCACGAGACCGAAGATCATCGACGAAAATATGCGCATGGCTTCACCGGTCATTGCGGGTTTCCCGACAGGATCATGACGTGGTGCGGCGATTGTCAAGGCGGCACAAGGTGTAACCCGAATAGTCGGGACTTGCTGTATAAGCCAGGGATAGGGTGCCTATCCTCCCTCTCCGCTGATGCCGGCAGCGCCTCATTGCTCGGTGAACCTGTCGCGTCGCAGCCCGCACCGCCCGCTGTCGGAATTGGCGACGCCGTTGCCGCGTTCATGGCGAATCGACGGAAGCAGCAGGCCGAAGCCGAGGCCGAACAGGCGCGGCGTCAGGCGCTATTCGGAGCGCTGCCGAACCCGTTCGGCTAGCAAGCCGCTACCAAGATGACTACCAAAACCGGAAGTTAACGCCCGGTCCAGAGTCGTTAAACCAGTCAATTACGCAGGAAATTCAAGGGTTGTAATGGTGCTGCGAGAGAGGATTGAAATCGGCGTTAGGCGAACAAATTCAGATAGTTAAGAGATATTTTGTAACATTGTGACGAGGTATGATTTGTGACTAAAGGCAGCGCAATTAGCCGCTGGGATCGGGTTCGCTTGTGCCTGAAGGTGGACGAGGCTTACGCCCGTCCGCCTCCGCTTTAGTTTCGACTGCTTTGGGTTTTTGTCGCACGCTATAATATTCAGCCAGCGCTTCCGCGACGCGCCGACTTTCTGCGATACTTTCCCGTATGTGCTTCATGGTGTCCGAATCGGGCGTCAGTGCAGCAATTCGCTGAATGATAGTTGGGTCAACAGCAAAACTAACCCGTTTAACTGCTTCTTGCGCCTGCCGCGAAATCGAATCATCGATTTTCACGTCGGATTTACCGTTGTCGCCGTCGCTTGTAGCGGCCGCGAGTTCTGATTTCTCCCGTTCTAGTATTTCCTTACTGATTTCGTTCCACGTCTCACTGAAAACGACGTAGTCATAGGGAAGTGTAGGTGGGATGCTGTCGGTGCAGGTGCTCTTTAACCAAGGTAAAGTCATTTGCTCTTCAAGCATAAATGCTAGTGCGAAAGCGTTTACGTCTATAGGGTGGTTCAACTGATCGATGCCACCAAGTGTGCGCTCGAAATGGCGCAGCTTCCGTCGAGTCGGACTGCGCTCAACATCAATAGCAATTACCGGATAGGGTCTGCCTCCCATAACGCCTTTAAAAGATTGGCGACCGGAATATGTAAATCGAACGCCGTCGAGAGGTGGGCGGTCACCGTGAGTAGAAAGTAAAGCGGCTAATTCGATGGAGAGAGTGAGGCTGCTAGCTGAGGAGTTTTTCCCCATTCGGAAACCAGCATCGATATCCTTGCCTAAAAAATCGAACGCCGACGGATTATTGTCTGCTTGCTTTTCAATTTTTTCGTCAGGAAGGTCTGGATCTGTTGCAGCTAAGCTATTCTGTTCAAACACACGAACTGTGACATTGGGATATGGGAACGCAGCCACCCACGCATAACCTTTGAGATCAAGGCCGGGTCGCTCTAGTCCATCTAGTTTCTGACCGTATTTATCTAGAGCTATAGTAAAAGCCCGAACGCAGAGGGCGAGATGGTCGAAGCAGTCTAGCCGGCAACAGAAAATAATCTCGTCACCGATTGTCTTCCACACCTTGGGCGGTTGAACGGCTACATCCCAATCATTGGGCTTTGCAAGATTTTGGAATGCTCGTTCCAATTCATCTGGAAAACCTCGATAGAAACGCGCCATCTCCTGAACCCAAGCCGGATTCGGTGATGACTTTGCGTCAAGTGGGTCGCCCATTCGAGCTTTAAAAGCAGTAGAGCCTACGAGGTCTACGGAGAGGAAAAGCCTTACCCTATATTCCGGTAGCGCTGTGCCTGTCATACTAAGCCGAATGTTTTCGCGCGGATTTCGGCTGCCGACTGACTCACACCGAAGCGAACGGCCAAGGCCCGGACATCACCGCCCGTTTCGCCATACACTGCCTTGAAAGCGGATGATGGCATGATAAAGCCTGCCGCGAACCAGTTGGCTTCCCACTCAGCTCGCTGCTGGTCTTTATCACTTTCATCAACCCAGCGCGTTGCGACCATGTCAACGCCGGGATTGGCCTGAGAAAACGCCGGGAAGTGAAGAAAGAGGTGACCAAGTTCATGGGCGATAGTGAAGCGGTCGCGTTCTATCGAGGTCATACCCGGAACAAATATAGTGAAATCTGATGCTGACCTTACGATGATTGATTCTGGCTTTTGACCGGTGAAAGCAACGGGGTTTTTGACCACCACGTGCCCACCCAGCCGGCGAACGAGAGGCTCAATGGGGTCTCCAGGCGCAAAACTAAACTGCGCAGCAAGTCGCTCGGCAAAGTCGTTAATGGCGTGCTTCGCAGCGTTGATCGGCTTCGGATAGGACTGGCCATTAGCCACAAAAAGACTCCATTCAAGCACCTAAGAATCACGTCCCAGCGGTGGGATCATTGGAATATAGGTGAAGTGCGGGAACAAAGCGAGAAAATCCTTGACATTGCAATTTTAGGCCGAGTCGGAGTGATTAGGTCTCGGAACGTCAGGCGGCCATAACACGATGCTTCACCGCAGCATAAGCATTCGCTGTCGGCACCGGCCGATCATGCGTCGTGCCCCTGATCGCCGCGAGCCAAGCGCGCTCCACCGCCTTTGCCGCATGCCGCGCCGAGAACTCGTGTCCGGCCATTGGCCCACAGTTGCGGGAAATCTCGTAGTCGTCGGCCGTCACTGCCCATCCCCACGTAGTGCCGCCATCTTGACGCGAGATACAGCCGACAGGCGCGGTCGGCGTCGGCGCATGGGCGGTGTAGTGGCCGTCTAGGTCTTCGCTCGTATGTGTCCAGCGCAATTGCAATTCGATCTTCTCCGCTGGCACGGCTTCGCCGGCCGCTGCCGTAGTGGCTTCGGTCATGGGGATAGCTCCTGTTCTGATGGCGCGATGATGCGGCCGGAGCGGAATGCTGTCAAGGCAGTTGTTCCTATTGTGTTCTTGTGGGTTGCCGCAGAGGAATTCTCATTGACGCGTCAGTCGCCGAGGTTTCTAGATATCGCTCGCAAGAATCATGCTAACGAAAGTGTATCTAAATTGGACATTGCAATAATATCAAAACAGATCGACGCTGAAATTTCGTCGCGCAGCTCCAACAAGTTTGGCATTAAGGTAGGAGGCGAGCTTTACAAAGAACTGGCCAAAGCAGGTAAGATAAAAAAGGTAACATTCTCTGCATTTGGAACCGGCGCATTTCCTGAAAAGCTGCCGGCCTATGACGGGAAAATTTTCATCTATGTCGACTGGGAACTTCCCGACGACGCCTACGTCGTGGGCACTCCCGATCCGTAATAGGAATGAGGGCTTCCCTACGCGCGCTTGGCGTGAGGAGAGGCGGCCCGCCTCGTATAGGCGGGCCGCTGACGCCTGAGCCGGCGGTTACTCGCCACACTCGGCGTTGATGCCAAGCACCTCGTCGACGATCTTCTCGGCGAGGTCGCAGGCGCTGATGGCCGGCCCGGTCATCGCCGTGCTGATCATGTCGGCGACTTCATAAATCAGCAGCATGCGCGCCGTGTCTTCCTCATACTCGGCGGGTTCAAGTGGGATGATGCCGGTGCGCATCTCATGCCGTGACGCGCCGCTCTCGATCAGTTTACGCAACGCGGGGTGAAGCGCCATCACTCTGCCTCCCCACGGACCGACGCTTCGTCTTCCGGTGTCAGTTCTGCGAATTCGACTTCATCGCGGTAAACGCGGTGTGCCCCTTCAATGATCGCGCTAAGCAGTGCGTTGGGCTTGTCGAAAGAGCTGTGGAAGCCGATGCCGGATACAAGCTCCCTCTCCACATCCATCGTGTGGTGCATGGTCCGCTCATCCTCACAGAAGGCAGCATAGACCCGCGCAAGGCCGCTGTTGACTTCGCCGGTATCAATCGCCGCAGCGAGGCGTTCGCTTTCAGTTGCCGCTTCGGTGTTGCGCAGGTCAGATGGGACTTCCTTCTGCTTAGCAAGGCGGAATTCCGCGTTGTGCCGCAGGCGCTCGGCAAGGTGCTGTATGTGGACGTTCATGGTCATGCTATAGTTCTCCGATGGTGTCGGCAGGGAAGCGCCTGCCACGCTTGCGCTGCCGGACGGGTTCGATTGCAATCCGGTCCCGTCCGGCAGAATTCTTCAATCTGATATGCTGTCAGGCAGCGATGGCCGTTCCGGTGTTCATCGCCCGCACGCGCGCCGGAAACAGGTTCCCAAGGTCGCCGAGAAGCCATCTCACGTCCCGCACGTCCGGCTCGCCGATAACCGGCGTGTAGGTCGCCAGCGCGTCAATCAGCGCCGGCCGATCTGCGCGGCCGGCATCGCCGGTCACCGCGTCCGGGAAGGTGTCGAGCGTCGAGACCAGCACGCGGAACTCGTCCCGCCGCTCATGCAGCGGCTTGTCGATGCTGTGCTTCAGTGCAAGCCGGAGTGTATCAGCCAGAAGATCGTAAAGGCCGTTTTCGATGTAGATTTCGGTATCCACGATGTTTCCCTCAAACCCTGTTCCACCGCAAATCAGCGGCATATAGGTTTCATGATTCAAGCCGGCGGTGATGTCTATTGTCAAAATTCGCTTAATACTCAGATTGTGGCAGGTAGTAAGTGAGAGTTGACTGTTGAAATTTGCCGACATGTAGCATCGAGACAATTGGTCCGTCGCCTGAATTAAAGTGGCGCGGACTGAATTCTTCTGAATTCTCGCACGGGTAGGGTTGACAGCATTCTGGATGCCGCCAGAAACGGCCATAGAAGGCCGCTGACGCGCTTCAGACTCTGCCGAGTCACTGACTGCCGGCAAGGTGCTGGCGCGCTTCCTTGGAGTCGCTACGGCCCGCTGCGCGGTGTGGTGTTCGCGACCAAGCTTCCGCGCCGCGTTGTTCATGAATACGACGCGCTTCAGGCCAAGCCGGCGCATAACAATGGACTCGTGCTTGCGGGCATAGGCCAGATAACGCCGGCCGGTTGTGATCGGACCGCCTTTGATCCAAACACCGTGGCCGGAAGCATGGCCGCCATATACGTCACCGCCGCAAGCGGACTTCAAGATGGCGCGGAAAAGATCGTGGTCGATGATGCCTTCAGCCGGAAGCGCCACGCCGTGGATATGAAGTAGACGCTGGCCCGGCTGTTCCTCCAATCCAAAAAGGATGGCGGGAACACCAAGCCCACGGCGACGGAACGCATCCACGATGCTGTCCGCGATCTGCTGAAGAATGTCACGGCCGGCAGCAGCGTCGGAACGAAGCTTGGCGTCCTTCTTGGGAGAGAAGGTGAGACGGAAAGCGTAAGCCTGAAGCGCGTCGAAGGCGTCGAGCGTTGCGTCAAGCTTCTGGTCTTCAGTCAGGGAACGGTATGCAGGTAAGGGACGCGCGGAAGGAATAGAGGGAGTGGATTGAGAAGGTTTAGGGGTGGGGGAAAGAGGGAGTGCAGTTGCAGGGGCGTTCTGTTGCGCAACACCATGCCTGCTACGGCTTGGAGTTTTCCCGGCAGCGGCTTCATTGTCTGAAAATGTGCACTGATCGTTTGCAGCGTGTAGCTGCGCGAATATCGCTCGTATCGTCGGCGATGAACCTGTGTAGGTCGGTCGCCGGGGCGTAGGTTCCGCCCTGAAGTCGTCACCGACAGGCGTGGCCGGTTCAACCGGTGCGTCGAGATATGCGAGGAAGTCTTGAAGGTTCGGGGTGTCGTCGGGCATCGCATCGGTTTCGTCGGGAGGTCGGGGTGGTATAGGGGCCGGCCCCCGACAGGCCGGCCCCTATGAAGACGTTGGGAGCTACCCGACGCCGGTGCGCAGAATTGATATAGCGGTCTGCGGTCGAGCTTACGTAGAAAGTGGCTAGCGGCCGCGACGGTTCGCAAAATTTCCCGGCCGTGTCTGGCGGCGCATCTCATCGGCCACGATGCCGCGCATGGTCGCTTCAAGCTGCTGAGCCATACGACGCGACAAATCTTCATTCTGTTCCGGCGTGCCGGCGCTGCCGTTGACGGTGATCGGTGCCGAGATGGAAATCTGCTGCGTCGGCGTGCTGTTCTGGTTTGCCGCCGGGTGAATGCGCGACACGGCTGCGCTCGCGCCGCCAACTGCGCCGCCATCAGCGAACGCGGCAATTGCACCGCTGTTGATCGCTTCCAGCAAGGCGCGGTGCTTCTGTGTCGCGGCCGCATTCACGATGAACTCGCCATCGCTCGCCAGCACCGGCACCTTGTCGTCACGCGGCCCGCCGGGGCCGTAGATCATGCCGCCACCGGCACGGCGCTGCACCTGCGGGGCATGTTTGGCGGTGCTGATCTGGCCGCCGGTCGCGAAGCCAAACAGGCCGAAAAGCCATTTGAAGATGCCGCCAAGCCCGCCACCGCCTTCGCCGGCTTCCTTCACTTCGAAAAGCGCCGTCAGAAGCTCATCGAAAATTCGGTCGGACAGCCGGCCGATGGCGTTTCCAAGCGCCTGCAAAGGTGGCACGCCTGACATGATGTCCTGCTGGAAACCGCCGATGAAGTCGCGTGCGGCATCAGCGGCCGTCTGCATGCGGCGCCGTTGCTCATCAAGCTGCCGGTTCTCCGCATGGATCGCCTCATTCAACGCGATGATGCGCTGGCGCTGTTCTTCCGTGGCGGCGCTGCCCGCCATCCGGGACGCTTCCGATGCGCGGCGCTCGGCATCGGTCGCGCCGATCAAGCGCAATTCTTCTTCAAGCTCGGCGATCAGTTCTAGAACGGCCTGCCGCTCGCGCTGCGCAGCAGCGGCGCTGTTTCGGGAAGAACTGCCACCGCCGCCGAAGCCACCGGGCGGTGGCGTGGGAGGCGTCCAAGGCGTGTCTGTCACCTGCATCGGCGCGGTGCGGCTATCTACAATGCCGCCGATGCGGGCCTCTTCATCCGCAATGTCGGCAAGGCGTTGCCGCCTCTCTGCCAATGCCTGATTGTATCGCGCGGTGCGGCCGGTCGCGTCGTCGGTGATGCTGGCGCTATCCCGCTGCTGTTCCTGTATCTCGAAAATCTGCTTCTCGATGTCCAGGCGCTCGCGGCCAAGCTCTTTCAGCTTGTTGCCGAGCGTGGTTGTCCGCTGGTTTTCGAAGTCCCGGAAGCCGTCGATAAACTCGGAAAGGCTATGCGCGGCCGACACGATGGCGGATTTCAGGGCAAAGCCTACCGTGTTCGCAATGGCGTTGAATTGCCGGTCCAGTTCGGCGGCTTTGGCGATAAGCTCATCGTCCAGAACCACGCCAAGGTCGCGCGCCTCATCGATGGTTTTGCGGATGCCGGCAGCGCCTTGGTCCAGCAATTCCACGAAACGTTCGCCAGCGCTGCCGCCGAAAAGCTCATCCGAGACCCGGATTTGCGCGGCCTTGTCGAATTTGCCCAGCCGGTCGATGATTTCCAGAAGCAGGGCAGACGGGTCTTTGAGCTTCACCTTCAGGTCGGTCGCTGAATACCCAAGGCGCTGGAATGCTTCGGCGGCGCTACCCTTGCCGGTTTCCGCGAACTCGTCGCCGCGCAGCGAAAGTTCCTTGAGGCCGTCGATCAGGCCATCAATAGGAATCCGCGCCTGTTCGGCGACGTATCGCCATTCCTGAAACACTTCGGCCGAGACGCCGGCGCGCTTCGCCTCATCACCGATTTGCGCGATGCCGTTGGCAATCCGACCGACGCGGCCAACAACCTGCTCTATCGCGGCAAACGACAATCCGCCGACGATGCCGCCAGCAAGGCCAGCGCCAAAATTCTTCATGATTGTGGCGACGCGGGAAGACGACTTCTCCAACGTCTTTTCCATCCGGTCGCCCGCCAGCTTCGTGCGGCCTTCCAGCGCCTTGAAGCGGCGGTCGGTCTGCTGCTGTGCGCGCTCGAAATTGCGCAGATAGCGTTCAAAGCGGGCATCGAATGCTATAAGTAGCTGCTGGCCTTCATCACTCATTACTCAATACCTTTATGCGGCCTTGCCGAAGCCAAGGGCGTCAAATTCGTCATCGTCCAATTCGAGGAAACTCTTGCTGTTGTCGTTCATCGTGGCGCGGAAGACAGCCATTGCGGCCGCGTCCGCACCGTCGATACGGTTCGTCTTCTTGTCCTGAAGCGCCTTCACCCGGCCGTCATTTGCGCGGACGGCCACAACGGAATCGAAATGGTGCCGAAGGATGGGATGCCCGCCATGTTTCAGCCGGCGGCCATTCACGACACGCTCAAGCGTGCCGTAGGCGATGCCCATGTTCAGCGGCGTCTGGCGGTGCTCGACAGCGGGAAGGCCATCATCGCAAAGGCGCTGCATCATCTGCCGGGCAAGGTGCGGATCGAAGGCAATCTGCTGCACGTTGTAGGTCGCGCAAAGCTCGCGAATCTGCTTCTCGACTTCCTCTAGCTCAATAATCGGCCCATCAATCGCGGTGATAAGCCCGTCCTTGTGCCATTCCTCATAGGGAACGCCGTCGCGGGTCGCGCGTGTCCGCAAATCCTCGCCGGGCACGAAAAACCACGGATGGACGGTAATCGTGCCATCGTCGTGCAGCCATGCGCCGACGATAGCCGTAATGTCGCCGTTCACGGACAAATCGACGCCGAGGAAACACGGCAGGGCTTCAAGGTCAGTCACGTCGAGCGTGATTTTGCCGGCGTCGTAGCTCTCCATATTGAAAAGCGGACTGCTGGAATGCGACTGCCAGATATTGAGACGGAACCGCTTGAAGGAAGACAGCGCGCCCGGCGCGTGCTTCGCCTGCTCGGCGCGGATGCGCATCTTCGCAATCGGCGGGAAGCCGAACTTCATGCCGGGATTGGCCTTGTGCCACGTCGCTTCATCGTCCCAAGCGTCACCGGCTTCAGCCTGAAAAATCACCGGAAGGAAGGTCGGGTCGACAATCTCGCCGCGCGCGACCTTGCAAGCGTAATCGTAGACTTCGAAGGCGAAGTTCTCCTGCCCCGCGCCTGCCGTGGTGGCGATGAAATGCAGCGTGTTGTCGGTCTTGCCGAGACCTTCCACGATGGCGTCATATAGATCGCGTCCCTTCCATTCGTGGATTTCATCCGAAAGGACAAAGGCGGGCGTGAGTCCTTGCGCAGCGCCGGCATCGCTCGTCAGGGTCTTCAATTCGGTGCCTAGCTGGCGACACTCGATTAGCTTCGCGGCATTGCGCGCATCGTAGATCGTAGTTGCCGCCTTCAGGTCGTCATCCATATTGATGAAATTCACAACCTGCTTAAAGCCGATGCCGGCCTGCGCACGGTTGTAGGCCGCGAAGTAGACTTCGCCGTTGGGCCGCGCTTCAGGCCCGGTTAGATGCAACATCGCCAGCGATGAACACATGGTGGTTTTATGCGCGCCGCGTCCAGCCATGAAAAAAACGGTTTCCACGATGCGGTGGCCGTTCGGATGACGTGGGCCATAGGTCCAACGGATAAGGTTCTCGTAGAAATCGGGAAGCTCAAACGCCTGATTCGGCGCGGTGCTGTTCCTATGCCGAAGCGTGCGGATGGCCTGCACCGCATCTTCGGCATACCCAAACGGGTCGGGGATCGTGGCAGGATCAACATAGAGATAATGCGGGAAAACGCTCTTAGGCATTCGGCCGGTTCCTGCCGATGCTCAACATGCTTTGACCCTTGCGCACCGTGGTATTGCCGGTGCCGGCAACGCGGGTGCGCGACGTAGGCGTAAGTCCGTATTCGGCCGCAAGCTGCCGGGCTGTCTGCATGTAGCGGATTTGCAGGCCGCCGAGCTTCAAGTCAGGAAGCGGCAATGTATTCTGATATTCGGCGATCTGGTCGGCAGCACCAGCGGCGGCGCAATATTTCTCCACGCCGCCAACATCAGCTTTGGTAATAATCCCATCTGCAATCAGGCGGGGCATGATGCGTTTCCACTCGGCCCGCGCATGTGCACCCATCCACTTCGGAATAGGTGGTGCCTTGGTCAGCGGTTCGCGATCAGGGGACAGCGCGGGTTTGATGCCGCGAAGATGCTTGCTCACGATGTTGCCACCGCGCGAAGCTCAAGGCCACTACGCCGGCCGATTTCGACAATCTCTTTCAGGTCGTAGGCGGTGCCGGCATATGTGATGCGGTCGGCCGTGGTAATACCGGCCACAAAGCGAACGCGGAAGATGATGGTCCCGCTCTCTGCTTCGCCGAAGCCGGTGAGAAATTCGGACGCGGTTTGCGTCACGATCTCGGCGCGCACCGTGGCAATATTCGTCCAGGCGGTGACGACATGTGGCCCGTTCTTCGTTTCGGTCGGGCGTTGAATGGTGATGGTGCGATCAAGCTTTCCGGCGCGCATCAGATGCTCCACCTGATGACGGCTTCAATGAACATGATGCCGTGTCCGTAATTCTGGTCGGGATCGCGCGGCCAAACGGTGCGCTGATGCTTGAAATCGTCAAGCGCGAAGCCGGTCGTGGTCGGCCAATCCATCAGCCGGCGCGCTACTGCCGCGCCGATCTGCTTTGCGGCGGCAATGCCATCCGCTTCCGTCCAGATATGAAGGTCGAGAAATACCGAAGCGACAAACTGGCCGCCGGAAGCGCGGCCGTGCATCATCGTCGTGCCATCTGCAATGATGATAGTTGGCAGTCGGTCCGGTCGGGTCGAGCCGGCGCGGATATGAGCCGCCGGGACGAGGGCGGTCACGCTCGCCGCGCCGACAAGGTGGTCGTGAATGGCCGTCTGTAGGGCAAGAACGGGATCGATCATTTCTGATTCCAAATCTTGCGCGCGACACGGCCGAAGGTGCTGGCTACGGTGCGCCGAATGCCACGCTCTTTCAGCCGATAGGCCACATGGAAATAAGGGCTGGCCTCCATCTTGGCGGTGCCGTGCTCGACATGATGGGGATAGCGAACGTCACTATTGCCGGCCGTCACTAACACCTGATTTTCGGCGGCAACGCGCTGGCCGCCGGTGACGGCATGCGGCGGGGTAGACTGGCCGGGAAGGGTGACGGTGATGCTGTCGCGAAGGTCGCCTTCATCCACCGGAACAAGCTGGCGCTGAATGGTGGCAACATCGTTCGCGCCCTTGATAAGCTGCTGCATGGCGGCTTCCTTCGCCGCCAGCTTCACCGCTTCCATGCGCGCCAGCACCTTCGCCAGCCCGTTGTCAGGCTTAGTCGCCATCGGCGGGTTCCTCCACCACGACGCCGAAGCGGCTAATGCGATAGCTTTCGGCGATGGACACAACACCGAAAGGTGCCATCTGGCCGGCGATGCCGTAAGCGACGGCTTCCCTTTGCTCGAAATAGAACGCGACGAGCATCAGCACGGCGCGCTTCAGGTCGGCCGGGATGGGATCGAACTCGGCGAGCGGCTTCCCGATGTAGTTTCCAAGCCACGTCTCGGCGGCGTCGATGAAAAGCTGCAAAAGCTCGTCATCCTCGTTGCCGACGATGTTGGAATACGCCTTGGCGAGCGAAAGGGCTACGACGCTCATTCGCCATACTCCTGATTTGAAAAAGTTATTTCGGCGATTTCTTGCGCGGTGCCCCCCGCGCCGGTCCCCAATGACGCCTCAAAATTGGAGGCCACCCCCCGGGTGTTGAGGCCCTTCGGCATCGCGATGGCTTCGGCGAGCGTGCGGCCACTGTGCATGCGCTTGATCAGCGTCGAATACCTGATGCCGATATGATCGGCCCATTCGGCCAATGTCTTCGACACACCATCAACTGTGTGCTTCCTCACGGCCCGTTCACCGTGAGACATCGTTATCGCCTGCTCGAATGACATTCCGGAACGGAGGCGATCTGCGAATGTGTAGTTGCTAACACCGGCGATGGATGCCCATTCGGTAAGCGTTTTGGACTGTCCGTTGTGGTGATAGAGCTTGCAGCGGTCGCGCCTTGTGAGATGGGGCCTGATCGGCGTTGGTGGTGGCGGTGTGCCAATCCAGTGGCGGATGCGCTCCCTGTCAGCCAGCCGACGCTGCTCGACATGCTGGAAAGCACGCTGGCGTGCTGCATGGCATTCGGCTTCGAACTCACACTGATCGATCAGGCGGGCGCGTTCGGCGGGCGTCATGGCCGGGGCCTCCGCTCCATGCGCTGTTTGGTGCTGCTGTGGCAGTGGGTGCAAAGGGCCTGCCAGTTGCCGCGGTTCCAGAATAGGGACGTGTCGCCGCGATGCCGGATGATGTGATCGACGGTTGTCGCGGGTGCGCCGCAACCGGGCATGACGCAATAAGGATGGCTGGCGAGGTATTCGCGGCGGGCCTTGCGCCATTCGTATCCGTAAAGGCGCTGCGATGCAGAAGGACGGCGGGCGTCATGGCGTGCACCACGTTCGCGCGCCGCCTTCATTTGGCAAGGGCAGCGCTCGTTGTGCGGGATGGTGCGCATGCCGCATGCGCAAAGGTGAGGCGGGCGGGTGCAGGTCATCGCTTGGCGATTTCCTTCAACTTCGCGATGCCTTCCTTCACCTCATCGTCGGATGGCAGGTTGAGAAGATCACTGGCCGCATCGTCGCTGCTGTCTGACTGGCCGTTGATTGCGCGCAGCTTGGCAACAAGGCCGCGATGGGCGGCAAGGATTTCGCCGGGCGTGGCATCCCACGTTGCAGTAGGTGTCCAGCCAAGCCAGCCGGTGCCGATCTCAAAAAGGCTGGTAAACAGTTCGGCGAAGGTAATGCGATTTCCGCTGCCTTCGTCGTCCGATGAAGTTTCATCAGCGCCGATCAGCGCCATGATGAATTCATAGAGGAAGGGTTTCAGGCGTTCCGTATTGAACGCGCCATGATTATCGATCTGGCGAAGCAATGCGGGAAGCACGGTGTCATTGTCCGCGCCATAGCGGATGACTTCCGCGATCAGCGTGACGTCACTCTGCCGGATTCCTTCGATCAGTTTGGGAAAGCCGTGCTTCCGCTCGAGATGATGCGCGGCTCGCAACGAAGGGCGCAACGTAGCCGAAGCGCCGTTGATCGTGATGGTGATCGGTTCTGCTGCGAGCCGCATTGTCGTTATGCCGCGATCTTCAGCTTGATCAGCGCTTCGCCCATCACCACCTTGCCACCAACGCGGCGACGGCCACCGAACACCACGATATCTTCACCGAAGCGGGTGTTGTAATCGGCGAACGGCTCGAAAGAGACGCGATCCGTGATCAGGTAGCCGCGATTGAAGTCGCCGAAGATGATCGGCGTGGCGTCTTCGGCGACGTCGGGCATGTAGTCGCATTCATAAACCGGCTTGCCGAGCAGAAGGCCCGGCTGGCCTGCCTGAAGACCAGACTGCCAAAGCAGGTTGCCGTCGCTGTCGCGCAGGCCGCGCACGATGCGCATGGTCTTGCGATTCATCAGCCATGCGCTGTTCAGCGCGTATGCCGACTTCACGCCATAGAACACGTCCAGCAGGGCATCGGTGTCGATCGCTGCCGCTTCGATGTTTTCGACTTCGGAAGAATTCAGAACGCCTTCAGCCTGCGTGGTGCCGTTGCCGGTCACAAACCACTCATTTTCGAACCTGCCGAACTCGGCGACGATATGCGACTGAAGGAAGTCCACCAGATTGACGGCGCTGTCTTCCAGCGCGGTGCGCGAAACCGGCGTCATGACGCCCATCGCGAAGTTCTTCACGTCGATCTGTTCGAAGGTCGGTTCGGAACTCGGCTTCGCCTGCACTTCCGTCACGCTGCCGGGCTGCACGCGGTTCACCAGACGCGGAATCTGAAGCAAGGCGCTGCCGACGGTGACGACACGCGCAAGCTGGCGCACCGGCGAGGCAGGGCGAAGCTTTTCGAGGATCGTTGCCGAGAAATCGTCCTGCACCAGATTGCCGGCGGTGCCGGGTGTGGCGACGGTGAGCGTCTTCTTTTCCAGAAGGGACGTGCGAAGCTCGGCTTCGAACGCCTTCATGTTGTCGTTGTCGGCGGCCGGATGATTGTTGTTAGCGGCGAGCGGCCGGTTGCTCTTAGCTTCCAGCTTATCCATGCGAGCCTTCAGCGCGTCGAGCGCCTTCGGATCAATGACCGGATCGGCCTTCACTTCGGGTTCGGTTTTCAGTTCGGGTTCCATTTCGGGTGCAGTCCTTTCGATGACAGCGGTTGCCGCGCCACCAGCGGACTTCACGGTGAGGATACGCGCAGCCGGATGGCTCGGGTTTGCGACGATGGAGATTTCAGCAAGGTCAAGGGCCAGGATCGTGCGCTTGCCGTCCGGGCGGGTCTTGGATTCGGAAGCGCGGAAACCGATGGAAAGGCCGCTGGCCTTGCCGCGCTTGACCAACGCATGAACTTCGCGCGCCAGTGGCACGCTATCGAGGAAGAGCCGGCCCTTCACTTGAAGGCCGGTGTCGGTCTCCGCGATGGCTTCCCAAACCCCGACAACGCGGCCGGCGTCGTGCTCATAGAGAATTGGCATTGCAGCGGCAGGGCGGAATGCGCCTTTTTCGATCAGGTCGCCGATGGCATCCGGTTCGCCGAATGGCCACGCAATGCCGCTGATGGTGCCGGCATCGGAAACGCTGAAATCTGCTTTGATTTCGAGCTTATCCATGGTCGGCCTCGCCGGTCTGGTCGCCAGAAGGCTTATCGGCAGGTGCGCCAAACCAGACGACTTCAAGAATCGACAACGCGACGGGCAACGTCTCGGCGAGCGGGCGTTGCTTCACGTATGTTTCGACCAGTTGGAACGCTGCTGCCGGCTCCATGCCACCACCGATCAGGCCGAGCCGGATGGTTTCGGAAACGTCGCCAATGCTGAAGCTGAGCGTGCGGACGCGCTCGAAAAGCGCGCCGATGCCGACGCCTGTCTTGCGCTGAAGCTCTTCGACAAGCGGGAAGGGTAGGGCGAACGGATATTCGCCATCTCCAAGGAAGGCGGTCGTCTTCATTCGCCGGCCTCGCGCCAAGCGGACAGCAGCGTGCGGCGTTGCGCACGCTGCACATTCCGCACTACGCGCTTGATAAGCTCCGCGTCCTTTTCAGGATGGAGCGGAACGAAATGGGGGCCATCGCTCATTCGGCGGATTCCTTCGGCTTGTTCGCGGCGGGCGGCGTCATGGCCGGTGCTGGCGTGGTGAAGGGACTAGCGAGCACGTCGCCGCCTGCCATCGCCGGCATGTTCAAGCCGCTGCGAACTTCGTTGGCGGTCATTGCGCCCATGGCGCGATACTGCTGATAGGTCGTGGCGCGGGTGGCGGCGTTGGCCGACAGCAGGTCGTCAATGACAAATTCGACGTAGTGGCCGCTGGCGCGTTCTTCGGGTGAAAGCAGGCAACGGGCATAAGCCCATTCCCATGCATCCAGCCACGGCCGAAGGGTCAGCGTAAGGAACTGCTGCCCCATCTCTTCGGAATTGCTCCACGTCGCGCGCGTAAGGTCAAAGAGCATCGGCGGCGGGACGCGGAAGAGACGGGCGATATCTTCGATGGCGAAACGGCGGTTCTCGATGAACTGCGCATCCGTCGAGGTCATCGTCGGCGCGTCGTATTTCCAGCCGGCGTCCAGAATGAGCGGATCGCCGCTGGCGTTGGAAAGCCAAGCGCGCCACGACTTCAGGATGCCGGCGACGGTCTTTGCGCCGGCCTCACTGCCGGATGGCTTCTCATTCGATATGATGCCGGACGGGCGCGCGCCGGAAGCGAAGAACTGGCCGGCATGGCGTTCCAGAATGGCGGCAACGCCGATGGCATCCTTGCCAGCCGCAACCGGCGACAGGTCGAGCGGCGGCGTAATGTGCAGCATGTCGGCGAAGGCAAAGACACGTTCGCGGTTACGCTTGTCGCGCAGCACATAGGACGGCTCGCCGCTGGCCTCATCGTAGCGGATGGTGACGCTGCGGGGATCAATGCGGATGAACTCGACAACGCGGCCATTGACGCGATTGGCGAAGGCGAAGCCGTTTCCGTGCAGCAGCGCATCGCGTGTCAGCGCGGCCCGAAGCTGGCCGGCGCTGGTCCAGTCGTTGGCCTCGTCATGAACAAGGCGATAGGCAGGGTGATCGGAAGCGGTTCGCTTCCCGCGCGGGTGGCTTCTGGTAAACACCTTTGCGGGAAGCGAACCAATTGCGCCGGTTATCAGCACAATAGCAGAATAGACGGCAGGCACGCGCAGGGCGGTTGCAGCATTAACGGTAACGCCACTGGCGGAAGGTGCCGCACCGAACATGCAGAATGCTTCATGGTCAAGCAGCGACACGGATTTCGTCTCCGTGTCGTCGCCGAACACAAAACTCTTTACTGACTCAAAAACACGCAACGCTAATAACTCTGAAGTTCGACTTCAGGTTATTGTCTCATACTCGGAATCCGGTGTGAATCCCAAAAATCACAGAAATTGATGTTTTTATCATGAAAGATCGTTTTTATTGATCTATCGCGTATGAAGGGAACTTGTCGATTGCGGCGGTGCGCGCCTTGATCGTCACGTCGCCGTAGCTGTCGCCGGCAGTTTTCGAGGCGTGGCCTTGGATTGCATCTAGCGTCCGGTCGGAAATCCCCTGTTCCTGACCTACGGTCTTGAAGCGGTGCCGCCATCCATGGCTAGGCGCGACCCCTTCAGGGATGACGCCAAGCCCTTGAAGCCATTGGCTGATGCGTCCAGCAACAGTGCGCGCGGCGTTCGCCGGGTTCTTGCCGGGGCGATCTGGATAGAACAACGGGCCATCCGGCGAGCCATCCACGAAGTCCATGAAGCCCATTTCGATCAATTGCGGATGCAGTGGCACGTCGCGATAGTCGCCAGCCTTCACGGTGCCGGCATCAGGCCGAATACGCAAAACGTGCGTCTCACCTTCCTTGCGGAAGTCCTGTTTCCGAAGTTGGGTGATTTCCGCGATGCGCGCGCCAGTGAAGGCGCAAAGGATCGGTGCCCACCGTTTCGCGGCCGTGGTCTGCGGAAACTCCATTGTCGCGGCGTTGTCGGTGACAGCCGGAATGTAGTCGCGGGCGGCGCGCAAGATCACGACAGCCTCGTCGTCGGTGAAGCCTTTTTCGCGTGATCGCTGTTTCTTCACCACCGCTTGGCGGACCTTCTCGGCGACGTTGGTTTCGAGCTTGTCGTTTTCCACTGCCCACTTCAGAACGGATCGGACAGAGGCGAGATAGACGTGGCTCACGGTTTTTGGCGAAAGGGTCTTTAGGCGCTCGTCGCGCCACTCCATCAGATTTTGCTTGGTGAGACGCCGGGCGTCATTGTGATTGATGTATTTGACCAGATCGGCAAAGACGGGCGTCCAGCGCTTTTCGATGCCCTTGCCCTTGCCGATCACTTTCCGGCTGGCAACATAGTCGGTGAAAAGCTGCTTCAGCGCGACAGGCGGTTTGTCGTCTTCGATTGGCTTCGCTTCCACCAGCACTGGATGAATGGGCTGGCCGGTGAAGTCGCCATCATTTCGTTCGGCCACTCGGGCCATCGCCTCGTATTCCGACGCACAAAGGGCGATGGCTAGTTGCCGCCATTCCGGCGTGCCCTTCTCGGCAGTCGTGTTGCCGGTGCGGTGGAAACGCTCAATGCGACGGCCGACAAGTTCATCAAGATCGTCATCGGACAGCTTTCCCGCGATGCCGTCGCGCAGATCAGCTATCAGCAGGTCATCCAGTTCCATATTTGCGTAGCGGGGATCAGCCTGCCGAATCTGGTCATCGAATTCGAGGCGAAGGCGGTAGTTGCGAAGCGCGATCTGGTCCGGTGCCAGCGGGTAGCGGCCGACTGTTACAACCTTTGTGCCCGCTTCCACGGCACGCCGCTCGGCAAGCGCTATATCGTGCTGGAGCAAGGCGACCGCGCCGGGCAGCTTTTTCTGCGCTTCCCGATAGTCAGGACCAAGCGCGGTGCGCAATTCGGTCTTGCCGACAAACGGCACAAGCTCCTTTGGCACGACCAGCCGGGCGAAGTAGCGCCCGTTTCGATTGAGCAGATTCCGCACCTTGCCTGCCATGGCCGCAACCCGATTTTGTTACATGATTTGTAACATCAATATGGGCGCGAACCCTTTCGGGTCAAGGCTTCCAATGATTTCAACGGGATAAACTGGTGCTGCGAGAGAGGATTGAACTCTCGACCTCTCCCTTACCAAGGGAGTGCTCTACCACTGAGCTACCGCAGCGCGCCGGAGGTGGCCGGGCTTCTGCCACAACATCCGACATAGTGCAAGCTTGCAGCATCGCCTAGCGCCATACATATGCCGTGAAACTGCGGACGTGTTGCGCGGCGGGCGGAAGGTGGTTGTCGGCGCTTGTCCGGAGGGTGTTTTGGGGGCTAGTTCTGCGGAGCAATCATGGGATTGAGTGGCTCGGCACAGGCATGAATACGAAACAGGACGATCGCGAACGTGTGCGCAAGGCGCGGCTGGCCGCGCAGTTGCGCGCCAATCTGCAGCGCCGCAAGGCACAGCTCCGGTCCCGCCGCGAGGGCGATGCCGACCAGCGGCCGGAGGGAATCGACCCGTCGGCCGCCGCCGCGCGGACCGAGCGTGAATCCTGAGTCCATCCACAACCGGGCCATTCACGGTTTCCGTGAAACAGAAAAATGGTCTAGAGCAGGTCAAACCCATTTGCCGGCTGGCCCGGCCTGAAAGCGATAATTCATGGACCGCATCCGCATCGTCGGCGGCAACAAGCTGACTGGCACCATTCCCATCTCCGGCGCAAAGAACGCCGCATTGCCGCTGATGATCGCCTCGCTGCTGACCCGCGAGACGCTGACGCTCGACAATGTGCCGCACCTGGCGGACGTGGAGCAGCTCATCCGCATCCTCGGCAATCACGGCGTCGACTATTCGGTCAATGGCCGCCGGCCCGGCGAGGCCGAGACCTATTCGCGGACCATCCATTTCACCGCCGGCGACATCGTCTCCACCACCGCGCCCTATGAGCTCGTGTCGAAGATGCGGGCGAGCTTCTGGGTCATCGGACCGCTTCTTGCGCGCATGGGCGAAGCCAGGGTGTCGCTGCCGGGCGGTTGCGCCATCGGTACGCGTCCGGTCGATCTGTTCATCGACGGCCTGCGCGCATTGGGCGCGCAGATCGAGATCGAAAACGGCTATGTGCTGGCCAAGGCGCCCAGGGGGCTGATCGGCAACCGCTTCGTCTTTCCGAAAGTCTCTGTCGGCGCGACCCATGTGCTGATGATGGCCGCCACGCTCGCCCGCGGCGAGACGGTGCTGGAAAACGCCGCCCGCGAGCCCGAGATCGTCAATCTCGCCGACTGCCTCAATGCCATGGGCGCGCGCATTTCGGGCGCCGGCACGGCGCGCATCGTCATCGAGGGTGTCGATTCGCTGTCGGGCGCCACCCATGCCGTCATTCCCGACCGCATCGAGACCGGCACCTATGCGATGGCCGTGGCGATGACCGGCGGCGACGTGATTCTGGAACATGCGCGCGCCGATCTGCTCGACGATGCGCTGGAAGTACTGCGGCGCACCGGCGCGAATATCACCACGGTGAATTCGGGCATCCGCGTGCAGCGCAATGGCGGCGGCATCCAGCCGGTCGACATCACCACTGAACCCTTTCCCGGCTTCCCCACCGACCTGCAGGCCCAATTCATGGGCTTGATGACGATGGCCGAGGGCAAGTCGCGCATCACCGAGACCATCTTCGAGAACCGGTTCATGCATGTGCAGGAACTGGCGCGCCTCGGCGCGAAGATCTCGCTCGCCGGCCAGACCGCGATCGTGGAAGGCGTGGCGCGGCTCAAGGGCGCACCGGTCATGGCGACCGACCTGCGCGCCTCCGTCTCGCTGGTGATTGCCGGCCTCGCCGCCGAAGGCGAGACTGTCGTCAACCGCGTCTACCATCTCGATCGCGGTTTCGAGCGGCTGGAAGCGAAGCTGTCGGGCTGCGGCGCGACGGTCGAGCGACTTTCGGAGTAGACCCGGCCGGTTGCGTGTCCGCGCCAGAATGCCTAACAGGAAGGCTGCGCAACCCGACCCCCAAATGAGGCGTTCCGGCCCCATGCAAGCTCTCCGTCTCCTGGCACTCGACGAACAGGATCTCGGCATCGTTTCCGCGCATGTGCAGGACGGTGTGCTGAAGACCGGCGATATCGAATGGCTGCCGGGCGAAAAGCGCCTCATCCTGCCGATGAACCGCTTCGTCTGGGAAAAGAAACGCGGCTGGTTCGCCAATGAACATGAGCGCCGGCGCGCCGTCCTCTCCTTCGATCGCGTGCTCTCGGTGACCAGCGCGGCGCTCGACAGGAGCAAGGCCGACGACGTGCTCTCGCTGCTCGCCTTGCGCTTCCTGCCCGGCGATGCACCGGCCGGCACGATCGAGCTCGACTTCGCCGGCGGCGCGACGATGCGCCTCGGCGTGGAATGTATCGAGGCGCGGCTTGCCGATATTGGCGGCGCATGGCGCGCCGGCTCCATGCCGAGGCACGACTGATGGCCATCTGGATCGATCGTTCGGCGGCGGATTTCGAAGACCGTTTCGCCACTTTTCTCACCACCAAGCGTGAAGCGTCGGAAGACGTCGACGCCGCCGTGCGCGATATCATCGCCCGTGTCCGCGCCGAGGGGGACGCCGCGCTCATCGACTATTCGCGCCGCTTCGACGGCATCGACCTCGAAAAGACCGGCATCCGCGTCGATGCCGAGACCATCGCCCGCGCCGCCGAGAGTGTCGATGCGAAGACGATGGACGCATTGCGGCTCGCACATGAGCGCATCACCCGTCACCATGAGAAGCAGCGGCCGAAGGACGAGCGCTATACGGATGCGCTGGGCGTGGAGCTCGGCTGGCGTTGGAGCGCTGTGGAGGCCGCCGGCCTCTACGTGCCGGGCGGCACGGCGAGCTATCCGAGCTCGGTGCTGATGAATGCGGTGCCGGCGAAGGTGGCGGGCGTAGAGCGCATCGTCATCACCGTGCCGGCGATGAAGGGCGCGATCAATCCGCTGGTGCTTGCTGCCGCGCATCTGGCCGGCGTCACCGAGATCCACCGCGTCGGCGGGGCGCAGGCCATCGCAGCACTTGCCTACGGCACCGAGACCATCCGGCCTGTGGCCAAGATTGTTGGGCCGGGCAATGCCTATGTGGCAGCCGCCAAGCGGCGCGTCTTCGGCACCGTCGGCATCGACATGGTGGCCGGCCCGTCCGAAGTGCTCGTCATCGCCGACCGCGACAACGATCCCGACTGGATCGCCGCCGATCTTCTGGCGCAGGCCGAGCACGACACGGCGGCGCAGTCGATCCTGATCACCGACGACCTCGCTTTCGGCCAGGCCGTGGAGGCCGCTGTGGCGCGGCAGATTCCGCGCCTTCCCCGCGCCGACACCGCCGCCGCGAGCTGGCGCGATTTCGGCGCGATCATCCTTGTGCCAGACCTGGAGGCCGCACTGCCGCTCGCCGAGCGCATCGCCGCGGAACATCTGGAGATCGCCTGCGCCGATGCCGAGGCGCTGGCCGCGCGGGTGCGCAATGCCGGCGCGATCTTCATCGGCCGCTACACGCCCGAGGTGATCGGCGACTATGTGGGCGGGTCGAACCACGTCCTGCCCACGGCCCGCTCGGCGCGCTTCTCCTCCGGCCTGTCCGTGCTCGATTTCATGAAGCGCACCTCGCTGCTGAAGCTCGGCGCCGACCAGTTGCGCGCGCTGGCCCCGGCGGCGATCACGCTGGCCGAGGCCGAGGGCCTCGACGCACATGCGCGCTCCGTGGCGCTGCGGCTGAACATCTAGGCGGGCGGCTCGTGAGGCGCGGCATCTTTCCATGGACTGCCGGTGCATTTCCCGCGGGGCAGGGCGGCAGATGACGGCAGCTTCCCGAGCCCGGCTGGTGGACGTGGCGCTCGACGAATCCATCGGGCGCTCCACGCCGGATGTCGAGCATGAGCGCGCGGTGGCGATCTTCGACCTGATCGAGGAGAACAGCTTCCGGCCGGTCGGCGACGCGGGCGGTCCCTATCGGCTGAAGCTTTCGGTGGCCGATGCCAAGCTGATCTTCGCCGTGTCGCGCGAGGACGGCGAGACCGTCGTGACGCATATTCTTTCGCTCACGCCGTTCCGCCGCATCGTGAAGGATTACTACCTCATCTGCGAAAGCTATTACGAGGCCATCCGCAGCGCCACGCCCAGCCATATCGAGGCCATCGACATGGGCCGGCGCGGGCTTCACAATGAAGGTTCACAGACGCTGCTCGACCGCCTCTCCGGCAAGATCGACATCGATTTCGATACTGCCCGGCGGTTGTTCACGCTGGTCTGCGTCCTGCATTGGCGCGGGTAATGGCGGTGGCCGCCGATGGGAGCAGCGTGGTTCCGCCGGGCAAGCCTTCCCGCGAGGTGCCGGCTTCGGTGCTCTTCCTGTGCGGCATGAATGCGGTACGCTCTCCCATGGCGGAGCAGCTCGCACGGCAGATGCTGCCGCAGGACATCTTCGTTGCCTCGGCCGGCGTGCGCGCCGGCGAGCGCGATCCCTTCGTGGATGCGGTTCTGGCCGAGAAGGGGCTTTCGCTCGGCACGCGCGAGCCGCATCTGTTCGACCAGCTGGAAGACGCCTATTTCGACCTGATCGTGACGCTGGCGCCCGAAGCCCACCATGCCGCGCTCGAACTGACCCGCTCGCTCTCGGTCGATGTGGAATACTGGCCGACCGCCGATCCGACCAGCGCCAGCGGCACGCGGGAGCAGATTCTGGCCGCCTATCGCGATGTGCGCGACCGGCTGGAAGCGCGCATCCGCCAGCGCTTCACCAATGCGGAAATACGGCCAGCCCGCAAATAGCTTGTTCCAGCGCGACCATTCATATAGGTTCCGCGCGCGATCCGGCCGCCTGCGCCGGACAGTTCCCCAACGAAGGTATCGGATGCCGAAAGAAGAAGTACTGGAGTTTCCAGGCGTGGTGACGGAATTGCTGCCCAATGCGATGTTCCGCGTCAAGCTGGAAAACGAACACGAGATCATCGCCCACACCGCCGGCCGCATGCGCAAGAACCGCATCCGCGTGCTCACCGGCGACAAGGTGCTGGTCGAGATGACGCCATACGACCTGACCAAGGGTCGCATCACCTACCGCTTCAAGTAAGCGACGGCACGACCGGCGCGCCGGCAGGATTGCGATGAGCCTCTCCCAGAAACTGGTACTGGCCTCGGGGTCGCCGCGACGGATCGAACTGTTGCAGCAGGCCGGTCTGGAGCCCGACCGCCTCATTCCCGCCGATCTCGACGAAACGCCGCTCAAGGCCGAGCATCCCGGCTCTCTGGCCAAGCGGCTGTCGCGCGCCAAGGCCGAGCGCGCGCTGGAGATATTCCGCAAGGATCCCGACGAGGGCGAGCCCTATATCGTCGCCGCCGATACGGTGGTGGCCGTGGGGCGCCGCATCCTGCCCAAGGCAGAACTTGCCGACGAAGCCTTCAAGTGCCTGCAACTCCTCTCGGGGCGCGCCCACCGTGTCTATACCGGTGTCTGCCTGATCCCGCCGTCGGGCAGGGTGCGGCAGAAACTCGTCGAAACGCGCCTGCGCTTCAAGCGCCTGTCGCGTAGCGAACTGGACGCCTATCTCGCTTCGGGCGAATGGCGCGGCAAGGCCGGCGGCTATGCGATCCAGGGGCTGGCAGGCAGCTTCGTGGTCAAGCTCGTCGGCTCCTATACCAATGTGGTCGGCCTGCCGCTGCACGAGACGGTCAACCTGCTCACCGCGGACGGCTACAAGGTGCATTCCCGCTGGCAACCGGCGCAGGCGGGGGCGTGAGATGGCAAGCGTGAACGAGAAGGTAACGCCGCTGCGGCCGCGCCGCCCTTGCCCCGAATGCGGCAAGCCCTCGACGCGCGAAAACTATCCCTTCTGCTCCACCCGCTGCAAGGATCTGGACCTGAACCGCTGGCTTTCCGGCCGCTATGTGCTGCCCGGAGCAGAAGAGGATGCGGGCGAGGATTCCGCTGCCGAATCCGGCATTTCCACAGAGCGCGAAGAATAGTCAAAAACTCGTCATGCTGCGCTGGACAGGCGAAGTTCCCATGCTATAACCCACGCGCTTTCGCGGCGGTGAACCAACCCCGCAGCGATGTCCGGCCCAGCCGGGCAAGCATGCCCAGGTAGCTCAGTTGGTAGAGCATGCGACTGAAAATCGCAGTGTCGGTGGTTCGATTCCGCCCCTGGGCACCACTAGCTCAAAAGCGCATTGATTTCATTGATCTTTTCGGCGTTTTTGTCCAGACTTAAGCACACCCTTCGATTTTCTGGACACTTTTGTTCCCGTTTTGACGCGCTGCTAACCGTTGTCATCCGGTTTCGCCATCAACCCTAACACGCTGCGGGCCAGGACCTTTTGACGAGCTGCGCGCGTGTATCTGGTGACCTCCTTCGAAGTCTGGTGACCGGTCATTGCCATGATCTGATGTTCGCTCGCGCCTTTATCCGCCAAGCGCGAGGCCCCCGCCTTCCTCAGTCCGTGAGCAGAGCAATGCGCCAGGCCAGCCTGATCGCACTTCTTCCTGAACCAGTTGCCAAATCCATTGGCTGAAAAGCCGCGCCCGAACTCGGTCACAAGAAACGTGAGATCGCCGCAGGCGCTGTTGTCAATGACGTGCTGCAGGTCCGGGTGGATCGGGATGTCCAGAGTGACCGGCTTCCTGCCCTTGTTCTTCTGCTGCGTGAAATGCAGCCAGCCATCCCTGACATGCTGCCGGCCAAAGAGAATCACGTCGCCACGGCGCTGCATGGTGTACAGGAGCAGTGCCAGCGCCAGCCGCGCCTTAGTGCCTACAGGATGCCTCTCTTCGAATTTCTCAACTTCAGCAATCGACCAGGAATGGTGCCCCTCGGACCCTGACTTGAAATAGGCGACATCTCGCGCCGGATTGCTCAGCACCATTTCGACCGCCGGCTGTGTCGCCCATGCATAGACCTGACGAAGGGCCTTCACACGCCCGTTCCCAGCCTCCGGCAGTTCGGCTTTCCGATCCCGCAGGACGCGGATGGATTTCGCGGTGACTACGGGCAGCGGCATGTCGCCAAACTGCTTAGACGACCCTGGCTTGATGGGTTCTTCCCAGCACGTTTCGAGTATCTGACGACGAACACGCTTCGTTTTTTCGTTCAGACGCTTGTAATCGGCTGACGCAAAATATTGCTCACAAAGCCAGCGCAGTGTCCCCTTGCTCGAAAGAAGCGCTCCCGCCACTGGCGTGGTCACTCGACCGGTTAAGGCTCCATAGTAGGCTCGGTTGAACTCGTCAGTACCCGGTACGCCGGGCAGCCGAACTTTAGGCTGCCCTTTTCGCCGGAAGTAAAAGCGAAGAACCCCGTCCGTACGATCCTCAATGACGTATTTATGCGCGAACTTTCGAGGCATTAGACCTCCGCCGACCACTCATCACTCTCGATGGGGTCACCGCCAGGTAGCAGATCGAATGCGCGATCTAAGGCGTGGCGGTCCCACACCGTACGGGAATTTATAGTCTTCGCTCTCGGCATTCGTCCATCGGACACCATTTGGTCGAATAGGCTGGCTGAAACGCCGATGTAGGCAGCGGCCTGCACGCGGTTGAGCCCGCGTGCAGTTGGAGGAGGGCAGGGTGCCAGCCTATCGCTGCCGTTCGACGCGGCGGCGCTCATCCCATCGCCTTCCATGTGATGGCGATCCACACCGTGCAGATCGCCATGCCGACGATGCACGCTAGCAGGATCGAGCCGGCCGGGCATGAGGTGGTGACGGGCTCATCCGGCTTCACCGGCTTGAGCGGAGCGAACTCCGGCATGATGAGGTCGGCGAGCGCAGCGCCCAGCCACAGGAAGGCGCGTGCGAGCTTAATACGGAGGAGGATCATGACGACCTCCGCTCTGGCTGCAGCACCACGATGACAAAGCCGTTCTTGTGATCGACCTTGTTGTGCCAGGCACCGCCGTGCATCTCTTCCATCAGATGCTGGAGATAGTCGGTGACCATCTGGATTTCAGCGGCAACATCAAGCTTCAGGGCGCCGGTGAGCGACGACGGAAGAGAGCGGCGATGGTTTACGGGGCGGCTCATGCGTCACCTGCGAACATCTCTCCGACGCCCTCGTCGAAGAAACCTTCCTGAGTGATCTGGATGGTTCGAGCGCCGCGGCGGTCGCGATAGCCGTTGCCGACCACCATCACGACGTATCGGCTTGCTCCATCGGCTTTTACTAGCCGTTCAAGCTCGCGCAGATGCCAAATGGCCTGCTCCTTCGCAGTGCGGCCTGGCTCAGGTGCCGGGCTGGCAACATGTCCGTCGTCAGGGTTTTTGGGACAACAGGCGGCGTGAGCTAACGGAGGCTCTGGTCCATCAGGTTTGTCACATTAGGCCGCTGCATCTCGATGAAGCAAGCGGCGCTGTTTGATGGTTTC
>Ga0182736_1001162_pt1 | contig 28363 bp, 29 predicted proteins | sample eDN5th30CKraftBY_FD_128882 | JGI IMG/M metagenome (GOLD analysis project Ga0182736, IMG submission 128882) | Enriched backyard soil microbial communities from Emeryville, California, USA - eDNA 5th pass 30_C Kraft BY (version 2) (version 2) | ecosystem: Environmental > Terrestrial > Soil >...
GCTCGTGGGTGATGAGGACGATCGTGGTTCCCTGCTCGACGAGCGCGCCGAGGGCGACGGCCAGCGCCTCCTGGTTGGCCCGGTCGACGCCGGCGGTGGGTTCGTCGAGCACGAGCAGGTCGGGCCGGGTGGCCAGCGCCCGGGCGATGAGCACCCGGCGCTGCTGGCCGCCGGAGAGGGCGGTCATGGTCGTGCGCTCGTGGCCGGCGAGGTCGACCGCGGCGATGGCGTCGGCCACCGCGGTGCGGTCCTCGTCGGTGGACCGCCGCCAGGGCCGGAGCCGGGTGAGGCGCCCCGACGCCACCACCTCGGCGACGGTCGACGGGATCCCGCCCCCGACGGTCTGGCGCTGGGGCACGTAGCCCACCCGCGCCCAGTCGCGGAACTGGCTGCGGGGCGTGCCGAACAGGCGGACCTCGCCGGCGAGGATCGGGGTCAGCCCGAGCAGGCCGCGGATCGTGGTCGACTTGCCGGAGCCGTTGGAGCCCAGGATCCCGAGGACCTCGCCGGCCTCGATCGTGAGGTCGAGGCCGCGCACCACGGCCCGGCCCTCGTAGCCGATGTCGCAGCCGCGGAGCTCGACGACCGGTGCGGCGCCGTCGGGCGCGGTCACGCGCAGTCCTGCCCGGCTCGGAGCGTGGCGAGGTTCGACCGCATCACCTCGAGGTAGTCGTCGCCCTTCGACTCGTCGGTCAGGCCCTCGAGCGGATCGAGCACCGCCGTCTCCGCTCCGGCCTCCGAGGCCAGCGTCTCGGCCACGGCCGGGCTGGTGAGGGTCTCGAAGTAGATGGTGGTCACGTCGTGCTCCTCGACGAACTCGGCCACCTCGGCGATGGCCTTCGACGACGGGTCGGCCTCGGGGGCGAGCCCGCTGATCCCGACCTGCTCGAACCCGTACCGCCGGGCCAGGTAGCCGAATGCCTCGTGGCTCGTGACCAGGTCGGTCTGCTCGCAGTCGGCCAGGCCGGCCTCCAGTTCCCCGTCGAGCTCGTCGAGCCGGTCGGCGAGCGCCTCGGCGTTGGCCCGGTAGTCCGCCGCGTGGGCGGGGTCGGCCTCGGCGAGGGAGTCGGCGAACGCGGTGGCCACCTCGGCGACCTTCGTGGGGTCGAGCCAGAAGTGGGGGTCGGTCGACCCGACCTCGTAGTCGTGGCTGTGGTCGTGGCCCTCCTCGCCCTCCTCGTGCTCGTGTTCGGCGGCCTCGTCGTGCGCCTCGTCCTCGTGCTCCTCGCCGGCGTGCTCGACGGGGAGCAGCTCGGTGGCGTCACGGGCGTCGAACACCTCGCCCTGGGCTTCGACGACGGCCTGGTCGACGGCGGGCTGGAACTCCGACAGGAACACCACGGCGTCGGCATCTTGGATGGAGCCCACGGCCCGGGGCGTGAGCTCGAGGTCGTGGGGCTCGGCACCGGGCTTGGTCAGGCTCGTCACCTCGACCCGGTCGCCGCCGACCTGCTCGGCCATCCACTGGAGCGGGTAGAAGGACGCCACCACCTGGAGCGGATCGTCGGGGGTGCCCGAACCGCCGGCCTCCTCGCCGCAACCGGTGAGGGCGGCTGTCCCGAGCAGCACCGCGGCCAGGGCGAGGGTGGACCGGCGGAGGACGGGGGAGCGGTGCATGGCCGCCAACCTATCCCGAAAATGAGAATCATTGTCAAAAAGATCGCGAAGCTGCGTCCGCCGCACCACGGGCAGCGGACCGCACCACCCGCAGCGGATCGCGGCGGCCTCCGGTGCTCGGCTCGCCGGTGGGCCAGACTCCCGGCATGAGCGCACCCGATCTCACCCCCAAGCCGGCCACCGAGGCCACGGCCGCCGCCAACCGGGCCCTGGCCGACCTCCCGTTCCTCACCGGCGACGACCCGGATCGGGAGCGGGCGACGCGGGGACGGGTGCTCGCCGCTCCGGACCAGGTGGCGCACGGCGGCGGCTGGCCGGCGTGGGACCTCGGTGCCTACCGCTTCCTCGACGGCGAGGCGCCGCCCGAGGTCAACCCCAGCCTGTGGCGCCAGGGCCAGCTCAACAACGAGGCCGGCCTGTTCGAGATCGCCCCGGGCTTCCACCAGGTGCGGGGGCTCGACCTCGCCAACATGACCACGATCGAAGGCGAGGAGGGCCGCATCGTCATCGACCCGCTCACCTCGGTGCAGACCGCCCAGGCCGCGCTGGCCCTCGTCGAGGAGCACCTCGGCGCCCGGCCGGTGACGGCGGTGATCTACACGCACAGCCACGTCGACCACTTCGCTGGCGTCCGGGGCGTGATCGACGAGGCCGACGTGGAGGCCGGCAAGGTCCGGGTCATCGCCCCCGCCGGCTTCCTGGAGGCCGCGGTCAGCGAGAACGTGGTCGCCGGCAACGTCATGACCCGCCGCGGCAGCTACATGTACGGCGCGCTCCTGCCCAAGGGCCCGCAGGGCCACGTGGACGCCGGGCTGGGCAAGGGCGTCCCCGTCCTCGCCGACCAGGGCCTCATCGCGCCCACCGAGGAGGTGTCCGACACGCACACCGAGCTGGTGGTCGACGGGATCCGCATCGTGTTCCAGGTGACGCCGAACACCGAGGCGCCGAGCGAGATGAACTTCCACTTCCCGGACCACCGGGTGCTCTGCATGGCCGAGAACTGCACGTGCACCCTGCACAACCTGTACACGCCCCGTGGCGCGCAGGTCCGCGACGCGCTCGGCTGGAGCAAGTACCTCCAGGAGGCGATCGACCTCTACGCCGACGACACCGACGTGTGCTTCGCCAGCCACCACTGGCCCCGCTGGGGGCACGAGGACATCGTCACCCACCTCGCCCAGCAGCGCGACACGTACCGGTTCATCCACGACCAGAGCCTCCGCCTGGCCAACCACGGCCTCACCGCGACGGAGATCGCCGAGGAGCTGCGCCTGCCGCCCGAGCTGGAGGCGACTGCAGCGAGCCGGGGCTACTACGGCACCGTCAACCACAACGCCAAGGCGGTGTACCAGCGCTACCTGGGCTGGTTCGACGGCAACCCGGCCCACCTCCACCCGCACCCGCCGGCCGAGGCCGGGGCGCGCTACGTCGAGTTCATGGGCGGTGCCGACGCGGTGCTGGAGAAGGCTCGGGCATCGTTCGATGCCGGCGACTACCGCTGGGTCGCCGAGGTGGTCAGCCACGTCGTGTTCTCGGATCCGCACAACGAGGCGGCCCGGGCGCTCGAGGCCGACGCGCTCGAGCAGCTCGGCTACCAGGCCGAGTCCGGTCCGTGGCGGGACTTCTACCTGACCGGTGCGCAGGAGCTGCGCCACGGCCACCCCGAGATGACGATCAGCTCGACCGCCGCACCCGACACCGTCGCGGCGATGACCACGGAGATGCTGCTCGACTACCTGGGCGTCCGGATCGACGGACTCGCCGCCGCCACCCGCACCTGGGCGATCGACCTGACCGCCTCGGACCGTGGCGAGCGCTGGCGCGTCGGCATCGAGCGCGGTGCGATCCACAGCATCCGCCTCGAGTCCGATCCCGAAGGGCTGCCGGACGCCGACGTGGCGATCGAGGCCGACCACGCCCCGCTCGCCAAGCTCCTGTTCGCGCCCGACGCGGTCGCCGAGCTGGCCGTGCTCGTCGATGCCGGCGCCGTGGCCGTGTCGGGCGACCGGGCCGCGCTCGAGGCGTTCCTCGCCACGCTCGACGGCTTCACCCTGATGTTCCCCATCGTCACCCCCTGACCGGGGTCAACCTGGGCTCACCCGGGCGGGGCTACCGTCGAGGCGGACCCGTCGGCAACGAGCAGCAGGAGCGGCGTCATGGCCGAAGACCGATCAGCCATCAGCATCGTGCGGGAGTCGAAGATCCTCGCCTACACCGTCGGGGCCATGACGCTGGCCGCCGGGTTGATCCTGCTCTTCTGGCCCGACCGGACCCTCACGGTCGTGGCCCGGCTCGTCGGCATCCTGCTCGTGGTCGTCGGCGTCGGCGACCTGCTCGAGACCATCCGCAACCACCGCGGCATGTCGTACTGGGGCCTGCTGCTGCTGCGAGCCGTCATCAACCTGGTGTTCGGCCTGATGCTCGTGTTCTGGCCGGGCATCACCGTGGGCGTGCTGGTGTGGCTGGTCGGCCTCGACCTCGTGATCGCCGGAGCGATCGGCCTGCTCGCCCGGGGTCAGATGGCGCCCGAGTACAAGGGGTCGATCACCAGCCGGTCGATCCTCACGATCCTCTTCGGCATCGCGATCATGGTCTGGCCCGATGCCACGATCAGCGTGGTGGCCTTCCTCGTGGCCGCCCTGCTGATCCTGTTCGGGCTGGTCTTCCTCTGGTCCGGCTACCAGATCAGCAAGGTCCGGGTCATCGAGGCGTGACATCCCGGACCTCGCCGGTCAGTAGCTGAACGTCGTCGCCCCGTCGCCGATCCACTCCCACAGCGGCACGGTCCCGCCGATCGTCGCGTTCGAGCGCAGGTCGTTCGCATCGAGCCCGCGGGCGTCGAAGCAGATCGGGCAGACGAGCACCTCGCCACCGGCGGCGGCGTAGCGCTCGAACAGCGAGGGGAGCGGCGGACAGCCGTCGCAGGCCGTCCCGGTGGCGGTGGTGGTGACGCCGAGGCGCACCGCCTCCTTGGTCAGGAACAGGATCGTGGGCCGGCCGCTCTCGGCGGCGCCCACGGCGACGAGCATCGCGACGGTCACCTTCTCGGCATCCTCGAGGCCGGTGGTGAGGCTGATGGCAGCGCGTCCGGTCATGGCGGTTCTCCTTCGGGAGTCGGGGTTGGACGCTTCCGATGATCCGGATCGAGCGGGTGGCGCGCACTTCAACGGTTGAAGTGCGGCCCCGGCGGGTCGGGCGTAGGTTCGCGGCATGCCCGAGTACGGCCAGTTCTGCCCGGTCTCCAAGGCGGCCGACGTGCTGTGCGAGCGGTGGGCGATCCTCGTGGTCCGCGAGGCCCTCGCCGGCAGCGCCCGCTTCGGCGACTTCCAGCGGGGTCTGCCCGGCTGCCCTCCCGCCACGCTCTCCAAGCGGCTCAAGGACCTGACCCGGGCCGGGGTCCTCGGCCGCACCGACGGCCCCGACGGCGTCCGCTACGAGCTGACCGAGGCGGGCTGGGAGCTGTACCCGATCGTCGAGGGCTTCGGCCGGTGGGGCCAGCGCTGGGTGCGCAGCGAGTACCCGCCCGACGAGCTCGACGCCGAGGTCCTCCTCTGGGACGTGCGCCGCTACCTCGATCCGGCGTCGCTCGGCGTGGACCAGGCGGTCGTCCAGCTCGAGGTGCGGGTCCCGTCGGAGGGCCGCCGCTACTTCTGGATCACCATCGACCCCGGCGAGGTCGACCTCTGCCTGGTCGACCCGGGCCGACCGGTCGATGCCGTGGTCGACGCCGACCTGGCGGCGCTCACCCGGGTGTGGATGGGCGACGACACCTTCGCCCAGGCGGTCGACGCCGGGACCGTGACCGTCCGCGGGCCGGCCAAGCTCGTGCGACGCATCCCGGCGTGGTTCGGCCGCCACCCGGTGCTGGGGCCGATCGGTCCCGCGTCGGCCCCGTCGCGGTGAAGCGAGTCAGGCGCGGCGACCGGCGTGGTCGCTCAGCACCCGGTAGAGGGCCTTGAGCTTGGAGCGCTCGCGTGGCCGCTCGGTGAACCCGAGGGCCGCTCCCATGACGTCGGGGCCCCGGACCACCAGGCCGTGGCCGGGCAGCAGGTGCTCCACGTCGAGGGCTCGCAGCCGGCGCTCGGTCTCCGCCGACAGCCGGCCGTCGACGTACTCGGGGTTGAACCACCCCTTCCCCTCGACGGAGAGCACGGCGTCGCCCGAGAGCAGGGTGCGGCTCGGGGCGTGGTAGAGGCAGGTCGAGTCGTCGCTGTGGCCCGGCGTGTTGAGGACCTCCCAGTCCGGGAGGCCGGGGAGGCGACCGCCGTCGGCCAGCCACGAGTCCGGTTCGAACGGGAGGCGCACGCCCTTGCCGTCCCAGCCGATCTCCTTCATCGTGCCGGCGATCTCCTTGGTGGCCTGGAGGTCCCGGGGCTGGCTCGCCATCACCGGCAGGATCTCCATCACGGCCCGCGGGCCAGGTGGGCGGAGGGCCCGGGTGCCGTCGCGCATCTCGGCGATGGCGTGGGGCAGGTGGACCGCGGTGCCGTGGGCGTCGCGCAGGGTCGGCAGCCCGCCGACGTGGTCGGCGTGCCCGTGGGTGGCCACCGCGGCGCCGAGCTCCGAGGGGTCGGACCCGTGGGCACCGAGCGCGTCGGCGACGAGGGGCAGCTGCGACGGCATCCCGAGGTCGACCACGAACGGCTGGCCGTCGCCGCCGTCGTGGATGACGTAGCAGTTGTAGAGCCACTTCGAGATCACGGTGACCCCGATCTCGGGCAACTCCGTGATCACCGGTGCCGGCGCCTTGCGAGCCATCGACCCTCCTCTGGACGGGGGCCGAGGCTACCTGGGCCTAACCACCCGGGGTCAGGTTCTGGAGGCGGACCTCGCCGTGGGCGAGGAGGCGGCCGCGGTCGTCGCGGACATCGACCTTCCAGAGCTGCTGGCTGCGGCCCTGGTTGAGGGCATCGGCCTCGATCGTGACGCGGCCGTGGGTGATCGAACGGAGGAAGTGGGTGGTGTTGGTGAGGCCGACGGCGACCTGGCCAGCGTCGCGCACTGCGGTGGATGCGCCGATGCTGGCGGCCGACTCGATGGCGGTGGCGTACACGCCGCCGTGGACGATGCCCCACGGCGTGTGGTGGCGCTCGTCGATGTCGATGTGGCCGGTGACCCGGGTACCGCTCACCTCGGTGGGGTGGAACCCCGCCTCGCGCACGAAGGCGCCGGCGTCGGTGAGCGAGCTGGCGTCGAGGCGGAGCCCGCCGGTGGTGGCGGCCGCGTCGGTGCTCACGCGACCACCGGCGTGTTGGCCTTGGCGCCCGGGCCCCGCTTGAGCTTGATGTCGAACGGGCTGAGCGCCTCGCCGCAGTCGGCGCAGGTGGGGACGATGTGGGTCACGTGGCCGCACGGCTTGTGCACCATCTCGACGGGCGGCCCGTCGGGGGACTCCCACTTGTCGCCCCACTCGCGCAGCGCGGCGACGACCAGCCACAGGTCGCGGCCCTTGGCCGTGAGCTTGTAGTCGTACCGGGGCGGGTTGTCCTGGTAGGGGACCTTCTTCAAGATGTCGTGCTCGACCAGCGTCTCGAGGCGGGTGGTGAGGACGTTGCGGGCGATGCCGAGGCGCTCCTGGAAGTCGCCGAAGCGGGTGACGCCCAAGAAGCAGTCCCGCAGGATCAGCGGCGTCCACCACTCGCCGATGATCTCGAGCGTGTGGGCGACCGAGCAGTCGAGATCGTCGAAGCTGGCGCGTTTCATGGGTCACACCCTAACGGGTTGCATGATGAAACTCAACGGCGCATACTGAGTCGCATGAAGCAACTGAGAAGGGTCCGTGTGACCCATCGACGCCCACGGGCGGCGCGCCGCCGCCCGCCCGTCAGCCCCGAGGTGGCTGCCGAGCTGGCGATCATCGTCGACGTCCGCCGAGACCGCCTGCCGGGCTGAGCCGGGTGGTCGGCCTTGTGCCAAGCTGCACCCGTGTTGCGTCCTCGTCTGGCGGGTCGGTTCGCCCTCGTCCTCCTCTCCCTCGTCGCGTTGGCGACCACGGCGTGCGAGCCGGTCAACACCAATCCGCCCACCACCCCGGGGACGAAGCGCATCGTCCTCTACGGGGACTCGATCCCGTCCTGGCTGGTCGGTACGGGTTCGGCGGGGCTCGACAAGACCAAGTACACCGTGCTCAACGGGGCGGTCTCGGCCTGCGATGGCGATCTCCCGTTCCGTGATGCCCGCTGGGTCGACAACAAGGTCGTCCCGGTCACCGACTGGTGCAAGAAGGGCTGGAGGAAGCACTACCCGCCCTTCCTCGCGACCCGCCCCGACGCGGTGGTGATCATGGGCGGGACCCACGCCATGCTCGACCACAAGATGAACGGCGTCTGGGTGAACCCGTGCAGCGCGACGGGCCGCAAGGCGTACTACGACGACATCCGGTCCCGGTTGCTGTACCTGAGGAACTACGCCGACGACGTGTTCGTGGTGCTGCCCGCGTGGCCCGGTCCGCAGAGCCGGTGGATCATGCCGGCCGACTACACCGCCCGCGCCGACTGCGTCCGCGAGGAGCTGGAGCGAGCGGCCACGGTCCGCCACGCCCACATCATCGACTTCGGTGCCTACCTGTGCCCCGTGTCGAAGACGTCCTGCAACGCCGACCGTGGGACCAACGGCATCCACGTCGACGCGGACAAGGCCTCGACGACCCTCGCGTGGCTGCTTGCGACCGTGGATGCGCAGATCTCGGCCTGAGCCCCGCTCAGATGATGTCGTTCATGATCTGGCCGAGCTCCTCGGGGTACCGGCTCACGAAGTAGACGAACGTCGGCTCGATGTTGTCGAACAGGTTCGTGTCCGGCGCCAACGTCGCCGCGAAGCCGTTGAGGTAGAGCAGGTTCTTGAAGAACAGCACCAGCTCCTTGGGCAGCGAGAAGCCGTTCTGGGCGAGGACCTTGATGATCGAGCCGAGCGCCTGGCCGAGCTTGTCGACCGTGAACTCGCCCTCGCGGGACAGCAGCGTCGGGTCGATGGCGTTGAGCTGGGCCTCGATCTGGGCGGCGAGGCCGGGCAGGTCCGCGCCGGCAGGCACCGCACCGAACGCCTGGAGCCCCTGGAGCTGCATGAGGTTGTCGTTGCGCCCGAACCCGAACAGGAACTGCACGGTCGCGGCCCGCTGCTCGGCGGTGATGCGCCCGGCGATCCCGAAGTCGATCAGCGAGAAGTCGCCGGCCGGGTTGATGAGGACGTTGCCGGCGTGCAGGTCCCCGTGGAAGATGCCGTAGGCGACCATGTGCTCGAGCGTGCCGGTGATGGCCAGGTTGAGCAGCCGCTCGCCGTCGACCGCGTCGGGGTAGGCCTCGAGCGCCCGGTTGTACGGCACGCCCTCGACCCGGGTCATCACGAAGACGTCCTCGGTGGTGAGGTGGGGGATCGGCCGGGGGAAGATCGTGAAGTCGTGGCCGGCGGCCTCCGAGGCGAGGGAGAGCTCGACCTGGTTGAGCGCCTCGAACCGGAAGTCGATCTCCTCGAGCACCATCTGGGCGAACAGCTCCACGAAGCCGGTGAGGTTGGCCACCCGGGCGGACTTGGAGGCCCGCTCGGCGGCGGCTGCGGCCAGCGCCATGGACCGCAGGTCGCGCTCGAACTGCTCCCGGAGGCCGGGGCGGCGGACCTTCACCACCACCTCGGTGCCGTCGTGGAGCGTGGCCGCGTGGACCTGGCCGATCGATGCCGACCCGAGCGGCTCGGGGTCGAAGGCGGAGAACACCGCCTCCAGCGGCACCTCGAAGCGCTCCTCGAACGTCTGCTCGGCGAGGCCGGGCGGCAGCGGTGTGGCCGTGTCGCGGCACCAGCCGAACGCCTCGACCCACTCGTCGGGGAGGAGCCCCTGCGCGGTGGCGATGAACTGGCCCAGCTTGATGTAGGTCGGCCCGCCCGCCTTGACCAGCTCCTGGATGTGGCGCATGGCGCTGCCCGCCTCGAGCGGCCCCTCCTTCACCCGCCGGACGGCATCGTCCTTGAGGCCGGGCGCCACGCCCTTGGCCAGGTCGACGCCGGTGCGCCCGACGGCCCGCAGCGTGGTGGGCCGCAGCGAGGCGCGCGCCAGCTGCGCGGCCTCGTCGGCCACGCGGGCCCGGGCCGGCGGCCCCCAGGCGAGCCAGAGGCGGGCGCTGTCTCGGAGGCCGGGGTGCGCGGCGAAGCGCTCCGACCGGTCGAGGATCTCGGTCATGTCGGGCAGGGGAGGGACGGGCACGTCGCGACCGTAGGGGATCGAGCACCGGAACCTCGACACCGATCGGTGTCACATTGGTCACGCCGGCGGCCGCCGGCGGTGGATCAGCGGGCCGCGTCGCCTGCGGCGGCGACGAGGGCGTCGAGCCCGGCGCGCAGCTCGTCGTGGGTGGGCCACCCGAAGCCGAGGCGGAAGTACCGGTCGCTCACCTCGAACCAGTGGCCGGGGCCGACGTAGGTGCCGTGGTCGGCGAGGAGCCTGTGGTGGAACGCGGCCTCGTCGACCTCGACCGACTCCCGGAACCGCACCAGGCCGACGACGCCACCAGACGGACGCACCCACTCGAACGTGTCCTGGGCGGCCATCCACGCCTCGACGGTGGCCAGCCGCTCGCGGACGTCGGCGACGATGGGTGGCAGGACCCGCTTGCGCTCGGCGAGGACCCGCCCGGCGATGTGCTCGTCGATGGTGGACCCGCAGATGACGATCTGCTCCTTGGCGGCCAGCAGGGACTCGCCCAGGATCGGGTCGCTGGTGACCGCCCACCCGATGCGGATGCCCGGCAGGCCGTAGGCCTTGCTCATCGAGCTGACGCTGACGACGTTGGGCGACAGGGTGGCGGCGAGCGGGATGCGCTCGCCGGTGTGGGTGAGGTCCCGGTAGGTCTCGTCGACCAGCAGCACCGCCTCGGCCTGTTCGGCGAGGCCCACGAGGCGCTTGAGGTCGTCGACGTCGAGCATCGTCCCCGTGGGGTTGTGCGGGCACGTCACGCTGATCAGCCGGGTGGTGCCGGGGCGGACCTTCTCGGCGACCTCGTCGATGTCGAGCTTCCAGCCCCGGTCGTACGAGAGGTCGACGATGTCGAGGTCGGCGCCGATGGCCCGGGGCGTCTCGAGGTTGGTGGCGTAGTTCGTGCGCACGACGATGGCGTGGTCGCCGCGGTCGAGCAGGGACGTGGCCACCGCGAACAGCGCCGTGGCCGCTCCTGGCGTGACGATCACGTGCTCGGGCGACAGGCCGGCGCCGCCGGCCGCGACCGCCTCGCGCAGCAACGGGTCGCCGAGGTGGTCGCCGTAGCAGAGCACCAGCTCGTCGAGGTCGAGGTCGAGGCCCAGGTCGGACAGCTTGCGGTCGGCGACCGAGCTCTCCGAGAGGTTGTTGGTGATGGTGTCGTACCCGAGCTCCTCGGGAGACTCCACCTCGATCGGCATCCGGCGGTAGCGCATCGCCGGAGCCTGTCACACCACTCGGTGCCTCAGGCGCAAGGGCCGCCGGGGACCGCCGTCACCTCGGTTCCCTCGAGCTGCAGGCCCGGGGGGACGGCCTTGAGGTAGTCGGGCACCAGTGCGTCGAGGCTCGGCGGCGGCGCGCCGTTCGCCGCCGAGTACGCCTCGACCGCGGTCTGCGCCGTCCGCTGGTTGAGCTCGCAGGCCTGGGCTTCCGCGGCGTCGATCTCGTCCTTCGGCGCCCCGGACGACGGCTCGGTCGTGGCGGCCGCACCTCGGACCGTGATGAGCCACGCCCCGCCTTCGCGGACCAGGTCGTAGTCGATCTCGTGGCCGTCCAGCTCGGCGATCACCACGGCGCGGTCGCCGGTGACCTCCTCGGAGACCACCTTCACCCCGGTCGGTGGGTCCTCGCCCTCGGCGGCCTCGGCGATGGCCTCCGCGCAGCCGGCCCCGTCGCTCAGGGCCGAGGCCTGGGTCTGGAGCTCCTCGCTCATGACCGCGCAGGCCCGCTCCCAGTCGCTGTCCTCCAGCGCCCGGAAGTAGGTCTCGACGGCGGCGCCCGGGCCGCCCTCGGCAACGTCGCTGCTCGACGAAGCGTCATCGTCGCCGGACGAGGTGGCGAACCAGATGCCGCCGCCCACGAGGGCGATGACGATGACCGCGAGCACGATCAGGCCGCCCTTGCCCTTCTTCGGGGCGGGGGCCGACCGCGCCGGCGGCACCGGCACCTGGGGGTACGCCGGGGACGAGTACGGGTTGACGACGTTGGGATCGGCGCCGGCGAAGCCCCGCGGCGGACCCCCGGGCGTGCCGACACCCGAGCCGGGCCCGGCGAAGCCGGGTGGGGGCGTGGGCGTGCCGCCCGCGAAGCCCGGGGGCGGCCCGGCGGGAGCCGAGCCGTCGGGGGTCGTTCCTTCGCCGGGATCGGCGCCGCCTGGGGTGTCGTCAGCCATGCGAGGACGGTACCCGTCGCCGAGCCGGTGGCCCGGAGGGTTCAGCCCTGGCGGGCGGCGATGGCGTCGGCGACGGCCAGGATGCGGCGGGCGTTGTCGACGTGCAGGTTCTCGATCATGCGCCCGTTGTGGGTCACCACGCCCTTGCCGGCGGCGATGGCCTCCTCGAACGTGGCGATCAGCGCCGCCGCGTCCTCGACCGCCTCGGCGGTGGGGGCCCAGATCCGGTTGGCCGGCTCGAGCTGGCTCGGGTGGATCAGGGTCTTGCCGTCGAAGCCCATCTGGCGACCCTGGAGGCACTCGGCCTCGAAGCCGGCTTCGTCCTTGATGTCGTTGTAGACGCCGTCGAGGATGACCTTGCCGGTGGCGCGGGCGGCCAGCAGGCACAGGCCGAGCCCGGTGAGCAGGGGTTGGCGGCCGGGCACGTGCTCGGCGTGGAGCTCCTTGGCCAGGTCGTTGGTGCCCATGACGAGCACGGTGAGGCGCTCGGAGGCGGCGGCGATCTCCTCGGCGTGGAGCATCGCGACCGGCGTCTCGACCATCGCCCAGATCTTGGTGGTGTCCGGGGCGCCACCGGCCTCGAGGCCTCGCTCGATGGCGTGGACGTCGGCGACCGAGTCGACCTTGGGCACCACGACGGCGGCCGGGCCGGCCTCGGCGGCGGCGGCGATGTCGTCGGCGTGCCACTGGGTGGTCAGGCCGTTGACGCGGATCGCGATCTCCTTGGCGCCGTACTCGCCGGAGGTGGCGGCGGCGCACACGCGGTCACGGGCGTCGGCCTTGGCGTCGGGGGCCACGGCGTCCTCGAGGTCGAGGATCAGCGCGTCGGCGTCGAGGCCCTTGGCCTTCTCGAGGGCGCGCTCGTTGGCGCCGGGCATGTAGAGGACGGAGCGGCGGGGGAGGATCTCGTCAGCCATCGGTTCAGACCTCCAGGCCCACGGCGCGGTAGAGCCCGGCGACGTCCTCGTCGCGAGCGGACAGCTGCTTGGCCAGGTCGACCATGACGTGGCACTGCTTCACGGAGGCGTCGTCCTCCATCTTCCCGTCGATCATCACGGCACCGGTGCCGTCGCCCATCTCCTCGATGACGTGCAGCGCGTGGGCGACGTCCTTCGGGTCGGGGGAGAAGACCTTCTTGGCGATGTCGATCTGCACCGGGTGCAGCGACCAGGCGCCGACGCAGCCGAGCAGGAAGGCGTTGCGGAACTGGTCCTCGCAGGCCACGACGTCCTTGATGTCGCCGAACGGGCCGTAGAAGGCGAAGATCCCGTTGGCCACGCACGCGTCGACCATGCGGGCGATCGTGTAGTGCCAGAGGTCCTGCTGGTAGATCGTGCGGTCGCTCTCGATCTCGCCGTCGATCGGGTCCTGGCGGACCAGGTAGCCGGGGTGGCCGCCGCCGACGCGGGTGGTCTTCATGCGGCGGTTGGCCGCGAGGTCGGCCGGGCCGAGCGAGAGGCCCTGCATGCGCGGGCTGGCGGCGCAGATCTCCTCGATGTTGGCAACGCCAGCGGCCGTCTCGAGGATGGCGTGGACGAGGATCGGCTTCTCGAGCCCGGCGCGTGCCTCGAGCTGGGCGAGGATCCGGTCCACGTAGTGGATGTCCTCGGCGCCCTCGACCTTGGGGACCATGATCACGTCGAGCTTGTCGCCGATCTCGGTGACGAGCGTGATGAGGTCGTCGAGGACCCACGGCGAGTCCAGGCTGTTGATGCGGGTCCAGAGCTGGGTCTCGCCGAAGTCGGTGCTCTTGGCGATGGCCACGAGGCCGTTGCGGGCGGCCTCCTTGTTCTCGGCCTTGATGGCGTCCTCGAGGTTGCCGAGGATGATGTCGACCTTCTTGGCGATGCCCGGCACCTTGGCGGCCATCTTCTCGTTGCTCGGGTCGAAGAAGTGGATCATCCGCGACGGGCGGAACGGGATCTCCCGAGCGGGGGCCGGGGCACCGGCGGCCAGCGGCTTGAAGAAGTCCTTGGGGTTGCGCATGGCCCAACCCTAGGGATCCGTCCGCGGTGGCCCCCAACTGGCCCCGCCCTCCACGAACTTCCTGCGCAAACGGTTGCGGTGCAACCACAACCATCGAAAGTTCGGCTTGACGGCGGCCGGCCGGATCCCGAGACTTAAGGACATGCTTAAGCATTCGGACCCCCTCAGCCTGGCGTTCCAGGCGCTGGCGGATCCGACCCGGCGTGCGCTGGTCGACCACCTCGTCGGTGGGCCGGCATCCGTCACCCAGCTGTCCGAGCCGCTCGCCATGACCATGTCGGCGGTGGTGCAGCACCTCGGCGTCCTGGAGGCCGCCGGGCTCGTCCGATCCGAGAAGATCGGCCGGGTCCGCACCTACCAGGTCGCCACCGAGGGCCTCCGCGCCACGGAGGACTGGCTGCACGGCCGCCGGACCCCGCTGGAGCGCCGGCTCGACCGCCTGGGCGAGCACCTCGCCGAGCACCCCGATCCCACCACCACGACCACGAAGGACCCGTCATGACCGACCGATCGACCATCCACGCCTCGTTCACCATCGAGCGCACGTTCCCCGTCCCGCCCGAGCGGGTGTTCCAGGCCTTCGCCGACCCGGCCGAGAAGGCCAAGTGGTTCGGCGGCGGCGACTGGGAGAAGCTCGAGAGCTCGTTCGACTTCCGACCGGGCGGCAGCGAGGTCGAGGTGGCCCGCTCGCCCGAGGGCGTTGAGGTCGGCTTCTACCTCCGCTACTACGACATCGTCGAGAACGAGCGGCTCGTGTACGCCTACGACATGACGAACGGCCCCGAGCGGGCGTCGCTGTCCGTCGCCACCATCGAGCTGGAGCCCACCGAGGACGGCGGGACCCGCTACGTCCACACCGAGCAGGGCGCGTTCCTCGACGGCCACCACGATCCGGCGGGCCGCGAGGAGGGGTCGATCGGCATCACCGACGCCCTGGGCGCCTACCTGGCCCAGCTCGCCTGACGTCGCGGCGCCGGGTCCGCTCTCCGGAACGGTCGGTCAGGTCGGGATGGGCGGGTAGCCGCCGAGCTCGTGCAGGGCCCGTTCGTACCGGCCGTCGACGTCGACGCGGGTGATGTCCTCGTAGGCGAACCGGCGCGGCCCGTGGTCCCAGAGACCGTCCGGGTCGATGTCGAGCAGGTGCAGCTTCCGCTTCCCGAGCCGCACCGGCTTGCCGATCGCGCAGACCGACGGGTCGAGGCCCTCGCGGTGGATCGACAGCAGCGGGAACTTCTCACCCAGGTCGGCCAGCAGGTCGGGCGTCGCGCCGAGGTCGATGTCGAGCGGCTGGGCCGCCTGGCCGCGGGCCCGCAGCACGCGGGCGGCGAAGCTGTTGGCGCCCCGGCGCTCGACGCGGGCGACGGAGTCCAGCCGCACCGCGTGCCAGCCGTCGAGGATCACGTCGTCGAGCGAGTGGAGCACGACCCAGGTCGGCCCCAGGCCGACGACGATGCCCACCAGGCGGTCGGCCTTCCAGAGCGACCGGTGCAGGCGCACCGGCTCTCCGGAGTCCAGCGCCGCCCGCAGCTCCTTGCGGTTCCGCTTCATCCCCATCGCCCCATGCTGGCAGGCGGGGGAGCGGCCGGCGGTGGAGGCGCCACCAACTTGACCGAGCGGTCAAGTTGGTGGGCTAGCCTGCGGGACCGCAGCAGCCGGCTGGTCGGCCGGCGCAGAAGGGGTGACGAGATGTACCAGTGGACCGACGAGCAGGAGATGGTGCGCGGCGCCGTCCGGCAGTTCATCGACAAGGAGATCCGCCCCCGCATCGACGAGTTCGAGCACGGCGACACCCCGCCCTACGAGGTGCTCCGCAAGATGTTCCGGGAGTTCGGCATGGACACCGCCGCCCGGGACCGCTTCGCCAAGCAGATGGCGTTCGAGAAGGCGGTGGCCGAGGCCGTCGCCAAGGGCGAGACCCCGCCCGAGAAGCCCAAGCGAGACGGGGACGGCGGCGCTTCGTCGCTGACGCTGATCCCCATCATCGAGCTGTGCAAGGTCTGCCCGGGCATGGTCACCGCCATGGGCGTGTCGATGGGCCTCACCTCCGCCGCCATCAGCTCCAAGGGCACCGTCGCCCAGAAGGAGCGCTGGGTGCCGGACCTGCTCACCATGGACAAGGTCGGCGCCTGGGCCATCACCGAGCCCGGCTCCGGGTCCGACGCCTTCGGCTCGATGAAGGCCACCGCCCGCAAGGACGGCGACGAGTACGTCCTCAACGGCTCCAAGACCTTCATCACGAACGGCCCCTACGCCGACACCATCGTCTTCATCTGCAAGCTCGACGAGGGCAACGACCCCAAGGACCGCAAGATCCTCTCCTTCGTCCTCGACCAGGGCACGCCCGGGCTCGAGCAGTCCAAGCCGCTGCGGAAGATGGGCATGCACTCGTCGCCCACCGGCGAGCTGTTCCTCGACGACGTCCGGGTCGGCATCGACCGCCTCGTCGGCGAGTCCGAGGACGTCGCCAAGGGCGGCCGCGAGGGCGCCAAGGCTACGTTCATGCAGGAGCGCTCCGGCGTCGCCGCCATGGCCCTCGGCATCATCGAGGAGTGCCTCGCCCTGTCGGTCCAGTACGCCAAGGACCGGGTCCAGTTCGGTGAGCCCATCGGGAACTTCCAGCTCATCCAGGACAAGCTCGCCCGCATGGAGGTCGCCCGCCTCAACGTGGAGAACCTGGTGTTCCGCACCATCGAGATGAGCGCGGCGGGCCATTCCATGACCCTCGCCGAGGCCAGCGCCATGAAGCTCTACTCGGCCCGGGCCGCCACCGAGGTCGCCCTCGACGCCGTCCAGATCTTCGGCGGCAACGGCTACATGAGCGAGTTCCGCGTCGAGCAGCTCGCCCGCGACTCCAAGGTCCTGCAGATCTACGCCGGCACCGACGAGATCCAGATCACCCACATCGCCAAGGACCTCCTCCGCCGCTGACCCCACCTTCCGAACTTCGTATGGGGGAGCGCCGCGACGGGCGCTCCCGCATACGAAGTTCGCTCTAGGGTCGGTGGCCATGGGGAAGCGGGGGATCGACCCGTGCCTCGCTCGCCGGCCTCATCACGCTCGGGTCGGTCGACCAGGACCAGGACGGCCAGGCCGACGCCTGCACCCGCGACCTGAGCCCGGCGACGACGACCACGACCGCCGCCCCGACGACGACGGTCCCGGCACCGGTGGCGCCCACGGGTGCCGAGCCGGTCAGCGGGTCGCCGAGCTACACCGGCTGACCCGGGTCAGGCGTCCTCGTCGATGGGGGCGTCGGCGAAATGCACGGCGTCGGGCGGGACGACGCCGGTGGGCAGCAGCTGGCGGAGGTCGGCGACGCGCTGGGTGCTGGCCCGCCAGCCGACGACCTGCCAGCGCAGGACGCGGCCCGTGCCGTCGCGGGCCTCGATCAGCCACGGCCGCCGGAAGCACACGCGGGCGACGAGGCCGCCCACCGCCAGGACCAGCAGCACCACCAGGTCGACGATCGCCACGAGCAGCGGGAAGATCACGAACAGGATCACCAGCACGGCGATGATCAGCACGATGGCGGCCACGATGCCCTCGCCGATCACGTCCCCGCACCCGCCGCCGTCGGCGGCGTCGCCGGTGCGGCGGATGGTCTTGCGGAAGCGCCGGTAGAAGCGGCGCCACAGGGTGTCGGCCCCGAGCCGGGGGATCCACCGCCGCTTCACGGTCCACACCAGCGCCCCGGGCGGCGCGGGCTCGGGCGCTCCCGGCTGCGGCGGCCCGGCCGGCCAGGCGGGCCCGACGGGCTCGTGAGGGCCGGAGGGGTCGACGGGCTCGCTCACACGCCCAGGGAGCGGCCGATGATCTCCTTCATGATCTCGGTGGTGCCGCCGTAGATCGTGGTGATGCGGGCATCGGTGTACGCCCGGGCGATCGGGTACTCGAGCATGTAGCCGTACCCGCCGTGGAGCTGCACGCACGTGTCGACCGTGCGCTTCTGCAGCTCGGTGCACCACCACTTGGCCTCGGCGGCCTCCTCGGCGGTGAGGGTGCCGTCGTTGAGGCCCTCGATGCAGCGGTCGACGAACGACTGGGCGACGTCGATCTCGGTGCGCATCTCCGCGAGCTTGAACCGGCTGTTCTGGAACGACCCGACGGGCTGGCCGAACGCCTTGCGGTCCTTCACGTACTCCAGGGTCCAGCCCAGGGCGGCCTCGGCGGCGGCCACGGCCGACGCGGCGATCGACAGCCGCTCCTGCGGCAGGTTGTGCACGAGGTGGACGAAGCCCTGGCCCTCGGTGCCGAGCAGGTTCGCCACGGGGACCTGGACGTCGGTGAAGAAGAGCTCGGCGGTGTCCTGGCTGTGGAGGCCGACCTTCTCCAGGTTGCGGCCCCGCTCGAAGCCCTCCATGCCCCGCTCGATCACCACCAGGCTCATGCCCTTGTGCTTCTGGGTGGGATCGGTCTTGACCGCGGTGATCACGAGGTCGGCGTTGATGCCGTTGGTGATGAACGTCTTGGACCCGTTCACGACGTAGCGGTCGCCGTCGCGGATGGCGGTGGTGCCCATGGACGCCAGGTCCGACCCGATGCCGGGCTCGGTCATGGCGATGGCGGTGATGAGCTCGCCCGAGCAGATGCCCGGCAGCCACCGCTCCTTCTGCTCGTCGGTGCACAGCGAGGTGAAGTACGGAAGGCAGATGTCGTTGTGGAGCGTGAGGCCCAGCCCGGCGCCGCCGGTGCCCGAGCGCTGGAGCTCCTCGCCGATGATGAGGTTGTAGCGGAAGTCGTCGACCCCGCCGCCGCCCAATTCCTCGGGCACGTCCATGCCGAGGAACCCGGATGCGCCGGCCGCGGCGAACAGCTCCCGCGGCACGATCCCGTCGGCCTCCCACTGGAGGAAGCCCGGCACGATCTCCTTCTCCACGAACTGCCGGAAGGCGTCGCGGAACAGGTCGTGCTCGTCGGTGAAGATCGTGCGCTGCATCCGCCCATCCTGCCAGCCCGCGGGTGGGATGCTGGACGGGTGACCCTCGTGATCCGACCGCTGGAGCCGTCCGACCGGGAGGCGTGGAACCCGCTGTGGCAGGGCTACCTGCGGTTCTACGAGTCGACCCTGCCGGCCGAGGTCACCGACCTCACGTGGTCACGGTTCTTCGACGACGCTGAGCCGGTCGGCGCGATCGGCGCGCTCGTCGACGGCAACCTCATCGGGTTCTGCCACCACCTGTTCCACCGCTCGACCTGGGCGGCCGGCACGTACTGCTACCTCGAGGACCTCTTCGTGTCGCCCGACTCGCGCGGCACCGGCACCGGCCGGGCGCTGATCGAGGCGACGGCCGACCTCGCGGCGAAGGCTGGTGCCGAGAAGCTCTACTGGCACACCCAGACCGGCAACGCCACGGCCCGGTTCCTCTACGACCAGCTCGCCCGCCAGGACTTCGTGGTCTACGAGCGCGACCTCACCTGATCAGCGGGTGCCCCAGGTGTAGGTCTGCTTCACGAGGTCGAGGTAGGTGAAGACCTCGGCGCTGCGGACGCCCGGGGTGGCCCGGATGACGTCGTTGACGAGGTCGAGGAGGTGGTCGTTGTCCTCGCACACCACCTCGAGCAGGAGGTCGTAGGCGCCCGACGCGATGACCACGTAGTCGATCTCGCCGATGGCGCCGAGGCTGGCGCCCAGCGCCCGGAGGTCGCCCTCGGCCCGCACGCCGATCATCGCCTGGACGGTGAAGCCGACCGAGAGCGGGTCGGTGACCGCCACGACCTGCATCACGCCCGAGTCGGTGAGGCGCTGCACCCGCTGGCGCACGGCGGCCTGCGACAGGCCCACCTCCGGCCCGAGCTTGGCGTAGGACATGCGGCCGTCGACCTGGAGGGCGCGGATGATCGCCTTGTCGATCTCGTCGATGACCGGCGCTGCGGCGGCGCGGGCGCTGCGGCCGTTGCGACGGGGCGTGGATCCCACCGGCACGTCAGGCACCGGCCGTCGCGAGGGCGTCGGTGAGGGGGACGTGGGTCCGGGTCAGCGCCTCGGCGACCGAGTGGTTGACGATCTGGCCGCCGAGCGTGTTGACGCCGAGCGCCAGCGCGGGGTCGCGCCCGACCGCAGCGGCGACCCCGAGCGAGGCCAGCTCCGACAGGTAGGGGAGCGTGACGTTCGTGAGCGCGTAGGTGGATGTGTGGGGCACCGCGCCGGGCATGTTGCCGACGGCGTAGTGGATGACCCCGTGCTTCTCGAACACCGGGTCGTGGTGGCTGGTCTCGTGGGAGGTGGCGATGCACCCACCTTGGTCGATGGCGATGTCGACGACGACCGCCCCCGGCTTCATCTGCTTCACGAGGTCCTCGTCGACGACGACCGGTGCCCGCCCGCCGGCCACGAGGACGGCGCCGATCACGAGGTCGGCCGAGCGGACGACCCGCTCGACCTGGCCGCGGTTCGAGGCGAGCGTGGTGACCCGGCCCATCTGGATCTGGTCGACGTAGCGCAGCCGCTCGATGTTCTTGTCGAGCAGGTCGACCTCGGCCTCGAGCCCGGCCGCCATCCAGGCCGCGTTCCAGCCGACGTTGCCGGCGCCGAGCACCACGACCGACGCCGGGCGGACACCCGGCGCACCGCCGAGCAGCACGCCGCGCCCGCCGTTGTGGCGCTCGAGGAAGTGGGCGCCGACCTGGATCGACATGCGCCCGGCGACCTCGCTCATCGGTGCGAGGAGCGGGAGGACGCCATCGGCCGTCTGCACCGTCTCGTAGGCGATGCCGGGGGTGCCGGCGGCGAGGAGGGCTTCGGCCACCTTGGGGTAGGCGGCGAGGTGCAGGTACGTGAACAGGACCTGGTCGGCCCGGAGGTACGCCAGCTCGGACTCCTGCGGCTCCTTCACCTTGCAGATGAGCCCGGCCCGCTCCCACACCTCGTCGGCGGTGGCCACGATCTCGGCGCCGACCGCCCGGAAGTCGTCGTCGGGGATGCTGGCCCCGTTGCCGGCACCGGACTGGATGATGACGTCGACCCCGTGGCCGTGGAGCTCGCGGACGCCGTCGGGGGTGATGGCGACGCGGCCCTCGTCGGCCTTGATCTCCGTGGGCACCCCCACGAGGAGCGGGGCGCTCACGCCATCTTCTCCATCGCGTCCATGGCGTGGAGGAGGGCGACCCGGATCACCCGGGCCATCTCCTCGAACTCCTCGGGTCCGGCCGTGAGCGGCGGCGAGAGCTGGATCACCGGCTCGCCCCGGTCATCGGCCCGGCACAGCAGGCCGTTGGCGATGAGCTGGGGCGTGAGCTCGCCGCGCAGGAGGAAGTCGGCCTCCGCGTCGGTGAAGGTCTCCTTGGTGGCGGTGTCCTTCACCAGTTCGATGCCGTAGAAGTAGCCCATGCCGCGGACGTCGCCCACGATGGGCAGGTCGCGCAGGCCCTCGAGCGCGGCGCGGAAGCCGTCCTCGTTGGTGCGGACGTTCCCGATGAGGTCCTCGCCCTCGAGGATGTCGAGGTTGGCGAGGGCCGCCGCGCAGCTGACCGGGTGGCCGCCGAAGGTGATGCCGTGGAGGAAGATCTCGTCGTTGTCGAGGAACGGCTCGGCGATCTTGTCCGAGACCATGACGCCGCCGAGCGGGGAGTAGCCCGACGTGAGGCCCTTGGCCATGGTGATCATGTCGGGCTGGTAGCCGAGGCGCTCGGCCCCGAACATGGCGCCGAGGCGGCCGAAGGCGCAGATCACCTCGTCGCTCACCAGGAGCACGCCGTAGTCGTCGCAGATCTCCCGGACCCGGGCGAAGTAGCCGTCGGGCGGGGTGAAGCAGCCGCCCGAGTTCTGCACCGGCTCGAGGTAGACGGCGGCCACGGTCTCGGGGCCGGCCTCGATGATGGCGGCCTCGATGGCCTCCGCCGGGGCGAGCAGGGCCTCCTGGGTGAGCTCCGGGTACCGGTACGAGTTGGTGTTCGGCACCTTGAGGTTGCCCTGGGGGATCAGCGGGGCGAACACGTCCTTGATGGCGTCGAGGCCGGTGATGGAGAGGGCCCCGATGGTGGCCCCGTGGTAGGCCAGGTTCCGGGACACGACCTTGTGGCGGGTGGGCTCGCCCTTGGCCACGAAGTACTGGCGGGCGAGCTTCCAGGCCGACTCCACGGCCTCGCCGCCGCCCGTGGTGAAGAAGGCCCGGTTCAGGTCGCCGGGGGCGAGGGCCGCCAGCCGGCCGGCGAGCTCGACGGCGGTGGGGTGGGCGTAGGTCCACACCGGGAAGTAGGCGAGCTTCTCGGCCTGCTCGGCCATGGCCTTGGCGATCGAGGGGCGGCCGTGGCCGGCCTGGACGGTGAAGAGGCCGGCGAGCCCGTCGAGGTACCGCTTCCCGTTGGTGTCCCACACGTAGCAGCCGTCGCCCCGGTCGATGATGGTGACGTTGCCGTCGTCCTCCGGGTGCAGCTTGGAGAAGTGCCCCCAGAGGTGGTCCTTGGCGAGGGACTGCAGTTCGGCGGGGGAGGGAGAGGCGTTCACGGGGTGCTCCGGTCGTCGGTTCGTTACGCGGGTCACATTAGTTTCGCTCGCCGAAAGGGCACTTGACAAGCGAAACGCTTGCAAAGTCGGGAGATGACGAGTGAATCACCCGTCACCCCGAAGCTCGTGGAACTCAGCCGCCAGCGGGCTCGGAGCGCACGGTGCGCCAGGCGCCGATGGCCATCAGCCCGAGGGTGAAGATCAAGATCATGGTCGCCAGCACCTGCACCTGTGGCGGGATCTCGACCTTGTTGGCGTTGAAGATCTGCATCGGGAAGGTCGTGGTGCGGTCGCCGGCCACGAAGCTCGTGATGATGTAGTCGTCGATCGACAGGGCGAACGAAAGCAGGGCGGCGGCAGCGACGCCGGGCAGGATCAGCGGGAACGTGACCTTGGTGAACGCCTGCCAGGACGTCGAGCCGAGGTCGAGCGCCGCATCCTCGAGCGACCAGTCGAAGCCGCGCATGCGGGCCTGCACGGTGAGGGCCACGAAGCTCACGCAGAAGAGCACGTGGGCGATCACGATGGTGGTGAACCCGAACCCGACGTTGCGGGCGAAGAACAGGGTGAAGAGCGAGGCGCCCATCACGATCTCGGGGGTGGTGAGCGGCAGCACCACCAAGATGTTGATGGCGCCCTTGCCCCGGAAGTTGTACTTCGACTGGGCGAAGGCCATGAGCCCGCCGACGATCGTGGCGATGAGCACCGACACGAACGCCACCTGCAGGCTGGTGATCAGCGCGTCGCGGTACGCCGGCTTGTCGAAGGGGTGGGCCCAGTTGTCGAGCGTGAACTCGTTCCAGGAGGTGTTGAACTTCCCGACCGGGTCGTTGAACGAGAAGATCACGATCACGACGATGGGGGCGAAGAGCCAGGCGTAGACCAGGAGCGCCCAGATGCCGAGGATCCGCTGCGGGAAGGGGCGCCGGACCTTGGGGGCCCGCTTGCTGTCGGGGATCAGCTCGGAGAGCGAGGCGGGGCCGGTGGTGGCGGTCATGCGGCCAGCTCCTCGGTTCCGAGCACCTTGGCGTACAGGAGCACGCCGGCGGTGATGATCGCCATGAAGATGAACGACAGGGCGGCGGCCGCCGGGTAGTTGCTCTCCGAGAGGAACAGCTTCTCGATCTGGGAGCCGATCATGCTCGTGCGGACGTTGCCGAGGAGCGTGGCGTTGATGTAGTCGCCGGCGGCCGGGATGAACGTCAGCAGCGTGCCGGCGAACACGCCCGGGAGCGACAGCGGGAGGATGATCTTGCGGAAGGCGTTGGCCGGCACGTCGTAGAGGTCGCGGGCGGCGTCGAGCAGGTTGATGTCGATCTTCTCGAGGCTCACGTAGATCGGCAGGATCATGAAGGCGACGAAGTTGTACGTGAGCCCGCCGATGACCGCTTGGGGCGTGTTCAGGAACGCCCCGTTCGACGTGATGTGGAGGAAGTCGGTGATCCCGGTGAGGTGGAGGGTCTCGACCACCCACACCGCCGGGCCCTCCCCGCCGAGGATGGTCCGCCAGGCGATGGTCCGGATCAGGAACGACGTGAAGAACGGGACCATCACCAGGCCGAGCAGGATGCTGCGCCACTTCCCGGCTCGGAAGGCCAGGTAGTAGGCGAGCGGGTAGCCGATCAGGATGCAGAGGATCGTGGCGATCCCGGCGTAGGTGAACGACCGGATCAGCTCGGTGCCGAAGCGGTCGACCGAGTCCGAGAAGTTGGCCCAGTGCCACGTGAAGTCGTACTCGGGCAGCCACGGGTCGGGCTTCTCGGACAGGGCGATCTTGAGGAGGCTGCCCATCGGCACCAGGAAGAACAGGAGGAGCCACAGCACACCGGGGGACAGCAGGCCGTAGGTGCCCTTCTTCCCCTTCTTGAGCGTGGTGTTCGCGGTGCCGGCCATGGAACCTCCGTCAGCCTGTGATCCCGTTGAAGCGGGTCTGGATCGCGATCTCGTCCTTCTGCTGCAGCGGCCCGAACACCTGCAGCCGCTTCTGGGTCTCGTCGTCGACGAACACGAGCGGGTTCTCGGCCAGTTCGGCGCTGTCGCCGCCGGCGGCCTCGAGCACCTCCTTCACGCCCTTCACGGGCGAGATGTAGCCGACCCACTCGGTGATCCGGGCGGCGTTCTCGGGGTCGTAGACGAAGTTCATCCACTCCTCGCCCTGGGACTTCCGCGTGGCGCCCTTGGGGATGACCATCGTGTCGAACCACTGCGTGCCGCCCTCGTCGGGCACCACGAACTCGATGCCGAGCTCCGGGTCGAGCGAGTAGATGTCGCCGGACCAGGCGACGCAGGCCGCGATGCTGCCGTCCTCGAGGCCCTGGAGGTACTCGTTGCCGGTGAACTTCAGGATCTGGCCGTCGTCCACGGCCTTCTCGATCTCGTCGAGCGCCTTGTTGATGTCGTCGGGATCGGCCTTGGCGGCGTCGCTGCCCTGGCCCATCATCACCACGCCGACGGTGTCGCGCATCTCGGTGAGCATCGTGACCTTGCCCTTGAGCTTCTTGTCGAAGAGGTCGTTGGCGCTCGTGATCTCGCCGCCGGTGAGCTCCGGGTTGTAGGCGATGCCGCCGATGCCCGCCTGCCACGGCATGAAGTGCTTGGCGCCCGGGTCCCAGTCGAGGTTCGTGTAGGCGTCGAGCAGGTTGGCGTGGTTCGGGATGTTGCCGAGGTCGAGCTCCTCGACCCAGCCCAGGTCGATCAGGCGGGCAGCCATCCAGTTGGTGGGCATGACGACGTCGGCGTTGATCGTCTTCCCCCGGCCGAGCAGCGGCGAGAACGACTTGTTGAAGTAGGCGTCGTTGTCGTTGAAGTCGGTGAGGTAGTTGACGTCGATGCCGGTCTGCTTCTGGAACTCGTAGAGCGTGGTGCCCTTGCCCTCGGGGTTCCCGGAGTCGTCCTCGTCGATGTACGACACCCAGTTGCTCACCGTGAACCGGTTCGAGCCGGGGGTGGTGCAGGCGGCGAGGATCGACGGGGCGAAGAGCGCGGCGCCGGCGGCCATGCCGCTGCGTGCGAGGAAGCGGCGGCGGGTGAGCTCGCGGGTGATCGAGACCGCGTTCGCCAGCTCGGGATCGGACGGGAGTGCGCCAGCCGCAGCCGGACGCCGGGGGGAGGTGCGTCGTGCCATGCCGGTCAGTCTTCTTCCTCCACGGCGAGATCTGCCGTCGGCTCGGGAGGTGAGCCGGGGAGCAGGACGCACGCGTCGTCGGACCAGCTCGCCTGCACGCGATCGCCCGGGATGGGGAGCCCCTCGCGCCGGGCCGGGACGTGGGCGACGACCATCGAACCGTTGTCGAGGCGGGCTTCGTAGCGCACCACCGGGCCCTGGAACACGAGGTCGGTGACCGTCGCGTCGACCGTCCAGCGGTCCGGGTGGGCGGCGTCGGCATCGATGTAGACCCGCTCGGGCCGGACCATGAAGGTGCCGGCGTCGCCCACCGAGAGGCCCGACGTGTCGGTGGTGACCTCGAGCTTGCGTCCGGCGACCTCGACGGTGGTGGACCCGGCCGCCTTCTCGGCCACTCGGGCGGGCCAGAGGTTCGCCTGGCCGATGAACCCGGCGACGAACACCGACGCGGGGTTGTCGTAGATCTCCCTCGGGGTGCCGATCTGCTCGACGTTGCCCCCGCTCATGACCGCGATCCGGTCGCTCATCGTGAGCGCCTCCTCTTGGTCGTGGGTGACGAAGATGAAGGTGATGCCGACCTCGCGCTGGATCCGCTTGAGCTCGAGCTGCATGCCCTGGCGCAGCTTGAGGTCGAGGGCGCCGAGCGGCTCGTCGAGCAGGAGCGCCTTCGGGTAGTTCACGAGGGCCCGGGCGAGGGCGACGCGCTGCTGCTGGCCGCCGGAGAGCTGGCTGGGCTTGCGCTTGGCGAAGTCGGTGAGGCGCACCACGCCGAGCAGCTCGTCGACCCGCTTCTTCACCTCGTCCTTGGGCAGCTTCTTGGCCCGGGGCCCGTAGGCCACGTTGTCCCACACGTTCATGTGGGGGAAGAGGGCGTACTGCTGGAAGACGGTGTTGACGTCTCGCTTGTTCGGCGGGACCTTCGACACGTCCTGGCCCTCGAGCCGGATGGCCCCCGACGTCGGCGTCTCGAAGCCGGCGATCATGCGCAACGTCGTGGTCTTCCCGCATCCCGACGGGCCGAGCATCGAGAAGAACTCGCCCTGTTCGATGCTGAAGCACGCGTCGCGGACGGCGGTGAAGTCGGTGAACACCTTCGACACGTGGTCGATCTCGATGACCGGCCGGCGGCCGGTCTCGGTGGCGGTCTCGTCGGCTTCGGCGATCGTCACGGGGCGGCCTCGCTTGCGATGGGAGTCCAGTCGACCGTGTGCCGGGCGTCACGCCCAGCCGCACGTTGGGGGAACAATTCCACGGATGCCCCTGATTGGCAAGGAATCAATCGTTTCCATTGTGTTTCGCGACGGAATCCCTTGCCATCTCGACGTGGACCGCGCAGGATGGCCCGATCGGATCGAGCCTCGGAGGCAGCGCAGATGGTTGACGGCCAGCACTTCATCGACGGGTCCTGGCGGCCGGCGATCAGCGGGGCCACCGACGACGTCGTCAACCCGGCGACGGGTGCGGTCATCACCGCGGTGCCCTCCGGCGACGCGGCCGACGTCGATGCCGCGGTGGCCGCCGCGAGCGCGGCGTTCGACGCGTGGGGCAAGACGACGCCTCGCGAGCGCAGCGAGAAGCTGCTGGCCCTGGCCGACGCCGTCGAGCAGGACCTGCCGGAGCTGAAGCGCCTGGAGATGGAGAACGTCGGCAAGCCGGCATCGATCGTCGACTTCGAGTTCGACCTCACCGTCGACAACCTCCGGTTCTTCGCCGGGGCGGCCCGGTGCCTCGACGCCGGGGCCGCCGCGGGCGAGTACCTCGAGGACCACACGTCGATGCTGCGGCGCGACCCGCTCGGGGTCGTGGCCGGCATCGCACCCTGGAACTACCCGCTCAACATGGCCACGTGGAAGCTGGGGCCGGCGCTGGCTGCGGGGAACACCTTCATCCTCAAGCCCTCGGAGCTCACGCCGCTCTCCGCGCTGCGCCTCGCCGAGCTGGCGGCCGACATCTTCCCGGCCGGCGTCTTCAACGTGGTCTGCGGCCAGGGCGAGACTGCGGGCGACCGGCTGGTCAAGCACCCCGACGTCGCCATGCTCTCGCTCACCGGCGACGTCGGCACCGGCAAGCTCATCGCCCGCAACGCCGCCGACTCGCTCAAGCGCATCCACCTCGAGCTCGGCGGCAAGGCCCCCGTGGTGGTGTTCGACGACGCCGACCTCGAGGCCGTCGTGGCCACCCTCGCCGAGGCGGGCTACTACAACTCGGGCCAGGACTGCACCGCCCCGTGCCGGGTGATCGCCGGGCCCGGCCTCTACGACGACCTCGTCGGCTCGCTCGCGTCGGCTGCCGGCGCGCTCGCCACCGGCGACCCGTTCGACGAGGCGACCGCCGTCGGCCCCGTGGTCTCGGGCGAGCAGCGCGACCGCGTGGTCGGCATGGTCGAGCGGGCCGCGGCCGACGGGGCCGAGGTCGTCACCGGCGGTCGGGCGCTCGACGGCGACGGCTTCTTCTACGCACCCACCGTCCTCGCCGGCGCCGACCAGCGCAGCGAGATCGTCCAGCGCGAGGTCTTCGGCCCGGTCATCTCGGTCCAGCGCTTCGCCGACGAGGAGCAGGCCCTGGTCTGGGCCAACGACGTCGACTACGGGCTGGCGGCCTCGGTCTGGACCCGCGACGTCGGCCGGGCGATGCGCATGTCACGGGACCTCCGGTTCGGCACCGTCTGGGTCAACGACCACATCCCGATCGTCTCGGAGATGCCCCACGGCGGCTTCAAGCACTCGGGCTACGGCAAGGACATGTCGATCCACGCCATCGAGCACTACACCGAGCTCAAGCACGTGATGATCAAGCTCTGACGATCCCCGCCATCCCCGCACCCCCCCCCCCGGGCAC
>Ga0182736_1001163_pt1 | contig 28353 bp, 25 predicted proteins | sample eDN5th30CKraftBY_FD_128882 | JGI IMG/M metagenome (GOLD analysis project Ga0182736, IMG submission 128882) | Enriched backyard soil microbial communities from Emeryville, California, USA - eDNA 5th pass 30_C Kraft BY (version 2) (version 2) | ecosystem: Environmental > Terrestrial > Soil >...
CCAACCCCATCCCCCTGCCGTCATCCTAGGCCTTGTGCCTAGGACCCATTCGCGCAGCCCTCTCAAGGTTGGGTGCGACGTCGCCGTTTTCGCCCTTTCCGCAACCGGTTGAGTCAATGGGTCCTAGGCACAAGGCCTAGGATGACGGGGGTATTTGGATGGGCGGTATGGGCTGCGGTGGTGCGACCAGAGCATCGTACAGATCATCCCAGTCTGGATTGTCTCGTTCGATCAGGTTGGTCTTCCAATCGCGTGGCCAGCGTTTCAGGGATTTCTCTCGCTGAATCGCAGAGACGATGCTTTCATGCGGCTCGAACCAGACGAGGCGTTTGCAGCCATATTTCTTGCTAAAGCCTGGGATGAATTCCTGTCGATGCTCCGAGATCCTCCGGACCAGATCTGTAGTCACGCCGATGTAAAGCGTGCCATGCCGGGCACTCGCTACGATATACACCGCCGAGGCTTCCTCCCGTCGCATTCTGCAACCTTGGCGGGTGTTGGGGTTGGGCGCAACACCCCACCGCCGTCATCCTAGGCCTTGTGCCTAGGACCCATTGACTCGATGGGCGCCGGACGGGCTGCAGCGGCGCCGTCGTACCTTTCCCGAAGGGAAGGGCGCACGAAAAAGGCCCGCCGTTTCCAGCGGGCCCCTCGCAACCTTGGCGGTCGGGTCAGACGAGGCTGGTCTTGTACAGGGCCAGCATCTTGGCCCAACCGCGCTCGGCCTGTTCCTTGTTGTAGACGTTGGAGCCGGGCACGGTCCAACCATGCTGGGCGCCGGGGTAGACCTCGATGTCGGCCGGGTTCTTGGCCGCCTCATGCGAGGCCTTCAGCACGTTCTTGGCTTCCGGGTCCTGCATGTCGTCGTTGGTGGCGACGGCGTAGTGGTACTTGGCCTTCATCTTGGGGATCAGCAGGTGCGGGCTGTCCGCGCCCTTGGTGACGAGGCCGCCGCCGTGGAAGGACACCGCGCCGCCGATGCGGGTGGGGGCCGCGGCCGCCGTCTGCATCGTCATCGGGCCGCCCATGCAGTAGCCGACCGTGCCCCACTTGGCCTTCTTGTTGACCGAGGGTTGCTTGTCCAGGAAGGCGACGAAGGCCGCCGTGTCCTTGGCCACCCCTTCGGGGGTGATCTTGGAGCGGTATTCCATCGCCTTGGCCCGGTGATCGGGGTTGCCGAAGTTGAAGTCCGGGCCGAACACCGGCGCCTTCATCGAGCGATAGAAGGGGTTGGGCACCAGCACGGTGTAGCCCTCGGCGGCGAGGCGGGCGGCCATCTCCCGCTTCACCGGGCGCAGGCCGACGATGTCCGGCCACAGGATGACGGCGGGCCAGGACCCGCTGGTGGGGGCGATCAGGGCGGCGTCGCAGGTCCCGTCCGGCGTCGTGATGGTGACGTCCTTGTCGGTGACTTGGCGCACGGCGGCTTCGGCCGAGCTGAAGCCGAGGGCGGCGAGCCCGCCGACCCCCAGGCCCGCGGCGGTGAAGTCACGGCGCGAGACATAACCATCCAGTTCGCATTCCGGCATGAAATCGTGGTCGTCCATCACGGTCCTCCCAGGCTGATAATTGGCGCGTAGTATTTTCAGAGGCGCGTCGCTTCGTCACTAGCTTTCGGCGGTATGGGCGCCTTCGCGGTCGCTGTTTCGGAAGCTGGACAGGGACCGGCTCTCCCACACCGCCACCATCACCAGGGCGGCCGTGGTCAGCGCTCCCACCAGCAGCGGCGTCAGCAACATGGACGCCGCCCCGATCGCCGCCAGGGCCGCCAGACCGGCCATGTGCGACGGCGGCCACCAGCCCACCGTCACCCGCTTGAAAGCGGCGACCCCGGCAAGATAGAGGGCCGGCCCGCCGACGCCGAGCCAGGCGGTCGTCGCCGCCATGTGGCCGGCCGGATGGCTGAGGGTCAGCTCATCCCCCGCGGCGGTGACGATGATCCCGGCCACGATGGGCAGGTGCAGATAGGTGTAGGCGAGGCGCGCCAGCGCCCCCGGCGCCGCGGCATGGGCGATCAGGTGCTCGGCCCGCCGGGCGCCTACGTCGAAATAGATCCACCACATGGCGATGCTTCCGATCAGGGCGGCGGCGAAGGCGGCGAGGGTGGAGATGTCCCAGGCCAGCTCGGCCATGGTCGCCCCGGTGATCAGGATGGATTCCCCCAGGGCGATGATGATGAACAGGCCGCAGCGCTCGGCCATATGCCCGCCGTCCACCTCCCAATCGGCCAGGGTGGAGCGGCCGAGGCCGGGAACCCAGAAGAAGGCCGCCGGGCCGCAGAATTCGATGGCCAGGGCCGTCGCCCACAGGCCGAGCCGCGCCGCCCCCTCCGACAGCCCGCCGGCCAGCCAGAACACGGCCGATACGGCGAGCCAGATCCCGATGCGCAGGAAGTTGCGGAAATTGCTCGGCCGCACCCCACGCAGGGCGAACAGCATGAACCCCGTCCGCCCGAGCTGCAGCGCCGCATAGCTGGCGGCGAACGCCAGCCCGCGCCCCGCGAACGCCTGGGGGACCGACATGGACAGCACCAGACCTGCGCCCATCATGCCGAACAGCAACAGCCGCACCGGCGTCCGCTCCGGGTCCAGCCAGTTGGTCACCCAGGCGGTATAGACCCAGATCCACCACACCCCGGTCAGCAGCAGCCCGGCCTCCAGCGCCCCCAGCACGGTCGGGTGGTGGAGCAGGGTGTGCGACAACTGGGTGATGGCGAACACGAACACCAGGTCGAAGAACAGCTCCGCCATGCCCACCCGGGCGGGACGTCCATGCGGCCGAAGCCAGTGCGCGCGTGCAGTCATGCGGAATCCCCAACTCCAGCCCGGTCATCCTAGGGGATGATGGCGCGGGCGCCACAGCGCCTCTTGCCTCCCGCGCGCGCTTGTCCCATCTAGCCGGCGAGAGGCCACGTCCTCCCCCGTTTTATGGGTATCTAAGTCCGGGACGGCCCGGCCCTTTGGAAGGAGGGCCGTCATGGCCTGGACTATGTTGATCGCCGCCGGGATGCTTGAGGTGGTGTGGGCCTACTTCATGAAGCAGTCGGAAGGCTTCAGTCGCCTGGGGCCGACCGCGGTCACCTTTGTCGCCATGCTCGCCAGCTTCGGCCTGCTGGCCGCCGCCATGCGCGCCCTGCCGCTGGGCACGGCCTATATGGTGTGGACCGGCATCGGCGCGGTGGGCGCCTTCGTGGTCGGCGTCGTGGTGCTGGGCGAACATCTCAGCCCCATGCGCCTCGCCGCCGCCAGCCTGATCGCCCTCGGCATCGTGCTGATGAAGCTGAGCTCGACTTAACCTCTGGCTCATCCGGGCGAATGCCGGGATGAGCGGGAAGCCCTACTGGAACGGCGCCAGCAGCACCTGGAAGAAGGCGACGGTGCCGGCCCAGATGGCCTTGGAGACGAAGGCGAGGACGAGGAGGCTCGCCACCGCCGTCAGCCAGCCGATCAACGCCAGCAGGCCGTCCTTCTCCACGATGCCGAGGCCCAGGGCCGCGATGGCCAGGGACGGGGCCATGTTGCCGAGGGGGATGGGCAGGAAGACGATGATGGCCAGCACGAAGGCGACGAGCCCGATCAGCCGCTCGGCCACCGGCACGAACAGCCAGGTCATGCGCGGACGAAGCACCCGCTCCATCCGCTGCAGCCGCGGCAGGATCTTGGCCATGAAGCCGATGAACTCGGCGCGGCCCATCCCCTGGCTCGCCATCGCCTTGGGCAGCCAGAGCCGCGGCAGGCCGATCATCAACTGAGCGGTGATGAACACCAGCGGCGCGCCGAGGATGGCCGACAGCCCGGGCGGCATCGGCAGGATCAGCGGGGCCGCGAACACGAACATCAGTCCGCCGAACGCCCGCTCCCCGAAGATGTCCAGGATGTCGCGCACGGTGACGCGATCGCCGGCCGTGGCGGAGATGCGTTCGAGGAGGTCGGAGATTCGCGTGGCCATGTTTCGGGTTCGCTGCATATCGGTCCTCGCGCCCGGACACCAGCATGGGCGTGTTATGGCGGGGACGGACAGAAGCCGATGTTCCAGCTATGACCAGAGCGTCGTCTGGATCAGATAAGAAAATTATCCAAGCTTCCTGAGCACCGATAGGTGCAGGTGGCGGACCTGAGCATGATGAACGCCCTGTTTCAGTCGTGAAAACTTATTATTTCGCTGCGGAAATGCGATGAACGTTTCCTGCATCTTTGCGTTCAGCTCGGGATCAAGCGGGCCGGCGCAAGATGACTCCAGCATTCAGGGGTCGCTGGATTGTCCGTGCGATCCAAATTGATGGAGACAGCCATGAAGAAGATTTTGACCGCCGCCCTGGCGTTGTCGGTGATCGCGTCAGCGGGCGCCGCCTCGGCTCAGCCCCGCCCCGATCGCCGCGAGGCCCAGCGCGACTACCGCGACGCCCGCCAGGACCAGTGGGAGCGCAGGGCGGAGCGTCGCTACAGCGCCGGCCGCTACAACCCGCCCCGCGGCTGGCAGGCCCGCCACTGGCGCCGCGGCGAGACCCTGCCGCCCGCCTATCGCGGCCGCGGCTATGTGGTGAATGACTGGCAGCGCTATCGCCTCGCCCCGCCGCCCCGCGGCTACCAGTACACCCGGGTCGGCAACGACGTGATCCTGACCGCCATCGCCACCGGCGTGATCGCCTCGATCGTGACGGACTTGTTCAACTAGCGACGCGGTTCATGCGCCCACCTCTTCCCGCGAAGAGGTGGGCGTTCGTCCTTGGATGTTCCCTGGGGGCAAATCGCGTTCAGCAAGGCTGTCGCCCCGCTCAATAGTGATGACGGCACTGGGCGATCTCCAGCACTTGATCGTTCGGCGAGCCTGTCACCCGATAGACCAGCCGGTCGCTCACCGTGATGCGGCGCCACCACCAGCCCTTCAGATTCTCGCGCAGGGGTTCGGGCTTGCCGGCGCCCTTGAATGGCGTGCGCGTGCACTCCTTGATCAGGGCGTTCAGCCGCTCGAGCGTGTTTGCGTCCGTCGCCTGCCAGTGGAGATAGTCCTCCCAGGCCCGGTCGGCGAACACCAGCCTCACGCCTCGATCAGGCTCCGTTTAACGCCCTTGCCGGCGTCGAGTTGGGCGATGGCGTCCGCCAGCCGCGCAGCGTTGGCCGGCGACGACAGGAGACGCGCCGTCTCCTCCATGGCGTTCCAGTCGGCCAGGGACACCATCACCACCGACTCGGCCTTCTGACGGGTGACCACCACGGGCGCGTGATCCTTGACCACCCGGTCCATCACCTCTTTCAGGTTCTGGCGGGTGTCGGTGAAGCTGAGCACATCCATGGCGGGCCTCCTTACGCGATTATATGTACAGAAATCTGTACATCGCAAGGCTCACCCCTCTTGGGCCGCGTCGCGGTAATAGGGCTCCACCGTGCCTTGCAGCTTGACCGTCAGGGGGTTGCCACGGCGGTCGACGCCCTTGCCGACGGCCAGGCGCACCCAGTTCTCGCTGACGCAGTATTCCTCGACGTTGGTCTTTTCCTCGCCCTTGAAGCGGATGCCCACGCCGCGGGCCAGCAAGGACTCGTCGTAAAAGGGGCTGTCCGGGTTGACGGAGAGGCGATCGGGAGGCGTGTCGGTCATTATCGTCTCGAACTTTCGATTTGGCGGGGGTGATAGCCCCGCCGCACCGTCCTGCCAACTGCATCAGCCCTTCTGCGCCTTGCCGCCCGGCGCGGCGATCATCATCCGGATCAGTTCCTCGGTGATCCTGGGCTCCATGCCTTCGGTATGGCCCTTGTCGAGGCGCAGCACGTCGGCCACCAGCCGCCCGCCCTTGCAGTTGGGGAAGACGAACACCTGGGCGACGCCGGGCCGGGCTTCCCGTCCCCAGGCGGGGTTGGCGGGGACCCCCGGCGGCGGCGGTCCGGCGGCGGTCAGGCCGGGGCGGGTGTCGACCACGTCCTGGCGGCGCGCCCGCGGGCCGCACCCATACTTTTCCGCCCAGGGGGAGGTGGTCGGCAGGCCGCCGGTGATCTCCTGGTCGCCGGTCTCGAAGATGTAGCTGATGTCGCAAGCCGGCGGGTCGGCGACGCCGAACTTGATCTCGAAGGGCGTGCCGGCGCCCGGGACCGGGGCCGGCGGCGCGCCGGCCGGGCGGGGCGGGCCGAAGTTGTCGGCGATCTTCACCGCGCCGATGCGGCCCCCGGACAGGCTGAGCCAGCCGTCCACCTTATTCTTGAAGTAGTCGTTGCAGACCACCCGGTTGGAGCCCATGCCCCCCTGGCTGTGGCCCACCAGCCAGAAGGCCTTGATGTTGCGCCGGCCGAAGGCGCCGAACACCAACTCGGCGATGTTCTGAAGCTGGGCGTCGTCGGCCGCGGTCCACATCCTCACCGGCTTGTCCATGATGGCCGTGGGGGTGGCGATAACGAGGCGATACTTCTCCTTGAAGTCCATCGCCGGGAAGTAGTGACGGTGCCCGTTGGCCGTCCCGTTCGCCCCGTGCAGGCTGAGGAGGAAGACCACCTTCTCCCCCGGCTTCAGGTCGCAGGGGTAGTCGAGGAAGAAGGCCTGTCCCGTCTTCGGATCGACCGCCGTGCCCAGGCTGGCCGGCGGCGCGCCGGTGCAGCCGGCCGGGGCGCAGCGGGCGGGGGGCGGGGTGGTGCAGGCGACCCCCAGCCTGTTCGGCTGCGCGGCGGCGGCAGGGGAGGCGAGGGCGGCCGTCAGCAGGGCGAGGCCGGCGACGAGGCCCAGCCTCTCGCCACCGCCGGGGGTTTGATGACATGTTGCGCGCTGCGCCATTCCCGTCCTCCCGAGTGTTATCGTTGATCCTGCAATGTTGACCCTGATTCAGATGTTCCGCCAGCACCGAGACCGGCCCTGCGCCGGCGGGGCCGCGCTGAATACCCACGCGCGCTAGCTCATGGCCGACGTTGAGCACGTGGCCGCGCGGCTGGCCGGCTTCCTGGCGGCCGAGGTGCTGCCGGCGGCCTATGCGGATCTCTTCGCGGAGGTCTATCTCCCCCTTGCCGAGCGGATCGGCGCGGAGGCTCGCGCCCACGGCCCCGGCTTCGTGGTCGGCCTGTGCGGGGCGCAGGGCAGCGGCAAGTCCACCCTGGCGGGCGCCCTGAAGGCGTGGCTGGAGGGGGAGGGGCTGTCGGTCGCCGTCCTATCCATCGACGACGTCTATCTGCCCCGCGAGGCGCGGGCGGACCTGGGTGTGCGGGTGCATCCGCTGCTGGCCACCCGCGGGCCGCCGGGAACCCACGACGTCCCCCTTGCCGAGGCGACCCTCGACGCCCTGGCGCGTCCGGGGCGGGTCGCCCTGCCCAGTTTCGACAAGGCCGTCGACACCCGCCGTCCCGAAGGCGAGTGGCCGGTGGTGGAGGGTCCGGTCGACGTGGTGATCTTCGAGGGCTGGTGCGTGGGCGCCCGCCCACAGGACCCGGCGGCCCTCGATCCGCCGATCAACGCCCTGGAGCGGGAGCGCGATCCGGACGGGGTCTGGCGCGGGTTCGTCAACGCGGCCCTGGCGGGTCCCTACCAATCCCTGTTCGGCCGCATCGGCCTCTATGTGCTGCTGGCGGCGCCCAGTTTCGACGCGGTGCTGGGCTGGCGGATCGAGCAGGAGCACAAGCTGAAGGCGCGGCTGGCGCGGGAGGGCCGCGACCCGGCGCGCGCCATGAGCGACGCCGAGATCGCCACCTTCATCTCCCACTACGAGCGGCTGACCCGGCACATCCTGGCTGAGGCCCCGGCGCGTGCTGACGTCGTGATCCGCCTCGGTTACGATCGGCAGCCGTCGGCCGCCTAGCTTGTAAGGTTCCGGTCACGTTCCGGTCGCATTAAGATGAATTGATAAGCTTCGCGCGCAGGCATAGCGTTGTGCGTGGGGCGGCCCTCGGGTCCGCGGGTCCAAAGGACGGAGGTCGAGAATGACCGAAGATCCAAAAGAATTTGGCGTCATCCTGTTCGCCGACGAATGGCGGATCGTGGCCGGCGACGGCGCCTGGGGCCGGTTTCAGCTCCGGCAGGACGCCGAGATCGCCGCCCATCGGCTGGCGGCCCTGGCCGAGGCGGAAGGCGGTCACGTCGAGGTGCTGGTGCAGCAGCCCTATGGCGAGCTTCTGCGTCAGGCGCACGCCTGATCCGTCAGCTTGCAACCGCGTAGCGGGCGCTGACCCGGGTAAGCCCGTCCAGGATCTGATCCAGCCCGCTGTCTTGGCCCGCCTTGGCCAGGCTGACCAGCACCCGCAGGGACTTCACATGCACCTGCACGGCTTCCGCGTCCCACTGGCGGCGCAGGCGCAGATTGTCGAGCAGCACGCACAGGCTGGTCAGGGCCGCGTCCACCGCCCCGATGCCACAGGCGCCGGCCACCCCCACCGAGCGGCCGGCGGCGGTATAGAAATCCGTCACCGCGGCGTCGTCGAAGGCTCCCGGGAAGGCGGTGAAGCGCTGCTCCATGTCCTCCACCACGGCCGTCAGGTCGTCGAGGCAGGCGCCACGCAGGGTGGCGAGGTTGGCGTTGGCCTGCTCCATCGCTTCGGAGACCTTCAGGCCGCCCGGCTTGCGCAGCAGCTCTCCCAGCCGGTTCTTCGGGAACAGCATGCGCACGCTCATGGGGTCTGCTCCGTGACCGCGGCGGCGGCCTTGTCTTCGCGCCGGCGCCCGACGCCGTTCGGCGGGCCCTCGTTCTTGAAGCGCCGGTCGGGGCCGACATAGGTGTCGCTCATCAGGAACAGCCGGCCTTCGCGGGCGATCCAGATGATCCGCTCCAGCACGGCCATGGGCGACAGGGGCTTCTTCAGGGTGAAGTGGGCGCCGCAGTCCCGCGCCCGGTGCACGAAGGAGGCCGGAGTGTGGCCCGCGGTCAGCAGCACCGGGGTGAAGCTGTTGGGATCGTTTCCGCTCCGCCGCAGCCACTCCACGAACTCATAGCCCGCGCCGGTAGGGGCGGCGTCCACGATGGCGAGGTCGATGACGTTCTCGTTCGCCAGGGTCTTGGCTTCTTCCAGGCCGGACGCGCGGTAGAGGGTGCGCCCGCCGAGGCCGGTGATGATCTGCCCAAGGATCTGCATCCCCATCGGGGTGTCGTCCATCAGCAGGATCGACGCCTTGGTGAGGTTGAACCTTGCGCCTGAGGTCGGATCGAGGGCCATCAGACGGAAGCGGCCGCGCCGGTGGGCGCGCCGAGATCGTGCTGCGATTTCAACGCCTACTCCACAAAGTCCCGGTCGAGGGGCGCGGCTTCTAGGCCAATTCCCGGATCGCTGCATACGCAACGATTCGGTAGGCATACTGAATGCTATCGGTCGTCCTCGTAAAGATGAGTGGCGGGGAGGGGATTTGATCGATCGGTCATTTTCCGACAGGCAGATAGGCGATGCGGTCGGACTGATAGGTGCCGATCCACAGTTCCTTGCCCACCGGAATGGCGATGGTCGGGCCCGTGAACACCGAGGTCAGGGGCCCTTTGGCGAGGACCCGCGAGGTCATGGTCCTGGGGTCCACGGCGGCCACGTAATAATTCTTCTCGCAGGGGGCGCTGTCGGGCAGCACCTTCTTCTGGGCGTCGATGCAGGGGTTTGAGCCGCCCGCGGTCAGCAGCCGGCCCTGGCCGTCGAGCCGGACATTGTCGGGCCAGAAGTCCTTGAGCTGGGCGATGCGGGGGGGCTTCTTCTCGTCGGTGCGGTCGTAGGCCAGCACCTGCTGCGCGCCCAGGGCCACCACATAGAAGGTCTTCCCGTCCGGCGAGGTGTCGATGCCGTTGTTTCCCGACAGGTTGGTGTTGGGCACGCGCCGCCACGCCTTGGTCTTCGGGCTCCACTCCAGCACCAGCCCGGTGCGCTTGCCCGCGTGGATGTCGCCGTGGTCGGTGCCGGGGAGATTCAGAACGGTGGCGAGGATGGTCCCGTCGGGGGTGGCGGCCACGCTGTTGGCCGGCTCGCCCTTGGGCATGATCACGCAGCCGGTCCAGCGGATGCCCGGGGTGGGGCCGGGCGTGACCTCGAACACCTCGATGGCCTCGCGGGCGTTGTGATTGACCATATAGAGGGTGTGGCGGCCCCCTGCGGCCGGGCGCAGGCTGAGGCCGTGGGCGAAGAAGCGCTTGGCGTCCGGCGGACCGGGGCAACCGGGGTAGGCGGTCTTGTTGAATTGCGGCGCCTCAGCGTCGGCGGCGGGATACCAGGGGCGCACGGACTTGCGCTCGGCGTCGATCAGTTTCAACGAATTGCCCTCGCCGAGCCCGCTGACGATCACCCATTTGGTCCCGGGGATCTGCACCAGATCCTCCCCCTGTGGGACCCCGCAGATGTAGCTGAGGCCGCCGGAGGGGGCGCAACCGGCCGGCTTGGGCGGGGCTGGCGCCGCCGCCATCGCGCCGACCGGCGCCAGCATGGCCGCGGCGAGGGCGCACGCCGCCCAGGTGGTGTTGGTGCTCATCCTCGTTTCCCCCATCTTATGGGGGGAGCCTGCACCCAGTTGCGGGCGGGCGCCAGGGGTTGAGGGATTGATCCATGACCGACCGCTGACGGAAGGGGAGACGGCCCTGGCCCGCCGCCTGTTCGGGGCGGCCATCGACCCCTCGCGCGTGCGGATTTCCGCCTGGGGCGGGCGCTTCGCCTTCGTGCTGGGATCGCGCATCCGCTTTCCCCATGACTGCCCCGCAGACTTCGCGGCGGCGGATCTGCCGATGCAGGCCTGGCTGGCGCACGAGCTGACCCATGTGTGGCAGTTCCAGACCCGGCCCCTGGCCACCCTGGCGAGCTGGCTCGGCATCCTCCTGAGCGGCGGCTACGGCCGGCGGCTGCGGGGCTACCGCTACGCCCTGCCGCTGAAGCCCTGGGGCGCCTACAATATCGAGCAGCAGGCGCGGCTGATCGAGCACGGCTTCCTGGCGGAGCGGGGGTGGACCTGCGCGGCCATGCCGCCGGGCGCCTGCGCGGAGGACTATCGGCGCTGCACGCCCTTCACCCCGCCGCCGGGGCGTGTATCTAGCGGGGCATGACCCCTTCCGCCCGCAGCGCCGTCGCGCCCTTCGTCGTCATGGATGTGATGGAGGCGGCCGCCCGGCTGGAGCGCGCCGGCCGCCGGGTGCTGCACATGGAGGTGGGCCAGCCGTCCACCCCTGCGCCCAAGACCGCGCTGGAGGCCGCCGCCCGCGGCCTGACCGGGGACCTGCTGGGCTACACCGTATCGCTCGGCATCACGCCCCTGCGCGAGGCCATCGCCGGCCATTACCAGCGCGCCTATGGGCTGGCCGTGGCGCCGGAGCGGATCGTGGTGACTACCGGCTCGTCGGGCGCCTTCCTGCTGGCCTTCCTGGCGGCGTTCGACGCGGGGGCGCGGGTGGCGGTGGCGGCGCCTAGCTACCCCTGTTATCGCAACATCCTGCAGTCCCTGGACATCGAGGCGGTGACCGTGCCCTGCGGCCCCGACACCCGCTACGAGCTGACGCCGCAGATGCTGGATGGGCTCGGGCGTATCGACGGGGTGATCGTCGCCAGCCCCTCCAACCCCACCGGCAGCATGATCGACGCCCCGCGTATGGCGGCCCTGGCGGCGTGGTGCGAAGGCCGCGGGGCGGTGCTGATCTCCGACGAGATCTACCACGGTATCCAGTACGGCATGACCCCGGTGACCGCCGCGGCAGTGCACGACCGGGCGGTGGTGATCAACAGCTTCTCCAAATACTTCTCCATGACCGGCTGGCGGGTGGGGTGGATGGTGATCCCGGAGGACATGGTCCGCCCGGTGGAGAAGCTGGCGCAGAACCTCTTCATCTCGGCGCCCACCCTGTCGCAGATCGCCGCCGTCGCCGCCTTCGATGCGACCGAGGAGCTGGACGGCCACGTGGCCCGCTACGCCCAGAACCGCGCGCTTATTCTCGAGACTTTACCGCGGCTTGGGCTCACCACCTTCGCGCCCCCGGACGGCGCCTTCTACGTCTATGCCGACGTCTCGCCCTGGACCGGCGACAGCGTGCGGTTCTGCGCCGATTTGCTGGAGGCGACCGGGGTGGCCGTCACCCCCGGGGTGGACTTCGATCCCGCCCGCGGCCGCCAGACCCTGCGCTTCTCCTACGCCCGGGATGTCGAGACCGTCTCGGAGGCGATGAGCCGACTGGAGGGGTTCGTCGGGAGCAGGTGAGGGGGGCGTCCCTCAGGCCGCCGCCACCTTCGCCCCGTCCTCGCCGCCCAGCACGCGGGCGATCTCCTGCAGCAGGGCGGCGGGAGAGATGGGCTTGGAGGCGACCCCGTCCATCCCCGCCTCGCGATAGGCCTGCCACTGATGCACCATGACGTTGGCGGTGAGTCCGACGATGGGCACACGCGCGGCCTCTCCGCCCAGGCTGCGAATGACGCGGGTGGCCTCCACCCCGTCCATGCGGGGCATCTGCACGTCCATCAGCACGAGATCGAAGGCCTCCGTCCGGACCGCCTCCACCCCGGCGACCCCGTCCTCGGCGGTCGCCACCTCGGCGCCCAGCCCCTCCAGGATCTTGGTGGCCACCAGCCGGTTGGTGGCGTTGTCCTCCACCACCAGCACCCGCAGGCCGTCCAGCCCCGCGGCGGCCGGCGCGGACGGGGTCCTGGCGGCCTCGGCGGCGGGGGCGAGGAGTTCCAGCCAGAAGGTCGATCCTTCCCCCTCGACGCTGTCGAAGCCGACCGCGCCGCCCATCATCTCGGCCAGGGACCGCGTGATCACGAGGCCGAGCCCGGAGCCGCCGAACTGGCGTGCGGTGGAGCCATCGGCCTGCTGGAAGCGCTGGAACAGCATCTGCTGGGCGGTCTCGGCGATCCCGACCCCGGTGTCTTCGATCTCGAAGCGGAACCGCTTGCCGGCCCCCTCGGCGGTGATCGCAAGCCGCGCCTGCACCCGCCCCTCCGGCGTGAACTTGATGGCGTTGCCCAGGAGGTTGAACAGGCTTTGGCGCAGCCGCACCGGGTCGATCATCGCCCAGCCGTCCGTCTTGCCGGCGATGCTGATCTCCAGCGCCACGTCCTTGGCGTCCGCCTGCGGTCGCAACAGGTCCACCACGCTGGCCAGCACCGCCGCAACGTCGGTAGCGACGGGGGCGAGCTGCAGCCGCCCGGCCTCGATCTTGGACAGGTCGATCACGTCGTCGAGCAGTTGGGCCAGCATCTGGCCGCAGCCTTCGGCCTCGGCCACCATCCGCCGCGCCTCGTCCGACAGGGGTTCGCGGTTGAGCAGGTTGAGGATGCCCAGCACCCCGTTCATCGGCGTGCGGATTTCATGGCTCATATTGGCGAGGAACTGCGACTTGGCCTCGCCCGCCGCCAGGGCCGCCTTTTCCGCCTCGACCAGGGAGAGTTCCTGGCGCTTGCGCTCGTCGATGTCGAGCACCACCCCCACCACCCGTACCAACCGGCCCTCCGCGTCGTGGTGGAACAGCACGCGCCCCTCGATCCAGCGCACGCGGCCGTCCGGGTCGACGATGCGCCATTCCATGCTTCCGGCGACCCCGTCGCGCACCGACTCGCCCAGACGCTGCACGTCGTCGGGGTGGATCATGGGCCAGATGCCCTTGGCCTCGTCCCAGGTCAGCTCGCGGCCGATGATGTCCACGAATTCGGGGGAGCACCAGAAGCGGCGCGCCTCGAGATCGGTCTCGAACACCCCGGCCTGGGCTGCGTCGAGGGCCAGCTTCAGCCGTTCGGCGGTGGTCTGCAGGGCGTCGCGGGCCTCGTCCAGGGCCAGCTCGTGGCGCTTGCGGTCGTGGATGTCGACGATGATGCCCACCACGCGGGTCACGCGGCCGGCGGGGTCGATATAGGTCCGTCCGGTCGTCTCCACCCAGCGGACCTCCCCGTCCGGGCGGATCAGCCGCCATTCCAGGGGCTCCAGGGCCCGGCCGCGGGCGCCGCCTACGATCAGGGTCAGCCGCGCCACGTCGTCCGGGTGGCAGACGGCCCAGGCGGGGCGGTTGGTCTCTTCGTAGGCGAGGCGCCGGCCGGCGATCTCCTCGAACTCTGGGGAGCACCAGAAGCTGCGCGAGGCCACGTCGATCTCGAAGGCCCCGGCGCGGGCGGAGGCCATGGCCAGCTTCATCCGGTCGGCGTTGGCCTCCGACTGCTGGCGCGAGATGTCGAGTTCGGCGGCCTGACGCTTGCGCTCGTGGATATCGATGACGGTGCCGACAATCCGCTCGGGCATGCCGTTGGCGCCGCGATAGATCAGGCCGTTGGACTCGACCCAGCGGATTTCGCCGTCGGGGCGGACGAGCCGCCATTCCACCGACGGCATCATCGTGTCGGCGGCGTTGATCGTGGCGACCACCCTGTCGCGGTCCTCAGGGTGGATGATGCCCCAGGCTGGGGATTTCACCTCGTCGAACGCCAGCTCGCGGCCGACGATCTCCAGGAACTGGGGGGAGGACCAGAAGCCCTTGCCCGCGATGTCGATCTCGAACACCCCCGCGCGGGAGGCGATCAGCGCCATCTGCATCCGGTCGACCAACTGCTGGGCCGCGCGACGGGACTGCTCCAGTTCGGCTTCCTGGCGCTTGCGCGCGTGGATGTCGACCACGGCGCCGACCACCCGCCGGATCTGGCCGGCCTCGTCGAGATAGAAGCGCCCGTTGGACTCCACCCAGCGGACCTCGCCGTCGGGGCGGACCAGACGCCACTGCATGGGGGTGAGTTCGCCCAGGTCGCGCGGATTGACGTAGCTGTTGATCCGCTCGACGTCGTCCGGATGACAGACGCTCCAGGCCGGAGTGCAGGTGTCCTCGAAGGTCAGCCTGCGGCCGAGCAGGGCTTCGAGCTCGGGGGAGCACCAGAAGCTGCGAGCCTGCACGTCCACCTCGAAGGCGCCGGCGCCGGCGGCGATCATGGCCGCCTCGAGCCGCTCGGCGCTGGCCTGGGCGGTGCGGCGTGCGTCGCGAAGCTCGGCCTCCTGGCGCTTGCGGTCCTCGATGTCGAAGGCGAGGCCCACCGCGCGGCTCAGGCGGCCGTGGGCGTCGTGGGTGCTGCGCATCCGCCATTCGATCCAGCGGACGGCGCCGTCCGGCAACACGACGCGGGATTCCATGACGAGCTTGTCCGACCGCTCCTGCAGCGCGCGCTCGGTCCGGGCCAGTATCTCGGGCAGGTCGTCGGGATGGTGAAAGGGCCATGCCTCCGCGAACACCTCGTCGAGCGTCATGTGGCGCCCCGTCAGGCGCACGAACTCCGGCGAGCACCAGAAGGTGCGCGCGACGTAGTCCACCTCGAAAGCGCCGGCGTCGAGGGCGGCCACGGCGAGGCCAAGCCGATGCGGCATCGCCTCCGACACGTCGGCCATGCCAGTCTCGGCCCTTACCGGCGCAGCTTTGCTGTCGAACGGATGGGTCACGGATATCGCCTCCCTGTCACAGGATGGCGCAGAGGGGTAAATTTACCGGCAATTTGGTTGATGTGTCATCGTGGCCCATCGCGGCGGGGCCTCCGCCGGCCAGGCAAGGTGCTTCGGTCATGAACGAAAACATCAATCGTCGCATCGTGTTGGCGGCGCGGCCTCAGGGCCGTCCGACCCTGGACGACTTCCGTCTGGAGGAGGTCGCCGCCCCGGCGCCGGGGGAGGGGGAGGTGCTGCTCAAGGTCGAGTGGCTGTCCCTCGACCCCTACATGCGCGGGCGGATGGATGCGCGGAAGTCCTACGCCAAGCCGATCGGGATCGGCGAGGTGATGGAGGGCGGGGGCGTGGCGCGGGTGCTGGCCTCCCGCCATCCCGGCTTTGCCCCCGGCGATCTGGTGCTGGCCCGCACCGGCTGGCAGACCCTGCTGGTCGCCGGGGGAGAGACCCTGCGCAAGCTCGACCCGGCGCCCGATCCGCCCACCCTGGCGCTCGGGGTCCTGGGCATGCCGGGCTTCACCGCCTATGCGGGCTTACTCACCATCGGCCAGCCCAAGCCGGGCGAGACGGTGGTGGTGGCCGCCGCCAGCGGGCCGGTGGGATCGGCGGTGGGGCAGATCGCCCGGATCAAGGGCGCGCGGGCGGTGGGCGTCGCCGGCGGCCCGGCCAAATGCGCCTACGTCCGCGACGAACTCGGTTTCGACGCCTGCATCGATCACAAGGCGGCAGACTTCCCCGAGCAACTGAAGGCCGCCTGCCCTGGTGGGATCGACGTCTATTTCGAGAACGTGGGCGGGGCGGTGTGGGACGCGGTCTTCCCCCTGCTCAACACCTACGCCCGCGTGCCGGTGTGCGGGCTGGTGGCCCAGTACAACGCCGCCGGGACGGCCACCGGGATCGACCGCCTGCCGGCCACGATGCGCGATATCCTGACCAAGAGCCTGACGGTGCGGGGCTTCATCCAGTTGGAGTTTTCCGCCCAACTGCCCGAGTTCCAAAGGGAAATGGGAGAATGGGTGCGGACGGGCAAGGTCCGCTGGCGCGAGGATGTGGTGGAGGGCCTGGAGAACGCCCCGGCGGCCCTCATCGGCCTGCTCGAAGGCGCCAACTTCGGCAAGCTGGTGGTGCGAGTGTAGCAAGCTCCGTCATCCCAGGCCTTGTGCCTGGGACCCATTGACTCAATGGCGGCTGGACGGGGCGGATCGGCGCAGTCGCACCCTCCCGTGAGAGCGCTGCGCGAATGGGTCCCAGGCACAAGGCCTGGGATGACGGGGTTTAGTTATGGTGGTGTGCTGTGGGACGCGCGCCCACACCCGCCCTTCGCTGCACTGCAAAGGGAAAGGCCGCCGCGTTCATCACTCCGCAAGCCTTCTGGCTCAGCTTGGCTACCAGCCAGCTTGCAGTGCGGATTGGGACGGCGATGCCGTTGGACTTCAGCTACCGGCCTCGTAGCCCGTCGGACTTCCCCAACTGGACGTTCCCGACCGTCGATCTCGACTACGATCCGGCGTCCCAGTCTGTGTGGATGTACTACAAGTCGGAGGCGCCGCCCTTCTATTCGCTGCAGACCCTGCGCGACATGGCGGACATCCGCGAGTCCTTGAAGCTCCTGTTCCGCAAGGGGCTGAACGCCAAATACCCGGTACGCTACTTCGCCATGGCGTCGCGCAAGCCGGGGGTTTTCAACCTTGGCGGCGACCTCGCCATGTTCGCCCAGTCGATCCGCGACCAGGACCACGAGAACCTCAGCTTCTACGCCCACGCCTGCATCGACGTGGTGCATGGTCTGGCCGTCGCGTTCGACCTGCCCATCGTCACCATCTCGGTGATCACCGGCCAGGCCCTGGGGGGCGGGCTGGAGGCGGCCCTGGCGGAGGACTATGTGCTGGCCGAGGAGAGCGCCAAGATCGGCGTGCCCGAGGTCGCCTTCAACACCTTCCCCGGCATGGGGGCGGTCAGCCTGCTGTCGCGCCGGCTGGGCACGGCCCGGGCGGAGGACATCATCGCCTCGGGCCGCATCTACAGCGGTCGGGAGATGTACGACCTCGGCGTTGTCGACATCGTCGCCCCCGCGGGGGAGGCCCATACCGCGACCCTGGCCTGGATGACCGATGGCGGCGAGGAGCGTTTCCAGCGCCGCCGCGCCATCGCCGCGGCCCGCCGCCGCTTCTTCCCCATCACCCGCGAAGAACTGGAACGGATCACCGATATCTGGGTGAACTGCTCCTGTGATGTCACGCCCCACGACATCAGGCATATGGAAAGACTGGCGGCGGCCCAGAAGAGGTTTTCGGCAGGCCAGTTTACTTAGGTTAACCAAGCTGCTTTACGCGACCTAAAGGCCGGTAGTCCCAGATTAGTATGATGGGGAACAGCGCCCGCAATCTCCGGCAGACCCAGGACCTGGCGCCCAAGCCCGGTGACGCCCCCCAGGCGCGTAAACTGCCTCACGACATCTATGCAGCGCTGGTGCAGACCCTGTTCGGCACGGTGGGGTCGCTGGTCTCGGGCATCGCCGGGGGGCTGCTGGTCTCAGCGGTCGCGTACGGGCGTACGCATCAGCCGATCTTCCTGCTGTCCATCCTGATCACCGTAGCGGCGTCGGTCTTCCGCATCGTGGTGCTGATGCGCCACGCCCGCGCCACCGCCGATGCACGCACCGAGGAGGCCGCCCGCTGGGAGCGGCTCTACGCCATCGGCGCGGTCAGTTTCATGTGGTCGGTGGGCGTCACCGCCGCCCTGCTGTTCTTCTTCCAGCACGACGAGGTGGCGACCCTCTACGGCATCCTCATCGCCATGGCCTGCGTGACCCAGCTTTCGGGCCGCAACGGCGGGCGGCCGCTGATCGTCTATGGCCAGGTGGTGGGGCTGTGCGCGCCCATCATGGTGGTGCTCGTGGCGGAGTTCAGCCCCTGGTACTGGGGCCTCGCCGCCATCCTGGGGCTGGTGATCATCTCGGTCATCTCCACCACCAAGTTCATGAACAACATTCTGGTGTCGGCCCTGCTGAGCGGGCGCGAGGCCAAGATCCAGCGAGCCCGCTTCTCCACCGCCCTCGACAGCATGACCCACGGCCTGTGCATGGGCGACACCGAGGGCAAGATCAGCGTCATCAATCGCCGCCTGCAGGAGTTCTTCCGCCTGGACGACCGGCTCGGGGAGGTGACGAGCCAGGGGCTGGCCGAGACCATCGCCGCCAACGGCCGCATGACCCCGGTGGCCAAGGCCAACTTCGTGCGCGCCTGGGAGACCCACGTCTCCAAGCGCGATTCCAGCGTGTTCAGCGACACCATCGACGGGCGCATCTACGACTTCCGTTGCGAACCCATGGAGGGCGGCGGCTTCGTGGTGGTGGCCGAGGACGTCACCGCCTCCCGCCTCTCCTCGCGGGAGATCGAGCGGATGGCGCACTACGACTCCCTGACCGGCCTGCCCAACCGCATCCAGTTCCACGCCCAGCTCGAGACCCGCCTGGCCGAGCCGCTGCGGCCGGGGGAGCAACTCGCCCTGCTCAGCGTCGACCTCGACCGTTTCAAGGAGGTCAACGACACCCGCGGCCATCCCACCGGGGACGAGTTGTTGCGCCTCGTGGCCAAGCGGCTGCGCCAGACCGTGCGGGAGGCCGACCTCGTCGCCCGCTACGGCGGCGACGAATTCCAGGTTCTGGTGCGCACCAAGCCCGGCGTCGAGGAGCCGGCGCGGATCGCCGAGACCATCATCGCCAAGCTGAGCGCCAACTACGCCATCGACGGCCAAGCCATCACCATCGGCGCCACCGTCGGCATCGCGCTGGCCCCCAAGGACGCCTCCGACGGGGAGGAGCTGCTGCGCTGCGCCGACATGGCCCTCTATCAGGCGAAGGCCGAAGAGCGAGGCATCTGGCGCGCCTTCGATCCGGAGATGGACATCGCCCTCCGCCGCAAGCGCGAGATCGAACGCAATCTGCGCGACGCCATCGAGAACGACGAGCTGGAGCTGCATTACCAGCCGGTGGTGGACGTGAAGACCGGCAAGATCGTCGCCTGCGAAGCCCTGGTGCGGATGCGCCGTCCGGGCCTCGGCATGGTGCCCCCGGGGGAGTTCATCGGCGTGGCCGAGGAGACCGGCCTGATCGTGTCCCTGGGCGACTGGGTGTTGCGCCGCGCCTGCCGCGACGCGGTGTCGTGGCCCGAGCACATCCGCGTGGCGGTGAATTTCTCGGCCAAGCAGTTCGTGATGGGCAAGAACGTGGCGGCGGAGATTCAGACGGCGCTGACCGTCTCCGGCCTGCCGGCCCATCGGCTGGAGGTGGAGATCACCGAAAGCACCATCTTCGAGGCCAAGGACGCCCTGGCCCAGCTCAACGAAATCTCCAAGGCCGGGGTGAAGATCTCCCTGGACGACTTCGGCACCGGCTTCTCCAGCCTGTCCTATCTGCGCCAGTTCCCCGTGGACAAGATCAAGATCGACCGCTCCTTCGCCATCGACGCCAAGTCGCGGGAGTCCCAGGCGGTGATCGGCTCGGTGTCGGTGCTGGCCAACCTGCTGCACGTGGAGCTGGTGATCGAGGGGATCGAGACCAAGGAGCAGCTGGAGGCGGTGATGGGGTGGAACGTCCATCTGATCCAGGGCTATCTGTTCAGCCCGCCCAAGCCCCTGGCCGACCTCGCCCCGCTGTTCGTCGACCAATTGCCTTTCAGCGGCCGCACCCTGCAGAACGTGGCCTAAGCCCTAGTTCTTCCGCTCCTCCCGGCGAAGGCCCTAAGGGATGCACACATACTTCCCCGTCTTGCTCGGGCCTGATCCGAGCATCCAGACGCGCGGGGAACGCAATGCTAGCGCTGCACCGTCGGCGTTTTTGGGGCCTCGGTCAGGCCGAGGAAGGCGGGATTAATCGCGGGCAAACTTAAGCTGAAGTCCCGCCAACCAAACCCCGTCTTCCCAGGCCTTGTGCCTGGGACCCATTGACTCAATGGGTTGAGGACGGGGCGGATGCGGCGCCGTCGCGCCCCTGCCGGAAAGCGCTGCGCGAATGGGTCCTCGGCACAAGGGCCGAGGATGACGGGAGTTTTTTGAGGGTATCGAAGCTGCGCGGCCCCCCGCCGGCGCGGGGGATGCGGGCCTGTCAAATCGAGATGTGCGCATCCCTTAAGGCATTCGCCGGAATGAGCGGGGGCGAAGTAGGGGAGGGTGCGCCAGCAGGGTTCCGGACGGGCGGAGGCTGGGCGCTAGGCCACCGCCCCGAGGCCTGATCGGATTGGGGATGTGATCCGCTGGGCCCGATAGATGCCGTAGCAGCTATTGTAGCGGCGCGACGTGCGGCGGACGAAATGCTCCAGGATGTCGGCGCCGGCGTCCACGTCCGGCACGTCCTTCAGCAGGAACAGCTCGCGCATCTGGGCGAGATCCAGAACCTCGCCCTGCTCCATCAGCCGCTCGGCGCGGACGAAGCCGATCTTGTGGGACAACAGGCCATAGACCCCGATCGACACGATGGGGTCGGCCGCGAAGGAGAAGCGGGCGGCGCCTTCGCCGATCAGCATGCTGCAGGCGAGGGCGAACTCCAGGTCGGCGCCGGCCATGGCGCCCCGGGCGCAGGCCACGGTCACGATGGGGGCGCTGAGGATGAGGTTGCCGACCTCGCCGACCATGGCCTCGAAGTCGTCGCTGAGACCGGGAGCGGCCTCGCCCGGGTGGGCGAAGTCGAAGGCCAGGAACTTCATCCGCCCGAGCCGGCCGGCGCGGGCGTTGAGCAGAATCTCGCGGATGGAGGCGATCATCGCCGGGCTGAAGCCCGCGACCGTCTTTGTGACCACCAGGGTGTCGAGATCGTCGAGGCGGCGGGCGCGCAGCCCCTCCATCTCGGCCACCAGACCGATCACGGGATCGACCAGGCTGGGGAAACGAGGCGGGTTCTGCAGGCCGTACTCTACGCTCGCGCCATCAAAATCGGCCATCACGCACCCCCTAGGCGCCGGGTTCCCCCCCTGCGCGAAACAGCATTAACATAAAATAAACCAAAGGGGGAAGTCCTCGTGAGCACTTTTCCAAGTTTCGTTAATCAAGATTAACGCCTGCACTGTTTTAGAGCGGGATATCTCGTAATGGCGCAATGTTCAGCGGCGTTAACCATAACATTCGCGCGAACACCTTTTCGCCTTATTGGTTAAGATGCGTGCGGCATCGACGGTTGTGCTGGGGCGAGCGAATGCGCAGGCCCATCGCGATGGGCCGCGTGCTGCAGTCAGCTATAGGCCTGCTGTCAACTGTCGGCGAAGCGCCGGATCAGGTTGTGATAGACGCCGGTGAGGCGGATGGTCAGGGGGTGGTCCTGGCCATGCTCGGCCGCGTGGGCCTGGATAGACTGATCGAGGTCGAACAGGGTGGTCCGCAAGGTCTCGTCACGGATCATGCTCTGCACCCAGAAGAAGGCGCTGGTGCGCGCGCCCCGGGTCACCGGCGTGACGTGGTGCAGGCTGGAGCCGGGATAGAGCACCATGTCGCCCGCCGAGAGCTTCACCGCCTGGGTCCCGAAGGCGCCCTCGATCACCAGTTCGCCGCCGTCGTAGTCCTCGGGTTCGGTCAGGAACAGGGTGCAGGACAGGTCCGTGCGCACCCGCACCGATGTGCCGCGCACGGGGCGGATGGCGTTGTCCACGTGGGTGCCGAAGCCGTCGCCGGTGACATAGCGGTTGAACAGGGGCGGGAAGGTGCGCAGGGGCAGGGCCGCCGAGACGAACAGGGGGGCGCGGCCGAGGGCGTCGAGGATCAGGTCCCCCAGCTCGGCGGCGACTGGGGTGTTCTCCCGCACCTGGGCGTTCTTCTTGGCGAGCGTCGATTGGGCGCCCGCCGTGGCCGACCCGTCCACCCACTCGGCCTCGGCCAGCCGCGCGCGGGCGTGGGCCACTTCGGCCTTGGTCAGCACCTCAGGGATACAGATCAGCATGGTGCTTACCTAACACCCTCCCCCTCGATGGGGGAGGGGCAGGGGTGGGGGTGAATTGCGCCGTCCTGCGACGGAGAGGTCACCCCATCCCCGACCCTTCCCCCATCGAAGGGGGAAGGGAGATGTGCGCCTCAGAACTTGTAGTCCACGTGCACCAGGGCCGAGCGGCCGGGCGCCACATAGGTGAAGGGCGAGGCGCTGCGGTACAGGGCGTCGTAGTAGGTCTCGTTGGTGACGTTCAGGATGTTGAGCGACACCTCGATCCGGTTGGTCAGCCGGTAGCCGGCGAACAGGTCCGTCCGCCAGAAGCTCGGGATGTAGGTGCTCAGCGCCGACACCGTGCCGCCGTACCGCTTGCCGTTATAGGTGCCGGTGACGCCGACATAGCCCTTGTCGGTGACCTGATAGCGGGTGGTCATGTTGAAGCTGACGTCGGGGATGTTGGGGAACTTGGCCCCGATCTGCGACGCCGTGGTGCTGGAGCGGATCTCGGAGTCGAGCAGGGTCAGGCCGCCGAACACCGACCAGCGCTTGGTGATGTTGCCGGTGGCGGTGATCTCCGCCCCCTGCACCCGCTGGGCGCCGGACAGCACCACCGTGGCGGCGCCCACCGCCACCCGCGCGTTGATCTTGTCGATGCGGAACAGGGCGCCGGTCAGCATCAGGTGGTCGTCGAACAGGTTCCACTTGATCCCGACCTCGTAGGCCTTGTTGCGTTCGGCATCGAGGTTGACGGTGCGGATGTCGAGGCCGCCGTAGTCCAGGGCCACCGAGTCGAGCTGCTCCCCCGACGGGTTGGAGGAGGAGCCGTAGCTGGCATAGATCGAGGCGTTGCGAACCGGCTTGAAGGTCACGCCGGCGTGCCAGTTGATGAAGTCGGTCTTCTGGCCGCGCTCGGCGATCGCGCCGGTGGCGATGGTCAGTTGCTTGAAGTTGATGTCGTACTGATCCCAGCGGACGCCGCCGAACACCTCCCACATGGAGCCCAGCTTCACCGTGTCGAGGGCGTAGACCGACTTGGTGTCGATCCGCGTATCGGTGCGGTTGGTGATGCCGTTGTCCGACACTGTCCACGGGATGTTGGGATTGGGGCTGGTCAGGCTCTGCACCGGATTGGCGGTGGCGCCGGTGCAGGGCAGGGTGGCGCATTCGGTGAAGGAGCGCCCGCGGTTCAGCACCTGCTCGCGGGAGATCTCGAACCCGCCCACCAGGGTGTGGCGCAGGGGGCCGGTCTCGAAGGTCAGCGTCCCGTTGGTCTGGTTGACGTAATATTCGGTCACCGCGTCGCGGCGCTTGGCGTTGGCGCGCACCGTGTTGGCCGCCGCGTTGGGCTGCTCCGGCGCCGAGGCGGTGTAGGCGTTCAGGCTGTTGCCGTAGCGGAACAGGGTGTTGAAGCTGAGGTTCTCGTTGACCTCGTAGGAGCCCTTCAGGGTGTAGATGTCGGCCCAGGTCTTACGGAAGTCGCGGGCCAGCACGCCGTAGAAGTTGTCGCGCTTGACCTGGAACGGCTGGTTGGTGGCCACGTCATAGGGCACGCCCCAGTCCGGCATCTCGTCGGTGGCCACGTGGTAGTAGTCGGCCGAGATGTTGACCTTGTCGGTCGGGCGCCAGTTGGCGGCCAGCGCCACGCCCCAGCGGTTGTTGAACACCTCGTTGCGGCCGGCGACGCGGGACTCGTGGCCCAGCACGTTCAGCCGCACCGCGAAGGTCTCGCTCAGGCGCTGGTTCAGGTCGACCACCACCCGCTTGGTGGTGTCGGTGCCGCCGGTGACCTCGATCTTGCCGAAGTCGCCCTGTTCGGCCTTCTTGGAGACGAGGCTGACCGCGCCGCCGGTGGTGCCCCGGCCGCCGAAGGCCGAGCTCGGGCCCTTCAGGATCTCGATCTGCTCGACCGCGAAGACTTCGCGGCTGCCCACGCCCGGGTCGCGCACCCCGTCGATATAGATGTCGTTACGGGCGTCGAAGCCGCGGATGAAGATGCGGTCGCCGAAGGCGTTGCCGCCCTCGCCGGTGCCCAGGGTCACCCCCGACTGGGTGCGCATCAGGTCGCGGAAGGAGAGGGCGCCCGAGTCGTCGATCACCTGGCGGGAGATCACCGACACCGACTTCGACAGGTCGAGCACGTCCTGGGTGATCTTGGAGCTGGCCAGGGTGTCGGTCTTGTAGGGGGCCTGCGGATCGGTGTGCGGGTGCTCCAGCGCCCGCTGGGAGGTGATGGTCACCGAGTCCACGGTCGCTTCCGCGGCGGCGGCGACGAGGGTGCTGGACTCCTGGGCCTGAGCGGCTGCGCCGATCACCGTGGCGGCCATCACCGTGGCCATGCCCGTTCCAAGCCGCAAAGACCGCGGCGCCCGCACTGCACTCATTACTATCCCCTTAGATCGGGCCCAGACGGCCCGCACTGTTCGGGACGGCTGTTAGCGCGACTAAGAGTCGTTCGCAATGATATTGCGAGGCGCACGCAATATCAGGGGCGGGTGTGGTGCGCGTGACACTGGCGGGGGCTTTAGATAGGCCGTCGACGGCGCAGGGGTAATTCTGGGCTGTCCGCGCCTCTGGATGCTCGGGTCAGGCCCGAGCAAAACGGTGAAATAAATCTGCGTCTCTCATCTCGCTTGCGGGGGAGATTAAGAGGCCGGGAGGAGCGGTGAATTGCCTAACGCGCCCCTTACCCCCGCTTGCGGCTCTGCAGCAGGTTCGAGGGGGAATACTGGTCGGTGAGGATGCGCGCCTTCTCGTCCCAGTCGGGGGCGAGGCTCATCATCGGGACAAGGCCGTCGGCGCTGACCCCGCGGCGCTTGAACTCCGGCTCCCAGGCGGCGGCGTTCTTGCGCACCTCGGCCATGGAGGGCAGGCCGCCGATGCGGCCGACGATCATCCGGTTGCCCGACTTCATGTTGAAGAAGGGGCCGAACACGCTGCGGTAGGTCACCGACTCGTGGTCGTAGAGGCCGCTCGACGAGAAGGTGTTGGAGACGATGGTCCCGTTCGGGGCCATGATCGACTTCACCTCTTCCAGGAACTCTTTCGTGAGCATGTGCTCGGGGATGTAGTCGTCCTCGAAGGCGTCCAGGAACACGAGGTCGTAGGCGGGCTTGGCGCGAATCTGGCGCTTCACGAAGACCCGGCCGTCCGAAATGGTCACCCGCATGTTGGGGCCGGGCTTGAAGTTGAAGAACCGCCGCGCCGAGCGGTCCACCGCCCCGTCCAGTTCCACGATGTCGAACTTGGCGTTGGGCAGCATCGCCTGCAGCGCGGTGGGCAGCACCCCGCCGCCGAGGCCGATGATCAGTATCCGCTGCGGGCGGGGGTTCAGATAGAGTCCGGCCAGCATCATCTGGCTGTATTCCAGGATCATCCGGTCGGGCGCCGACATCAGGATGCAGGACTGGCGTCCCGCCATCCGCCGGGCGCGAAAGGCCATGCACCGCTCATCGCCTTCCTGGATCACCCGGATGTTGCGATAGAGCGAGCGTTCCTGGTGCAGCACCCGCTCCTGGGCGCTGGCGGGGCCGGCGACGGCTGCAGCGAGGGCGGCGAGGGCGAGGAGGGGGCGTTTCACGGTGTGATGCTCTTCTTATGGGCGGCGGCGGCGAGGAGGGCGGCCCCGGCGCAGACCAGCAGCGAGAAGCCGATCCCTCCGGCCAGGATCACATTCACCTCCCACCACAGCACGAAGAAGAAGGAGGTGAGGAGCGTGCCCGCGCTCGATCCCAGGGTGGAGACGAAATAGAGGTAGCCCGCGTCCCGCCCGCTGGAATCCCGGTCCTTGATGATGATCCGCACCGCGTAGGGCGAGACCATGCCGGCGAACACGGTGGGGACGAAGAACAGGGCGACGCAGGCGGCGAGCGCCGCGAACCGCACGTCCATCCCGGTGTCGAACAGCCAGCCGGCGACCGCCTCGCCCCAGAACAGGGTAGGCAGGGTGGCCAGCGCCGACAGGGCCTGCAGGAAGGCCAGCCGCTTCAGGCTGGCGTCCTTGCGCGAATACAGGCCTCCCAGCAGGTAGCCGATCGCCAGCCCCAGCATGAAGACGAAGATGATCGAGCCCCATACGTGGATGCTGCTGCCGAAGAATGGCGCGAGCAGGCGGCTGGAGAGCAGCTCCACCAGCATCACATAGAAGCCGGACCAGCCGGCGATCACGAAGGCGGAAAGGGCGTCGCGGTCGGGACGCAGGGGGGCGGCGCTCATCGTCGCAACGAACCAGATCGGCGCCTCCGGCGCAAGGCGGGGCGACCCGCGATTCGACCGGAGGCCACGCGCCACTTCCCGAAGCAGCGAAGTTGCCCGAATTTGGTTAAAATAGGTAATAAGTTGGGCAAAACTATGTCTTATCTAGGACTATCATAAGACGATGCATGGTCATCTGTGAATAAATGATGGTTAATTGTCGCACGCTTGGAATATTAGTAGGTGGTAAACCTTCGCCCGTGTAGCAATCGCTCTACGGCTCGCGGGGGCGGTCGGGGAACAAAGACATTGCCAGTATATCAGTTCGTCGGCGGCGCGACCGCGCCGATCAGCGCATCGGCTACCAAGTGGCTTACAGCGACCGCCGGCCAGGCCCTGATCGGGGCGGCCACCGCAGACCAGCTCCGTGACGTCGCGGGCGGTCAATCGCTCCAGGGCGGGGCAGGAGACGACTCCTATTATATCGGCGACTACCGGACGACGGTGATCGAGGCGGCTGGGGGCGGGGTCGACACGGTCTACGCGGCCCTGACCGCCACCCTCTCGCCCAATGTCGAGAACATGGTGCTGCTGAAGTCCGGCATCACCGGCACGGGCAACGAACTCGGCAACCTGATGATCACCCGCGCGGCGGGGAACATCCTGAACGGCGGCGCCGGCAACGACATCCTGGTGGACGAGAGCGCGGGCTCGACCGTCTTCTCCTTCGTCGAGGGCACGGGCAAGGACGTCGTCTACAACTTCACCGCCGCGGGCACGACCAAGGACATCCTGCGCATCGACGAAAGCGGTGTCAGCAACTTCATCCAGGTGAAGAAGCTGATGACCCAGGTCGGCTCCGACGTGCAGATCAGCTTCAAGAGCGGCGACTCCGTGCTGCTCAAGGGCGTTGCGCTCGCCAGCCTGACCGCCGACAATTTCGACATCCTGCCCAATAATGTCGGCGTCTATGTCGGCAATTTCAAAGCCGGGGTGCCGGTCTTCGAAGGCTGGCTCGGCCGCCCGGTCGACTATGTCTGGGCCAATGTGGATACGGGCAGTTGGGCCAACCAGCTCAAGGGCCTGGAATGGCAGCTCTCGTCGCAGATCGGAAGCCTGCCGGCGGATACGGTGGTCTGGACCATTCCCCTCCTGGTCCAGGGGGCGAGCATGGCGACGGCCGCGGCGGGCGGCTACGACGCCAACTACCGGGCGCTCGCGAACATGCTGAAGCAGTATGTCGGAACCCAGAAGGAAATCATCATCCGGCCGGCGAACGAGTTCAACGGCAATTGGTTCAACTACAGCGCCGTCCCCGGCCAGGAGGCGACCTTCGTCGCGGCCTGGAAGCATTACGTCGACGCCTTCCGCTCGGCCGGCATCAATGTGAAGTTCGAGTGGAACGTGAATCTCGCCTGGGACAGCGGGGTCAATCTGGCCGCCGCCTATCCGGGTGACAACTACGTCGATTACATCGGCGGCGACGTCTACTACATGTCCAGATACTACACCCAGGACCCCAACTGGGCGTGGAACTATGTGCTGAACCACAAGGTGGGCCTGCAGTGGCTGGAGAACTTCGCCGCGGCCCACGGCAAGCAGACCGGCTACTCGGAATGGGGCGTAGACACCAACAACGGCGGCCCCTTCGTCGCCAAGATGGCGGAATGGTTCGCCACCCACGACGTGGCCTATCAGATCTATTGGGACTCCAACGTCGATCCGGGCGCCCTGACCCAGCTCGACAACAACCAGTACCCGCAGATGGCCGCCGCTTATAAGGCCGCCTTCGGGCCGGACGCGGTGCAGACCGCTTCGACCACCTATCAGCTCGACGCGGCGCTGGTGCCGTCGGCAGGCACGCCGACGCCGACACCCACACCCACCCCTACGCCAACGCCTACGCCGACCCCGACACCCACCCCGACGCCTACGCC
>Ga0182736_1001164_pt1 | contig 28325 bp, 25 predicted proteins | sample eDN5th30CKraftBY_FD_128882 | JGI IMG/M metagenome (GOLD analysis project Ga0182736, IMG submission 128882) | Enriched backyard soil microbial communities from Emeryville, California, USA - eDNA 5th pass 30_C Kraft BY (version 2) (version 2) | ecosystem: Environmental > Terrestrial > Soil >...
GCTCGGGATCGGGGATCGCGCCGATCGACAGCCGCTCGGCCCCCGCGCGCTCGACCAGCCGGGCGTTGGCCTCCAGCACCTCGGGCGGCTCGGCCACCCAATAGCTTTCGGGCAGGCGCCGCACGAACGCCGCCAGCGCGTCCGCGTCCCAGCCCAGCGCGGCGGTCAGCGTCTCCTGCTTGGCGGTGATGCGCTCGCTGCGCCCGCGCTGCTTGTGCCCCAGCCGCAGCACCTCCTCCGCGCCCTCGAACAGATTGGTCAGCAGCTGGCGCTTCCATCCGTTCCAGATGCCCGGCCCCACCGCGCGGATATCGACGATGGTCAGCAGCAACAGCATCAGCAGCCGCTGCGGGCTTTGCACCTGTTCGGCGAAATCGAGGATGGTCTTGAAATCGGACAGGTCGCGCTTGAACGCCGTCGCCGACATCAGCAGATGCTGGCGCACCAGCCACGCCACCGTCTCGGTCTCCGCGGCGCTCAGCCCGAAGCGCGGCCCCAGCCGCCCGGCGACTTCCGCGCCCAGCACCGAATGATCGCCGCCGCGCCCCTTGGCGATATCGTGCAGCAGCACCGCGACATACAGCGCGCGGCGCGACACCACCTGCGGGAACATCGCGGTCGCCAGCGGGTGATCGTCCTTCAGCTCGCCGCGCTCGATCCGCGCGAGCAGCCCGATCGCGCGGATGGTGTGCTCGTCGACGGTGTAATGGTGGTACATGTCGAACTGCATCTGCGCGACCACCCGGCCGAAATCGGGCACGAACCGGCCGAACACCCCCGCCTCGTTCATCCAGCGCAACACGGTATCGGGGCTGCGCTTCGACGTCAGCAGCTCGAGGAACAGCGCGTTGGCGCGCGGATCATTGCGAATGTCGTCGGCCAGCTTGGCGTCGCGCGCGGCGGCGCGCATCGCCAGCGGATGCACCTCCAGCCCGTGCAGCTCCGCCAGCGTGAACAGCTCGATCAGCCGCACCGGATCGTCGGCGAAGAATCGGTCGTTCGGCAACGCCAGCCGCCCGCGATCGAGCACGAACCCCTTCAGCTTGCGCGGGCGTCGCCGCAGCGTCGGCAGCCCGAACCGGCGGCCGCGCGCGGCGAACTGTTCGTCCAGATGCGCCAGGAACACCCCGGTCAGGTCGCCGACCACCTTCGCCTGCAGGAAGTAGAACTGCATGAAGCGTTCGACCTTCGCCTTCCCCGGCCGGTCGGAAAAGCGCATCCGCTCGGCGATCTCGGACTGCATGTCGAACGTCAGCCGCTCTTCCGCGCGTCCGGCGATCAGGTGGAGCTGGCACCGCACCGCCCACAGGAAATTCTCGGCGCGGTGGAATTGGCGATATTCGGCGCGGGTCAGCAGCCCGGTCTCCACCAGTTCGGCGGCGGTGCCGACGTTGTAGGCGTATTTGCCGATCCAGAACAACGTATGGAGGTCGCGCAGGCCGCCCTTGCCCTCCTTGACGTTGGGCTCGACGACGTAGCGGCTGTCGCCCATCTTCTGGTGGCGCGCGTCGCGTTCGGCCAGCTTCTCGGCGATGAAGGCGCGCGCGGTCCCCGCCTCGACCTCCGCCTTGAAGCGGCGCACGCTCTCCTCATACAGCGTGGTGTCGCCCCACACGTAGCGCGATTCGAGCAGCGCGGTGCGGATCGTCACGTCGCCACGCGCCTGCCGCACCATCTCGTCGAGCGACCGCGACGAATGGCCGACCTTCAGCCCCATGTCCCACAGCGAATAGAGCATCGATTCGATGACCTGCTCGCTCCAGCCGGTCTGCTTCCACGGGGTCAGGAAGCCGATGTCGACGTCCGAATGCGGCGCCATCTCGCCGCGCCCGTATCCGCCGACCGCGATCAGCACCATCCGCTCGGCGGCGGTGGGGTTGGTGTTGCGATACAGGCGGTGGACGGTGAAGTCCCACAGCAGCCGCAGGATCTGGTCGAGCAGGAACGCCCCCGCCGCCGCCGCTTCCAGCCCGCGCGATGGTTGCTCCGCCAGCCGCCGCGCGATCTCTGCATGACCCTGGTCCAGCGCCACCTTGAGCCGCTCTGTCGCAGCACGGCGCAGCCCGGCGACGTCCTTCGCCTCGATCGCCGTCAGCGCATCGGACACCGCGCGCCGATCGATGATCGCGCGGCGGTGCGGGACATGCTCGAAACGGCTCATGGATGAAAGATAGAGGGTGGCGCGGTCGCGCGCCACAAAATGCGACCGCCCCGGTCGCTGCCGGGGCGGTTGATTAAATCCCGGCCTATTCCGCCGCCTTCGCCACGCCGACCAGCGCCGGGCGCAGCAAGCGGTCCTTGAGCATGTAGCCGGCCTGCATCTCCTGCACGATCGTGCCCGGCTCCGACTCTGCGGTCGGCACCTCGAACATCGCCTGATGCCGATTAGGATCGAGTTTCTCGCCGGTCGACACGATCTTTGAAATGCCGTGGCGGGCGAACACGCTGTCCAGTTCGCGGCCGGTCGCCTCGAATCCGGTCACCAGCCCCTTCAGCTTCTCGTCCGCGCGGGCCTCCTCGGGGATCGCCGCCAGCCCGCGCGCCAGATTGTCGGCGACCGACAGCAGGTCGCGGGCGAAACCGGTCACCGCATAGGCGCGCGCGTCGGCCGCTTCCTTCTCGGCGCGGCGCAGCGTGTTCTGGGCATCGGCGCGGGCATAGAGCAGCGCCGCCTTGGCCTCGGCCAGCTCCTCGGCCAGCTTGGCGACCGCGGCCTGATCGGCGGCCGCTTCGGCGGGCTCGCCTCCCAGGTCCAGGGTATCGGCCGTCAATCCGCTGGCTTCGTTGTTCGTCTCTTCGCTCATGTCATCCGTTCTGGTTCTTAACTCAACAGGCGCGCCAATGTCGCGGCCGTGAAATCCACCATGGGCACGACGCGCGCATAGTTCAACCGCGTCGGGCCGATCACGCCGACCACGCCGACCACCTGGCCGTCCAACGCACGAACCGGCTGCGCGATCACCGACGATCCCGACAGCGCGAACAGCTTGTTCTCCGATCCGATGAATATCCGGGCCGATTCCGCCTCGCGCGCGCCGTCCAGCAGGCGGGCGATCTCCTCCTTGCCCTCCAGCTCGTCGAGCAGCCCGCGAACCCGGTCGAGGTCCGCCGCGGCGGCGGGGTCGATCAGATTGGCCTGGCCGCGCACGATCAGCACCGGGCGGTGGCCGCCGTCCTCGCTCCACACCGCCAGCCCGCGGTCGACCAGCGCGCGCGTGGCGCGGTCGAGCCGGGCGCGCTCCTCGCCGATCTCCGCGGCGATGCGCCGGCGCGCTTCCGACAGCGTGCGCCCGGCCAGCGCCGCGCTCAGGTAGTTGGCCGCCGCCTCCACCCCGCCGGGGGTCATCCCCGCCGGCAGTTCGATCACGCGATTCTCGACCGATCCGTCCTCGCCGACCAGCACCGCCAAGGCCCGGTCGGGGCCAAGCGGCACGAACCCGAACTGGCGCAGCACGGCCTCGCGCTTGGGCACCAGCACCAGTCCGGCACAGGCCGACAGCCCGGACAACGCCGCCGTGGTCGCCGCGATCGCTTCCTCGACCGGGCCGGCGTTCGACGCGCGCGCCTCGATCGCGCGACGCTCCTCGGAGGTCGGCGCGACCGCGTGCATCATGCCGTCGACGAACAACCGCAGCCCGCTCTGCGTCGGCATCCGCCCGGCGGAGGTGTGCGGCGCGGCCAGCAGCCCGGCATTCTCCAGATCCTGCATCACGCCGCGGATCGATGCCGGCGACAGGTTGAGCCCGGACGCCAGCGCGATCGTTTTCGACCCGACCGGCGTGCCGGTCTCGATATAGGCCTCGACCACCAGCCGGAACACATCGCGCGCGCGGTCGGTCAGTTCGGGGATCGACGGGGTCATCATCCCTATCTAGGCACGGCGAAGCGCGCGCGCCACTGGCGTGTTGGGTCGATGACGTCTAGGGCCGCGCTCAATTCAAGGAGACCTTCATGCGACCTTCCGGCCGTGCCCCCGACGAAATGCGCGCCATCACCATCCAGCCGAACTTCACCCGCCACGCCGAAGGATCGGTGCTGATCGGGTTCGGCGATACCAAGGTGCTGGTCACCGCGTCGATCGAGGAGCGCGTGCCGCCGTTCCTGCGCGGCAAGGGTGAGGGCTGGGTCACCGCGGAATACGGCATGTTGCCCCGCGCCACCCATACGCGCGGCAGCCGCGAGGCGGCCAAGGGCAAGCAATCGGGCCGCACCCAGGAAATCCAGCGGCTGATCGGCCGGTCGCTGCGCGCGGTGACCGACCTCAAGGCGCTGGGCGAGCGCCAGATCACGCTCGACTGCGATGTGATCCAGGCCGACGGCGGCACCCGCACCGCATCGATCTCCGGCGCGTGGGTCGCGTTGCGCCTCGCGGTCGACAAGCTGCTGGCAGAGGGCAAGCTGACCACCGACCCCATCCGTCACAAGGTCGCCGCGGTCAGCTGCGGCATCTATCAGGGCACGCCGGTGCTCGACCTCGACTATCCCGAGGATTCGAATGCCGAGGCCGACGCCAATTTCGTGCTGCTCGACGACGGCAACATCGCCGAGGCGCAGGCTACGGCCGAGGGCGCGACCTATGACGAGGAGGCGCTGCTCCGCCTGCTTCGCCTCGCCCGCATCGGCTGTACCCAGATCTTTGCCGCGCAGGACAAGGCCACCGGCCGGTGAGCGGTGAGGGCGACACGCCGCAGGCGATCCGCAAGCTTCAGCCCGGCAGGCTGGTGATCGCCAGCCACAACGCCGGCAAGGTGCGCGAGATCGAGGCGCTGCTGGCGCCCTATGGCATCCAGCCGGTGTCGGCGGCGGCGCTCGACCTGCCGGAACCGGAGGAGACCGGCACCACTTTCGTCGCCAATGCCGAGCTGAAGGCTTTGCAGGCGGCCGATCTGTCCGGGCTGCCGGCGCTGGCCGACGACAGCGGGCTGTGCGTCGATGCGCTGGGTGGCGATCCCGGCATCTTCTCCGCGCGCTGGGCGGGCGAATCGCGCGATTTCGACGAAGCGATGGCGCTGGTCGAACGCAACATCGCCGCGACCCGTACCACCGATGGACCGGAGCCGAGCCGCGACGCGCATTTCATCTGCGCGCTGGCGCTGGCCTGGCCCGACGGCCATGTCGAATGGTTCGAAGGGCGCGTCGACGGCACGCTGGTGTGGCCGCCGCGCGGCGGCAACGGCTTCGGCTATGACGCGATGTTCCTGCCAGTCGGCGGCGCGGAAACGTTCGGTGAGATGGACCCCGACTCCAAGCACGCGATCAGCCACCGCGCCGACGCCTTCCGCCAGCTCGTGGCGGCGGTATTCTAAAGCCCTCTCCCGGCGGGAGAGGGAGGGACCCATGCGACGCATGGGAGGGTGAGGGCGACGAGGATCGTCGAATCGTATCACCCGCATCCAACCCCGACTAGCCAGCGAGCTGGCAAGTCTTCGTATCCTTCTCCCGCCGGGAAAAGGATGACAGGCGCAACGGCAATGCACGCATCTCCCCCCCTCGCCCTCTACGTCCACTGGCCGTTCTGCGTCTCCAAATGCCCCTATTGCGACTTCAACAGCCACGTCCGCGATCAGGTCGATCAGGCGCGGTGGCGCGACGCGCTGCTCGCCGACCTCGCGCATGAAGCCGCCGCGCTGCCCGGGCGCAGGCTAGGGTCGATCTTCTTCGGCGGCGGCACCCCGTCGCTGATGCCGCCGGAAACGGTGGCGGCGGTGCTGGACGCGGCCGAACGTGCCTGGGGATTCGACGAGGCCATCGAGATCACGCTGGAGGCCAACCCCTCGTCCGTCGAGGCGGCGCGGTTCGGCGATCTCGCCGCCGCCGGGGTCAACCGCGTGTCGCTCGGCCTCCAGGCGCTCGACGACGCGGCGCTCGCCTTCCTCGGCCGCGCGCATGACGTGCGCGAGGGGCTCGCCGCGCTCGACACCGCACAGGCCGCCTTCGCCCGCGTCAGCTTCGACCTGATCTATGCCCGCCCCGGCCAGAGCCTGCCCGAATGGGAAGCGGAACTGGCGCGCGCGCTGGCGTTCGGCACCGAGCATCTCTCGCTCTATCAACTGACCATCGAACCGGGCACGCGCTTCGCCACGCTCGCGGCCAAGGGCCAGCTCGCGATCCCCGATGGCGACGATGCCGCCGAGCTGTTCGAGCTGACCGCCGCGATGACCGCCGCCGCCGGCTTGCCGCGCTATGAGGTGTCGAACCACGCCCGCCCCGGCGCGGAGAGCCGCCACAACCTCGCCTATTGGCGCTACCGCGACTATGCCGGCATCGGCCCCGGCGCGCACGGCCGGCGCGCCGGGCTGGCGACGCTCCGCCGCAAGAAGCCGGAGAACTGGCTGACGGCGGTCGACCGCAACGGCCACGGCACGGAGAGTGAGGAACCGCTCGATCCGCGCACCCGCGCGATGGAGGCGCTGCTGATGGGGTTGCGGCTGGCGGAGGGGATCACCCCCGATCCCGCGATCCTCGATCAGCGCGCGGTCGATCGCCTCGCCGCGCAGGGCCTGCTGGTCCGCGACGGCGCCCGGCTGCGCGTCACCGATGCCGGGATGCTGCTGCTCGACGGCGTGCTGCGGGAGATCGTGGCGGGGTAGCGCGCTTTCACCACCAACCGGCGCCGCGCGTCAGCCCTTGCCCTTCTCCTTCCCGTCCTTGCCGTCGTCGCTCTTCTTGTCCTTCGCCTCGTCGCGATCCTTCTTCAGGATCGCCAGCGCCGCCTCGGTGCCGCCCTGATCGAGCGCGTCGAGCACCTTGCCGGCGAATTCGGATCGTCCGTCCTCGATGCTGTAGGCGGGCGGGCCGAGCGCGACCCGCGCGTCCGCCGCCTTGCCCTGTTGCAGATAGACGTTCGCCGCGAGCAGGCGCAGGTCGGTGTCATAGGGCGCCAGCGCATAGGCATAGAGCAGCGCGCCGTCGGCGCTCTTGGGCGGGGTCTCCTTGGCGGCGAGGAAGCTCAGATAATATTCGACCAGCGGATAGGGATCCTCGGTATCCGCCTTGTTCGCCTTGATCAGCCAGCCGCGCGCTTCCTGCCATTTGGCCGCGTCGGTCACCTTGGCGGCGAGCAATTGCTCGATCTGCGCCTTGCCCTTGTAGATCAGCCCGTGAACCGAACTGGGATCGGCGGCGATCACCCTGTCCGCCGCCGCTTCCGACGCCGCATAATTCTTCGCGTCGAACTCGGCCTCGGCCAGCTCGTTCTGCGCGCCGGGATCGCTCGGGAACGGGGCGGCGAGCCGGCGGGCCAGTTCAGCGACGCCCGGCGCGGTCTTGTCCGTCACAGCGCGGGTCGACACGATCCGCGCCGGCATCACCGCCGCCTCGCCAGGGGTGAGCTGTCGGAGCTTGATCTCGCCGACCGTGAGCTGGCTCGCCGGGATGGTGATGGCCGGCAGCGAACGCTTCACATAGTTGCTCAGCGTCAGGTCGAGGCCGGAGACGTTGCCGAGCGCGGTGGCAGCTTCTTCCGCCGACTTATGCGAGTTGATCGCGACGATATAGTCCGCCAGCCGCTTGCGCCGCTCGGGATCGAAGGTCAGATAGTGGGTCAGCGCCCAGCCCCGGCTGTACAGCGCGTCGCGCGCTTCCGGGTCGAGCTTGCCGGGATCGAACCGCAGCAGGCGCGACATCGGCAGCAGGTTGAGCCGCGACACGGTATAGCCGCGATAGGTCGGCGGCGCGCCGAACATCACGCCCCCGTCGGAGGTGAAGCGCGCGGTGGCGTGGAATTCGGCGAACCCCTCGACGAACCACGGCGGGAACGCCGCGTCGGTCCAGTTGCTCAGCATCCAGTGGTGGGCATATTCGTGGAACAGCACCACCTGCGGCGTCATGCCATAGTCCGTCCCGGCGCCGCCGCTGCGCGGGGTGAACGCCACCGATCCGCTGGCGCGCGGGATATAGAATCCGGCGACGTTGCTCTGCCCCGACAATTTCTCGATCTCGGGGATGTTGTTGAGCACGAACACCGTCACCCGCGCCGATTTGCCGCGCCGGTCCTCGGGCGCCATGCGCAACTGGCGGATCGCGCTGTCGAACTTCTCCAGCCGCTCGGTAAAAGCGCGGACGTTCTCGGGCTTGTCGTCGGAATAGACGACGAAATGGCGGGAGCTGGCTTCCTGCCATTCGGCATGGGCGGCGGCGGGCAGCAACGCGATCGAGGCCAGCGGCCCCAGCAGGAGACGTACCTTCATGGCGCGATCCTAGAGCAACATCGCCCGGTGGCTAGAGGAAATTATAGGGATCGACATCCACCGCGACGCGCACCTTCGCCGGCCATTCCAGCGCGCCCAGCCAGTCGCGGATGACGTCCTGCACGTCGATCTGGCGCGTCGCATGGACCAGCAGGCGAAAGCGATGGCGCCCGCGCAGCATCGCCAGCGGGGCCGGCGCGGGGCCGAACACGTCCATGTTCTCGACGCGCGGCGCGGCGCGGGCGATCGTCCGCGCGGTGTCGTGCGCGGCGTCCTTGTCCTCGCTCGACACCACGATCGCGGCGAACCGGCCGAACGGCGGCGCGTCGGCGTCGCGCCGCGCCTCGGTCTCGGCGGCGTAGAAGCTTTCGGCGTCGCCGGAGACCAGCGCCTCGATCACGCGCGCGCCGGGGGCATGGGTCTGGACCAGCACCGTGCCCGGCTTCTCGCCGCGCCCCGCCCGACCGGCGACCTGCATGATCTGCTGGAACGTACGCTCGGCCGCGCGCAGGTCGCCGCCCTCCAGCCCCAGATCGGCGTCGATCACCCCGACCAGTGTCAGGTTGGGGAAGTGATAGCCCTTGGTCACCAACTGGGTGCCGACGACGATGTCGATCGCCTGCGCCTCCATCCGCGCGACGAACTCGGCCGCCTTGGCCGGGGACCAGATGGTGTCGCTGGTGACGATCGCGACCTTGGCGTCCGGGAACAGCGCGGTCGCCTCGTCGGCGATGCGCTCGACGCCGGGGCCGCACGCGACCAGGCTGTCCTCCGCATCGCATTCGGGGCAGGCGCGCGGTGTCGGGATGACGTGGCCGCAATGATGGCAGGCCAGCCGCCGGATCAGCCGGTGCTCGACCATCCACGCGGTGCAATTGGGGCACTGGAAGCGGTGCCCGCACGTCCGGCACAGCGTCAGCGGCGCATAGCCGCGCCGATTGAGGAACAGCAGCACCTGCTCGCCGCGTGCCAGCGTCGCGTCGATCGCACCGACCAGCTTCGGCGCGATCCAGCGGCCGCGCTCGGGCGGGTCGGCGAGCAGGTCGATCGCCTCGATCGCCGGCAGCTCCGCCTTGCCATAGCGGCCGGGCAGCTTCAGCTCGCGGTAGCGGCCCAGCTCGACCTGGTGCCGCGTCTCGATCGCCGGGGTGGCGGAGGCGAGCACCACCGGGCACCCCTCGAAATGCCCGCGCATCACCGCGACGTCCCGCGCGTGATAATGGACGCCGTCTTCCTGCTTGAAACTGGTCTCGTGCGCCTCATCGACGACGATGATGCCCAGGTCGCGATACGGCAGGAACAGCGCCGATCGCGCGCCGACCACCACCTTCGCCTGCCCCGCCGCGATCTGCCGCCACGCGCGCCGCCGCTGCGCCTGCCGCAGGCCCGAATGCCACGCCACCGGCTCGACCCCGAACCGCGCGTGGAACCGCTTGAGGAACGGTTCGGTCAGCGCGATCTCCGGCAGCAGGATCAGCGCCTGCCTGCCCTCGCGCAGCGCCTCGGCCACCCCCTCCAGATAAACCTCGGTCTTGCCCGATCCGGTGACGCCGTCGAGCAGGAATGGCTCGAATTCGGCGGTCGCGGTCGCCGCTTGCAGGATGCCGGCGGCATAGGCCTGTTCGGTGCTGAGCACCGGCGGGGCGTGATCGGGATCGGGTTCGGGGAAGGGGCTGTCGAGATCGACCGCCCGCCCCTCCAGCGCGCCGGCCTTGACCAGCCCGCGGATCACCGCGTCGGACACGTCGGCGATCGTCGCCAGCTCGCGGATCAGCCCCTGGCGGTCGCCGATCCGCTCCAGCGCCTGCTCGCGCTGGGCGGTCATGCGCGGCGGCACCTCGCCGGTCGCGCGATATTCGACGATGGTCTTGCCGCCTTCCAGCGCCGAGGTGGACGACAGCGCCATCCGCAGCACGGCGGCGAGCGGAGCAAGATAATAGTCGGCGGTCCATTCGATCAGCCGCCGCAGCGGCGCCGGGATTGGCGGGGCGTCGACGACGCCGATCAGGTTGCGCAGCCGGTTGTCGCCGACCTCCTCGGTCGCCAGCCGCTCCGGCTCCCACACCACCCCCAGCAACTGGCGCGGACCCAGCGGCGCGACGACGATCGCGCCCGGCTCGACCGTCATGCCGTGCGGCACGCGATAGTCGAGCGGCCCCAATGCCGAATTCATGACAATCACGCGCGCCCGTGCCATCGTTCCCAACTAGGGATTGGCGCGGCGAAGGCAAATGGGCGAACGCGGATGATCGTGATCGAGACCGACCGGCTGATCCTTCGCCACCTGACGGTGGACGATGCGCCGTTCCTCCACGCGCTGCTGACCGATGCCGATTTCCTGGCGCAGATCGGCGATCGGGGGGTGCATACGCTGGCCGACGCGCGGCGGGCGATCCCCGAACGCTATGTCGCCAGCTATGACACGCACGGCTTCGGCATGTTCGCCGTGGTCGAACGCGGCGGCGCGGAGCCGATCGGCATGGCGGGGCTGGTCGCGCGCGACTGGCTCGATCACGTCGATCTCGGCTACGCCTTCCTGCCCGCCGGGCGGGGCAAGGGCTATGCGCTGGAGGCGGCGCGCGCGGTGCTCGACTGGGCCGGCGCGCGCGGGATCGCGCCGGTCGCGGCGATCGTGAAGCCGCGCAACGCGCGGTCGGTGGCGATCCTCGGCCGGCTCGGCATGGGTCCGCACGGCACCGTTCTGGCTCCGGGCGTTGCGGAACCGCTGCTGCTGTTCAGAACAGATAGTTGAGCGCCAGCGTCAGCGCATGGTCCATGCGATCGCGCGCGCCGCCCCGACCGAAACGATATTGGTTGAGATACCCCGGATCGATCCGGATCGCGCGCGACAGCGGGATCGACAGGCCGACGGCGTTGCGCATCCGTTCATAGCCGCCACGCTGGCCCCAGCGGGTGGTGTTGAAGTTGAGATAACTTTCATGCGTCGCGAACAGCGACAGCCCGCCGGCGGACAGCGGCCGCGTGTAGCGCAGGTTCGGCCGCAGCCGCAGTCCGACCGGGCCGCCGCTCGAATGGAAACGCTGCTCGAACCGCAGCCGCCCGGCAAGGCCGCCGCCGAGCGCCACCGTCACCATCTGCCGCAGCCGCTCCTCATTGGGCAGCGCACGGCCGCGGTCCCAGTCCTCGACGTGGCGATAGCCGATCGCGACATCGACCCCCTTGGCGACGGGCACGCTGGCGAATCCGCCGATCTCGGCATGGGCGAAGCCGCCCGCGGCGTCGGCGAAGCGGCCGTTGCTCTCGATCGTCACCGTCGTCTTGCCGATCGTGGTCGCGGCATTGGCGGCAAGCCACAGCTGGCTGTCGGTCTGCTGCGCATGGGCAACCGCCGGCAACATCGCCGCGACGATCGCGAGACACAGGCGATGCATCACATCCTCTCCAGCTCCGGGCGACATCGCGGCCGGCGCGCGCGCTATAGGACGCGCGCTCCGGCCGCGCCAGCGGCCATGGCGGTGTTCGCCACGGCGGCGTAAAGCCGTGCCGTGACCGATCCGCTCCCCCTGCTCTATGCCCGGCATCTCGCGCGTGACCGGCGGCGATCGGCGCACACCGTGCGCGCCTATCAGGCGACGGCGGAGCGGCTGGTGGCGTTCCTGCAATCGCATTGGGGGGAAGCGATCGACCCGGCCGCGCTGGCGCGGGTGAGCGCGGCGGATCTGCGCGCATTCCTGGCGCACCGGCGCGGCGACGGGATCGGCAACGCCTCCGCCGCGCGCGAACTGTCGGCCGTGCGCGGCTTCCTCGCCTTCGCCGGCGCCGAGCCGCCCCGGCTGCGCGGCCCCCGGATCAAGCCGGGCGTGCCGCGCCCGATCGCCCCCGACGAGGCGATCGCGCTCGCCGAGGAGGTGGCGGAGGACGCCACGACCCCATGGATCGGCGCGCGCGACTGGGCGGTGCTGCTGCTGCTCTACGGCGCCGGGCTGCGCATCGGGGAGGCGCTGGGGCTGACCGGGGCGGTGCTGCCGCTGGGCGAGACGATCAGCGTGACCGGCAAGCGCGCGAAGACGCGGCTGGTCCCGCTGCTGCCCCCGGTGCGCGAGGCGATCGAACGCTATGTCGCGCTCCAGCCATGGGGCGTCGCGCGCGATGCCGAACTGTTCCGGGGGGCGAGGGGCGGTCCGCTGTCGGCCGGGGTGGTGCGGCGGTCGGTGCGCGTGGCGCGGGCGCGGCTGGGCCTGTCGCACCGCACGACGCCGCACGCGCTGCGGCACAGCTTCGCCACTCATCTGCTGGGGCGCGGGGCCGATCTGCGCGCATTGCAGGAACTGCTGGGCCACGCCAGCCTGACGTCGACCCAGGTCTATACCGCGGTCGACGCGGCGCATCTGCTGGACGTGTACCGCAACGCCCATCCACGCGCGTGAACCACGCCCGTCATTCCGGCGCGGGCGGGAATCGGTCGTCGCTGAGGGTAAGGAGGCTCACCGTTCAGCCGGAGCGAAGCTCCGCCTGCATAGGAAAGACGAAGGAAGCGCGGGGCCGTCCAGTTCAGGCGTCGGTACGCGGCTTCCACGTCGCCACCCGCCAGACATAGATCAGCAGCAGCACCACGACCACGCCAATGACGATCGGTTCGACGTAACGGTCGACCGCGTCGAACTGGGTCTTCAGCCAATAGCCGGTGCCCACCAGCAGCAGGTTCCAGATCAGGCTGCCGGCGGCGGTGAAGAGGATGAACCGCGTCGCCGACATTTGCATCAGCCCGGCCGGCAGCGAGATGATCGTGCGGCCGAACGGCATGAAGCGGAAAAAGAACACCGTCTTGCCGCCGTGGCGCTGGAAATAGCCGTGGATCTTCTCGACGTCGTGCCACTCGACCGTCAGCCACCGGCTCCACCGCTCGACCCACGGCTTGAGCCGCTGATAGCCATAGCGGCGGCCGATCTCGTACCAGAACAGGTTGCCGACCACGCAGCCCAGCGTGCCGGCCAGCACCGCCAGCGTGAAATCCAGCTTTCCCTCGGCCGCGGCGATGCCGGCGATCCCCATGATCACCTCCGACGGCACCGGCGGGATCACGTTTTCGAGCACCATCAGGAAGAAGATTCCCCAATAGCTGACGAAGATCGGGTTGCTGGTCCAGTCGAACATCGGCGGGCGTCTTCTTTCCTGTCATTCCCGCAATGGCGCGGATGCGTTCCGGCTGAGGGGGAATATGCGTTCCCGCGATGCAGGCAATTCGTCGGCGCGGCAATGACGAAGGAAACGGCTATCCGTTCCCCTCTGGCGCGACGGACCGATCGTCGCGCTTCACCACGTCAGCGCGCGGCGACCTTTCGTTCGATCGCGTCCCAGATCATCGCGGCGGTATCGGTGCCGTTGAACCGATCGATCGCGACAATGCCGGTGGGGGACGTGACGTTGATCTCGGTCAGCCACTCGCCGCCGATCACGTCGATCCCGACGAAGATCAGCCCGCGCGCCTTCAGCTCGGGGGCGAGCGCGGCGCAGATTTCCTGCTCGCGCGGCGTCAGTTCGGTGCGCGCGGCGGTCCCGCCCACCGCCAGGTTGGACCGGATCTCGCCCTCGCCGGGGATGCGGTTGACCGCGCCGGCGACCTCGCCATCGACCAGCACGATCCGCTTGTCGCCCTTCACCACGCCGGGCAGGAACGCCTGCACCATGTGCGGCTCGCGATAGGCGGTGTTGAACACCTCGATCAGGCTGGACAGATTGGCGCCGTCGCTGCCGATCTTGAAGATCGCCTTGCCGCCGTTGCCGTGAAGCGGCTTGATCACGATCTCGCCATGCGTCGCCAGAAACGCGCGCGCCTCGTCCACGCTGCGCGTCACCAGCGTCGGCGGCATGAACCGCGCGAAATCAAGCACCCACAGCTTCTCCGGCGCGTTGCGCACGCTGGCGGGGTCGTTGACCACCAGTGTGCGGTCGCTGATCCGCTCGAGCAGGTGGGTCGCGGTGATATAGCCCAGGTCGAACGGCGGGTCCTGCCGCATCAGCACGACGTCGGCTTCCTCCCCCAGGTCGAGCCGCACCGGATCGCCGAACGTGAAATGCTCGCCCGCCACTCGCTGCACCGTCACCGGATGCGCGCGCGCCCACACATGGCCGTCGGCGTAGTTCAGATCCTCCGCCGCATAATGAAACAGGCTGTGTCCGCGCGCCTGCGCCGACAGCATCAGCGCAAAGGTCGAATCGCCGGCGATGTTGATCGATTCGAGCGGGTCCATCTGGACGGCAATGGTGAGTGCCACGAAACCTACCTCCGTTCGCCCTGAGCCTGTCGAAGGGCCGTCCTTCTTCGCCTAGAGAGAAAAGCGGTCCTTCGACAAGCTCAGGACGAACGGAAATAGGAGCGGGGCCGGGTGTTTGTCACCCGATCCACGCATTCTCGATATGGCGCGGCGGCGTGCGCGGGGCGAGCAGGATGACGTCGACGCGGATGTCGTCGCCCGGCCCGGCATAGCGCGGCATCAGATATTCCGCCGCCGCCGCCACCCGCGCCAGCCGGCGCTGGTCGATCGCGAAATCGAGATCGGCAGCGCCGGCCCGCGACTTCACCTCGACAAAGGCGACCAGATTGCCCCGCCGCGCGATCAGGTCGACCTCCCCGGCGGGCGTCCGCACCCGGCGATCGAGGATGCGCCAGCCCTTCAGCCGCAACCACCACCCCGCGATCCGTTCGCCGCGCCGCCCGGCCGCCTCGGCGGCGCGGCGGTCACGCATCCTTCATCGCCATGGCCCGCGCATAAAGCTCCCGGCGATCCAGCCCGAGCCGCTTCGCCACCTCCCCCGCCGCCTTCGACGCGGGCAGGCGAGTGAGCGCCTCGGCCAGCGCGGTGTCGGCATCCTCCTCGCTGGCGGGGGCCGGATCGCCCGGCGGGGCGACGATCACCACGATCTCCCCCTTGGGCGGCGCATCGGCGTAGCGCGCGGCGAGTTCGGTGAGGGTGCCGGTCACGCATTCCTCGAATTTCTTGGTGATCTCGCGCGCCACCCCGGCCTCGCGGTCGCCAAGCCCCTCGACCAGCGCGGACAATGTCACGGCAAGCCGTGGACCGCTTTCGTACAGGATCAGCGTCGCGCGGATCGCGGCCACCTCGGCGATCGCGGTCGCGCGCGCGCCCGCCTTGGGCGGAAGGAAGCCGAGGAACAGGAAGCGGTCGGTCGGCAACCCCGCCAGCGTCAGCGCCGCCACCGCCGCGCACGGCCCCGGAATCGTCGTCACCGCATGACCCGCCGCGCGCGCGTCGCGCACCAGCTTGTAGCCGGGATCGGAGATCAGCGGCGTGCCGGCGTCGGAAACCAACGCGACCACCTCCGCGCCCATCCGCGCGACCAGACCCGGCCGCACCCCTTCCGCATTGTGATCGTGGTACGGCGTCATCGGCCGCTTGATGCCGAGGTGATTCAGCAGCTTGGCCGTCACACGGCTGTCTTCGACCGCGATCACATCGGCGCGGGCGAGCACCGCTGCGGCGCGCGGCGACAGGTCGCCGAGATTGCCGATCGGGGTCGCGACGATGTAGAGGCCGGGTAAGAGTTCGGCGTTCATAAGGGGATGATCTATGCAGGATGCGGCGGCTACCGCGCAACGACGCGGTGCATTGAAGCGGCTGATCGCGCTGGCGGGCGCCGCGCTGCTGGCGGGTTGCTCGACGATCGTGCCGCGCACCGGCCCCGAAGCGCCGCCGCCGCCGACCAAGGCGCCGCCCAGCACCGCCCCCGCCACCGGCACGCTGCCCGAGGACGTCGAGCGCCACCGTGTCGCGCTGCTGGTGCCGCTGTCGGGCACCAACGCGGCGGTCGGCCGCAGCCTGGCCAACGCCACCCAGCTCGCGCTGCTCGATACCCAGAACGAGCGCATCCGCATCACCAGCTATGATACCGCCACCGGCGCGGCGGCGGCGGCGACTCGCGCGATCGCGGAGGGCAACCAGCTCATCCTCGGCCCGCTGCTGTCGGAGGATGTCCGCGCCGTCGCGCCGATCGCCAAGCGGTCGTCGGTGCCGGTGCTCAGCTTTTCCAATGACGTGTCGGTCGCCGGCAACGGCGCCTATGTCCTGGGCTACACCCCGGTGCAGTCGATCGACCGCGTCGTCGACTATGCGCGCAAGAGCGGCATCACCAATTTCGCCGGCCTGATCCCGCGCGGGCTGTACGGCGAGCGCGCATCGACCGCCTTCCTGCGCGCCGTGGAGGCGGCGGGCGGCAAGGTCGTGACGATGCAGACCTATGACCGCAGCGCCGGATCGATCGCGGCGGCGGTGGCGAAGATGCCCAAGACGTCGCCGTTCCAGGCGGTGCTGATCGCCGATTCGAGCGGCACGGCGGCGATGGCGGTGCCGGTGCTGCGCCGTAACGGTGCGACCACCGCGCGCGTGCTCGGCACCGAATTGTGGAACACCGACACCGCGATCGGCAGCCAGCCGGCGCTGAACGGCGCGTGGTTCGCCAGCGTGTCGGACAATCTCTATCGCCAATATGCCACCAAATATCGCGCGCGATTCGGCGCGGCGCCCTATCGGCTGTCGAGCCTGGGCTATGACGCGGTGCTGCTCACCGTCCGCATCGCGCGCGACTGGCGCGTCGGGCAGCGTTTCCCGGAGGCGGCACTGTCCGATCGCGGCGGCTTCGCCGGGCTCGACGGCGCGTTCCGCTTCGGCCGCGACGGCGTCGCCGAACGATCGCTGGAGGTGCAGGAGGTCCGCAACGGCGGCGCGGTCACGGTGTCCCCGGCGCCCGGCGGGTTCGCCCAATAACGGCGGGCGGTCGCGCAGATATGACGTCACGGCGTCGCGCCGCTTGAAAGCGCGCGCGCGACCTGCGACACGGCTGCCGTGCGTTTCGTCCTTGCCCTGTTGGCGCTGTTCACCGTGGCGCTGTCGACCCTGGCATCCCCCGCGCGCGCCGACGATATCGGCGCCGCCGGGCGCGGCGTGGTCCGCGTCGTCACCATCGCAATGGTGGATGGGGAAGTCGCCGGTTTCGGCCATGGCAGCGGCTTTGCGGTCGCGCCCAATCGCATCGTCACCAACGCCCATGTCGTCGAGCCGGCGGCGCGCTATCCCGACAATGTCCTGATCGGCATCGTGCCCTCTGCCGGCGACAAGAGCTATCAGGGTCGGCTGATCGCGGTCGATCCGTCGCGCGACCTCGCGCTGATCGAATTCACCGGCGTCAGCCTGCCGCCGCTGACGCTCTACGCCGGCCCGGCGGACGAGGGCGATGCGCTGATCGCGCTGGGCTATCCCGGCAATGTCGACGTCGCCACCGCCCAGTCGATGAGCGACTTCATCCGCCCGCTGTCGCCGGTGCGCTCGCAGGGGGTGTTCTCTGGCGCGCGGTCCGTCGGCGGGGTGGCGATGCTGCTCCACACCGCCAACATCGCGCGCGGCAATTCGGGCGGGCCGCTGCTCGATCGCTGCGGCCGCGTCGTCGGCGTCAACTCCGCGATCACCCAGAGCGAATCGGGCGACGCCAGCTTCGGCTTCGCGATCTCCGACGCCGAGCTCAACGCCTTCCTGCGCGAGGCGAAGCAGCCGGTCGCCTCGGTCGGCGTGCCCTGCTCGACGCTTGAGGACCGGCTCGCGGCCGACAGCGCCGCCGCCGCCAGCGCGCGCGAACAGGCCGAGGCGGTGGCCCAGGCGGCGGAGGTGCGGACGCTGGCCGACCGCGCCACCGCGCTCGCCGAGGCGCGCGACCGCAACCTGAGCGTGCGCGAGAATTTCATCGGCGGCGCCACGTTGCTGCTGGTGCTCGGGGCGCTCGGGCTGGGCGGTGCGGGGCTGCTCGCCACGCGCGGCGATCCGCGCGCGCTGGCGGTGGCGATCGGCGGCGGGGTGGTGATGCTGCTGGCGATCGTACTGTTCTTCGTCCGCCCCGGCTTCGATCCCGCCACGGTCAAGGCCGCGCCGCCACCGCGCGTCGTGCCCGTCGCCGATCCCGGCACCGGCAAGATGCTGTGCACGATCGATTCGGCGCGCAGCCGGGTGACGGTCAGCGCCGCCCCCGACGTCACGCTCGACTATAGCGGCGACGGCTGCATCAACGGCCGCACCCAATATGCCGAGGACGGCCACGGCGGCTGGGAACGCGTGCTGGTGCCCGACAACGAAGCGACGGTGTCGATCCTCGGCTATCAGCCGGCGACGCGCACCTACACCAATACCCGCTACCTGCTGGGCGATGGCGAGATGACCCGCGCCCGCGCGCTGCGCAAGGACGTCGCGCTCAAGGCGTGCTCGGCCGATCCCACCGCCCGCGCCAGCCTCGCCAGCCAGCAGGCCGCGATCCGCGCCGCGCTGCCGCCGCGTTTCAACGAAAAGCTGGTCTACACCTGCAAGGCGACGGGGAACTAGCGCGCGGGCCGACCCCGTCTCGTGCCTCAGGGTCGGCGCCCGCTATGCCCAAGGGGCCGGCGCGACCATTGCAGCCACAGCGGTCGGCGAGCGGTCGAGCGCCGCGGCACGCCGCGAGGCCCTACGCCTCCCCCTCCCGCTTCAGCAGCGCCCGTTTCCGGTCCACCCCATAGGCATAGCCGCCGATCGCGCCGTCGCCGCGCCGGACGCGGTGGCAGGGGATCACCACCGCGACGTTGTTCGCCCCGCACGCCGTCCCCGCCGCGCGCACCGCGCCGGGGCGGCCGGCGGCGGCGGCGATCTGGGCATAGCTGCGCGTCTCACCGGCGGGAATCGCGCACAGCGCGTTCCACACCGCCTCCTGGAACGCGGTGCCCTGCACGTCGACCGGCAGGTCGGCGTGGCGGCCCGGCCCCTCGACCTCGCCCACCACCCGCGCCGCCAGCTCGCTCAGCGCCGCGCCCCCCGCCACGATCTCCGCGTTGGGAAAGCGCCGGGCCAGATCCGCCCAATCCTCGTCGAACGCGACGCGGCACAGCCCCTTGTCGGTCGCCGCGATCAGCAGCGGCCCCAGGCTGGTCTCGGCCACGGTCCAGCGGATCGTCACCCCCGCCCCGCCGCGCTTCCACGCGCTCGGCGTCATCCCCAGCCGGGCGTTGGCGGTCTCGTAGAACCGGCTCGGCGCCGAATAGCCGGCATCGTAGATCGCGCTGGTCACCGATTCCTCCGCGCTCAGCGCCACGGCGGCGCGGCGCGCGCGCAGCCCGCGCGCATAGGCGGCGGGCGTCACCCCGGTCGCGCGCTTGAACAGGCGGTGGAAATGATGCGGCGCATAGCCGACCGCCGCCGCCAGCTGCTCCAGCCCGACCGGCGCTTCCGCGCGCTCGATCAGCGCCACCGCCTCGGCCACCGCGATCCGGTCGCGCCCGACCGCGTCGGGCTGGCAGCGCAGGCACGCACGGAAACCGGCGGCGCGCGCGGCGTCGGTATCGGCGAAGAAGCGGACATGCTCGCGCTTCGGCCGCCGCGCCGGGCAGCTCGGCTTGCAATAGATGCCGGTGGTGGTGACCGCGACCAGCACGCGTCCGTCATAACGACGGTCACGCGCTTCAAAGGCGGCCCAGGCGGTGTCGGTGTCGATGTCCTGCGTCATGCCCCGGATATAGGCGATGGCGCGCGCCAACGCTTCCCGCGGTTTGCCGCCAAAGCAACCGCCCTCTCCCATCGGGAGAGGGAAGGGTGAGGGTGACGAGGCAAGCAATGTGCGCGCCGATTACCCTCACCCTTCCGCCGCTGCGCGGCTCCCTCCCTCTCCCGATGGAGAGGGAATCGCCGATTCTTGACTTTCCCGGCCTTCCCCGCCATATGCTGCACCAGCGAAGCCTTAAATCGGCAGCGTGATCGGGCGGTTTTGCCGCCCCGGCCCGGCTTCGTTTCCCCAGCTTCCCCTTTCACGCGGGTCGCCATTCTCTGGCCCGTCGTATCGCGACGTCCGCACCGGACGGTCGCGCGCCGACTCCCAAGACGAGTCTATAATCTCCATGCAATTCAATCAGCTCGGGCTCTCGAAGTCCGTCCTCGATGCGCTCACCGCCAAGGGCTATACCACGCCCACCCCGATCCAGGCGCAATCCATCCCCTCGCTGCTCGAAGGGCGCGACCTGCTCGGCATCGCCCAGACCGGCACCGGCAAGACCGCCGCGTTCGTGCTGCCGTCGATCGACCGCCTCAATGCCAGCAACAAGCGGCCGCTGCCGCGCCAGTGCCGGATGCTGGTGCTCGCCCCTACGCGCGAACTGGCGGCGCAGATCGCCGACAACGCGCGCGGCTATGCCAAGGGCAGCCGCCTGTCGGTGGTCACCGTGTTCGGCGGCACCTCGGTCCACAAGAACCGGCAGGATCTGTCGAAGGGCGTCGACATCCTCGTCGCCACTCCCGGCCGCCTGATCGACCTGATCGACGAAGGCCATCTGACCCTGTCCGCGGTCGAGATCTTCGTGCTCGACGAGGCTGACCAGATGATGGACCTCGGCTTCATCCATGCGCTGAAGCGCGTCGTGAAGCTGCTGCCGCGCCAGCGCCAGTCGCTGTTCTTCTCGGCGACCATGCCCAAGTCGATCCGCGAGCTGGCCGACCAGTTCATCAAGGATCCGGTCGAGGTGAAGGTCACCCCGGTCGCCACCACCGCCGAGCGCGTCGAGCAGCAGGTGATCTTCGTCAACCAGGCGGAAAAGCAGGCGCTGCTGACGATGGCGCTGATGCAGCTCAAGATCGATCGCGCGCTGGTGTTCACGCGTACAAAGCACGGCGCCGACCGCGTCGTGAAGCTGCTCGCCGCCAACGGCGTCGCGGCGAACGCGATCCACGGCAACAAGAGCCAGCCACAGCGTGAGCGCGCGCTGGGCGAGTTCCGCGCGGGCAAGGTGCCGATCCTGGTCGCCACCGACATCGCCGCGCGCGGCATCGACGTGTCGGGCGTCAGCCATGTGTTCAACTTCGAGCTGCCCAACGTGCCGGAGCAGTATGTCCACCGCATCGGCCGCACCGCGCGTGCTGGAGCGGACGGCATCGCGATCAGCTTCTGCGCCGATGACGAGAAGCCCTATCTGCGCGATATCGAGCGGCTGACCCGGCAAAAGGTCGACGTCCGCTCGCTGCCGGAGAATTTCCAGGCGGAAGCGGCCAAGCTGGTCAAGAGCCGTGCGCCGGTTCCGGTCAGCCGCGATGAGGTCAACGGCCGCAACGGTCGCGCGATGCAGGGCGGCCAGGGCCGGGACGGCGAACAGCCGCGCCGCCACTTTCCGGCCAAGAAGCGGTTCAGCGCGCGTCCCGCCGGTGGCGGTGCGGGCAGCGGCAGCGGCGGTGGCCAGCGGCGGCAGGGCGGCGGCGGCGGTCGCGGGCGGTAGCGCCCCTTCCCTTCGGTCTGCCTGAAAAGGCGGGAGTCCATCGGGACGGGTCCGGCGACACCGCCGGGCCGTCGGCGTCGGATGGACTCCCGCCTTTCGCGCGACTGGCGGCGGTCCTGCCCGCTCAGTCGGCCGGCTTGCGCCATTCCATCACGTGAAACCACGGCGCGTCGTCGTACCGCTGCTGCTGCGCGGACGGACCGCCGCTTGCCGCCGGCTCGACGAAAAAGCGCAATTCCAGCCCCGCGCCGAGCAGTAATGCCATGTACGTCGTCATCGGCCGGTGCCAGTTGCGGATGCGGATACCGCGCCACGCCACCCAGCCCGATCGCTCGTTCAGATAGCCCCGGATCGCGTTGCGCTGGTCCGGCGCCGCGCCGCCCCCGACGATCGCGGCGGTGTTGAACGGGTTGAGGTTGGCGATCAGCAGGCTGCCGCCCGGCCGCAGCACCCGTGCCATCTCGCCGATGGCCGCGCGAATATCGGCGATATCGATCAGCGACAGGTAACTGACCACCAGATCGAAGCCGTCGTCGTCGAAATCGAGCCGTTCCGCCCGGCCGATCCGATAATCGCCGCCGGGATCGCGCGCCCGCGCTTCCGCCAGCAACGGCTCGGTCGGGTCGATGCCGGTCGCGGCGATGCCCTCCGCCGCCATCATCCGGCAGAATCGCCCCTCGCCGCACCCGACGTCCAGCGCGCGCGAAAAGCCACGCCCGCGCACCCGCGCCAGCATCACCGGGTCAAGGACGTGGCGTCGCCCGAACTCATGCTCGCCGGCCAGGTCGTCGATCCACGCTTGCGCCGAATCGGTCCAGCCGGTCGGCGCCGCGCCGCCGGTCGCGCTCACCCCCCGTTCGCCGCGAACAATTCCAGCGTCCGTTCGCGCGCCAGATCGGCGCTCGGCGCGTGATAGTCCTTGCGCCGGTCCGAATTGAAACCGTGCCCGGCCTCATAGACATGGATCGTCGCGTTGGCCGGCGCTTTGGCGATCAGCGCCTCGACGCCGTCGATCGGGATACCGTGGTCGAACCGGCCGAAATGGGCGACGACGGGCACCTTCGGCACCTCGCCCGACGCCGGGATCAGGCTGCCATAATAGGCCGACGCCGCCGCGACGCCGTCCAGCCGCGCCGCCGCGAACCACGCCACCGATCCGCCATAGCAATAGCCGGCGACGAACACCGGTCCGTCGCGCTTCAGGGCGTCGATGCAGGTCTGGACGTCACTCAGCGACAGCTCGAACGGGTGGAGCTTGCGCGCCAGCTCGACCGCGCGCTCGAAATCCGGGCCGGTATAACCCGCCTCGAACCCCGGATGCTCCCGGTCGAACAGCGCCGGGGCCAGCACTTCGTAGCCGGCGGCGGCATAGTCGTCGGCCATCTCACGGATATGATCCGTGACGCCGAAAATCTCCTGCACCAGCACCAGCCCGCCGCGCCGCGCGCCGTCCGGCCGGACATGATAAACCGCGATCTCGGCGCCATCGGCCATCGTCATCCGTTCCATCGCCCCATCCGCCATCGCCATCTCCTCCTCGTCCGGGGTCGTTGCCATGCGGCCCGCCGCCAGCGCGGTCAATCGGCCGGCGCGACGATCCTGCGCAGCGCCGCCTCGATCGTCGCACGGGTTTCCGCGGGGATCGCACCGAACGCCGCCGAATCGCTTTCGTCGACGAGTTGCGCCAGCGCCGGCACCAGTTTCGCCCCCGCGCCGGTCAGCGCGATGATCTGATACCGCCGGTCGCCCGGCCCGTGCGCGCGGACCACCAGCGCCTTGGCACGCAGCCGGTCGACCAGCTTGGTCACCGCCCCGCGAGTCAGCCCGATGCGTCCGGCCAGCACGCTCGGCGCCACCGGCCCGGCGTCATAGAGCGCGCGCATCACCACCCATTCCGCCGGGGTCACGCCGTGCGCGCCCAGCGCGCGGGCAAGCTGCTGGTCGACATGGTTCGACGCCACCCGCAGCCAATAGCCCAGATGCGCCTCCAGCGGGCTGATCGGATCGGACACGGCGGCGGCAACTCCCCTGTTCGCCCGACGCCCTAGCGCGGCCGGTTTCCTAGTCAACCATCGCCTCCCGGATGCTTGCATCGCCGTGCCGCGCCTGCTAGGCGCCCGCCCAGCCCATCCGAGTGGCCGATTCCGGCTGCTGTTCCCGCATGGGCGAACCCGAATTTTCCCAGGAGGAATGCGCGTCCGTGGAGACATCCGGCGGAAATATTGGCGGCGGAAACACTGGCGGCGGCACTGTCGCCGGCAACATCCAGGCCAGCCTCAGCGGTCGCTATGCGACGGCGCTGTTTGATCTCGCGCGCGATGCCAAGTCGATCGACGCGGTCGAGGCCAGCCTCGCCACCGTGCGTCAGGCGCTGGCCGAATCGGCCGATTTCCGCGCGCTGACCAGCAGCCCGGTGGTCGGCCGTAACGACGCGGCAAAGGGCGTCGCGGCGGTCGCGGCGCTGCTCGAGCTCGACGCCACCACCACCAGCTTCCTGGGCGTGCTCGCCGAGAATCGCCGGCTGGGCCAGCTTCCCGCGATCATCCGCGCGTTCCGCTCGCTCGCCGCGCGTCATCGCGGCGAAACCACCGCGGAGGTCGCCTCGGCGCATCCGCTGACCGACGATCAGGTCGCCGCGCTGAAGCAGCAGCTTCGCCGCCATGTCGGCCGCGACGTCATCGTCGACCTGTCGGTCGATCCCTCGCTCCTGGGCGGGCTGGTCGTGAAGATCGGCTCCCAGATGATCGACAGCTCGATCAAGACCCGTCTGAACTCCCTCGCGCACGCGATGAAAGGCTGAAGGCTTCGACAATGGATATCCGCGCCGCAGAAATCTCGAAGGTCATCAAGGACCAGATCGCCAATTTCGGCACCGAGGCGGAAGTCTCGGAAACCGGCCAGGTGCTGTCGGTCGGCGACGGCATCGCGCGCATCCACGGGCTGGACAACGTCCAGGCGGGCGAGATGGTCGAATTCGCCAACGGCGTGCAGGGCATGGCGCTCAACCTTGAGGCCGACAACGTCGGCGTCGTGATCTTCGGCTCGGACGCCGAGATCAAGGAAGGCGATGTTGTTAAGCGCACCGGCACCATCGTCGACGTGCCGGTCGGCAAGGGCCTTCTCGGCCGCGTGGTCGACGGCCTCGGCAACCCGATCGACGGCAAGGGTCCGATCGTCAGCGACCAGCGTTCGCGCGTCGAGGTCAAGGCGCCGGGCATCATCCCGCGCCAGTCGGTCAGCGAGCCGATGCAGTCGGGCCTCAAGGCGATCGACGCGCTGGTGCCGGTCGGCCGCGGCCAGCGCGAGCTGATCATCGGCGACCGTCAGACCGGCAAGTCCGCCGTCGCGATCGACGCCTTCATCAACCAGAAGGGCGTCAACGCCGGCACCGACGAATCGAAGAAGCTCTACTGCATCTACGTCGCGGTCGGCCAGAAGCGCTCGACCGTCGCCCAGCTGGTCCGCACGCTGGAAGAGAACGGCGCGCTCGAATATTCGATCATCGTCGCCGCGACCGCGTCGGAACCGGCCCCGCTGCAGTTCCTCGCGCCCTACACTGGTGCCGCCATGGGCGAGTATTTCCGCGACAACGGGATGCACGCGCTGATCGTGTTCGACGATCTGTCGAAGCAGGCGGTCGCCTATCGCCAGATGTCGCTGCTGCTGCGCCGCCCGCCGGGCCGCGAAGCCTATCCGGGCGACGTGTTCTATCTGCACAGCCGCCTGCTCGAGCGCGCCGCGAAGATGTCCGACGCCAATGGTGGCGGCTCGCTCACCGCGCTGCCGATCATCGAGACCCAGGCCGGCGACGTGTCCGCCTACATCCCGACCAACGTGATCTCGATCACCGACGGTCAGATCTTCCTTGAAACCGATCTGTTCAACGCCGGTATCCGCCCGGCGATCAACGTCGGCCTGTCGGTCAGCCGCGTCGGCTCCGCCGCGCAGACCAAGGCGATGAAGAAGGTGTCGGGCTCGATCAAGCTCGAGCTGGCCCAGTATCGCGAAATGGCCGCGTTCGCGCAGTTCGGCTCGGACCTCGACGCCTCGACCCAGCGCCTGCTGGCACGCGGCGCGCGCCTGACCGAGCTGCTCAAGCAGGCCCAGTTCAGCCCGCTGCCGTTCGAGGAGCAGACGGTGTCGATCTTCGCCGGCACCCAAGGCTTCCTCGACGTCGTCGCAGTGGACGATGTGGTCCGTTACGAAGCGGCGATGCTCGCCGATATCCGCGCGAACCATCCCGCGATCCTGACCGCGATCCGCGACAGCAAGGACCTGTCGGATGACAGCCGCGCCAAGCTCAAGGCCGCGCTGGAAAACTTCGCCAAGACCTTTGCCTGAGGATTGATCGTGCTCCTGCGAAGGCAGGAGCCCGGAGTCGCAAGCGACTCGCTCGATTACCCTGGGCTCCTGCCTCCGCAGGAGCACAAGAAGGAAGAAAGCGTTGGCCTCTCTCAAGGCGCTCAAAATGCGGATCGGGTCGGTCAAGTCGACCCAGAAGATCACCAAGGCGATGAAGATGGTCGCCGCCGCCAAGCTGCGCCGCGCGCAGGAGGCGGCGGAGGCCGGGCGCCCCTATGCCCAGCGGCTGGAAAGCGTCGTCGCCAGCCTCGCCAGCCGGGTGACGGTGAGCGAAAGCTCGCCCAGGCTGCTCGCCGGCACCGGCAAGGATCAGGTCCACCTGTTCGTCGTCGCGACCAGCGATCGCGGCCTGGCCGGCGCGTTCAACACCAACATCGCCCGTCTGGCGCGCCGCCGCGCCGCCGAACTGATCGCCGAGGGCAAGACGGTCAAATTCTACACCATCGGCCGCAAGGGGCGCGCGGTGCTCGCGCGCCAGTATCGCGACCAGATGGCGCACGGCATCGAGCCGGGCGACCTCGGCAAGCTGACCTTCGCCGATGCGCGCGGCTATGCCGACGACATCATCGCGCGGTTCGAGGCGGGCGAGTTCGACGTCGCCCACCTGTTCTATTCGCATTTCAAGTCGGTGCTGACGCAGGAGCCGACCGAGCAGCAGATCGTGCCGGTCGCGATCCCCGGCGATACGCGCGCGCCGGCCGATACCGGCATGGCGGCGATGACCTATGAGCCGGATGAGGAATCGATCCTCGCCAACCTGCTGCCGCGCAACGTCGCGGTGCAGCTCTACCGCGCGATGCGGGAGAACGCCGCGTCCGAACAGGGCAGCAAGATGACCGCGATGGACAATGCCACGCGCAACGCCGGCGACCTGATCAACCGGCTGACCATCGAGTACAACCGCACCCGCCAGGCCGCGATCACCACCGAGCTGGTCGAGATCATCTCGGGCGCCGAGGCGCTGTAATGCGGACGGCGGCCGCCCTTCTGCTGATCGGTTCTGCGACGCTGGGCGCATGCAAGCCCGCGCCGGTGACCGAATCGGTGCTGGCCAACGAAGCCGCGGAGCAAAAGGCCGCGGCGGCGCTGACCGGGTGGGACCGGCTGTTCAACGCGCCCAGGACGACGATCCCGGCGGTCAACCAATATGGCTTCCAGGCGGGCGACTATGCCGGCCTGCCCGGCGGCGCGGAATCAAAGGGCCGGTCGATCACCATCTCCAGCTCACTGGCGAAGGCGCCGAACCACGCCGATTTCGCCGCGACCGGGCGCGATGCGGCGGCGATCGACACGCTCGCCTTTGCCGCGTCGATCACCGATCCGGACAACGCCGCCACCGCCAAGACGCGGTTCGGCACGCTGATCCGCGATTTCCTGTTTTCGGCCAAGGCCGATGGCGCCGAGACGATCCAGCAGGCGATCGACGCCGAACAGGACGCGCAGGGCACGCTGCCCGGAGCGGCATGGACGCTCAAGGTCCAGCCGATCGATGGCGCCGCGAACAATCGCGTCATCACCGTGACTTTCACCCGCCCCGACATCCAGTCGGCCACCAGCAAGAGCTAGGAAGAGAAATGGCAACCGCCGCACAGATCGACCGCCCCGTGGGCAGCAACAACGTCGGCCGCATCAGTCAGGTGATCGGCGCCGTCGTCGACGTGAGCTTCGACAACGCGCTGCCGGCGATCCTGTCGGCGCTGGAGACCGACAACAACGGCAACCGGCTGGTGCTCGAGGTCGCGCAGCACCTCGGCGAGAACACCGTCCGCACGATCGCGATGGACGCGACCGACGGCCTCACGCGCGGCCAGACCGTGACGGACACCGGATCGCAGATCCGCGTTCCGGTCGGTCCGAAGACGCTGGGGCGCATCCTCAACGTCGTCGGTGAGCCGATCGACGAGCGCGGCCCGGTCGGCGCGGAAACCACGTCGCCGATCCACGCCTCGGCCCCGGCCTTCGTCGACCAGTCGACCGAGACCAGCATCCTCGTCACCGGCATCAAGGTCATCGACCTGCTCGCGCCCTATGCGAAGGGCGGCAAGATCGGCCTGTTCGGCGGCGCCGGCGTTGGCAAGACCGTGCTGATCCAGGAACTGATCAACAACATCGCCAAGGGCCACGGCGGCACCAGCGTGTTCGCCGGCGTCGGCGAGCGGACCCGTGAGGGCAACGACCTCTATCACGAGTTCCTCGACGCTGGCGTCATCGCCAAGGACGCCGACGGCAACCCGACGCCGGAGGGCTCGAAGGTCGCGCTGGTGTTCGGCCAGATGAACGAGCCGCCCGGCGCCCGCGCCCGCGTCGCGCTGTCGGGCCTGACGATCGCCGAATATTTCCGCGACGTCGAAGGGCAGGACGTGCTGTTCTTCGTCGACAACATCTTCCGCTTCACCCAGGCGGGGTCGGAAGTGTCGGCGCTGCTCGGCCGCATCCCGTCGGCGGTGGGCTATCAGCCGACCCTGTCGACCGACATGGGCGCGCTGCAGGAACGCATCACCTCGACCAACAAGGGGTCGATCACC
>Ga0182736_1001168_pt1 | contig 28190 bp, 24 predicted proteins | sample eDN5th30CKraftBY_FD_128882 | JGI IMG/M metagenome (GOLD analysis project Ga0182736, IMG submission 128882) | Enriched backyard soil microbial communities from Emeryville, California, USA - eDNA 5th pass 30_C Kraft BY (version 2) (version 2) | ecosystem: Environmental > Terrestrial > Soil >...
GAAAATTCGCCTCCGACGGGCCATCGATGTTCAGCTTCGTGTCGAGCAGAGGCAGCAGAAGGATGATGGCTCCGTCATCGTCAAAGCGCCAATTATGCGTGCGTGGACGCAGCGAATCTCTCCGCTCGCCGGCATCGCAGTCGCTTGCGTAGTGGTCGGGCTGATCTGGTTTGGAATCAATGCGTGGCTGGATGCGTCCGTTGCCCGCATGACGCAATGAAAGGAGCGCAGGCATGAAACACGAGGTCAAACGATGATGCGCGCGGGACCCGGCCTCTTCGAGCGGATCACCGGACACTTCGCGGACGGAACGGCGATCATCGATCACTCGCCCGAAGAGCAGACTTTCTATTCGGTGCGGGACAACATCCAGCGGATTCTCAACAGCCGTCGCAAGGCGCTCGCGCATTTGCCCGGGTATGGGCTCGACGATCTGTCCGAGATATACCGGCACTTGCCGGCTTCCGCGCATAAGTTGAAAACCGAGATCGAGTCGACGTTGCTCGAGTACGAGCCACGCCTGAGGGCGATCGACATCGAGATCAACAAGCCCGAGCCGGGCATGCTCTTGAGCTTCACGATGGCGTGTCACCTTCGACGCGAGGGGCTTGTGCGCTTCGGCACGGACTTCATGCCGGATGGCAGGACGCGGTTGAGGATGCTTCAGCAGGCGCGCGATGAGTGAGCGTTCGACTGAGGTTCCCCTCGAATCGATGTCGTGGCTTCCGCAAGGAGCGATTCATTTCTGATCGCGCGTCCGAGCGCTGCACGCATCAGGCCTTTAGTTGGCGAACCGGTGGTAGAAGCCGCAGCCTTTCGCCGACCCTTGATGCGGCTCGGGCGCGCACGAGCGCGGTTCTGGCCGCGCGATTGACAAGGCGTATTTGCATTGAAAAGACAGACAACAAAAAACCCGCTCAAAGGCGGGTTTGATGGTGTGACGGCTTGCCAATATTGGTTGCGGGGGTAGGATTTGAACCTACGACCTTCGGGTTATGAGCCCGACGAGCTGCCAGACTGCTCCACCCCGCGTCCGTCGAAGAAAAGATTATATGTCATCGCTTACTTTGCCGCAACACCCTATTTTCTAAAACAATCAATCGATGCGTCCCATCCCTCGCGAAGCGCCTACAAACCCGCATGGCATAATCGCTCGTTCATCATCGTCCATGTATCGGCATGCATCACTTGCGTCGGGGCATCATCGGGAAGATCGGCGGGTTCGCTGCGATATGCGCGATCCTGCTGCTCTCGCTCGCGCCCGTCGCATCGCAAACGCTCGAACATGCGCGCATCGAATCGTTGCTCGCGTCCGTGTGCGCAACCGATGCCCAGGCATCGCGCGACACGCATCCGCAAAAGCATGACACCGTCGATCATCTGCAGGCCTGCGCTTATTGCGATCTCATCGCGCACGCGCCCACGCCGACCGTATCGCCGCATCGCGCGGCCGCCCTTCTCCCGCCGCGCGAAACCTTCGTCGCAAATCATCGCACCGACGCGCCTCGCCGAGCATCGCTCACCGCCGCACAACCGCGCGCCCCGCCCGCCTTCGCCTGATTCGCATCGGCAAACACAGACTTCGTTCATCGCCTGAACCCCCATCGGTTTCGGGCACGCAAGGACACATCATGCTTTCATCATCGTTGATGCGCAGCGCACTCGCGCTCGCGTTCATCGGCTCCGCGCAACTCGCATTCGCGCATGCATTGCCGAAGCTGCAACAACCCGGCCCCGGCGCGACCGTCAGCGCCCCGCACGAAGTTGCGATCGACTTCGGCGAAGCGCTCGAACCGACCTTCAGCAAGCTCATCGTCACCAATGCGCAGGGCACGCAAGTCAACACCGAGAAATCCACAGTCGATGCACGCGACAAAAAGCACATGAGCGTCGCGCTCCCCGATCTCGCGCCGGGCGTCTACAAGGTCCAATGGAGCGCGTTCGCGGCCGACGGGCATCGCACGCAAGGCCACTACAACTTCACCGTCAAGTGAGGACACAATGAAAAAAATCGCTGTACTCGCGAGCGCGCTCGTCTGCGCATCGTTCGCTCAGGCCGCGACGCTCGAGGCCCGCGATTGCTGGGTTCGTGCGATGCCGCCGAACCTGCCGTCATCGGGCTACTTCACCGTCGCCAACAACGGCGACAAACCCGCGACCCTCACGGCCGCGGAAACGCCCGCGTTCGGCATGACGATGATGCACAAGTCGGAGAGCAAGAACGGCACGGCGACGATGTCGGCGGTCGATTCCGTCGATGTCCCCGCGCACGGCACCTTGAACTTCGCGCCGAAGGGCTATCACCTGATGCTCGAAGAGCCCGGCAAGCCGCTCAAGGTCGGCTCGACGATTCCGCTCACGCTATCGTTCGCGGACAAGTCGACGCTCAAGGTGAACTGTGACGTGAAGTCGGCAGCGACGGTCGGCCACTGAGTTTCGCGCCCCCCAAAGAAAAGCGCGCCGGATTGTGAAGTCCGGCGCGTTTTTTTATCGCTAGTGCTTGCTGAACAGATCCATGATCTGCTTGCGCTCGTCGGTCGTAACCTGCGGCGCGGGCGGCGCCTGCATGCCCGCCGGACCCACGCCGCCCATCGTGGTGGCATCGCCCGCCATCGGATTGGCGTTATCCAGCCCGATGCTCGCGACGAATCCCGCGCCCGGCGTCCGGTCGGCGTAGAAGAGTTCGCCATCGACCGTGGTGATGCCGTCCGGCCGCTCCATCTGCTCCTGCGGAATGCCACGCAGCGCGCGTCCCATGTACTCGACCCAGATCGGCAACGCGAGCTGCGCGCCGAACTCGCGGCTGCCGAGCGTCTTCGGCTGGTCGTAGCCCATCCACGCGACCGCGACGAGCTGCTTCTGATAGCCCGCGAACCAGCCATCCTTTGCGTCGTTGGTCGTGCCGGTCTTGCCTTGCAGATCGTTGCGCTTCAACACGTTGGTGCCCGAGCCCGTGCCCTGCGTCGCGACGGTATGCAGCAGGCTGTTCATGATGTACGCGTTGCGCGGCTCGAGCGTCTGCGGCGCACTGCTCCCCGCGATCAGCGGATTGGCGCGCGAGATCACGGTGCCGCGCGCATCGGCGACCTCGGCGATCAGATACGGATTAATGCGATAGCCGCCGTTCGCGAACACCGAGTACGCACCGCTCAACTGCAACGGCGTGACGAGACCCGCGCCGAGCGCGAGCGGCAGATAAGGCGGCGTCTTGTCCTTGTCGAAGCCGAACTTCTGCGTGACGAAGTCCTGCGCGTAGCCCGTGCCGATATACGAGAGGATGCGGATCGACACGAGGTTCTTCGACTTCTGCAGGCCGACGCGCATCGACATCGGGCCGTCGGGCTGGTCATCGTCCTTCGGCTCCCACGCATCGCCGCCGCCCGCCGCGGGGAAATACAGCGGCGCGTCGTTGATGATGGTCGCCGGTCCGAGACCCTTGTCGAGCGCCGCCGAATAGATGAACGGCTTGAAGCTTGAACCCGGCTGACGCCATGCCTGCGTAACGTGATTGAACTTGTTCTTGTTGAAGTCGAAGCCGCCGACGAGCGCGCGGATCGCGCCGTCCTGCGGCGTCATCGAAACCAGTGCGCCTTCGACCTGCGGCAACTGCGTGATCTGCCAGTTGCCCTTGCCGTCCTTCGTGAGACGCACGATCGAGCCCGGCTTGATCGCGAGCGCCTTCGATGCGTTGTTGCGCAGCGCGGCCGCCACGAAGCGCAGGCCGTCGCCCGCGATCGTCGCAGTATCCCCGCCGACGAACTGTGCGCTCACCTGCTTCGGGCTCGCGGCCGTGACCACCGCCGCGACGAGCTCGCCGTTGTCCGGATGATCGACGAGCGCGTCTTCGATCGCCTCGGCGCGGTCATCCGCGTTCGACGGCAGATTGACATTGCCCTCCGGCCCGCGATATCCATGCCGGCGCTCATAGTCCATCACGCCCTTGCGCACGGCTTTATACGCGGCGTCCTGATCGGCGGAATCGATGGTCGTCGTCACCGTGAGGCCGCGCGTGTAGGTCTCTTCCTTGTATTGGGCGTACATCATCTGCCGGACCATTTCCGCGACGTATTCCGCATGCACGCCGTATTCGGTGCCCGAGGACTTCGTGTGAATTTCCTCGGCGCTCGCCTGAGCGAACTGTTCGCGCGTGATGAAGTTCAGATCGAGCATGCGCTTCAGGATGTACTGCTGACGCACCTTCGCGCGCTTCGGATTGACGACCGGGTTATACGCCGACGGCGCTTTCGGCAGGCCCGCGAGCATCGCCGCTTCGGCAAGCGTGATGTCCTTCAGGTCCTTGCCGAAATACACGCGCGCAGCAGCCGAAAAACCGTACGCGCGCTCGCCCAGATAGATCTGGTTCATGTACAGCTCGAGAATCTGATCCTTCGTGAGCGCGCTCTCGATCTTGTACGCGAGCAGCATCTCGTAGATCTTGCGCGTATAGGTTTTCTCGCTCGACAGGAAGAAGTTGCGCGCGACCTGCATCGTGATCGTGCTCGCGCCTTGCGATGCGCCGCCGTGCATCAGATCGGTCACGCCCGCGCGCAGGATGCCGACGAAGTCGACGCCGCCGTGATCGTAGAAGCGGTAATCCTCGATTGCGAGCACCGCCTTCTTCATCTGATCGGGAATGTCCTGAAAGCGCACGAGGCTGCGGCGCTCTTCGCCGAACTCGCCGATCAGCACGTGATCGGCCGTATAGACGCGCAGCGGCACCTTCGGACGATAGTCGATGAGCGCATTGAGCGACGGCAGATTCGGCCCCATGACGACGAGCGCATAACCGACGATGAGCGCGCCGATCACCGCGCCGATGGCCGCGAGTCCCGCGAACCAGAGCGCGATGCGTGCGAGCGGAGAGCGGCCCCGGCCGCCGCGGTCATTGCGATCGTTGCGGTCATTGCGGCCGCCACCGCCGTTGCGCCCGCCGCCGTCGCGGCCGCCCGAGTCATTGCGTGAGTCGTTGCGAGAGTCGTTCCAGCGGGGTTCGCGATCGTAGCGCGAGGAATTCGATGAGTCGGGTCGTTTGATGATAGGCATGACTGGGTTCGTTCGGCGCGCCATGAAGCGCGCCCGCTGCCGCGCTGCGATGCGCCGAAAAACGACGCGACTGCCAAGACGGGACGAGCGAATGTGCAGGCCGGATCCGGCCGGAGGTAACAGCGCATTTTAAAGAATTCGCGCGGGCCACCACAAAATGCGCAGGATTTTTTTGTAAGTAAATTGCCGCGAGCCCGCCAGATGCGCGCCAATGTTGTGTTACCCACAGAAAGTGTTGAGAGCCTTGTGGACAACCGTATGAGAAAATGCACAAGTCGTTGATCGCGCGCCGTTTTTGCGCAACGCTCATCGCGTGTGATGCGAGGCCATTCACACGCACGGCCGCGCGCAAACCGATATGATGGATGAATGGATCGCGGGTTCCCGAAACGGCTCTCGCGAGCCTGCAATAACGATGTCGTGCAGTTTGATGAACCGAAGCCGCGGTCGTCCCCGTAGTCCGGTTACGATCGCCTTACTGTTTGTGAGCCGCCCATGACGACCAAACCCAGCGAACGCATCGTTGTTTTCGTGACTCCCGCGCAGAAGCTGGCCATCAGCAATACAGCGGACTCCCTCGGCATCAGCGTGAGCGAGCTCATGCGGCGCGCCGTGCTGAACTTCAACGCGACGAGCGAGCAGATCAAGGTCGCGGGCATCGTCGATCGGCTGCGCGCGCCCAAAGCGCCCGATGCGCTCAACGCCGCGCTGAAGAGCGTCGCTGCGAAAGCCGCCGCACGCGAAGCCCGCGATGCCGCCGCAAGCGCGACCAAACGCGCAGCGCAGGCGCGCACGCTTGCGCAGGCGCATCCCGAGCCCCCCGCATCCGAAGACGCACTCGAGCATGACGCCGATGAGGGCGACGACGCCTCGCTGACCGACGACACGCACACCGAGCGCTAGCCACCGGCGCCCTGCCTGCCTTTTCCGGCAAGGCGCGCCGTTACACTCCTTAACCTTCCGTTAAGTCCCGGTTAAGCCGCGGCATGATCTAATGAGCGGGTAAACCCGGCGTGCACGCGAAGCTCGCGTGCGCTTGCAATCCCGCGCATTGCGCCTCACATTCGAGCCGCGCGGCGCGTGGATCGAGTGAACGCCGCCGTCTTCCTCCAGGAGAAATACATGTCGCTTTTCGATTCCATCACGCGCACGGTCAAAGGCCTCTTGAACGACGCCGCCGACACCATGCAGGACCCTTCGCGCGACGCTCGCCAGATCGTGCGCGAACTCGACGACAGCATCGCGAAGGCGGAAAACTCGCTCATCGAGATCGAAGCGCAGGTCGCGACGCAGCAAAGCAAGCGCGACGCCGCCGCCGACAAGGCGAAGAAGTACGAAGACGGCGCGAAGCGCGCGCTGCAGTCCGGCGATGAAAGCCTCGCGCGCGAAGCCCTCGCGGCGCAGGCGAACGCCGAAACCGAACGCGACGCGCTCGCCGCGGAACTGCAGACGCTGGTGCCTTCGGTCGATCATCTGAAGCAGCAGATCACGGACATGCGTCAGCGCCGCAACGATCTGAACGCGCGCTCGAACATCCTTCAGGCGAAGCAGCAGATCGCGCAGGCGAAGGACACCGCGGCGACGGCGCTGGGCGGCATCGGCGGAAAGAATCTTTCGGAGGACTTTCAGAAGCTCGAAGACAAGGTTCAGCTCGCCAACGCCCGCTCGGATGCGCGCCTGAATTCGGCGGACCAGAAGTCCGGCAAGGCGCTCGATGACAAGCTCGCCGCGCTCAATCGCGGGCCTTCCGTCGAAGACCGTCTCGAAGCGCTGAAGAAGCAGTTGAATCCGCCGGCGCAATAAGTGCTGGCGAGTGCATGCGTGGCGAGCCGCCGGGCAAGCCACGCGTCGCACGAATATGCGTTACCTTGAGCAGTACACGATTGCATCGACAGGAGACGGACGTTCATCGCGTCCGGCCCGCATCATGAAAAAGTTCTTGACGGCTCTGGCGTTGTCGCTGTCGCTCGCATCCCCGCTCGCGTTCGCGTTGCCGACCGCGCAGCAGGTCGAGCAGTCGATGACGCAGGGCAACTGGCAAAAGGCCGACTCGCAACTGAGCGAAGTGCTTGAGGCGCATCCGAAGAACGCGCACGCGCATTATCTCTACGCGCAGGTTCTCGACCGCGAAGGCCGTTACAGCGACGCCCTTTCGCATCTGCAACAAGCGAAATCGCTCGATCCCGCATTGAGCTTCACCGATCCTTCGCGCTTCGCGGCCACGCAGGCCCGCATTCAGGCCGATGCGACGCGCGCGAGCATCTCGCCGCGATCGGACAACGGCGCGACTACGTCGAGCGCACAGAATCCCTTCAATCAGCAACAAGCCGCGCCCGCGCCGCAGACGCACGGCATCGGCATGGGCGCGTGGATCGGTTTGGCGATCCTGATCGCGGCGATCGCGCTCGTGCTGCGCTGGGGATTGCGCCGTGCGCGCTCACGCGACGACGGTCAGGCCGAGAACGATCGCCGTTCGCAGATCAAGCGCGCAACCGAACTGCTCAACGAAGTGCGCACGCTCAAACTAGACGTGCGGCTCTCCACCGCGCCGGGCCATGAAGCGCTGCTGAAGGACGTCGAAGGCGCGGAAACGCAGTTGCGCGAGATGGTCGAATCGCTGTCGAACTCGAAGAATCCGGTACCGCCGTATGCGATCGAAGATCTGGAGAATCAGGTTGCAAGCCTGAAGGCGCGCGCCGAAGGCCGGCCCGATCCGAACGCGAACAACTATGCGCAAGCCGGCGCACCGAACGGCTCGCCATATGCGCAGGAAGCCGAGCGTTTCGGACGCGGCCAGCCGCAGTATCCGCAGCAAGGGCCGTATCCGCCGCAGCAAGGGCAGCAGCCGCCCGTCATCATCCAGCAAGGCGGCGGCGGGTTCGGCGGTGGCATGGGCGGATTGCTTACCGGCGTGCTGCTGGGCGAGGCGCTCTCGCATGGGCGCGATCGCGTGATCGAGCGCGAAGTCCCCGTCGATCGTCCGCCGCAGAACGATAACGGCGGTCTCGACTTCGGCAACGACAACGGCGGCGGCCTCGATTTCGGCAACGGCTCCAACGACTGGAACGATGGCGGCGGGGGCGGAAACCTCGACCTCGGCAGCAACGACGACAGTTGGCGCGATTCCTGATCTGCTCGCGTACGAAAAACAAGGGCTCCGTTTCGCGGAGCCCTTTTCGTTTCGTCGTGAAGATCAGCGCATCAACCGCCGCCGAGAAAGCGCAGCAGGCCCCAGAGAAACTTGAAGAAGCCGACGATGAATTCCCAGATGCGCTCGAGCTGATCCCAGCTCGCGACGCGAAGGATGGCATGCAGGATCATGCCGTCGGCGCCACGCGGCCTTGAAGAGGCGCGCGTTCATGCGTGAAAGATACGGCCATCGTGGAAAAAAGAAGGCGGCTCCCGCCGCCTACTGTCGCTATCGCAAAAACCAGATGATAACCGCTCGCGCGCCGGACCCCGCCGACGCGAGCCTCAACTCGCCTCGCCTTCAGGCGGGACTTCGTCCGTCAGCGCTTCTTCCAGCCGCTTGAAAATGCGCTTCGTCGCGCCGCGCGGCTGAAGCGCAAACAGGAGCAGCGAGCGGCCCGTCACCTGATACACATCGTCCGCGCCGAACTCCGGCAATTCCTCGCGAATCGGCGCGTTGGTGTCGATGAGACAGATCCACTCGTCGGGGCCCGGAATGTCGGGCAGCGTGAAATCGACCACGTCGTGATACGCGTTGACGATGAGCAGCAGCGTCGCATCCGATGCCGGCTTGCGGATGCCCGTCGCCTGTGCGCGCCCGTCCATCACCACGCCGAAGCAGCGCATGTTCGGATCGTCCCATTGCTCCTGCGTGAGTTCGTCGCCGGTCGTGCCGAGCCACCGGACGTCGGCGACCTGCAGGTCCTCGTTGTATTCGCCGGTCAGGAAGCGCTGGCGCCTGAGCACCGGCAGCGTGTGACGCAGCGTCGTCAGCTTGCGCACGAATTCCGTGAGCGCGCGGCCATCGTCGTCGATGTCCCAGTTCACCCAGCTGATGTCGTTGTCCTGGCAATACGCGTTGTTGTTGCCCTTCTGCGTGCGGCCGAATTCGTCGCCGGCGAGCAGCATCGGCGTGCCTTGCGAAAACAGCAGCGTCGCGAGCATGTTGCGCTTCTGGCGCTCGCGCAGCGCGCGGATCTCGGGGTCGTCGGTCGGACCTTCGACGCCGCAGTTCCACGATTTGTTGTCCGAATGGCCGTCCTTGTTGTCCTCGCCGTTCGCCTCGTTGTGCTTCTCGTTGTACGAGACGAGATCGTTCAGCGTGAAGCCGTCATGCGCGGTGATGAAGTTCACGCTCGCCCACGGACGGCGCCCGCGCTTGTTGAACTTGTCGCCCGATGCGGTGATGCGCTTGCCGAGCTCAGGCGACACGCCTTCGTCGCCCTTCCAGAATTCGCGCACGGTGTCCCGGTAACGATCGTTCCATTCCGCCCAGCCCGGCGGAAAGCCGCCCACCTGATAGCCGCCCGGACCGCAATCCCACGGTTCCGCGATGAGCTTCACGCTCGAGAGAATCGGGTCTTGCCGGCAACTGTCGAGGAAGCCGCCGCCCTCGTCGAAGCCGTAGGGCTCGCGGCCGAGAATCGTCGCGAGATCGAAGCGAAAGCCATCGACGTTCATCTCCGTCACCCAGTAGCGCAGGCTGTCGGTGACCATCTGCAGGACGCGCGGATGCGACAGGTTGAGCGTATTGCCGGTGCCGGTATCGTTGATGTAATAGCGCGATTCCTCGGGCATCAGCCGGTAGTACGACGCATTGTCGATGCCGCGAAACGACAGCGTCGGCCCGCGTTCGTTGCCTTCGGCGGTGTGGTTGTACACGACGTCGAGGATCACTTCGAGGCCGGCCTCGTGCAGCCGGTCGACCATTTCCTTGAACTCGGCGACGACGCCCGGCCCGCGCGCGAAGTAGCGCGGATCGGCGGCGAAGAAGCCGATCGTGTTGTAACCCCAGTAATTCGTGAGGCCCTTGTCGAGCAGATAACTGTCATTGACGAACGCGTGGATCGGCAAAAGCTCGACCGACGTCACGCCCAGGCTCTTGATGTAATCGACCACTTCCTTCTGTCCGAGCCCCTCGAAAGTGCCGCGCATGTGCTCCGGAATCGCCGGATGCAGCTTCGTGTAGCCGCGCACGTGCGTCTCGTAGAAGATCGTGTGCTCCCACGGCACGCGCACGCGCGTCGCATGCGTCCACGAGAAGTCCTGATCGACGACCTGGCACTTCTGCATGAAGGGCGCGCTGTCGCGTTCGTCGAAGGTGAGATCGTCGCCTTCGGCGTTGAGCGTATAGCCGAACACGGCCGGGTCCCACTTCAGTTCGCCGACGTGCGCCTTCGCGTACGGATCGAGCAGCAGCTTGTTGGGATTGAAGCGATGTCCGGCTTCGGGCTCGTACGGTCCATGCACGCGATAGCCATAGACCGCGCCGGGTTGCAGGCCGTGAACGTAGACGTGCCAGACTTCATCGGTGTATTCGGGCAGTTCGATGCGCTGCGTTTCCTTTTCGCCCTTCTCATCGAAGAGACACAGCTCGACTTTGGTCGCGTTCGCGGAAAACAGCGCGAAATTCACGCCCTGTCCGTCCCAGGTTGCGCCGAGCGGAAACGGGGAGCCTTCGGCAATGCGGATTTCGTTGGGCATGAGATGATGTGTTCGAAAGATTGACGCGAAGTGCGTCGGGATCGTGCGTTGGCATTGCGCGGCTTCAAGCCGATCGTAAAGAGCATATCCCGTGCCCGTGGCCCGGCCCGGCGTGCAGCTTGCTTCATGCGGTTCGCGCCATCGAGACGCACCCGCGTCATGCGCTGCGCGTGTAAAACCTTCCCGCCGGGAGCGCCGAATGCTCTGCGTTCGACGAACGCTCGACACGCCCTTTTATCGCCGAAGGAGAACGCGCCTTGTCCACCCGCCCTGGTTCCGCTTCGACGAATACACCCATCAACGGCGCGGCCGAGCAAAGCCGCGCCATGGGCCGTTCACTGCGCGACGCGGTTCCGTTCGACGCGCACGGCGCCTGGTCGCCCGAGCCGGACCGGCCCGATCCCGTCGAACGCGTGCTCGCGGGCAACGCGGGCCGGCAGGAGCGGCTCATTCCGCTGCGGATGCAACGCATGGCCGAGTCGCCGTTCGCGTTCCTGCGCGGCTCCGCGACGGTGATGGCGTGGGATCTGGCGAAGTCGCCTTCGATCGGCCACAACGTCATCATCGACGGCGACGCGCACGTCAATAATTTCGGCCTTTTTCGCACGCCGCGCCAGGACGTCGTGTTCGATCTGAACGATTTCGACGAAACGCTCGTCGGCCCGTGGGAATGGGACTTGAAGCGTCTGACCGCGAGCATCAACGTCGCGGCGCGCGAAAATGGCGTCGATGCCGCCGGGCGCGAAAGCGCCGTGCGTTCGGCATGCGCCGCGTATCGCACGACGATGGCCGGACTCTGGCAAGTAAGCCCCTACGATCTCTGGCAGATGCGCTCCTACGCGAGCGCGCTGCACATGGACGCGCCCACGAAGCTCGATTCCGACGAGAAGGCGACCATAGAGAAAACCGTTGAACGCGCGATGAAGCGCTCGCACGCGACGATGCTCGCGAAAGTCGCGGAGCCCGTCGGCAAAAGCTATCGCTTCAAGGCCGATCCGCCGATCCTGACCGCGCTCGACGCCGCCGAGAAAAATCATGTGATCGATGGCCTGAAGGCTTATCTGGAAACGCTGGCCGGCGAATGGCGCATGATGCTCGAACGCTACGACGTCGTGGATGTCGCGCATCGCGTCGTCGGCGTGGGCAGCGTCGGCACGCGCGCGTATCTCGTGCTGATGCTCGGCCGCGCGCTCGGCGATCCGCTCTTCATTCAGGTGAAGGAAGGCATCGTGCCGGCCGCCGCGCCGTTCGTGCCGCCGCTCCCGGAGCCGTATCGCCATCAGGGACGGCGGGTCGTGCATGGTCAGCGTCTGATGCAGAGTTCATCGGATGCGCTGCTCGGCTGGACGACCATTTCCGGCCGCGACTTCTACGTGCGCCAGATGAAGCAGATCCGCGGCTCGATTCCCGTCGACTGGCTGCACGGCGCGACCTTCGACTTTTACGCGTGGTGCCTCGGCCTCCTGCTCGCCCGCGCCCACGCGCGCACCGGCGATGCCGCGCTCATCGCCGGGTATTGCGGCAACTCCGACCGGCTCGACGCCGCCTACGCGATGTGGGCCGAGCGCTATGGCGCGCAGACGGTCGCGGATCACGCGGCTTTTTGCGCGGCGATCAGCGTGGGGCGCGTGCCGTCGGCCTGAACGAATTCCGGCGCCCCGCGCGAGCCGCAATCGAATTGACTATCATTGTCGGTGCCCGCAACGAAACGCGCCGCGCCCGGCGTTTCGCGCGGGTTCCAACGGCATAGCCCTTGCTGCCGCCTTGGCCCGCACAACCGTCTAACGCACACTGGAGGAAGCCGCGCATGAGCATGATCGAAGAATTCAAGAACTTCGCCCTGAAGGGCAACGTCATGGACCTCGCGGTCGGCGTCATCATCGGCGGCGCATTCTCGACGATCGTCAATTCCGTCGTCAAAGATCTGATCATGCCGGTGGTCGGCCTCGCCACCGGCGGCCTGGACTTTTCGAACCTGTTCGTCCGGCTCGGGCCGATACCGCCAACGTTCAAAGGCAATCCCGATTCGTACAAGGACTTGCAGACCGCGGGCGTCGCCGTATTCGGCTATGGCTCGTTCATCACCACGCTGATCAACTTCATCATTCTCGCGTTCATCATCTTTCTGATGGTCAAGTTCATCAACAATCTGCGCAAGCCGGCCGAAGCCGCGCCGCCGCCCGCGACGCCCGAAGACGTGCTGCTGCTGCGCGAGATTCGCGACGAACTCAAGAACGCACCGCGCGTCTAGCCGGGCAAACCCGCTCGCATCGCAGCGGAACCCGCGCGGCGCGGGCGGGTCTGCCTGATTGGCCACCCTATCCCCTTGGTGCGTCCACCCGCTTTTTTCTTCATGAAAGCTGTTCGCGTGGGGTGCAGCAGGACTATTATTGAGATAGATGCTCTGAGGGAAGCCAAGCGGGCCGCCAAACGGTCGTCGGCACGAATCGTGCGCCAGGAAGGAGCAGCGGCTCTTGCCGTTGCTAAAAACGAATGGCCCGATTCACCGTGACCTAATCACATCGATGCGCTATAAAAGATCGACGTGCGGCGCGCAAGACGGGAGTGGCCGCATGAGGACGCTGCGTTTCTTGCAATTCTTTTTCAGGCGAGTTTTTATGTCCTTCCCGAAAAAGCGTAAGCGCGTGAAGGCTGATGGCGACGAGTCTTTTCTCGCCGTGCTTCGGCATTTCAAGCCATTTGGTCAGCTAGACACCAAGATCGCCAGGGCTCGCGCCCAGGATGAACCGGTGCTGTACGCACATGTGTTGCCGGGACTCGATGTCCTTCTGTGCAGCGTGCGAGGCGCCCAGCCGCCCTACCCGGCGATCGACGAGCTGCACAGGCGTTGTGTCGAATCCATCACCAACGCGCTCGAACAGCCGCTCGACGGACTCGAGAACGGCGGTTACTGGTACGAGGGGAACGGTTTCGGTTTCCTTGTATTCGCGAGCCGCGCCCGCGCCCAGATCCTGAGCGAATTCGGCGCGACGGTTTCGGCGCGCAGGCGTCGCGGCACGCGCCGTCAGGACGCAGGCGACGCCGCTTCGCGACCGCTGCGCTGATCCTGCGCGGACCTCCCTGGTTCCTGCCGATGCACGCGGGCCTCGCTGACGAGGCTCGTGCGCCGAGCGCGCTTCGCGCAAACCCCGACTACTCCCGCACGCGTTCCTGTCCTTTAATGGAAGCCACGCGCGAAAGCGTGATGGCGCGTGCCTTGCTGCATCGGTATTCGAAGCATCTTGCGACGCCACGCGTCGCATCGCTCTGACCGATCCACCACACTACAAGGAGAACACCATGTCGGAACACGTCTACAAGCAGATCGAACTGACCGGCTCGTCGCCGCAATCGAGCGATGACGCCGTGCGCGTCGCGCTCGAGAAGGCGTCGAAAACGCTGCGCAACATGCACTGGTTCGAAGTGGTGGAAACGCGCGGGCACATCGAGGACGGCAAGATCCTGCACTGGCAGGTGACGATCAAGGTGGGACTGCGTATCGATTGATGCGCGTGGCTCATCGCATGAAAAAACCGCGCTTCGTTTTGCAACGAAGCGCGGTTTTACATTGCGGCGAGCGAACGATGCGCGCTTACTTCGGCAGCGAGCCGTCCACGCCTTCGACGTACCAGTTGATGCGCTGCAGTTCCGGGTCGGTCAGCGTCTTGCCGGCCGGCACCTTCTCCGCGCCCGACTGATCCTTGATCGGACCGCTGAACACATCCCACTTGCCTGCGTGCAACTCGTCACGCTTCGCGGAGATCGCCTGCACTGCCTTCGCGGGAATCGCGCCGGTATTCAGGTCTTCGAGATCCACGGCCTTCTGCGGAATGCCGAGCCATACCGGATCGTTCTTCCACTTGCCGTCGATCACCTTCTGGATCACGTCGTTGTAATACACGCCCCAATGCGCGACGACCGAGCCCAAATGCGCGCTCGGGCCGAACTTCTTCATGTTCGAATCCCAGCCGAACGCGAAGACCTTCTTCTCGGCGGCGGTGTTGAGCGTCGCGTTCGAATCGGTGTTCTGCAGCAGGACGTCGGCACCCTGGCCGATCAGCGTTTCGGCTGCCTGCTTTTCCTTGCCCGGATCGAACCAGCTATTGATCCAGATGACCTTCGTGTGGACCTTCGGGTTCACGGAGCGCGCGCCCATTGTGTACGCGTTGATGTTGCGCACCACTTCCGGGATCGGCACCGACGCGACGAAGCCGAGCGTGTTCGTCTTCGTCACGTAGCCCGCGGCGACGCCCGCGAGATACGCGCCCTGATACATGCGCACGTCATACGTGCCGAAGTTCTTCGCCTTCTTGAAGCCGGTGGCCGTCAGGAAAATGGTGTCCGGAAAATCCTTCGCGACCTTCAGCGCGAAATCCTGATAGCCGAAGCTCGTCGCGAAGATGACCTTGTTGCCCTTGTTCGCGAGATCGCGGAACACGCGTTCCGAGTCCGCCGATTCCGGCACGTTCTCGACGCGCGTGATCTTGATCTTGCTGCCGTACTTCGCTTCGGCCTCCTTGCTGCCGGCGTCGTGCGCGAAGGTCCAGCCTGCATCGCCCGGATTGCCGAGATAGACGAACGCGACGCCCGGCGCATCCGCCGCCTGCGCGCTCAAGGCCGCGACGGTGGCGGACAGTGCGACCGTAGCGGTGATCGCCTTCAGCCATGGTTTATTCATTGTGATTCTCCTGGTCGATGTTGTGTGTCAAACGAATTGCTTTGGCCCGCATCAGTGTGGTCGGTCAAAAATGAGAACGGAACCGCGATGCTGCGCGCGAACAACAGCGGCATCAGCTCGCCGCGAAGAACGGCTTGCCGAGCGATGCGGGCGCGTTGAGCCTGATCGTGTTCGGGTTACGCGAGATGAGCACGAGCACGACGATCGTCGCGATATACGGCAGCATCGCGAGAAATTGCGTCGGTACCGGGACGCCGATCGCCTGCGCGTAGAACTGCAGCGCCATCACCGCGCCGAACAGCAACGCGCCGATGAGCAGCCGGCCCGGGCGCCACGTCGCGAACACGACGAGCGCGAGCGCGATCCAGCCGCGCCCCGACGTCAGTTGCTCCTGCCAGACGTGCAGATAGACGATCGAGTAATAGCCGCCCGCGATGCCGGCCATCGCGCCGCCGAAGAGCGTCGCGCCGTAGCGCACGCCGACGACCGGAAAGCCGACCGAATGCGCGACCGCCGGCGATTCGCCGACCGAGCGCAGCACGAGCCCCGCCCGCGTCTTGTAGAGGAACCAGCCGATCACCGCGAACATGATGAACGCGAGATAGCCGAGCGGCGTGAGCGAGAAGATCGCCGGGCCGAGCACCGGAATGCTCGACAGCCCGGGAATCGGCATCACGTCGATGGTCGAGCGCACCGCCGCCGACGTATAGGGCTTGCCGACATACGCCGAAAAGCCGATGCCGAAGATGGTCAGCGAGAGGCCCGTCGCGACCTGATTCGCGAGCATCGTGATGGTGAGAAAGCCGAAGAGCAGCGCCATCGCGAGCCCGGCGAACACCGACGCGACGATGCCGAGCCACGGGCTGCCCGTGATCGCGGTGACGGCGTAGCCGGTGACGGCGCCCATCAGCATCATGCCTTCGACGCCGAGATTCAGTACGCCGGATTTTTCCGCGACGAGTTCGCCCGCGCCCGCGTACATCAGCGGGATGGCGGCGATCACGGCGCTCGAAGCGAGATTGCTGGCTTGATTGATGTCCATGTTTTTCTCGACCTCGTTAAGCGGCGTGATGTGCAGGCGTCCTGCGCTTGATGCGGAAATTCACGAACAGATCGCAACCGAGCAGGCAGAACAGCAGCAAGCCCTGAAACACGCCCGCGAGCGCTTGCGGCAATTGCAGCGACGTCTGCACCGCTTCGCCGCCGAGATAAAGCAGCGCCATCAGCAGACTGGCGAGCACGATGCCGACCGGATGCAGACGCCCCACGAACACGACGATGATCGCCGTGAAGCCGTAGCCCGGCGACCAGCCCGCCTGAAGCTGGCCGATCGGACCGGCCACTTCGCCCATGCCCGCGAGACCCGCGAGGCCGCCGGAAAGCAGGAGCGAGGTCCAGATCGTCTTCTTGTCGGAGAACCCGGCGTAGCGCGCGGCGAGCGGCGCGAGACCGCCGACGTTCATCCGGAAGCCCGCGAAGCTCTTGCGCATGAAGAGCCACACGCAGGGAATCGCGATCGCCGTCAGAAACACCGACGCGTTGATGCGCGTGCCCTTCAGCCATGTCCAGTGCCAGTCGCCGTAGAGACGCGGGAAGAGCGCGTCGTCGCCGAACATCGCCGAGATCGGGAAGTTCATGCCTTCCGGATCGCGCCACGGACCGCTCACGAGATAGATGAGCAACTGCGTCGCGACGTAGGTGAGCATCAGGCTCGTCAGGATTTCGTTCGTGTTGAAGCGGCTCTTGAGCAGCGCGGGAATGCCCGCCCACACCATTCCGCCGACGATGCCGCCCACCATCATCAGCGGCAGCGTCCACCAGCCGGAAGCATCGCCGACATGGACCGCGATGCCGCCCGCGACGATGCCGCCGAGCAGCATCTGCCCTTCCGCGCCGATGTTCCACACGTTCGCGCGATAGCCGACCGCGAGCCCGAGCCCGATCAGGCACAGCGGCGACGCCTTGAGCACGAGCTCCGACCAGCCGTTGATGCTGGAGAGCGGCTCGATGAAGAACGCATGCATCGCGCGCAGCGGATCCTGTCCGACGAGGCTGAAAATCAGAAAGCCGATGACGAGCGTCGCGACGGCGGCGACCACCGGCACCGCGAGCTGCATGACGCGCGAGGGCGCCGGACGCGCTTCGAGTCGATAAGGGAAGATCATCGTTCTTTTAGTGCTTCTGAAGAGAGTCGGATTCGACGGCGGGCGCGGGCTTGCCTTCGAAGAGGCCGGCCATGAAGAGGCCGATCTCCTCCGCATTGGTTTCGCTCGTCTTGCGCACCGGCGAGAGCTTGCCGCGCGCGATGACGGCGAGCCGGTCGCAGATATCGAAGAGTTCTTCCAGTTCTTCCGAAATCACGAGAATCGCGACGCCGCGCGCGGACAGATCGAGCAGTTGCTGGCGGATGAAACCCGCCGCGCCGACATCGACGCCCCAAGTCGGCTGCGCGACCACGAGCACTTTCGGCTCCTGCAGAATCTCGCGTCCGACGATGAATTTCTGCAAGTTGCCGCCGGAGAGACTTTGCGCGAGCGCATCGCTGCCGCCGCAACGCACGTCGAACGACTTGATGCAGCGTTCCGCGAATGCCTTGACCGTGCCCGCCTTGATCCAGCCGCCGCGCACCATGTTTTCGCGATGCGCGGTCAGCAGGCCGTTATCGGCGAGCGACATCGCCGGGACCGCGCCGCGGCCGAGCCGCTCCTCCGGCACGAACGCGAAGCCGAGCCGCCGGCGGCCGCCCGCGGTGAGACGCGCGGCGGGCTTGCCGCAGATCGACACGGCATCGGCGGCGACGTGTTTATCGCGGATTTCGCCCGACAGCGCCGCGAGCAACTCCGCCTGTCCGTTCCCCGACACGCCCGCGATCCCGAAAATCTCGCCCGCGTGCACCCCGAACGAGACGTTGTCGAGCGACGTGCCGAACGGGTCCGGACTCGCGACCGACAGATTTTTCACCGCAAGGCGCACGTCGCCGGGATGGTGTTCGCGGCGCGTGTAGTCGGGCAGCGAATGGCCCACCATCAGTTGCGCGAGCGACGCATGCGTCTCCTTGCGCGGATCGACGTTGCCGGTCACGCGACCGCCGCGCATCACGGTGGCGTTTTCGCACAGCGACTGTATTTCGTCGAGCTTGTGACTGATATAGAGAATGCTGCAGCCCTCGGACGCGAGGCGGCGCAGCACCTTGAAAAGCTTCTGCACGGCTTGCGGCGTAAGGACGGACGTCGGCTCGTCCATGATGAGCAGCCGCGGATTCTGCAGGAGGCATCGCACGATCTCGACGCGCTGCCGTTCGCCGACGGTCAGGCTGTGGACGTGGCGCTGCGGATCGACATCGAGGCCATAGTCCTTCGACACATCGCGGATGCGCTTGCCGAGCGCCTTCATGTCGAACTTTTCGTCGAGCGCGAGCGCGATGTTTTCGGCGACGGTCAGCGTCTCGAACAGCGAAAAGTGCTGAAAGACCATGCCGATGCCGAGCTTGCGCGCGGCGGCCGGGCTGCCGATCTCGACCGCCTCGCCCTGCCAGCGGATCTCGCCTTCATCCGGGCGCACCGCGCCGTAGATGATTTTCATCAGCGTGGATTTGCCCGCGCCGTTCTCGCCGAGCACGGCGTGGATTTCGCCCGGCATGACGACGAGATTCACGCCGTCGTTCGCCTTGACCGACGGATACTGCTTGCTGATACCGGACAACGCCAGGCGCGGTGGCGTCGTCGACGTGGAGATGGCGTCGCCCATTGAGATCCAGAGATGCGCCCGGCCACCGAGCAGGCCGGGCTGGAAAAAGTTACCGCTCGAGAGCGCAAGACAGCGTGATGTCGCACGAACTCATATCGCGGGCAGAATTTACAGAAATCGAGACGCTAAGTCGATAACTCAAAATTATGTGTTGCGCCCCGCAAACCCAGGCATCGCGGGTAACTCACATCTTGACGAATTTTTTGCAACATATTAAAAACGATATGTCGCACCCCTGCGTCGATCAGCCAGAACATATAGTGGAGATAACATGAGTCAGCAACGCGAGGCGATCGATACTTACTTATTGCGCGTCTTGCATACCCTCCTGATGGAACGCAGCGTGACGCGTGCGGCCGTCAAGCTCAATCAGTCGCAACCCGCCATCAGCGCTGCCTTGCGGCGCTTGCGCGACATCACCGGCGACCCGCTTCTCGTGCGCGGCAAGTCCGGCATGGTGCCGACCGAATATGGCCTGCGCCTGCTCGAACCGACGCAGAACGCGCTGCGTGAAATCGAGCGCATCAAGGTTCAGCAGCATAATTTCGACCCGTCCACTTCGGTGCGGTGCTATCGGATCGGCTGTCCGGATTATCTGAACGTGCTGTTCGTGCCGACTGTCGTCGAGCGCTTCAGGCAGGCCGCGCCCAACGCCACGCTCGAATTTCATTCGCTCGGTCCGGCGTTCGATTACGAACTCGCGCTGGAGGACGGCAAACTCGATATCGTCGTCGGCAACTGGCCGGAGCCGCCCGAGCAGTTGCATCTTTCGAATCTGTTCGTCGACAAGATCGTGTGTCTCGTCAGCAATACGCATCCTTTCGCGAAGCGCGGCGGGCTTACGCTCGATCAGTACCTGAACGCGCCGCATCTCGCGCCGACGCCCTATTCCGTCGGGCAGCGCGGCGCGATCGACGTGCATCTCGCGCGGGAACGGTTGAAGCGTCATGTCGTCGTTACGTTGCCGTACTTCAATCTCGCGCCTTACGTGTTGATCAAGTCGGATCTCGTGTTCACGACGACGCGGCTGTTCGCGGACCATTACGCGCGGTTCTTGCCGCTGGCAGTCGTGCCCGCGCCGCTCGATTTTCCGCCGATGCAGTATTACCAGTTGTGGCATGAGCGGTGTCATTATTCGGATGAAGTGCGATGGTTGCGGGGGCTCGTCGCCGAGGCGACGCGGTCGTTGATCGATCAGCCTTAACGCTTTCCTTGCTCGTTCGTGAAACCTGTGTTCGCGTCGGTCTATTAGCGTTGCCCCGGTGCGAAAAGACCGACGCGAACACAGGTTTCACGCAACGCCCCCAAGAAAGATCAAGAGCCCGAAGAAGCAGCCTGAACCAAGTCCCGCGCCAGACGATTGTGGCGCTCCACGACCGCGCCTAGATCCACCGTCGCAAGCACCCCATCCTTCACCACGATCTTCCCGTCGATAACACTGGTCGACACCTGCGACGGAGCACAGAACACCAACGCAGCGACAGGATCAGAAAGCCCCCCGGCAAACGCGACCTGCGAGAGGTCGAAGGAGACAAAATCCGCCGCCATGCCCGGCGCAAGCGCCCCGATATCATCGCGATTGAGCACCCTCGCGCCCCCGAGCGTCGCAATTTCCAGCGCCTCACGCGCAGTCATCGCATCCGGCCCGAACCCAACGCGTTGCAGGAGCAAAGCCTGCCGCACTTCCGCGACCATCTGCGCGCCATCGTTCGACGCCGACCCATCCACGCCGATACCCACCGGCACGCCCGCATCGCGCATCGCGCGAATCGGCGCGATCCCGGACGCGAGCCGCATGTTCGAGCACGGGCAATGCGCGACACCCGTCCCTGTGCGCGCAAAAAGCTCGATGCCCGCCTTGTCGAGCTGCACGCAGTGCGCGTGCCACACGTCATGCCCGACCCAGCCGAGATCCTCCGCATATTCCGCCGGCGTCATGCCGAATTTCTCGCGGCTATACGCGACATCGTTCACGTTCTCGGCCAGATGCGTGTGCAGCGACACGCCGTATTCGCGAGCGAGCAGCGCCGCATCGCGCATCAATTCGCGGCTCACCGAAAACGGCGAACAAGGCGCGACCACCACGCGCAGCATCGCGTAACGGCCTTCGTCGTGATACGTCTCGATCAGGCGTTGCGAATCCTTCAGAATCGCATCCTCCTTTTCGACGACCGAATCGGGCGGCAAGCCGCCATCCTTTTGTCCGACGCTCATGCTCCCGCGCGCCGCGTGAAACCGCATGCCGATCTCGCGCGCCGCCGCGATGCTGTCGTCGAGCCGGCTGCCGTTCGGATAGATATACAAGTGATCGCTCGACGTCGTGCAACCGGACAGCAGCAGTTCGGCCATCGCGGTCTGGGTCGAGACATGGATCATTTCGGGCGTCAGATGCGCCCAGATCCTGTAGAGATTCGTGAGCCAGCCGAAAAGCTCGGCGTTCTGCGCGGCGGGAATCGCGCGCGTGAGGCTCTGATACATGTGATGGTGCGTGTTGACGAGGCCCGGAATCACGAGATGACCGCGCATGTCGAGTACGTCGTCGGCGGATTGCGGAAGTTCGCTCGTCGGCCCGACCTGCACGATGCGATTGCCCTCGATATACATGCCGCCATCGGCGATTTCGCGGCGCGCTTCGTCCATCGTGACGAGCATGTGGGCGTTCTTGACCAGAAGACTGCGTGGCATAAGCTAACTCTCTCCAGAGACAGTTGGGAAACCAGTGAAAAGCCCCGGTTACCCAGCGTCTGCCGCCGTCTTCGGGACGCGGCAAATATCCATGGATATTGCGCGCACCGCTACTGTCCGCAGCCAAAAAATCGGACGCAATCAAGCGGCAGTCATAGTCATCTTCACGGCGGCAATATATTCCCGATTATTGGCGCGGGTAGCATCGGCAAAAAGCGATTCCGAGCGCGTGCGTCTTGCTTACGCGACGCTGTCATGCGTCAGGCATTATCTTTCCTATCGCGGCCGCACAGCGCGTCTCGAATTCCTACAATGCTGTACACGGCGCGCATCTGAAACGCCGACGGGTATGTAGCCACTGACGTGGAGCCTCGATCCGCCGCAGACGCACCTCGAGTAATCAGGTGCCGAATTTCGGATCGATGCGCAAAGCCGGATCTCGCACAACTCAAGGAAACTGCGAATGGGCAAGCTCACTACCCACGTCCTCGACACCGCGCACGGCCGCCCGGGCGCGAACCTCAAAGTCGAGCTGTTCGCGCTCAACGGCGACGCCCGCCGCGCGATCAGGACCATCCACACGAACGACGACGGCCGCGCCGATGCGCCGCTGCTCGAAGGCGCCGACTTCGAAACCGGCGAATACGAACTCGTGTTCCACGCAGGCGACTACTTCGCCGCGCTCGGCGTGAAAGTGCCCGAGCCGCGCTTCGTCGATCGCGTCGTGCTGCGCTTCGGCATCGCGGATGCTTCGTCGCACTATCACGTTCCGCTGCTCGTGTCGCCGTGGGCGTACAGCACCTATCGCGGAAGCTGAGCGGCAGCCAAAACATCGCTTGAACCCCACAAGCACATAACGAATCGGTAGTGGAGGAGTACATGGAAGGCTTTGTCACCGACTGGCTCAATCTCGTATTGCGCTGTCTGCACGTCATCGTCGCGATCGCGTGGATCGGCGAATCGTTCTATTTCGTCGCGCTGGACAACAGTTTGAAACCGCCAACCGACCCGAACGCGCGCCGACGCGGCGTGTTCGGCGATTTCTGGCACGTTCACGGCGGCGGTTTCTATCACATGCAGAAGTATTCCGTCGCGCCGCAGGACATGCCGGAAAACCTGCACTGGTCGTTCTGGCCGTCGTACACGACGTGGATGTCGGGCTTCGGCCTCTTCTTCGTGCTGTATCTGATGGCGCCGAGCACGTATCTCATCGACAAGAGCGTGCTCGACATGGGTCCGGTGGTCGCCGTATCGGCCGCGCTCGGCTTTTTGATGGCCGGCTGGATCGTGTACGACACGCTGTGCCGCGTGCTCGGCACCAACGACAAGCTGCTCGGCATCTGCGTCGGCATCTATGTGCTGATCGCTGCGTTCATCGCGTGCCATGTGTTCGCGGGCCGCGCGGCGTATCTGATCACCGGCGCGATGATCGCGACGATCATGTCGGCGAACGTGTTCTTCGTCATCATTCCGGGCCAGCGCAAGATGGTCGCCGCGATGCTCAAGGGCGAAACGCCGAACGCGATCTACGGCAAGCGCGGCAAGCAGCGCTCCGTGCACAACACGTACTTCACGTTGCCGGTGGTGTTCGCGATGCTGTCGAACCACTACGCGATGACCTACACGCACAAGTACAACTGGCTGATCCTCGTGCTCATCATGCTGGCGGGCGCGCTGATTCGCCAGTTCTTCGTGATGCGCCATCGCGGCCAGGTGCTGTGGTACATGCCGGTCGCGGGTCTCGTGCTGGTGCTCGGCGCGTTCGCATGGACGATGCCCGCACCTTCGGTGCCCGTCGCCCAGGCCGCAGGCGCGCCGACGATCAAGGTCTCCGACATTCAGCCGATCATCCAGCAGCGTTGCGCGACGTGCCACTCCGCGCATCCGACGATGATGGGCAGCGCACCCGCCGGCGTCCTGCTCGATACGCCCGCGGAAATCAAGCAGAATGCGCAGCGCGTGCATCAGCAGGCCGTGACGCTGAAGGCGATGCCGCTCGGCAACGTCACGCAAATGACGGATGCGGAGCGTCAGAAGGTGGCGGCGTGGTTTGCAGGCGGCGCTGTCGAATAAGCTTGCCGCTGCGCGCAATGAAATGCCCCGCTTCGTTCGGAAGCGGGGCATTTTTCATTCGACCTTCAACGTGCGAAGTAATCCTTCACCGCGCGAACGACCGTGTCGATATCGGCGCGCGACACATCGCGATGCGTGACGAAGCGCGACGCATAGAGCATCTGCGTGAGGATGCCGCGCTCCTTCAGAAAGGCTTCGAGCCGCGCGCAATGCGCCTCGGGAATCTGCGCGAAAACCATGTTCGTCGCGTGCGACTGAATCTTGATGCCATCGATCTGTGCGAGGCCGGCGGCGAGATGCGCGGCGTTGTCGTGGTCTTGCACGAGGCCATCGACGTGATGATCGAGCGCATACAGACACGCCGCCGCCAGCACGCCCGACTGGCGCATGCCGCCGCCGAGCACCTTGCGCCAGCGGCTCGCGACATCGATCAATGCCTTCGATCCGACCAGCACCGAACCGACCGGCGCGCCCAGCCCCTTCGAGAAGCAGACGGAAACCGAGTCGAACGGCGCGCACAGTTCGCCGACTGGTTTGTCCGATGCCACCGCCGCATTGAATACGCGCGCGCCGTCGAGATGCGTCGACAGACCGCGACTGCGCGCGAGTTGCGTCGCCTCCGCGACATAAGACGCCGGCAGCACCTTCCCGCCGATGGTGTTTTCGAGCGCGAGCAGACGCGTGCGCGCGAAGTGATTGTCGATCGGCTTGATCGCCGCCGCGATCTTGTCGAGCGGCAAGGCGCCGTCGGGCGCGTTTTCGATCGGCTGCGGCTGGATGCTGCCGAGCACCGCCGCGCCGCCGCCTTCGTACTTGTACGTGTGCGCCTGCTGGCCGACGATGTATTCGTCGCCGCGCGCGCAATGCGCCATCAACGCCGCGAGGTTGCTCTGCGTGCCGCTCGGAAAGAACAGGCCCGCTTCCTTGCCCGTGCGCTCCGCGAGCCTGCCTTGCAATTCGATGACGGTCGGATCGTCGCCCCAGACATCGTCGCCGACTTTGGCCGCGGTCATCGCGGCGAGCATCGGCTGACTGGGACGGGTGACGGTGTCGCTGCGAAGATCGATCATGCGTGGTTCCTTGTTTCAGGCTCGTCTGGGCCGACTATCTTAGCCGTTCGATAAAGAGCGCGCCCCGAAACGCGAAAGGCCGGCGCGCCCGCACCGGCCTTTCGATACGCGATAACGACGCGCCGCTTACGGTTCCACGACGTTGAAGTCGTTGTCGACCTGTTCGAGCGCGCCGAGCAGCGACTTGAACGCGTCGAGATCGCCCGTGACGCGGATCTGACCTTCGCGCAGTGCGCCCGCGAAGCCGGTTTCGCCGCAGAGGATCAGATTCAGCGTCTCGCGCGTCATGTCGATCTGCGCGTGCGGCGGCAACGCACACGGCAGCGCGGACCACGTCAGCGCGCCGTGCTGCAGATTCACGGAGAAGCGCTTGTCGACATCGCTGAAACGCCAGTCGAAGCGCGCAGTCAGATTCTGTGCCTTCAGCCCGTCGATACGCACCGCCAGATAGTCGAAGAACATGTCTTCGGTGATCGCGCACACCATGTCGCGGCTGCGGCTCGCGAACTGCGTCGCCGCGCGATGCCCTTCCCGCAACTCGCGCGCACCCAGAAGGAACGCATTGCGCCACGTCGCCGATTCGGCCTGATAGCCCATCTGCTCCAGCGCCGCCGCGCCCAGTGCGCGCGCTTCGAGCAACTGCGGCTGCGCGAACACGAGATGATTCATCACCTGAGCGACCCAGCGATATTCGCCCTTGCCGAAGTCCCGGCGCGCGCGTTCGAGCACGGCATCCGCGCCGCCCATGTACTCGACGTAGCGCGGCGCCGCCAGTTCCGGCGGCAGCGCGTGCAGATTCGACGGATTGCCGTCGTACCAGCTCAGATACTGCTGATAGATGGCCTTCACGTTGTGCGACACCGTGCCGTAATAGCCGCGCGCGTGCCACAGCGCGTGAAGCGAATCGGGAAGGCGCATGACCTCCGCGATCTCGGCCGCGTTCATGCCGCGATTCATCATGCGTACGGTCTGATCGTGCAGATACTTGTAAAGATCGCGCTGTGCTTCGAGATATCCGGCGATACGCTCGCGGCCCCAAGTCGGCCAGTTGTGCTGCGCGAACACGACATCCGCGTGGCGTCCGAAGCGCTCCAGCGACTCGCCCAGATAGCGCGCCCAGCGTTGCGCATTGCGCACGTTCGCGCCGCGCAGCGGACACAGATTGTGCAGCGAGCGCGTGCCGTTCTCCGCGAGATTGAGCGCGCGCTCCTGCGGGAAGTAAAAATGCATTTCGGCGGGCGCTTCGCTTTCCGGCGTCAGCTGGAAAACGATCTCGACGCCGTCGATGACATGCGTCTCCAGCGGCTCGCGAATGAGCTGCGTCGGCGGAATCAGCGTGATCGTGCCGCGCGGCATGGTCTTGCCCATGCCGGCATCGATCTGGCAGCACGCGTTGCGCGCGAGCGTGTGGCCGAACTGGAACTGCGCGCGGCGCGCCATCGCCGGGCCGGCCATCACGTTTTCCGACACCGCCTCTTCCATGAACCCGGCCGGCGCGATGATCGCCGTGCGCCCGGCCTGCACATCCGCGTCATTCGTGACGCCGCGCACGCCGCCGAAATGATCCGCGTGGCTATGGCTGTAGATGACGGCCACGACCGGACGCTTCGGCCGATGCGCGCAATAGAGCGCGAGCGCGGCCTCGGCGGTTTCCTTGCATGTCAGCGGATCGATGACGATGAGCCCGCTGTCGCCCTCGATGAACGTGACGTTCGAGACGTCGAAACCCCGCACCTGATAGATGCGCTCCGTCACCTTGAAAAGGCCGTGCAGCGAATTGATGCGGGCGTGACGCCACAGCGACGGATGCGCGGTGTCGGGCGCCTCGGGCTCGTTCAGAAACGCGTAGTCCGCGAGGCTCCAGACGAGCTGGCCATATGCGCCGCGCACCTCGGCGTCCGGCACCGTGCCGATGAATCCGCGCCGCGCGTCCGCTTCCTCCTCGGGATCGTCGGGAGGCAGTTCGTGCAGCGCGCGCTCGTGCGCCGCGCGCGTCGCCGCGGTCGCCGGCAGCGACGGCGGATAAGGTTTCGGCAGCGCCTGTGTGTCACCGTTTTGCATGCGATGTTCCCCGCTGAATTAGATTGCCTCGACGCGCGTCTCGGTGGAGACGGCGGCACGAATGAGATCCGCGGCCTTCTCCGCGATCATGATGGTCGGCGCGTTCGTGTTGCCGCCGATGATCGTCGGCATGACCGAGGCGTCGGCCACGCGCAGACCATCGATGCCGCGCACGCGCAGGTCGGGGTCGACGACCGCGAGTTCATCGACGCCCATCTTGCATGTCCCGACCGGATGAAAGAGCGTGTCCGCATGCTGGCGGATGTAAGCGCGAATGGCGCGCTCATCGCCCTCGCCGGGGCCGAAATCGTCGGTCATGAGCTCGCGCCCGCCCGCTTGCGCAAGCGCGGGCTGCGAGAAAATCCGGCGAATGAGCCGCACGCCGGTCACGAGGTTGTCCATGTCGGATTCCACGCTCAGATAGCGCGGATCGATGAGCGGCGCATCGCGCATGTCGCGCGACTTGAGGCGAAGCACGCCACGGCTTTTCGGGCGCAGGTTGGTCGCGTGACAGCTGTATCCCGGCGGCGCTTTCCTGCCCGCGCCGTCGCCACGGCTGCCCACGAGCGCGAGAATGAACGCGAACTGCAGATCGGGTTCCGCGAGCCCTTCGCGGCTGCGCGTGAAGCCGCCCGCCTCGATGATGTTCGATGCGAACATGCCTGTGCGGTCGCGCCTGTAGCGCATCAGCTCCGGAATCATGCGCGCGATGTTGCGCCACGAGTAGCCGTAGAGATCGGCGGTCGGCACGGCCTTCTTGATCGTGATGTCGATGTGATCCTGCAGGTTCTCGCCGACGCCCGGCAGATCGTGCACGACATCGATACCCATCTCGCGCACATGCGCGGCCGGGCCGATTCCCGATGCCAGAAGCAGTTGCGGCGAATTGAACGCGCCCGCGCACACGATGACCTCGCGACGCGCACGCAGGCTGCGCTCGACGCCATCGCGCACGACGCGCACGCCGGTCGCCCGCTTGCCGTCGAACTCGATGCGCAGCGCGATCGTGCCGGTCATCACCGAGAGCGAGTCGCGGCCGCCGCAGAGCGATGCATCGGCTGCGTCGCCGCGATGCAGATACGCGCGCGCGGTGTTCCAGCGCTCGCCGTTGTACTGCGTGACCTGATATAGCCCGACGCCTTCCTGATGCTGTCCGTTGA
>Ga0182736_1001169_pt1 | contig 28174 bp, 26 predicted proteins | sample eDN5th30CKraftBY_FD_128882 | JGI IMG/M metagenome (GOLD analysis project Ga0182736, IMG submission 128882) | Enriched backyard soil microbial communities from Emeryville, California, USA - eDNA 5th pass 30_C Kraft BY (version 2) (version 2) | ecosystem: Environmental > Terrestrial > Soil >...
GGGGCCCGGACACCGTGGGGTGTCCGGGCCCCGTGCGTCGTCCCGGGTCAGCCGACCTTGGCCAGCCGCTTGCGGGTGTCCTCGGCGGCGCCGTCGGCGGCCTTCGCGGCCGCGGCCCCGAGTTCGGCCGCGCGCGAGGCGAGGTCGCCGCGCAGCTTCGACGCCTGCTCGGCGGCCTCCGTGGCGAGGACCGCGAGCTGGTCGACGTAGCCGGGGGCCTTCTTGCGCGCCTTGGCCGCCGCCTTCAGTGCCTCCTTCTCCCACGCCGCCCGGCGCTTCTCGGCTGCCTTGCGCCACTTCTTGCCCCGCTTGCCCAGCTCGTCACCGCGCTCGGCGAGCAGCTGCTGCCACTTCGCCCCCCGCTTGTCGACGAGCTCCTGCAGCCGCGCACCGTGCTTGTCGGCGCGGCGCTGCAACCGGGCGGCCCGCCTGCTCGCCTCGGCGGAGTGCCTGGCGAGGTCGTCACTGAGCTCGGCGGCGCGGGCCAGGACGGTGTCGCGGACGTCGGGGGCGCGGTCGGCCAGCGTGGCGCCGACCTTCGTGGCCCGCTCGGCCAGCACCGCCCCGACCTCGGGTGCCCGTTCCGCGAGCACGGCACCCGCCTTGGTCGCCCGCTCGGCGACGGCGGCGCCGACCTCCGGCGCCCGATCGGCGACGACCGCGCTCACGGCCGTGGCCCTCTCGGCCAGCGCCGCACCGGCCTCCGCGGCCTTCTCCGCCAGCGCCGACGTCCGTGCCGACAACTGGGCCGACGGGTGGGCCGACGAGTGGCCCGACCGGGCCGACGCGGCGCTCGGCACGAGACCTGCCAGCCCGGCGGCGACGCTCGCGACGGCGCCGCCCGCGTCGTGCGCGACGCCGGAGACACGGTCGGAGACGTCGTGCGCCACACCGGTGACGGCGTCGACCCGCTCCCCGGCGGCGGTCGCGGCGAGGTGGGCCGCCCGCCTGCCCCGCCACGCGACCGACGGCTTGCCGTGGGTGTCGGCGGCCGCGATGAGCAGTCCGCCGAGCAGGCCGACGTTCTTGAGGAAGTGGATCTGCTGCGCCTGGCGCTCCTGCGGGTCCTCGACCTCCCAGAAGCGGTGTGCGGCGAGCGTCGTCGGGACCACGCTCGCGGCGAGCGCCGCCGACGCGAGGCGTGGCGCCTTGCCGAGCGCGAGCAGCGATCCGGCGGCGATCTTCACGACCGCATCCACCTTCACGAGCATCTCGGCGTCGGGCCGGCGGTCGATCGGCGTGACCTCGACGGCCTTGTCCAGCACCGGGTCGAGGGCGGGGGCGGCCGCATCGAGAACGGGTTGTGCCGCCTGCGCGTGGCCCTCGGGCGCGCGCAGTGCGGCGATGCCACCGTTGATGAACACGGCGGCGAGCATGGGTCGGGCTACACGTCGCAGGACCGGCATGCCCGCACCTTCCCCACCCGCCGCGGACGCAAACACATCCGAAGTAGGCGATGATGCGCGGTGTGACGAGTGGACACCGCGCTCCGTCCGGGCGCCGCGCGATCGGCCTCGACATCGGGGGGACCAACATCCGCGGCGCCGTCGTCGCCGACGACGGGACCCTGCTCGCCGAGGTCTCCGAACGCACCCCCGAGACGTCCGACGGCACGACGATGACGAAGATCCTGCTCGGCATCACCCAGCAGCTGCACGCGCAGCACCCGGAGGTCGTCGCCGTCGGGGTGGGAGCGGCCGGGATCGTCGAGTGGCCGGCCGGGCTGATCCGGTGGGCGCCCAACAACTCCTACCGCGACTGGCAGGTCCGGGCCGAGCTGGAGGAGGCCACCGGGCTGCCCGCGACCGTCGACAACGACGCCAACGTCGCCGCGCTCGCCGAGGCCCGCCTCGGCCGGGACCGCTACTCCGAGATGGTGTTCCTGACCGTCGGCACCGGCGTCGGAGGTGGGCTCGTCCTGGGCGGGGTCATCTACCGCGGACCGTCCGGGCGCGGCGGCGAGCTGGGGCACATCATCGTCGCACCCGACGGTCCCCGCTGCGGCTGCGGCAACCGCGGCTGCCTGGAGGCCGTCGCGTCGGGCACGGCGCTGACCCGGATGGGTCGCGAGGCCGCGGCGGCCGAGCCGGCCGGCGTGATCGCCCGGCTCGGCCGCGAGGAGGAGGACGGCGTCGTCACCGGGCACACCGTCACACGCGCCACGGAGCTGGGTGACCCGACCGCGCTGGACCTGTTCACCCGGCTGGGGCGCTGGCTCGGGATCGGGATCGCGTCGCTGGCCAACATCTTCGAGATCGAGGCCGTCGTCATCGGCGGCGGCCTGGTCGCGACCGGCGACCTGCTGCTCGACCCCGCCCGCGCCGCCTACCGCGAGCACGCCTACGCCACGGAGGCGCGGCCCGTCGTCCCGGTGCGGGTGGGCACCTTCGGCACCGACGCCGGCGTCGTCGGCGCGGGGCTGCTCGGGCTCGAGCACGCGGAGGACCGCAGGGTCCACGCCGTCCCGCCGGAGCGCGCCACCCGTTAGGTTGACGTCGTGCCGTCACTGGTCCTGGGTCCCGTGCTGCGCCACGTCGACGAGTCCTCCGCGACGGTGTGGGTCCAGACCGACGTCCCCGCGCAGGTCGAGGTCCTGGGCAGCACCGCACGCACGTTCGAGGTGGCGGGGCACCACTACGCGCTGGTCGTCGTCACCGGGCTCCCGCCGGACACCCGCACCGAGTACGACGTGCTGCTCGACGGCGAGCACGTCTGGCCGCCCGCGTCCTCGCCCTTCCCGCCGAGCAGCATCGCGACCCGCGGACCGCGATCGGCCGGGCGGCACCGCATCCTGTTCGGCTCCTGCCGGTACGTGAAGCTCGCCGACCCGCGGGACGCCGCCACCTACGGCATCGACGCGCTCGACGCCTACGCCGCGCGGATGGCACGGCTCCCGTCGTCCCAGTGGCCCGACGCCCTGCTGCTGCTCGGCGACCAGGTCTACGCCGACGAGCTGACCCCGCAGACCGTGCGCCGGATCGCCGGCCGTCGCGCGGAGCACCCCGACTGGCCCGACGACGAGATCGTCGACTTCTCCGAGTACGTCGGGCTCTACCGCGACTCCTGGGCCGACCCCGAGATCCGCTGGATCATGTCGACGGTCCCCACCGCGATGATCTTCGACGACCACGACGTCCGCGACGACTGGAACACCTCCGCCGCCTGGCGCGCCCAGATGGCCGAGAAGCCGTGGTGGGCCGAGCGGATCCGGGCGGCGTTGTCGTCGTACTGGGTCTACCAGCATCTCGGCAACCTCTCCCCGGACGAGCTCGCCGCGGACCCCGACTGGGCGGCGGTCAGCGGGCACGACGGCGACACCTGGCCGCTGCTGGCCGACCTCGCCGACCGCGCCGACCGGGAGGTCGACGGCTCCAAGGGCCTGCGGTTCTCCTACCGCTGGCAGCTGGGGCGCACGCGCCTGGTCGTCCTCGACTCCCGCAACGGCAGGGTGCTCGACGACGGCAGGCACCTCATGCTCGGCGACCGTGAGTTCGGCTGGGTCGAGGAGCGCACGCTCGACCCGGGCGAGGTCGACCATCTGCTGCTGGCGACGTCCGTCCCGTGGCTGCTGCCGCCGGCGATCGGCGACCTGGAGTCGGTCAACGAGGCCGCCGCCGCCCGTCCGGGGCTGCGCGGCCGGCTCGGCGAGCGGATCCGGCAGGCCGCGGACCTCGAGCACTGGCAGGCGTTCCGGGACTCGTTCGACCGCCTGGCACGGCTGGTCGCGGCCGCGACGCGCCCACGGGCCGGCGACGCCGCGCCCGTGTCGATCTCCGTGCTCTCCGGCGACGTGCACCACAGCTACGCCGCCCGCGCGCAGGTCGAGGACGCCGAGGAGGGCACGGCCGTGCACCAGCTGACCTGCTCCCCGGTGCACAACCACGTCCCGCCCTACGTCCGCGCGGGCTTCCGGCTCGGCTGGAGCGGCGCCGCCACCCGGGCCGCACGCGCGTGGGCGACCCGCAAGGGCACCCCGCCGCCGCCGGTGACCTGGGACAAGCTCGGCGGACCCTACTTCGGCAACACCATCGCCTGGCTGGACGTCGACGGCCGCCGCGCCGACGTCGTCTTCGAGCAGCCGACCGGCGCGGCCTCGCTGCGCGAGGCGGCCCGGCACACCCTCACCGCGCCGCGGTCCGCCGAGCCCGAACAGGGACACTCCGAGCCGACACGCCCGGCTCCGACACAGGTGGACCCGGCACGCCCAGACCCGACACACCCAGACCCGGCGGACCCAGATCCGACGGACCCAGGCCGAGGAGCTCGCACCCGATGACGGCAGGACACTCTCCCAGCACCGCCGCCCCGCTGCGGGGTGCGCCCGCCCCCGACGTGGCTGGCACCGACGCACTGGCCGGCCAGGTCGTCGTCCTGCGCCCGACCAGCGCCCGGCACGTGGCCGCGTTCATCGAGATCCTCCAGCACCCCGAGGTCGCCCGCTGGTGGGGCGGCTACGACCTGGAACGCGTGCGCCGTGAGCTGCTCGGGCCGCACGGCTACGCCGTCGAGCTGGCGGGCGAGGTCATCGGGCTGGTGATCTTCCACGAGGAGGACGACCCCGACTACCGGCACGCGGGCGTCGACATCGCGCTGCACCCCGACGCCCACGGCAAGGGCCTGGGCGCCGACGCCCTGCGCACGCTCGTCCGCCACCTGTTCACCCGCCGCGACCACCACCGCATCGTCATCGACCCCGCCGCGACGAACGAGCGGGCGATCCGCAGCTACGAGCGCGTCGGGTTCCGGCGGGTCGGGATCATGCGCCGGTACGAGCGCGGCGCCGACGGCACCTGGCACGACGGCCTGCTGATGGACCTGCTCCGCGAGGACTTCCTGAGCCTCTGAGTGGCGTCACCGGCCCTGGCCGGTGCTGTGCCTCCGGGCGCTACGCCGCTCACGACCGCGTCGCGGCGTCCGCCTCGGCTGCGAGACCGCCGACCAGCAGCCGCAGCCCGAACGCGAAGCGCTCGTCGGCGTCGCCGCTGGTCAGCTCGCGCGCGAGGGACGCGAGCACGGGGAACAGCTCGGCGGGCAGGCTCCGGAAGTACGACGCGACCTGGCTGTAGTACGCCTCCTGGTCGACCCCGGCCCGTTCGTGCTGCGCGGACTCGATGGCCGACGCCGCGACGAACATCCCGATCACGTCGACCGCCCACGCCGCCGGGCGCGGCGGCACCCCGCCGGCCCGCAGGATCGCCGTCGTCGTCTCGGCCAGCCGCAGCGAGTTCGGCCCGAGCGGCACGGCACCGATCGCCACGCGGGCGATGTCGCCGTTGCGGGCCATCACGGCGCGCGACTCCGTCCACAGCTCGGTGACCTGCTCCTGCCACCGTGCGCCGTCCGGCTCCGGAAGCGTGACCTCGCCCGCGACCTCGTCGAACACCAGCGCGAGCAGCTCGTCCTTGTTCGCGACGTGCGCGTAGAGCGACGCCGCGCCCGTCCCGAGCTCGGTGGCGACACGCCGCATGCTCACCGCGTCGATGCCCTCGGTCTTCAGCACCGTCAGCGCGGCCCGGACGATCGCCTCCCGGCTGAGGGACCGGCGGACCGCGGGGTCCTTGCGCGGGGTGCGCCAGGGCGGCTCGGGCACTACGGGGGCCGTGCTCATGGCGGGCAGCGTAGCCGCCCACGCGGATCGACGAACAGTGTTCTTGACTCGAACAGTGTTCGCAGGTAGAACGCTGTTCGTCAACGAACACCGTTCGAAGCGAGGCCTCCATGACCATCCCGACCACGTCGCCGCCGCCCGTCACGACGGGACATCCGCTCCGCCGGCTCGCTCTCGTGGCCGTCCTGGTCGCCGAGATCATGGACCTGCTCGACGCGACGGTCGTCGGTATCGCGGCCCCGTCGATCCAGCACGAGCTCGGCGGCGACGACACGACCATCCAGTGGATCGCCGCGGGCTACACGCTCGCCTACGCCGTCGGGCTCGTCACCGGCGGCCGGCTCGGCGACCTCTACGGCCGCAGGCGGATCTTCCTCGTCGGACTCGTCGGCTTCGTCCTGTTCTCGGCGCTGTGCGGGCTCGCCCCGACGCCCGGGATCCTGATCACCTGCCGGGTCCTGCAGGGCCTGTCCGGCGCGATCCTCATCCCGCAGGGCTTCGGCATCATCAAGTCCGCCTTCCCGCCACGGGAGCTCGGTGCCGCGTTCGGCGCCTTCGGCCCGGCGATGGGCCTGTCGGCGGTCGGCGGCCCGATCCTCGCCGGCGCGCTGATCGCGTGGGACCCGGGCGGGGCGGGCTGGCGCACCGTCTTCCTGGTCAACGTGCCGATCGGGCTGGCCTGCCTCGCCCTCGCACTGCGGGTGCTGCCGGAGTCGCGCGGCGAACGCACCGCCAGGCCGGACCCCGTCGGCACCATCCTGGTGACGACCGGGCTGCTCCTCCTGGTCTTCCCGCTGGTCCAGGGCCGCGAGCTGGGCTGGCCGGGCTGGACGTTCGCGATGATGGCCGCGGCCGTCCCGGTGCTCGGCGTCTTCGCGTGGCACCAGGTCCGCCGCGCGCGAGCCGGCCGGTCACCGCTCGTCGAACCCGCGCTGTTCGCCTCCCGCGCGTTCTCCGGCGGCATGCTGGTCGGCCTGGTGTTCTTCGGCGGGATGGCGGGGCTCTTCCTGGTACTGGGCCTGCACCTACAGCTCGGGCTCGGGTTCAGCCCGCTGCGTGCCGGCCTCACGCTGGCACCGTGGGCGCTGGGCGTCGCGGTCGGCGCGACGCTCTCCGGCGCGTGGCTGGGCCGCCGCTACGGTCGACCGGTCCTGCAGGCGGGCGCCGTCGTCATGGCGCTCGGCATCGCCGGGATCGTGCTGACCTCGCACGTCGCGCCGCGGACGGCGGGCTGGGAGCTCGCCCCGGCACTGCTCGTGAGCGGCGTCGGGATGGGCCTGTTCATCGCGCCGTTCTTCGACATCGTCCTGGCAGGCGTGACGCTGCCGATGGTCGGCTCGGCCTCGGGCGTGCTCAACGCCGACCAGCAGCTGGGCTCGGCGATCGGCGTCGCCGTCCTGGGCACGGTGTTCTTCTCGGGAACAGGCGCCCAGGGCATGGCGACGGCGTTCGACGTCGTGCTCTGGGTGACCGCCGGGATGGTCCTCGCGGTCGCCGCGCTCGCCGCCCTCCTGCCGAGACGGGCCCGCGAGGAACAGCCGGCATAGCGGTCGGCGCCCGCCGCGGGCTCAGAACGGGGTCGCCGCCAGGAACGACTCGAACACCGTCCGCTCGCCGAGCACCTCGAGCCGCGGATCGGAGGGGTCGATACGGCCCAGCATCGCGATGAACAGGTCGGCGACAGAACCCCGCACCGCGACAGTCGCTTTCTCGTGCCCGTGCTCCCAGGAGATCGCGGTGCCGTGCGGCCGGATCACCCACTCGCCGGCCGACCCGAGACCGTCGGCGTCGTGGGAGTGCAGGTGGATCGTCCGGCCCTCGCCGAGCACCGGCTCCTCCCGCTGGGTGCGGGCGACGAGCAGGTCGAGCCACTCCGACAGGCCGTCGGCGGCGATCGCGGGGTCGATGTCGAAGCTCCCGCCCGTGGCCAGCGCGGCGTCGGCCCGGTGGACGGTCTGCTCGTGCAGCCGGCGGCGCAACCACCACGCCGCCGGCTTCGGCCCGGTGAACGTCCAGACCGGGGTGTCGGGGCCGACGCTGTCGACCGCCTCGGCGAGTGCGGCGACCCCGCCGCGCATCCACGCACCGAACTCGTCGACGGGCTTGGGCGCCCGGCCGTCGGCGACGGTGCGCGGGTCGACGGGTTCGGTCGCGCGCGTCGCGACGATCGCGGCCGCCCACCGGTCACCGCGGGCGACGTGGGTGCCGAGGGTGCGCATCGTCCAGCCCGGGCACGTGGGCACGGGCAGCTCGGGATCTGCGTCGCGCACGAGGTCGGCGAAGAGCACGTTCTCGGCGAAGAGAACGGGGACGATCTCAGCAGGCGTGACACCGAGGGCGTCGATACCGGTCATGGGTCGCGACGCTAGCGGCTCGGGGCGCCGGAATCGCGCCATTGCGACGGAGTCGGCGCGAGATGCCCACCGCGACGCGGACGACCGCTCGACCCGAACCGGTCAGGGCGTGCATGATCGCCCGTCGTCCGGGGTAGATCGAAGCCATGGCTGACCGCAGGGCTCAGGACTGGACGCCGCCCGGCGTGTTCCGGGCCCTACTGTGGTGGCCCCCGGTGGCCTTCCTGCTGGCCGCCGCTTTCCCCGGGGCGGGCCTCGTCCCGATCATCGGCTCCGGTCTGGCCCTCGCCCTGGTCGGCATCGCGGCGGCGACGCTGCCGAAGCTGGTGCACCGGAGCGAGTCCGTCACCGCCGCGGAGCCGATCGACCGGCCGGCCCCGGAGCCCGTCGACGTCCTCCCCGTTCCCGAGCGCCGCGCCGCCTGAGCGCCGACCGCGTCCCGCGGGGGCGGCGTGACGTCGCTCCCGCTCTGTTGTACGTCCGATACTAGGATGTCAAACTAAATCGGTCGGTGACAGGCATCGGGAGGACCTTCAATGACGTCGGACGCTCTCCACGTCCCCACCAACCCGGTCCGCTTCGTGACGGCCGCGAGCCTGTTCGACGGCCACGACGCGGCCATCAACATCATGCGGCGCATCCTGCAGCGGCAGGGTGCGGAGGTGATCCACCTCGGACACAACAGGTCCGTCGACGAGGTCGTCGCCGCCGCGATCCAGGAGGACGTGCAGGGCGTCGCCATCAGCTCGTACCAGGGCGGGCACGTCGAGTACTTCAGCTACCTCGTCGAGCTGCTGCGCGAGCGCGGCGCCGGCCACGTCAAGGTCTACGGCGGCGGGGGCGGCGTCATCGTCCACGACGAGATCGAGCTGCTGCACTCGCGCGGCGTCTCGCGCATCTTCTCCCCCGACGACGGCCAGCGGATGGGCCTGCCCGGGATGATCAACCTGATGATCCGCGAGTGCGACGTCGACCTGACCGCGACGCCACCGACCTCCTACGACGGCGTCTTCGCCGGTGAGCACGCCACGCTCGCCCGCGCGCTGACCCTCGCGGAGAGCGGGGCCCTGCCCGCCGACGTGCTCGACCGGGTGCGTGCCACCGACCGGCCGGTCCCGGTCCTGGGCATCACCGGCACCGGCGGCTCCGGCAAGTCGAGCCTGACCGACGAGCTCGTCCGCCGCTTCCGCGTCGACCAGGAGGACAAGCTCCGCATCGCGGTGCTGGCCGTCGACCCGACGCGGCGCAAGGGTGGCGGCGCGCTGCTCGGTGACCGCATCCGGATGAACAGCCTCACCGGCGAGCAGGTGTTCTTCCGCTCGCTCGCCACGCGGGGTGGTTCCAGCGCCGGCGACGGCAACCTGCCCGAGCGCCTCGACGACGTCATCGCCGTGCTGAAGGCCGCCGGGTTCGACCTCGTGATCGTCGAGACCCCGGGCATCGGTCAGGGCGACGCGGGGATCGTGCCGTTCGTCGACCGCTCGCTGTACGTGATGACGCCGGAGTTCGGCGCCGCGTCCCAGCTGGAGAAGATCGACATGCTCGACTTCGCCGACGTCGTGGCCATCAACAAGTTCGAGCGGCAGGGCGCGGAGGACGCGCGCCGCGACGTCGGCCGCCAGCTCGTGCGCAACCGCGAGGAGTTCGGCGCGAGCTGGGAGGACATGCCGGTCTACGGCACCAGCGCCGCGACCTTCAACGACACCGGGGTCACCGCGCTCTACCAGCACCTCGTCGAGCTGCTGCGCGGCGACGGGCTGACCGTCGGCGAAGGCAGGCTGCCCGCCGTCGAGGGGAAGGTCTCGCAGCTGCACGCCGCGGTCATCCCGCCCGACAAGGTGCGCTACCTCGCCGACATCGCCGACACCGTCCGCGGCTACCACGACGAGACCGGGGAGCAGACCGCCGCGGTCCGCCGTCACGAGCACCTGAAGGCCGCCCGCGCCGAGCTGGAGAGCGCCGACGCCGACGTCGCCGCCATCGACGGCCTGCTCGAGACCGTCGGCAAGACGGTGTCCGCCGAGTCCGCGGAGCTGCTCGCGGGCTGGGACCAGATGATCGAGGACTACTCGGGCGACGAGCTCGTCGTGAAGGTCCGCGACCGCGAGCTGCGCACCCAGCTGACCCGCGAGACCCTGTCGGGCAACAAGGTCCGGCGCGTCGCGCTGCCGCCCTACACCGACGCGGGCGAGCGGCTGCGGTTCCTGCGCAAGGAGAACCTGCCCGGCCGGTTCCCGTTCACCGCCGGGGTGTTCGCGTTCAAGCGTGAGGGCGAGGACCCGGCGCGGATGTTCGCGGGCGAGGGCGACGCGTTCCGCACCAACCGCCGGTTCAAGTACCTGTCGCAGGACTCCGAGGCCAAGCGGCTGTCGACGGCGTTCGACTCGGTGACCCTCTACGGGCGCGACCCGGCGACCCGGCCCGACATCTACGGCAAGGTCGGCACGTCGGGCGTCTCGATCGCGACGCTCGAGGACATGAAGGTCCTCTACGACGGCTTCGACCTCTGCTCGCCGACGACCTCGGTGTCGATGACGATCAACGGCCCCGCGCCGACGATCCTGGCGTTCTTCCTCAACACCGCCGTCGACCAGCAGATCGAGAAGTTCCGCGAGGAGGAGGGGCGCGAGCCCGACGAGGCGGAGCGCGAGCAGCTCGCCGCGTTCGCCTACGCCAACGTCCGCGGCACGGTGCAGGCCGACATCCTCAAGGAGGACCAGGGCCAGAACACCTGCATCTTCTCCACCGAGTTCTCGCTGCGGATGATGGCCGACATCCAGGAGTGGTTCATCCGGCACAAGGTCCGGAACTTCTACTCCGTCTCGATCTCCGGCTACCACATCGCCGAGGCCGGGGCGAACCCCATCAGCCAGCTCGCGTTCACCCTCGCCAACGGCTTCACTTTCGTCGAGAGCTACCTGGCGCGCGGCATGGACATCGACGACTTCGCGCCCAACCTGTCGTTCTTCTTCTCCAACGGGATGGACGCCGAGTACACGGTGATCGGCCGGGTGGCGCGGCGCATCTGGGCGGTCGCGATGCGCGAGCGCTACGGCGCCAACGAGCGCTCACAGAAGCTCAAGTACCACGTGCAGACCTCGGGCCGGTCCCTGCACGCCCAGGAGATGAACTTCAACGACATCCGCACGACGCTGCAGGCCCTGTGCGCGCTCTACGACAACGCGAACTCGTTGCACACCAACGCCTACGACGAGGCCGTGACGACGCCGACGGAGGAGTCGGTGCGCCGCGCGATGGCGATCCAGCTGATCATCAACCGCGAGTGGGGCCTGTCGATGAACGAGAACCCCCTGCAGGGGTCGTTCATCGTCGACGAGCTGACCGACCTCGTCGAGGAGGCCGTCCTGCGGGAGTTCGACGCCATCGCCGCCCGCGGCGGGGTGCTCGGCGCCATGGAGACCGGCTACCAGCGCGGCAAGATCCAGGACGAGTCGATGCTCTACGAGCACCGCAAGCACGACGGCACGCTGCCGATCATCGGCGTGAACACCTTCCTCAAGCCCGAGTCCGACGAGCCGCCCACCGAGATCGAGCTGGCCCGCGGCACGGAGGCGGAGAAGCAGAGCCAGCTCGACCGGCTCGCCGACTTCCAGTCCCGGCACGCCGGCAGCGCCCCCGCCGCGCTGCGGGCGCTGCAGGACGTCGCGACCGGTGAGGGCAACGTCTTCGACGAGCTGATGAAGGCCGCCCGGGTCTGCTCGCTCGGCCAGCTCACCGAGGCGTTCTTCGAGGTCGGCGGGCAGTACCGGCGCAACATGTGAGCCGTCCGCGCCTCGGCCCACCGACCGCGCGCAACCTCACCGTCGTCCCGCGCCACTGAGGCGACCGTGAGGTTGCGCGCGGTGCGTTGCGCGCAACCTCACCGCTGCCAGCGCGCCGAGCCAGGACCGTGGGGGTGCGCTCGGGCGGTCAGCGTCGCGCTGCCGCATCGCTCCCCGCGGCGGCGTCGAGGACGCGGGTGAGGCCCGTCGTGATGGCGGCGCGCTCCTGCGCGGTCAGGTGGTCGGCGAAGTGGCGGGCGATCCCGTCGAGGTAACCCGGGGCCGCGGCCCGCAGCCGGGCGCGCCCGGCGTCGGTGATGACGGCCCAGCTGCCGCGCCGGTCGTTCGGATCGGGCTCGCGGGCGGCCAGCCCGGCCCGGGCCAGCTCGTCGACGATGCGGCTGACCCGCGACCGCGACAACACCGCCCGCTCCCCCAGCTCGGCCATCCGCAGCCGCCGGTCGGGCGCGGAGTTGAGCTCCAGCAGCACGTCGTACCAGGCCAGCGGCATGTTCTGGGTCTGTTCCAGCTCGCGCTCCAGTGCACGCACGACGGCGGCGTGGGTGCGCAGCAGCGCGGCCCAGGCGGCCACCCCGGAGTCCTCGGTCACGCCGTGAGCATAGACCTTGTGCGTGCGCACGCACCATGGTTATATGTGCGTGCGCACGCACTACTACTGCGCGCCACTACCCGAGGAGTTCCCATGACCCGCCTGCTGCACGTCTCCGCCTCGCCCCGCGGTGCCGCCTCCGAGTCGCTGGCGATCGCGCGCACCTTCGTCGACGCCTTCGCCGCCACCCACCCCGACGCCGAGATCGACGAGTTCGACCTGTGGGACGGCACCCTCCCCGAGTTCGGCCCCGCGGCCGCCGCGGCCAAGATGGCCGTCTTCGCCGGCGAGACCCCGAGCGGCGAGGGCACCGCGGCCTGGGCGGCGGCCCGGGCCACGTTCGAGCGGCTCGACGCCGCCGACCGTTACCTGTTCAGCGTCCCGATGTGGAACGCGGGCGTCCCCTACATCCTCAAGCAGTTCGTCGACGTCGTGAGCCAGCCCGGGATGCTCTTCGGCTTCGACCCCGAGCGCGGCTACACCGGCCTGCTGCAGGGCAAGCGGGCCGTCGTGGTCTACACCAGCGCGGTGTACGGGCCTGGCCGCAGCCCGGCGTTCGGCAGCGACTTCCAGGCGCCCTACCTGCGCGACTGGCTCGCGTGGGCAGGCGTGGAGGACGTCGAGGAGATCGCGTTCCGGCCGAACCTGGTCACGGCCGACGCCCGCGCCGGACGCGAGGCCGCCCACGCACGGGCGCGCGACCTCGGGAAGACGTTCTGAGCCGCAGCGCGACGAGGAACCCGGCCCCGAGCAACAGCGTCAGGAAGCAGGAGACGCCGAGCCACCCGAGGTGGTCGTAGGCCACCCCGCCCAGCGACCCGCCGACGCTGCTGCCCGCGTAGTAGGCCAGCAGGTAGAGCGACGACGCGAGCGCGGGCGAGCCGTCGGGCAGGTCCGCCGCGCGCCGCCCGGCCCATCCGCTGGCCACGGCGTGCGCGGTGAAGAACCCGACCGTCACCAGCAGCACGCCGATACAGATGACGACGAGGTTCGCCGGCAGCGTCACCCACGCGCCCGCCGCCGCGACGGCGAGGCCCGCCGCCACGACCGGCGCCCGGCCGTGGCGGTCGGCCACCCGGCCCGCCCACGGCGACACCACCGGCCCCGCCAGGTAGCCGAGGAACACCAAACCGGCCAGCCCGACGGGCACCCCGAACGGCGCGGCCTCCAGCCGGAACCCCGAGTAGTTGTAGACGGTCACGAACGCGCCCATGACCAGGAATGACACGGCGAACAACCCGCGCAGCACGGGGTCGGCGAGGTGGCGCCCGATGGGGCGGCCGAGCTCGCGCAGCCGCACGCGCGGCGGATCGGGCGTCCGCGGTGCGGGCAGCAGGAGCCGGAACGCGACCATGCAGAGCAGTGACACCCCGCCGACCACACCGAGGGCGACGCGCCAGCCCGCGACGTCGGCCACGAACCCGGTGACCAGGCGCCCGGTGAGACCGCCGAGCGCGTTGCCGGCGATGAGCAGGCCCACCGCGCCGCCGAGCCAGCGCGCCGCGACCTCGCGCGTCGTGTGCGCCATGGCCAGCGCGGGCAGCGCGGCGAGCGCGACGCCCTGCAACGCCCGCAGGACCACCAGCACCCCGAAGGACGGCGCGAACGGCTCGACCAGCCCCAGTGCGGCGGACACCGCGAGGGCGGCGGTCATCATCCGGGTGCGGCCCCACGACTCGCACACGGCCGACAGCGGGACGACGGCGACGGCCAGCGCCAGGGTCGTCGCCGACAGCGCGAAGCTCGCCGTCGAGGAGGAGACGGCGAACTCGGCGGCGAACGTCGGCAGGAGTGCCTGCGGGCTGTAGACCAGCACGAACGTCGCGAGGCCCGCGCACCACATCGCGGCGCCGAGCCGGCGGAACCCGGGCGTCCCCCGCTCGTGCCCGGTCGCCGTCGACGCGATGGTTGCCATTGCGAACGACGGTAGGTCGCGGCGCGCGGCCCGTCCACGTGGGACGGCCCACGCCCGCTCGCAGCGGCGCGCCGGGCCGCACCCGGCTACGGTCGCGGGGTGCGACAGACGTTCATGGTCACCGACGACGAGGGCCGCGACGTCGACGTCCCGCTGCCGGTGCAGCGGGTGGTGTCGATCGTGCCGTCGCTCACCGAGGCGCTCGCGGAGTCGGCGCCCGGCATGCTCGTCGGCGCGACCGACTGGTGTACCCACCCCGCCGACCTCGACGTCCCGCGGCTGCGCGGCACGAAGAACCCGGATGTCGACGCGATCGTGGCGCTGCGGCCCGATCTCGTCCTCGCCAACCAGGAGGAGAACCGGCCCCCGGACCTCGACGCGCTGCGCGCCGCGGGCGTGCCCGTCTACGTCACCGACATCCGCACCCTGGACGGCGAGCACGGCGCGTTCGACTCGCTCGGGCGGATGCTCGCCGCGTGCGGGCTCGACGAGCCGCCGTGGCTCGTCGCGGCCCGCGCGGCGTGGGCCGAGGTCCCGACGCCCGCGCGCAGGCGGCGGGCGGTCGTCCCCATCTGGCGCAAGCCGTGGATGGCGTGCGGGCGCGACACCTTCACCGGCGCGGTCCTGGCCCGGCTCGGCGTCGACAACGTCCTCGCCGACGATCCCGAGCGCTATCCGCGGTTCGATCCCGCGACGCTGCCCGAGCACGATCTCGTCGTCCTGCCCGACGAGCCCTACCTCTTCACCGCCGACGACGGGCCCGAGGCGTTCGCTGCGCCGTCCGCGCTGGTCAGCGGCCGGTTGCTGACGTGGTACGGGCCCAGCCTCGTCGAAGCCGCCGCCGTCCTCCCGCGCGCGTTGGACGTCCGGTGACGGCGCTGGTCGTGGGTCGCGATGGTCGCCGTGGCGACCGTCGCCACCCACGGGGGGTCGCATGAGTGAACCGCCCGTCCTCGTCCGCCGCGAAGGCGCGCTCGGCAGGCTCACCCTCAACCGGCCCCGCTCCCTCAACGCGATCGACCACGAGATGGTCCGGCTGCTCGCGGACGCGCTCGACGACTTCGAGCACGACGACGGCGTCCGCGCGGTGGCGATCGACGGCGCGGGCGAGCGCGGCCTGTCCGCGGGTGGCGACGTGCGCTTCCTCGTCGCCGACGCCGCCGAGGGCGGCCACGCCGGCGCCGCGCTGCTCGCCGACGAGTACCGCCTCGACGCCCGGATCGCGCGCTACCCCAAGCCGTACGTCGCGTTGATGGACGGCGTCGTGATGGGTGGCGGCGTCGGGGTGTCGGCACACGGCAGCGTGCGGGTCGTGACCTCGCGCAGCGTCGTCGCGATGCCGGAGGTGACGATCGGCTACGTCCCCGACGTCGGCGGGACCTGGCTGCTCGGGCACGCGCCCGGCGAGCTCGGGGTGCACGCCGCGCTCACCGCCGCCCGCCTCGGCCCCGCCGACGCCGTCGCCTGCGGCCTCGCCGATCTGCAGGTCGAGGACCTGCCGGCGCTGCTCACCGCGCTGCGCGACGGCGCCGACGCGATGGCCGCCGCGGAGGAGCTGGCGGTCGACCCGGGCGAGAGCGCGCTCTACGCGGGCCGCGACTGGATCGACCGCTGCTACGCCGCGCCCGACCTGCCCGGCATCCGCGAGGCATTGGCCCGCGACCCGCATCCCGACGCCGTCGCGGCCGCGAAGGCACTCGACAGGGCGGCCCCGCTGGCGGCGACGCTGACCTTGCGCGCCGTCCGCGACGCCCGCGGACTGCCGGACCTCGAGGACGCCCTGCGCGTGGAGTACCTGCTGACGCGCTGCTGCGTGCGCTGGCCGGACTTCACCGAGGGGGTGCGCGCGGTGCTGGTCGACCGCGACGGCGCGCCGCGCTGGGACCCGGCGACCTTCGAGGCCGTGACGGGCGAGACCGAGCACCGTTTCCTGTCCCTCGCCCACCCCGACGACCCGCCGCTGACGTTCGGGTAGCGCGGTACCCGCCGCGCCGGGAGCGCCCCGAGCCGGCCCGGCACCCGCCTCAGCCGAACGTCCGGGACTCCCCGCGGTACGTCGGGACCGTCGTGACGACGCGCCCGTCCTCGACGAGGTGCATCTCCGCGAAGCGTTCGCAGACCTCGCCCGCCTTGGTGTGCCGCCACCAGACGCGGTCGCCGATCGGGGGCGCGGTCCGGCCGCCGACCGGGGTCTGCACCTCGCCGGCTCCCTCGGTCCGCAGCAGCCGCAGGCCCGCGGGGAGCACCGGCGTCGGGACCCGCGACGCGCCCGCCGGACCGGACGCGATGTACCCGCCGCCGAACACCGTCGCGATCCGCGCGGTCGGGCGGCGCACGACGGGCAGCGCGAACATCAGCGCGGGTCGCGGGGTGAAGGCGCGGTAGCCGTCGAACAGGGTGGGGCCGTAGAGGCCCGAGCCCGCCGTGACCTCGGTGACGACGGCGTCGGCGGCGCTGGACTCCAGGCTTCCGGTGCCGCCGCTGTTGACGATCCGCAGCGCGCCGGCGACGGCGGTCACGGCGTCGACGACGGCCGCGCGGCGACGGGTGAGCTCGGCGATCGACGCGCGCTTGACCAGCCGGACCGCGGCCGACGAGTCGGGCAGCCCCGCGACCTGGGCCTCGTAGAACATCACCCCGACGACCTCGAACCCGAACCGGCGGGCCGACGTCGCCAGCGCGGCCGCCTGCTCCGGGGTGCGCACGGGCGAGCGCCGCACGCCCAGGTGCAGCGGACCGATCCGCAGCGACGCGTCGACGTCGAGGCAGACCCGCAGCCCAGCGCGGCCCCCGGCGTCGCGGGCGATCCGCAGCTGGGCGGGATCGTCGGCCATGAGCGTCACGCGGTCGCGGGCCACCGGGTCGTCGGCGAGGGCGGCCAGCGCCGCCCGGTCGACGCTCGGGTAGCCGAGCAGGACGTCGTCGACACCCGCACGCGCCAGCCACACGGCCTCCCGCACGGAGTAGGCCATGACGCCGCGGAACCCCGGTGTCGCGAGGGCCTCGTCGAGCACGGCGCGGCAGCGCACCGACTTCGACGCGACCCGCACCGGGGTGCCCCCGGCGCGGACGACGAGATCGGCGGCGTTGGCCCGCAGCGCGTCGAGGTCGAGGGCGAGCAGCGGCGCGTCGAGGTGTGCGGTGGCGGAGTCGAGCCGGGCGGCCGCGACGGCGACCGACGACGCCGTGGCGGGCGTGCGCGACGGGGCGATGGTCATCGCGCCTCCTTCGGTGCCGGGACGAACCCGCGGGCCAGCACGACGAGCGCGACGGCCAGGACCAGCGGGACGACGAAGCCGACCCGGAGGTCCACGATCGTCCCGACGGCCCCGACCGCCACGCCGCCGATGACGGCCCCGAGGTAGTTGAAGACGTTGACCCGCGCGACGACGGCGTCGGTCGCGCCGGGCGCGAGCGCCCCCGCCGCCGAGAAGCACAGTGGCGCGACGACCGGCAAGCCGAGCCCGACCAGCGCGAACCCGGCGATCGCGAGCCCGGCGTTCGGCGCCAGTACGGCGAGCAGGAAGCCACCGATGCCGACGAACGCGCCGAGCCGCACCGTCGCGACCGCGCCGATCCGGCGGACGAGGTGGTCCCCCGCGGCGCGGGACGCGAGCGCGGCTCCCTGGTAGGCGGCGAAGCCGAGCGCCGCGGTGCCGGCCGCGGCGCCGAGCAGGTCGTGCAGGTAGAGCGCGGACCAGTTGGAGACGCCCGCGTCGGCGACGTAGAAGCACGCCATCGCCGACCCGAGCAGCAGGACCGGACGCCACGGGACGGCGGCGGCGGCCGGATCGGGACCGGCGACGGGCAGCTCGCGGCCCGGGAGGATCCCGTGCCGGGCGACCACGGCGAGCACCGCCGCCGCTGCCGCCGCGATCAGCAGCCCGGCCGCCGGCGACATCCCGAGCCGCTCCCCCAGCGCGACCCACAGGGCGCCGAGGATCCCCGCACCCGACCAGACCGCGTGGAACGACGTGAGGATGCTGCGCCCGTACCCGCGCTGCACCGCGACGGCCTGCATGTTGCTGCCGGCGTCGACCGCGCCGACGCCCAGCCCGTAGCAGCCGAACCCGGCGAACAGCACGGCGAGATCGGGCGCGAGCGCGACGGCCACGGTCGCGCCCACGATCGTCACCAGGCCGACGGTCAGGGCGACGGCGCTGCCGTGGCGGCGCGCGACGGCCTCCGCGACGACGCTGCCCACCCCCGCCAGCAGGGACACCCCGAGCACGACGAGCGTGACGGTGGCGTCGTCGATGTGGTGGCGCTCCTCGAACTGCGGCAGGTGCGTGAGCAGGACGGCGAACAGGAAGCCCTGGGCGGCGAACGCGGCGGCGACCCCGAGCCGGGCCCTGCGCAGCCGCGAGGTGACGATCCCGGATCCCGTCACGAGGGTCATCACGCGTCCCCGGCGGCAGGTCTCGCGAGGGGGTCCTCGCACGCGTCGCACACCAGGGCGTCGGCGAACGCGTCGAGCCGGGCGAGGGCGCCCTCGTCGTCACCGTCGACGAGCCAGCGCAGGGTCACGCCGTCGATCAGCGCGAGCGTCGTGCCCGCCAGGTCCTCGACGGGGCGCGTCCAGTGGTGCCCGGTGGTCATCGCCGCGTGCAGCAGGAACGCCGACACCGCGCCCTCCGAGACCCGGTACTGCGCGACGGCCACGTCGTGCAGGCCCTCCTGGCGCAACGCGTGGGTGGTGATCTCGTAGGTGACGAGCTGCCGGCTCCGGTTGGCCGACAGGCTCGCCCACAGCCCCCGGACCCCGGCGCGCAACGCGTCGCCCAGCGAGCCGGCGCCGACGTCGACGAGCGCTCCCACACCGGCCGCCTCCAGCTCCTCGACGATCCGCGAGGCGACCGCCGCGACCAGGTCGTCCTTGTCGGTGAAGCAGTAGTGCACGAGGCCGAGCGAGACGTTCGCGGCCTCGGCGACGCGGCGGACGCTCATCGCGGGGACGCCTTCGCGTTCGGCGACGTCCAACGCGGCGGCGACGAGCTGGTCGCGTCGTTGGGACCTCGCGATCCGTGGCTGGGGCATGCCCCGCATCGTCGTCCTGGACGACCGTTCAGGTCAAGCTTGAACTGGACGCCCGTCCAGTGCACTCTTCTCGCATGGCCACCACCGGGGCGACAGCCCGCCGTCGGACCTGGAGCAACTGGGCGGGCACCGCCACGGCGAGCCCCGCCGACGTCGTCGCGCCCGCGTCGGTCGAGGAACTGCAGCGCGACGTCGCCCGGGCGGCCGCGGCGGGCCTGCGCGTCAAGGCACTCGGCTCGGGGCACTCGTTCACCCCGATCGCGGTCACCGACGGCCTCGCGATCAGGCCGGACCGCCTGCGCGGCATCGTGTCCGCGGACCCGGCGACGGGCACGGCGACCGTGCTGGCGGGGACGCCGCTGCACGAGCTCGGGCCCGCCCTGTGGGAGCACGGGCTCGCGATGCCCAACCTCGGCGACATCGACGTCCAGACCCTCGCCGGGGCGCTCGCCACCGGCACCCACGGCACCGGCCGGCGGCTCGGCGGCCTCGGCACCCAGGTGGCCGGGATGCAGCTGGTCCTCGCCGACGGGACGCTCTACGACTGCCCGGCCGACGTCGTCCCGGCCGCCGCGATCGGGCTCGGCGCGCTCGGCGTCGTCGCGACCGTCACGCTGCGGTGCGTACCGGCGTTCCTGCTGCGCGCCAGGGAACGACCGGCCGGGTTCGACGAGGTCCTGCGCGACCCCGCGACCTTCGACCGGTTCACCGCCGCCCACGACCACGCCGAGCTCTACTGGTTCCCGCACACCCGGCGGCTGCTCACCAAGCGCAACGACCGCGCCGACGGACCGGTCCGGCCGCTGCCGGGCTGGCGTCGCAGGTTCGACGACGAGTTCCTGTCCAACACCGTCTTCGGCTGGACGAACCAGGTCTGCGCGGCCCGGCCGTCGTGGATCCCGCGGGTCAACGCGGTCGCCGCCAGGGCGCTGGGCGCCCGCGAGTTCACCGACCGCTCGTACCGGGTGTTCGCGACGCCGCGGCGGGTCGTGTTCCGTGAGACGGAGTACGCCGTCCCCCGCGACGCCGTCCCTGCGGTGATCGGTGAGATCGAGGACTGGTTGCGGCGCAGCGGTGAGAATGTCGCCTTCCCGATCGAGGTCCGCGTCGCCGCGGCCGACGACGTGTGGCTGTCCACCGCGTTCGGCCGCGACAGCGGGTACGTCGCCGTCCACCAGTACGCGGGCTGCGACCACACGCGCTACTTCGACGCGGCGGAGTCGATCCTGCGCGACGCGGGTGGCCGTCCGCACTGGGGCAAGATGCACTCGCTCGGCGCCGACGACCTCGCCGCCCTCTACCCGCGGTTCGACGACTTCCGCGCCCTCCGCGACCGGCTCGACCCCGGCCGGACGTTCACCAACCCGTACCTGCGGCGCATTCTCGGCGACTGAGCTGGGAGCATCGACGCCCATGCGGCGCAGCGCGGGGATCCTGGTGCACCGGACGGGCCCCGACGGCCCGCAGGTCCTGTTGGGACACATGGGCGGGCCGTTCTGGGCGCGCAAGGACTCGCACGCGTGGTCGATCCCCAAGGGCGAGCACGGCGACGACGAGGAGCCGCGGGCCGCGGCCCTGCGCGAGTTCGCCGAGGAGCTGGGCTCACCCCCGCCCGAAGGTGAGCTCGTCGACCTCGGGACGGTCCGCGGCTCGGGCAAGGTCGTCGCCGCCTTCGCCGTGGCGGGCGACCTCGACGCGGACGCGATCGTCAGCAACACCTTCGAGCTGGAGTGGCCCCCGCGCTCGGGCCGGGTGCAGGAGTTCCCCGAGATCGACCGGGCGGCGTGGTTCTCCCTCGCCGAGGCGCGGGAGAAGATCGTCAAGACCCAGCTGCCGTTCCTCGACCGGCTCGCGGCGAGTGTCTCGTCGTGAGACGACGCCGGGTCCGGCGAGCCAATAGGGTGCGACGATGGCGCGCTCCGCACTCATGGTCGGCACCTCGGACGGCACCCGGCTCGTCGGTCAGCGATGGACCACCGACGCCGAGGCCAAGGGCGCGGTCGTCCTCGCCCACGGCATGGGTGAGCACTCCCTGCGCTACGACGCCCTCGGCAAGGACCTCGCCGCCGCGGGGTACGACCTGCTGGCCGTCGACCACCGCGGGCACGGCCGGACGGCCGGCATCGCGGGCACCGCGCTCGGCGACTTCGGTGACGCCGGGTGGGACGGGGTCGTCGCCGACTACGCGCTGACCGTCCGGAGCACGATCGGCGAGCGGCCCGAGCTGCCGGTGATCGCGCTGGGCCACTCGATGGGGTCGTGGATCGTGCAGCAGTACCTGCTCGAGCACGCGGCCGACGTCGCCGGCGCGGTGCTGTCGGGCTCCGGCGCCCTCGACCTGCTCGCCGCCGCGATCGACCCGGACGCCGAGGTCGACCTGAGCGCGTTCAACGCGCCGTTCGCCCCGGCCCGCACCGACTACGACTGGCTCTCCCGCGACGAGGCCGAGGTCGACGCGTACGTCGCGGAACCGTTGTGCGGCTTCGGGCTCGATGTCAAGAGCGCCGCCGGGATGTGGGCCGCCGCGCCGCGGCTCGCCACGCCCTCGGTGCCCGCGGGGTTCCCGCTGCTGGTGCTCGCCGGCACCGCCGACCCCGTCAACGCGGGCCTGACCGTCCTGGAACCGGTCGTGCAGCGCTACCGCGACGCGGGCGCCGAGGTCACGACCCGGTACTACGAGGAGGCCCGGCACGAGGTCTTCAACGAGACCAACCGCGACGAGGTCGTCGCGGACCTGGTGTCGTGGCTCGACGGGGTCTGCGCGCACTGAGCCCGCCCCGCCGATCAGGTGGGGATGGTCGCCATGACGACCCGTGGGCCGCGTCAGTCCGCCCCCAGCAGCCGCAGCGCCTGGTCGCCGTAGTGGTAGGCGACCTCGTCGACCGAGAACTCCCCGCCCTCGCGGAACCACACCGCGACGCCGACACCCATGTCGAGGATCGAGTAGACCGCGAGCTTCACCGAGCCGACGCGGAACCGGCCCTGGGCGACGCCACGCTCGACGAGCTCGCGGAAACCGCTCTCGTAGTCCTTGCGCAGCGACAGCATCACCGCCCGGTTGGCCTCGTCGAGGTGCCGCAGCTCGCGGGTGCCGACGAACGCCTCGAGCCGGTGCCGCGCATGGAACCGCACGTGCGCCTCGACCGCCCGGCGCAGCTGCTCGCGGACGTCGTCGGTCGACTCGACGGCGATCCGGTGGTCGCGCAGCACCGTCGCGATGGAGCGCTCCATGATCTCGACGAGCAGGTCCTGCTTGGACGCGACGTGCTTGTAGAGGCTCGGGCCGCGCATGGCGACGGCGCGGCCGATGTCGTCCATCGTGGTCGCGAGATAGCCCTTGTCCGCGAACAGCTCCAGCGCGGCGGCGACGATGCCGGCACGCCGGTCCCCCCGCGGCGGGATGCGCGTGAGCGTGCTCATCGGTCGGCCTGCGGGCCGCGGCGCTCGAGCTCGGCGTGGATACCCTCGTGGAAGTGCTGCAGGGCGATCTCGTTTCGCCCGAACGCCAGCTCCGGCACGGACCCGGTGGTGAGGTTGCGCTGGACGCGCTCCATCGTCGCGAAGTCCTCGACGAGGACCGTGTCGAGCAGGATCCGCCAGTTCTTGTCCCAGTGCCGCCGGGCGCCGTCGGTCTCGGCCGGCTCGGGGATCAGCATCGCCGCCTCGACGGTGCAGGTGCCGACCGACTGCCCGGGGTAGAAGCGCCACATCTCGATGTGGTCCATCTGCCAGGTGAGGATCACGTTGGGGAACACCAGGTGCACCAGCGAGCTGTGCGGGTAGATCGTCCGCGACTCGGGCGGGCCGGCGGCCATCTCGACGAAGCTGTTGCGGACGGCCGAGTAGCGATGGTGCAGGCCGTACTCGGTGTAGGCCCCGACGTTGCCGACGAAGAACGGGCCGACGGTCTTCTTGTGCAGGAAGGCCAGGTGGAACACCTCGAGGAACGTGTCGACGCCGCACTTCCAGTCGAAGGGCTGCGTCATCACGCTGCGCTCCCACAGGGTGAACGACCCGACGTCGAGGTCCGCGATCTCCTGCTCGAAGGCCGCGCCGAGGTGCCCCGAGAGGTCGAGGGAGCCGCCGGGGCGGGGCAGCACCCAGACGAGGCCGTGCCGTTCCTCCGCGGGCAGCGCGACGAGCCCGTGGCCCTCGGAGTCGAGCCCGCGGAACCCCTCGCGGTCGACGGTCGAGCGCAGCCGGCCGGCGCGGTCGTAGGACCAGGCGTGGTACTCGCAGGTGAACGTGCGCCGGTTGCCCGACGCCTGCGCGCACACGAGGTTCCCGCGGTGCCGGCACACGTTGACCAGACAGCGGACCTCGCCGTCGTCCCCGCGGACCGTGAGCACGGGCAGGTCGGCGATCTGCGACGTCGTGAAGTCGCCCGGGTTCGGCAGCTCGGCCGACGTCGCGACGGCCAGCGGGTAGTCGCGGAAGAACAGCGCGCGCTCGGCCGCGTTCCGGGCGGGATCGGTGTAGGACGCCGCCGGCTCGTGGCGCACCGCAGGCGCCATCGCGGTGGTCCCACGCTCGAGCAGGTCCTCGAGCTCGGCGATCAACTCCTGCTCGGCAGTGGCGTCCACGGCGACACCGTCCCTTCCCGTCGGGCATTCGGCTAACAACCCCTAGCCTTGTCCGCCAGGTCCCCGATGTCCAGTTCTGCACGTGGCTAATGGGTGTTAGCCGGGCGCGGGTCGCCTCTGGGACCCGGCGGTTCGGGCCGCCCCGGCGGGACCGCACGATAACGAAACGGTACCGAACGAGCGCGCTCTGCTAATGACGCGCTCGTTCGGGACGAACCGATCACGTACCCACTCTCGTGATCGGATCCCGGATGAACCCCCAGCCTCCTGCCAACGCCCCGTACCCACCGCACCACGGCTACGCGCCGCCGCAGCCCCGCCAGAACGGGCTCGGCACCGCCGGCTTCGTCCTGGGACTGGTCGGCCTGCTGTTCTCGTTCATCCCGGTGATCGGCATCATCGCCTGGCCGCTGGTGATCATCGGCCTGGTGCTGAGCATCGTCGGCTTCGTCCGCACCCGGTCGGGTCGCGCCGACAACCGCGGGCTGACGATCGCCGGAATCGTCCTGTCCGTCGTCGGCCTGGTCGTGTGCGTGCTCTACGCCGCGGTGTTCACGGCTGCGGCGGGCGCCGCGAGCACGGCCGCGAACGACGCCGCCAGGGCAGGCGGATACGCCGCGAGCACCGGCGGGTCGTCCGCGCCCGTCGCCTTCGGCCAGGTGGTCACCGTGTCCGACATCGCCTATTCGGTCTCGACGCCTGCCGCGTACACCCCGTCGTCGAGCGCCGCGTCGATGGGCGGTGACATCGCGCGCGCGATCCGGTTCGACGTGAAGATCACGAACAACGGGACCACGCCGTTCGCCTTCAACCCCTTCGTCGTGGGCGCCAAGGCCACCGCCGCAGGCGCCGACGCCCCGGAGATCACGGACGTCGCGAAGAACATCGGGGCGACCCCGTCGTCGACGATCCTGCCCGGCAAGAGCCTCACCTACACCGTCGCCTTCTCGGTGCCGAAGCAGAAGGGTGACGTGCAGGTCGAGCTGTCCCCGACGGCGCTCGGCTCGCCGATCGTCTTCACCGGCACCGCCTGACGCCGACGGCGCGACCCGTCCGCCCCGGTTCGCGGCGCCGGACGCTCCGCTGCCCCGCCGAGCGCCGAGCCGGTCGCCGCCAAGGGTCGTGAGTGGCGATGGTCGCTATCGCGACCATCGCCACTCACGGACACGGGGGTGTCAGGCGTCGCGCTCGGCGCGCCAGAACGTGAACCCGCCGAGACGGCTGTCGCCCGCTCCCAGCCTGACCACCCGGTCGAAGCCCGCCTCGGCGAGCAGCGCCGCGACGTCCGGGCCCTCTCCCCGCCCCTCCGCCTGGCCGTGACCGTGCCCGTGGCCGTGGCCCTCTCCGCCATGGCCACGCAGGTGGCCGGCGGCGATCCGCGAGAGCACGCGCGCCAGCGGCACCACCTCGCCGCGGTCGATGTCGACCACGTGCAGCCGCCCGCCCGGGGCGAGCACCCGTCGGGCCTCGCGCAGCGCGGTGACGCGGTCGGCGGCCGCGACGTGGTGCAGCATGAACGACGACAGGACGCGGTCGACGCTGCCGTCGCCGAGCGGGAGGTCCTCGGCGAACCCGTGCCGGTGGGTGACCTGCACGCCCGCCGCCCTCGCCTTGCGGTTCGCCCGCGCGATCGCGCCGGGGTCCGGGTCGATCCCGGTGACGACGGCGGCCGGCTCGGCCTGCGCCGCGAGGATCGTCAGGTTGCCGGTGCCGCAGCCGACCTCCAGCACCCGGGTCCCGGGCTCGATGCCCGCCTGCACCAGCAGCCGCCAGTGCGCGTCGCGAGCGCCGAGGAAACGGGAGAACCTGTCGTAGAACGGCAGCAGCCGCGGGTCGGCCATGGCCGGCAGATACTCGCGGGCGGTGGTCGCGGCAGTCATGCTTCACTCCAGATAACGAAGTTCGGTGGTGACATCCACTCTCACCGCGCTTCGATCTGCGGACAAGCAACGAAGTGCGGGCATGATGGGACTTTCTTCGAGTGCGGACGCGCTCGCCGACACCGGTGTGCACCTGGTCGGTTACGACCGGCGGGCCGGGGTTCCGCCGGTCACCGTCCAGAGCTGGACCGCGGGCGAGCGCCGCGGCGCCGTCGTACCGGGAGCACACGCGCACGACTTCCTCGTCCTGCTCTTCGTCGAGGACGGCGAGGACGTGCTGCGGGTCGACGGACACGACTGGACGCTCGGCGCCGGGGACGCGTTCGTCATCGCGCCCGGAGCCGTCGTCGGGCCGCCCGACGGACACTCCCCCGCCCGTGTGTGGGCCGTCTTCTTCCCCGCCGACGCCGTCGACCCGGGTGCGGCCGCCCCGTTGGCGTCGTGGCACGGTCATCCGCTGCTCGCCGCGTTCGGGTCGACGGCGTTCGGCGGGCACCGGCGCGGTGGCGCGCAACGGCTGCGCGTCCCCGACGAGGACCGACCGCAGTGGCTCGCCCAGCTGCACGAGCTCGACGCCGAGCTGCGCGGGCGCCGGGACGGGTACGCCGACGCCGTCCGCGCCCACCTCACGCTGCTGCTGGTCCGGCTGGGCCGGCTCCGGCCCGGCCCCCCGGACGACCCGGGTGTGGAGCCCCTGCTCGCCGCGGTGCTCGACGTCGTCGAGAACCGGTTCCGCGAGCCGATCTCGTTGCGCGACATCGCGGCCGCGGTCGGGCTGACGCCCGGGCACGTGACCACCGTGGTCGGCCGCCGCACCGGCCGGACGGTCCAGCAGTGGCTCACCGAGCGGCGCATGCGCGAGGCGCGACGGTTGCTGGCCGACACCGATCTCACGGTCGCCGACATCGCCCATCGGGTCGGCTACCGGGACGGCGGGTACTTCGTCCGGCGCTTCCGCGCGGAGCACGGCGTCCCGCCCGCGGCGTGGCGCAGGGCCGGCCGCGCGGGCTGAGGGCATCGCCCGCGGAGTCGTCGACGCACACGAGCGCAACCTGAGCGCTCCCCCGAACCCGCCGGACGACAGTCAGGTTGCGGCCGGGCAGGGGGTCGGCGGTCAGACGCCGTCGTGGGCCAGGTCGCCGGAACGGGCGCTCGCGCGGTGCACGTCGGGACCGTCGAAGGCACGCAGGGCCGCCCGCATCGCGGCGTCGAACTCGGCATGATGCCGGCGGGCCGCGCCGGGATCGTCGGCGGCCGTCCGCGCGAGGTCCTCGGTGGCGACGCGCAACGCCGCGTTGACGGCCGCGGCCCGCAGCCGGACGCGGAGATCGTCGGCCGGCAGCCCCAGCCGCTCGCCGAGCACCTCGGCCAGCGTGGTCTCGGCCCGCTCGTGCAGCACGAGCCACACCGCGCGCAGGACGGGCTCGTCACGCGTCATCCGGATCACCGCGAGGACGTCGGCGACGTCGGCGGCCGACGGCGCACCGAGGAAGGCGTACTCAGCGCGCAGGTGCTCGCCGAGGTCGGCGCCGGGCGGCCACGATCGCAGGACGGCCTGGAAGTCCTCGGTCGCCCGGGACAGCAGCGGCTCGACGCACGCCTCCTTGGTGCGGAACCAGCGCCAGAGGGTGCGCTCGGAGACCCCCGCGGCCCGCGCGATCTGCTCCCCCGACGTCGCCGCGACACCCTGCTCGCGGAACAGCCGCACGGCCTGCCGGGAGATCGCGAGCCGCTGCTCGCGGCGCTGCTCGTCACTGATCGGCGGGCGGCCCCGCCGGGCCCCGACGTCCTGCGGCATGCCACCCCCTCGCCCGTTTCGCGAAGAACAAGCCTAGTCCCGGTTTTAATTGGCAGCATCTGTCATGAATTCGTACGCTCGGGACGCCGCGTACTCGGGAAGGAGTCCCATGACCACCGCCACCGACCGCCGCCGACTGCCGTTCGACCGGCCGAACGTACTCGACCTCGCGCCGCTCTACGACGTGCTCCGCCGCGAGGCACCCGTCGCACCCGTCACGACTCCGGCAGGCGATCCCGCCTGGCTCGTCACCCGGTTCGAGGAGGTGCGAGAGCTGTTGGGCGACAAGCGGTTCGGTCGATCCCATCCCGAACCGGAGAACGCCGCGAGGATCACCCACGCCGCGATCCAGGACGGGCCGACCGGCGACCACGAGACCGAGGAGGCCGACCACACCCGGATGCGCCGGCTCCTCACGCCCGCCTTCTCCGCCAGGCGCATGCTCGCCCTGTCCGGCCACGTGCAGGAACTCGTCGACGGCTACCTCGACGCGCTGGTCACCGCACACCACCGGGCCGCCGACGGCGTGGTCGACCTGCACGCCGGGCTCGCGTTCCCGCTACCGGTCGCGGTGATCTGCCGGCTACTGGGAGTCCCGGAGGACGAC
>Ga0182736_1001170_pt1 | contig 28164 bp, 27 predicted proteins | sample eDN5th30CKraftBY_FD_128882 | JGI IMG/M metagenome (GOLD analysis project Ga0182736, IMG submission 128882) | Enriched backyard soil microbial communities from Emeryville, California, USA - eDNA 5th pass 30_C Kraft BY (version 2) (version 2) | ecosystem: Environmental > Terrestrial > Soil >...
ACTCAACGACGATGCGACCGCCCCGGAGGCCATCGACGCGGCGCTCGACCGATACCGCCGGCTGGTGGTGGTGGGCGGCGACGCCGAGCTGGCGCGGGTGTTGACCCGGCTGCTGCGCGCCGACCGGCTGGATGTCGAGGTGGGCTACGCGCCGTCGGGGCGCACCCCCGCCACCAGGGCTTACCGGCTCCCGGCCGGCTGGAGGGCGGCGCGGCGAGCCCGCGCGGGCACCGCCGTCGCGGTGCCGCTGATCCGCGACGACGCCGGGACCGTGCTGGCCGGTGCGGGCCGCTGGGTGCCGGTGGACGGCAGCGTCGTGCTGCGCGGCGAGGGCATCGTCGACGACACCGCGCTGTTCGACGGCGACGTGGCCGGGGTGCTCATCGAGCCGCTCGGCACCGCACCGGGGCTGCGAGCCGGGATCGAGTCCCGGCGCGGCCGGGTGCGCCGCTGGGTGAGCGGCCGGGCCGCGCAACTGGGCACCACCGGTGCGCTGGTGGTGCGCGACGGGGTTTACGGCACCCGGACGGTGAAGCGGTCCACCTTTTATCGGCACATCGAGGACTGGCTGCTCGTCCGATGACTACCGTCAGCACAGTCGGTAGGTTCGTGCGGTGAATGTCAGCCCGCTGCGCGGCCAAGCGGTACGGCCCAGCCCGGTCTTTCTGGCACTGGTGGCCGTGACCGCCGTCGGCGGAGTCCTGGCCTGGCGGGCGGCCGCCGAGATCGCGCCGCTGGCCTACGCCGGAGTGTTCGTGTTCGTGATCGCCGGCTGGCTGGTGTCGCTGTGCCTGCATGAGTTCGGCCACGCCTTCACCGCCTGGCGATTCGGCGATCGCGGCGTCGAGATGCGCGGCTATCTGACGCTGAACCCGCTGCGCTACACGCACCCGGGGTTGTCGCTGGTACTGCCGATGTTGTTCATCGCCCTGGGCGGCATCGGTCTGCCGGGCGGGGCGGTGTACGTGCAGACCTCGTTCATGACTCCGTTGCGGCGCACCCTGGTCAGCCTGGCCGGCCCGGCGGCCAACCTGGTGCTGGCGGCGCTGCTGCTGGGCGCCACCCGGGCGTTCTACGACCCCGCGCACCCGGTGTTCTTCTCAGCGGTGGCGTTCCTGGGCTTCCTTCAGGTCACCGCGGTGGTGCTGAACCTGCTGCCGGTGCCCGGGCTGGACGGCTACGGCGCGCTGGAGCCGCACCTGAGCCCGGCGACCCGCCGCGCCGTGGCGCCGTTTCAGCAGTGGGGCCTGTTGGTGCTGCTGGTGCTGCTGATCTCGTCGCCCGCCTTGAACGCAAAGTTCTTCGGGATGGTGCTGTGGTTCTTCGACTTGTTCGACGTCCCGCGCCTGCTGGTGTCGTGGGGGTTGTCGCTGACCCAGTTCTGGAACGCCTGGTTCTGACGAGCGCAGCGCCCACGGCGGGCGCGCAACATATATTTGCTAGCCATGGCCACCGGTCACGATCACCGTCACACCGACTCCCGGCTGTCCCGGATGATCATCGGGGCGGTGGTCCTGACCGCTTTCTTCGCCATCGAGCTGACCACGGCCGTGGTGATCAACTCGATCGCGCTGCTCGCCGACGCCGGGCACCTGCTCACCGACCTGGCCGCCCTGTTCATGGGGGTGGTCGCGGTGGTGCTGGCGCGGCGCGGCAGCGCATCTCCGTCGCGCACCTACGGCTGGCATCGCGCCGAGGTGTTCACCGCGGTGGCCAACGCGGTGCTGCTGATCGGGATGGCGACGTTCATCCTCACCGAGGCGATCCGCCGGATCGGCACCGCACCGGATGTTCCCGGCGTGCCGATGATCGTCGTCGCGGTCGCCGGCATGACCGTCAACACCGGGGTGGCCCTGCTGTTGCGTTCGCATTCGGCGGACAGCCTCGCGGTCCGCGGCGCCTACATGGAGGTGGTCGCCGACACCGTCGGCAGCGTGGGGGTGCTGATCGCCGGTGTGGTCACGGTGACCACCGACTGGCCCTACGCCGACGTGGTGGTCGCCGTCTTCGTCGCGCTGTGGGTGCTGCCCCGGGCGTTCGCGCTGGCCGGCGCCGCGCTGCGAATCCTGTCCGAGGCATCACCGAGCCACATCGACGTCGACGAACTGCGGGCTGCCCTGGCCGCCGTGGACGGGGTCACCGACGTGCACGACCTCCACGTCTGGACCCTGGTGCCGGGCCAGGACATGGCCACCGCCCACCTGCGCGCCGATACCGACCCCGGCCGGGTGCTCGGCCAGGCGCGAGCGGTGCTGGCCGCCCGCGGCCTGACCCATGCCACCGTCCAGGTGGAGCCGCCCGGGCAGGGTGCGGACTGCCCCATCGGCTGCTGACACCACACGCGGTCCGCACTGCAGAAACCCGCCAGGTTCGGTCAGTAAGCTGCCACTAGCGTCGGCCGTTCCGATCAGCCGGAGGACATTGGAGGACACAGCCACTCATGCCGAACCCACCGGAGCCGGACCCCACCGAGCCGAGCGGGCAACCCGACGGTGACGAACAGGTCACCGAGGGCCACCGCATCACCCCGGCGGACGATCAGTCCGCCGCCGGGGCCATTCCCGAGACCACCGAGTCCGCAGACCAGGCCAACGCCGAGGCCGTCACCGAGGTGATCGCCACCGAGGCGACACCGCACGGCCCGGCCGCGGACGCACCGCCGGAGCGCCGGTTCACCGCGCCCGGTTTCGACGCCGGGCAGACCGAGGTCATCCCGTCGGTGGGCGACGCCGATACCGAGTTGATCGCCCAGCAGGGTGGCGGAGCCGGAAAGGCGATACCGCAACAGATTCCGCCGCGGTTGGGCGGCAGGCTGCCCGCCACCGTCTCACGCAGCTGGGGCTGGGTGATGGCGGTGATCCTGATCATCCTGGCGCTGGCGGTCATCGCGGTGCTGGGCACGCTGTGGCTGACCCGCGATGAGCGCCAGGCCGCCTCGCAGGAGGAGCGGGTCCGGGGCACCATCCAGAACTTCGACATCGCCATGCAGACCGGCGACCTGGCCGCGCTGCGCAGTCTGACCTGCGGTGACATCCGGGACCGCTACGTCAACTACGACCAGAAGGCCTGGGACGACACCTACCGCCGGATCGCGGCGGCCAAGCAGTATCCGGTGGTCGCCAGCATCGACGAGGTCGTCGTCAACGACGGGCACGCCGAAGCCAACGTCACCGCGTTCATGGCCTACGAGCCGCGGGTCCGCTCGACCCGCAGCTTCGACCTGCAGTTCCGCGACGACCAGTGGAAGATCTGCCAGTCACACGCCGGGTAACAACCCCGCGAGCAGACACAGAATCGCCCAATTCCCGGGGGAATTGGGCGATTCTGTGTCTGCTGGGCGCGGAAACCGGTTAGCTGCTGAGGGCTTTGCCGGCGCTGTGCAGGTCGTTGCAGGCCTCGATGACCCGCTCCGTCATGGCCGCCTCGGCCTTCTTGAGGTAGCTGCGCGGGTCGTAGGTCTTCTTGTTGCCGACCTCGCCGTCGACCTTCAACACCCCGTCGTAGTTGGTGAACATGTGCCCGGCGACGGGACGGGTGAACGCGTACTGGGTGTCGGTGTCGACGTTCATCTTCACCACGCCGTGCTGCAGCGCCTCTTCGATCTCGGACTTCAGCGAGCCGGACCCGCCGTGGAAGACGAAGTTGAACGGCTTGGAGCCGGCCGCCAGGCCCAGCTTGGCCGACGCCACCTTCTGGCCCTCGCCCAGGATCTCCGGACGCAGCTTGACGTTGCCCGGCTTGTAGACGCCGTGCACGTTGCCGAAGGTGGCGGCCAGCAGGTACTCGCCGTGGTCGCCGATGCCCAGGGCGTCGATGGTCTTCTCGAAGTCGTCCGCGGTGGTGTAGAGCTTCTCGTTGATCTCGGCTTCCACACCGTCCTCTTCGCCGCCGACGACGCCGATCTCGATCTCCAGGATGATGTTGGCGGCGGCCGCCTTGGCCAGCAGCTCCTTGGCGATGGTCAGGTTCTCGTCGATCGGCACCGCCGAGCCGTCCCACATGTGCGACTGGAACAGCGGGTTCTTGCCGGCCTTGACCCTGTCGGCGGAGATCGCCAGCAGCGGACGCACGAAACCGTCCAGCTTGTCCTTGGGGCAGTGGTCGGTGTGCAGGGCCACGTTGATCGGGTATTTGTCGGCGATGACGTGGGCGAACTCGGCCAGCGCCACCGCGCCGGTCACCATGTCCTTGACGCCGAGGCCCGAACCGAACTCCGCCCCACCGGTGGAGAACTGGATGATGCCGTCACTGCCGGCATCGGCGAAGCCCTTGATCGCCGCGTTGATGGTCTCCGACGATGTGCAGTTGATCGCCGGGAACGCGTAGGAGTTCTCCTTGGCGCGCCGCAGCATCTCGGCGTAGATCTCCGGGGTGGCGATAGGCATGGAACTCTCTCCTCCTGGCTGACCGAACCTGCCCTCGAGTATCTCAGGGACGGTTTCCGCAGCAGCCCCGGGTATGTTGGTGCGTCATGAGCACGACGGTGGCGGCGATGCCCCACATCTTGGATCCGATGTACTGGATCGGGCAGGGCGGGGTATTCGAGCACGCCGTACTGCCGGCCATCCTGGTGATCGTCTTCGTCGAAACCGGTCTGCTGTTCCCGCTGTTGCCGGGCGAATCGCTGCTGGTCACCGGTGGCCTGCTGGCCGCGGCGGGCAACCCCGACATCTGGGTGCTGGCGCCGGCGGTGGCGCTCGTGGCGATCCTCGGCGATCAGACCGGCTATTTCATCGGCCGCCGTCTGGGGCCGGCACTGTTCAAGAAGGAAGACTCGCGCTTCTTCAAGAAGCACTATGTGACCGACTCACATGCCTTCTTCGAAAAATACGGCCCGGTGGCGATCATCCTGGCCCGCTTCGTGCCGTTCGCACGCACCTTCGTCCCGGCGATCGCCGGCGTGTCCTACATGCGCTACCCGGTCTATTTGGCCTTCGACATCGTCGGCGGGATCCTGTGGGGCGCCGGGATGACGCTGACCGGCTATTTGCTGGGTACCAAGGTTCCCGGCATCACCGACCACCTGGAATTGATCATCCTCGGGATCCTGTTCGTCTCGCTGCTCCCGGCGATCTTCTCGGCGACCAAGGCCTACCTGGCGCGCCGGCGGAACCGCGCGGCCGACACACCGGAGGATGAATCCGCGCTCAGTACGCCGACCCCGGAGTAGGTCCGCTCGGGCGGGTCGAGGCCACCGCGTGGGCGGCCTCCATCAGCATCCAGCCCGACAGCTGCACCGAGAGGTCGCGTTCGGGCACCTCGGACTCGTAGACGGCGCCGGCGATGGAGGTGGCCACCGCGCCGTCGGCGCGCGGCAGGTCGGCGGCCCGGTCCCAGAACGCCCCGAACAGCGGCAGCCCGTCCACCGACTGCCGGTAGTCCCATGCCGATTTCGCCGACGTCAGCACCAGCTCGGCGGCGGTGTCGCGCGCGGTGATGTCGGCGGTGGAATCACCCGGCAGGGCGGTGGCCACCAACGCCAGGTACCGGGCGGTGATCCCGGCGAACAGGCCGCCGTCGCCGCCGCCGGCGCCCTTGAGCACCCCGCCGGGGGCCATCTCCTGGTGCACCGCGGCGACCAGCCGGTGCACGCGGGCGGCGTGCCGCGCGCTGTCCGGCGACCCCGTGCGCACCGCCAGCTCGGTCTCCAGGCCCAGCACCACGCCCTGGCAGTAGGTGTACTGGGCCCGCACCAGCGAACCGGCCCTGATGCCGTCGAACACCAGGTGCGTGTCCGGGTCGATCAGGGTGGCATCGATCCAGTCGCCCATCTCCGTCGCGCGCTGGAGCCACTCGGGTTCGCGAGCCAGGAAGATCCCGGCCGGCCCGTTGGCCGGGGCGTTGAAGAAGGGCTCGGTGAACTGTTCATCCTTGCGCCAGGGGATCCCGCCGCCGGCCTCGGGCATCCAGGAGTCGGTCAGTTCCCGGGTCAGGGTGCGCAGCGCACGGTGCCGGTCGATACCGGTGACGGCACAGGCCCGCTGGATGGCCAGCGCCAACCACGCCATGTCGTCGTAATAGGCGTTGCCCCAACGGAATACGTTACGGATCCGGTGGCTGCGGATCTGCCGCTTGATCCGGGTGACCCGCTCGGTTTGCGGGTCGCGGCATTGTGCGTCGACGAGGCAGTCCAGCAGGTGCGCCTGCCACCAGTAGTGCCAGTGCGGGGCGCGCCGGATCGGCGGCCAGGCCACCACGCCCAGCTGGGTGCCCGGTAGATGCCACAGCGCTTTGAGGTGTCTGGCGGTGACGGCGGCCTCGGCGCTGGCGGCCCGATTCGCCCAAAGCAGATCCATAGCCGAAGATCCTGCCCTACCAGCTCAGGTCGCACGGCCACAACCGTCGTTGGCTGCCCGCCCCGGACGCCGCATCAGGTAGGCCAGCGCGACGACCGCCGCGGCGAGCCCGGACAACGCGGCGACACCCAGCGCCCAGCGCGGGCCGAACGCGTCGGCGATCCAACCGATCAGGGGCGCACCGATCGGTGTGGTACCCACCGCGATGGCCAGCCGCAGCGCCATCACCCGCCCGCGCATCACCGGGTCGGTGGTCAGTTGCATCAGACTGTTCGTGGCATTGGTGAACGTCAGCGTGCAGACCCCGATCACCGCGAGCGCGACGCCGAACAGCCAGACTCCGGGCGCCACGGCCGCGAATGCGAAGCCGACGCCCAAGACCGCCGCGCTGATGAGCAGTGACGGGAAGCGGGGCCGTTCCCAGCCCGCGGCGAGCAGTGCCCCGGCGAGCGTGCCGACCGCCATCACCGAGGACAACAGCCCGTATTGGTTTGCGCCGCCGTGGAAGACCGTGACCGACATGGTCGAGATGAAGATCGGGAAATTGAGTCCGAAAGTACCGATCAGAAACAGCATCCACAGGATCGCCTTGAGGTCTGGGCGCGCCCAGACGTAGCGCAAGCCCTCCATGAGGTTGCCCCGGGCCGGTCCGACCGCACGAGGGTTGGGATGGAGTTCGCGCACCCGCAGTAGCCCCAGCGAGGCGAGCACGGCGCCGAAGGACGCCGCATTGATCAGAAACGCCCATCCGGTGCCGACGGCGGCGATCAGCACACCGGCGACGGCCGGGCCGATCATCCGCGCGGCATTGATGGACGCCGAATTCAGCGCCACCGCATTGGAGAGATCGTCGTCTTCCACCAGATCCGAGACAAACGTCTGGCGCGCCGGCATGTCGACCGCGCTGACACAGCCCGACAGCAACGCCAGGACGTAGACGTGCCACAGCTCGACCAGGCCGGTGACGGTCAGGACACCGAGGACGAGCGCCAGGAATCCCAACGCCGCCTGGGTGGCGATCAGGAGTCTGCGCCGGTCGAAACGGTCGGCCGCGTAACCGGTCCAGGGCAGCAAAAGAAGCTGGGGCCCGAATTGCAGGCCCATGACGACCCCGACGGCGGTTCCGCTGCGGGCGGTGAGCTCGGTCAGCACCAGCCAGTCCTGGGCGGTGCGCTGCATCCAGATACCGATATTGGAGACCAGGGCCCCGCCCGCCCAGAGCCGATAGTTGAAGACCTTCAGCGACCTGAATGTGCTTCTGACCATGCCTGGCTTCCCCGTTGATTCACCGTCGCTGCTACCAGGCGTTTTCCAGATTGCCATGCTGGGCGATCCAGGTGTGCATGACGATCCCGGCGGCCACCCCGACGTTGATGCTGCGGGTCGAGCCGAATTGGGCGATCGACACCAGCACGTCGGCGCCGGCGCGCATCTCGTCGCTGAGGCCGGGGCCCTCGGAGCCGAACACCAGCAGGCAGTCCGCCGGCAATGCGGTCTGCTCCAGGCGCACCGCCCCGGCGACGTTGTCCGCCGCGACCACCGTCAGGCCCTGTCGCGCGGCGAAGTCGAGCAGTCCGGCCACATCGTCGTGGTGTTGCAGCCGCTGGTAACGGTCGGTGACCATGGCGCCGCGCCGGTTCCAGCGCCGCCGCCCGACGATGTGCACGGTGTGCACCGCGAACGCGTTGGCGGTGCGCACCACCGAGCCGATGTTGGCGTCATGCCCGAAGTTCTCGATCGCGACGTGAAGGGCGTGCCGCCGGCGGTCGATGTCGGCGATGATCGCCTCGCGGGTCCAGTAGCGGTAGGCGTCGACGACGTTGCGGGCATCGCCGTCCCGCAGCAGCTCCGGGTCGTAGCGCGGGTCGGCGGGCGGCTCGCCCGGCCACGGCCCGACGCCGTTGGCGGGCGGGAACCACTCGGTGGGCCCGGGATGATCCACCGGGTCGTTCACGAGGTCGTCCATACCGCGGCGTGGGTGCCCACCACCGATACCGAGGCGTAGAGCACCGCGGCGCTGATCTCCCCGTGGGTGCACAGCGACGTCGGCACATGCACCGAGTTCAGCGACGCCTCCGGCAGGATCAGCACCGACGAGCCGAAGGCAAGGCAATCCGGGCCCAACCCGGGCATCGGCGTGGACGGTCCGGCGAGGAGCATCAACGGCCCACCGCGTGCCTTCGCGTCGTCCCGGTACTGCGCGGCGAGCGCGTCGGCGGTCAGGCTGATCACCATATATCCGCTGCCCGAGAAGGCTTTCGGGTCCCCGAGGGCGGCCGGCGCCAGCGGCACACCGTCGGCCCGGTAGGCGGCCACACCCTGGGTGGTGAGCACCAGGCCGGTGTCGTAGGGGTTGATCGGCGGCAGCCCCACCGGGAACGCCGCGCCGTAGGCGACGGTGGTGTCCTTGATCCGGTCGGCCGGCGAGTAGGCGTAGATCCCGCGCACCGCGCTGCGTTCCTTCAGCGGGCCCAGGCATACGGTTCCGTCCAACCGATCGGGTTCGCGGTCCGACAGTGGCGTCGGCGTCAACTCCCCCAGCGCGTCGCAGCTGCCCAGTCCGGTGGCCTCCACCGGGCGCGCCGGGGTGCCGTACACCCCGAACCGCAGGTCGTTGGCCGCGGCGTGCTCGGCGTCCGGGTCGGCGAGACGACCCTTGACGTCGATCAGCACGTGGTCGACTTCCCAGCGCAGGTTGGTCAGCGTCAGCTCCCAGCCCAGCAGGGTCAGCGCCTCCCCGAGCCGGGTGCCCTGGGCCCCGTAGGGACCGGTCGCAGCCGGCCCCGAGCAGGCCGTCACGGCGGCAACGGCCAACGTCAGCAACGCCGTGATCAATGTCCGCACAACCGGGCTCAGCCCAATCCGAGCTCGGCCAGGCCGAGCACGCTGCGGTAGGGCACACCCTCGGCCTCGATGGCTTCGGCCGCTCCGGTCGCACGGTCCACCACGGTGGCCACCCCGACGACGTGCCCGCCGGCTTCTCGCACCGCACGCACCGCGGTCAGCGCCGAGCCGCCGGTGGTGCTGGTGTCCTCCACCACCAGGACTCGGCGCCCACTGACCTCGGCGCCTTCGATAAGACGTTGCATGCCATGGGTTTTCACCGACTTACGCACCACGAAGGCGTCGATCGGCCGTCCCGGGGCGTGCATGACGGCGGTCGCGACCGGGTCCGCGCCCAGGGTCAGTCCGCCCACCGCGACGTAGTCCCAGTCGTCGGTGAGCTGGCGGACCAGCCGGCCGATCAGCGCGCCGGCCCGGTGGTGCAGGGTGGAGCGGCGCAGGTCGACGTAGTAGTCGGCTTCGGCACCCGAGGACAGTGTCACGCGCCCGTGTACCACCGAAAGTTCGCGGACCAGCGCGGCAAGTTCGTCGCGTTCGTCGCTGTTAAGTGCGCCCACGGCCCCGCCCGAAGGTGTTGGTCAGTGTCCGCGACAGTCCCCGCGGAATCAGTCGGCTGGCGCCTGCCAGCGCCTTGTAGTGCAGGCCCGGAATGCTGATGATCTCGCCTCGGGCGATGTCGGCCAGGCTGGCTGCGACGACGTCGTCGACCTCCATCCACAGAAACGACGGCAGCGTGGCCATGTCGATGCCTGCGCGCTGGTGGAATTCGGTGTGCACATAGCCCGGGCAGACCACGTGGATGCCCACGCCGGTGCCCTTGAGCCCGCCGGCCAGTCCTTCGGTGAACGACACCACCCAGGCCTTGGACGCCGAGTAGGTGGAGCCGCGCCCGGACAGCAGGCCGGCGACGCTGGCCACATTGACGACGGTGCCGGCGCCGGCGGCGATCATCGCGGGCAGCGCGGCCCGGGTCAGCTGCATCACCGCGGTGACGTTGACGTCCAGTTGGGCCTGCAGCAGCGCGGGGTCGGCGGTCCAGAACTCGCCGGAGGTGCCGAAACCGGCGTTGTTGACCAGCACCCGCACCCCGGCGCGCAGGCGCTCGGCGACCTTGGCCCGGTCGTCGGCGTCGGCCAGGTCGGCGGGCAGCACCTCGACATCACAGCCGTGCCTGCCCCGAAGTTCGGCCGCCATCGCCCCCAGGCGCTCGGCATCGCGGGCCACCAGGATCAGGTCATAGCCGTCCGCGGCATACCGGCGCGCGTAGCCCGCGCCCAACCCGGAGGTAGGCCCGGTGACCAGGGCCGTGGGTCGTGACATGAGGGATAGCGTATGTCAGCGCTGATAGTGCGCGGTCTGCCGCCCGTTGCGGCCGGGGGCCGGGGCGTGCAGCATGCCCGACGGCTCCTCGCGGGCCGTCCGGCGCCGCGGCCGAGGTTCGGCGGCGGTGTTTGCCGATGGTGGAGCGGACGACCGGGGCGCAGACGGCGCCTGCTCGGCGGCGCTGTCCTCCGAAGACTCCACCGCACCGCCCGATCCCAGCGGGCGGCTGGGCTGCCCGTTGCGCCGGGCCGCCGGCTTGGCGGAGGCGGCGCCAGCTTCGACCGGCTGGCGGCGCGGCATCGGCGGCAGCACCCGCAGCAGATCGTTGAACTGGCGCACGCAGCGCAGGCCCTCATCCCACTGGGCGCGGGTGCTGGTGATCGGCATGCTCACCAGGGTCCAGTTCGCCTCGTTCCACATGATCTCCGCGCAGTCCGGGGCGGTGTGGGCGAAGGTGACCATCCGCCGGTCACACGCCCGGCGGGCCGCGTCGAGGTTGGTGGAGTAGACCATCCGCGGGCCGATCGCCCCGAGCAGCCAGATGTCGTTCTCGCGCGGCTCCTTGAGGCCCTTGAGCCGCACGTCGACGACGACGTTGGTGCTGACCTTGCGGTGCAGGGCGATCACCGTTGCGACTTCGTCGAGGTCGAAGATGTAGACCGCCTCGCCGCGGATCTGGCCCAGCACCACGTTGCGCACGGGCGCGTCGCCCACCGTCGACATCACGCCGCGTTTCCAGCGCCGCAGGATCTCGGTGGATTCCGGTTCGAAGTCGAAGCCTTGCGAGCGGGCCCAGGACTTACGGCGGCGGCTGCGGCCGCGGCGCTGGTCGAGATCCACGTACAGCAACACGCCCGCGCCGACGAAGCACAGCGCGGACAGCGTGAACCAGAGCGGGACCATCGTGCCTAGCGTATCTGCTGTCGGCCCGGAAGCGAGAACGCTTGCCGGTCACAACCGTGCATCAGGACCGTTCCAACAGGTCAACGTCATGCATCAATGGTATTCGGCCCGACCCCACCGAAGATGGTTTGACCGCCGCCGGCCGGGCTGTAGGAGATGTAGATCGGCTGCTGGGCGAACGGGATGTTGCCGGTGTTCATGGTGTCTCCGGAAGTCACCGTCGGGGAGTTGAAGACCCCGTTCACGTTATGCACCGTGTACTCGTACAGCAGGTTGTTGGTGCCGTGCTGATAGACCGCGATGGTCGTGCCGTCCGGTAGGCCGCCGTTCTGCTGCGGCTGGATGCCGTTGAGCACCGAGGACGGCATGGTGCCGTACACCCCACCGGAGTCGACCACCGCGGAGACCGGCTGGGGCGTCGAGCCGTTGATGCTCAGGTCCAGGGTGGTCCAGGGTGCCCCTGCGACCGCAGTCCCGCCCGTTAACGGGTTGGCGCCGAAGATCAACTCCTTGTCGGCCTGGTCGATCAACAGACCCTTTCCGAGATCCCCCGGGAGGTCGGCGGTCGGAATGTGGTCGGGTGTCGGCCCGAGCGCATTGGGTCCGACCCCCAGCACGCCGACGACGTTGGCCGGGCCCAAGTAGTCCTGGATGGACCACGGCCCGAAGATGTTGAAGTCCGCCGGGAAGGCGAACAGCACGGCGTCGACACTGGTGTCGGCAGTGACCGTGTCCCCGGCCGCGTCGGTGAAGGTGACGGTGGTGGGCAACTCCACATAGAAGTAGTCCAGCGCACCGCCGAACTGACCGATGTTGAACCCGGTGGGCAGTCCGGTGATGCCGAACGGGTTGATGTTCCAGATCGGCATCACCAGGCCGGCCGCGCCGGTGTCGACCAGAACGTCCGCTGCCGAGCCGCCGCCCACCGAGACGCTCACCACGGGTTCGGTGGTCGCGTTGACCTCCATCGGGACGGTGAAGGTGTCCGGGACGACGGTGTCCGAGCTTGAGGCGACGGCACTGCCGGCCGTGCTCGTGTCGGCCGCCCCGCCGAACAGCCACTGCTCGAGGTCGTTGATCGGGGTGTAGACCAGGTTCTGGTACCAGCCGTCGAGCAGGGAGTCCAGCGAGGCCAGAGCCGAACCGGGGTCGGTATCGACGGCGATTCCGGGGTCGACCGCACTGAGCGCGTCGATGATCGGCTGAAACAGGTCGTCGAAGTCGGCGTGCGCCGCCGGGGCGGCCCCGAACGCCAGGAACGCCCCGACCGTCGCGGTCGCACCTACCACCTGCCGGCGATGAACTGCCATCTCGGAGACCTCCCCGCACACGAGGGCCGCGAACAGCCGCGACCGCCCGCGGTCACGCTAACTCCCTATAGGGCGCAGAACACCAGAGGATTCACCCAAGAAACAGCCAAGATTCTCGGGGCTTCAGCGCAGGCCGTTACGCCATCACGGTTCGATGGGAGTGCCACCGATGATGGTCTGCCCGCCGGGCACGAGGTAGTTGATGTAGACCGGCTGCTGGCCGAACAGCCAGTTTCCGGTGTTCATGCCCCCGTTGGCGCCGATCACGACCGGGCTGCGCACCTCTCCCGCCTGGGAACCCACGGTGTAGGAGTACAGCGGCGTTCCGTCCTTGGTGTACACCGCAATCGTCGTCCCGTCGGGCAACGTTCCGTTGGCGGTCGGCGTGACGCCGCCGAGCACCGACGACGGCATGGTGCCGTACACCCCGCCCGAGTCGATCACCCCGCGGACGTCGGTGGGCGTCGAGTCATTGATGCTCACCTTGAGGTCGGCCCACGGTGCACCCTCAACCACCGTGCCCCCCGCCAACGGGTTGTCCCCGAAGATCAATCGGCCGCCCGGCTGGTCGATCAGCACGCCGTTGCCCAGAGTTCCAGGCAGATCGGCGGTGGGAATGTGGTCGGGAGTGGGCCCGAGCGCGTTGGGTCCGATCCCCAGGACCCCGGTGGAGGAGCCGGCCAGGTAGTCGTAAATCGACCAGGAGCCAAAGGGATTGAGGTCTGCGGGGAACGCGAAGAGCACGGCATCGACCGTGGTGTCCGCGGTGACCGTGTCCCCGTTCTCGGCGGTGAACGTGACCGTGGTGGGCAGCTCCAGATAGAAGTAGTTCAGCGCACCGCCGAACTGGCCGATGTTGAACCCGGTGGGCAGGCCGGTGATGCCGAAGGGGTTGATGTTCCAGATCGGCAAGACCAGCCCCGCCGCCCCGGTGTCGACCAGCACGTCCGTCTGCGCGCCGCCGCCGACCGAGACACTGATCACCGGTTGGGTGGTGAGGTTGACGTCCATCGGAACGGTGAAGCTGTCCGGGAGCGTGGTGCTGTCCGCGTCGTAGGCGACAGCACTGCCCGGCAGGTCCGGACCGAACAGCCACGGTGCGATGCCGTGCAGCGGGGTGTAGACCAGGTCCTGGTACCAGCCGTCGAAGAGGGTGTCCAACGAGGCCAGCGCGGAACCCGGCTCGGTAGCGTCGGCAATGCCGGGATCGACCCAGCTGAACGCATCGATGATGGGTTGGAACAAGTCGTCGAAGTCCGCGTTCGCCGCCGGCGCGGTGTTCAGTGGCGCCACGCCCACCGCCAGGAACGCACCTACCGCACCGACTGCCCCGACCAGGCGATGACGACGACCCGACATGACATGCCTCCGGATTAACGACGAAATTGGAAAACATTGGACTTTCTCAGCAGCCGTTACGTTAACCGATTAACTTCGCCACCGCATCTGCACCTACAACCGGGCAAAGAGTAAGGCCCCCGCCGGGCGGCGGGGGCCTTACTCTCAACCGACCGTCAGCCCAGGATCAGCGAGTCGCCGTCGGGGCTGACGTTGACCGGCACGGTGTCGCCGTCATGCACGTCACCGGCCAGCAGCAACTTGGCCAGCTGGTCGCCGATGGCCTGTTGGATCAGCCGGCGCAGCGGCCGCGCCCCGTACATGGGGTCGAATCCGCGCTGCGCCAGCCACTTCTTGGCCGGTAGCGACACCTCCAGGGTCAGCCGGCGCTGCTGCAGCCGCCGGCCCAGCTGAGCCAGCTGGATGTCGACGATCTGCACCAGCTCCTCGGGGTTGAGGCCCTCGAAGATCAGCACGTCGTCGAGCCGGTTGATGAACTCCGGCTTGAACGCGGCCCGCACCGCGGCCATCACCTGCTCGTCGCTGCCACCCGATCCCAGGTTGGAGGTCAGGATCAAGATGGTGTTGCGGAAGTCGACGGTGCGGCCCTGGCCGTCGGTGAGCCGGCCCTCGTCGAGCACCTGCAACAGCACGTCGAACACGTCCGGGTGCGCCTTCTCCACCTCGTCGAAGAGCACCACGGTGTAGGGCCGGCGGCGCACCGCCTCGGTCAGCTGACCGCCCTGGTCGTAGCCGACGTAGCCCGGAGGCGCACCGACCAGCCGTGCCACCGAGTGCTTCTCGCCGTACTCGCTCATGTCGATGCGGACCATGGCCCGTTCGTCGTCGAACAGGAAGTCGGCCAGCGCCTTGGCGAGCTCGGTCTTGCCCACCCCGGTGGGGCCCAGGAACAGGAACGATCCGGTCGGCCGGTTGGGGTCGGCGACCCCGGCCCGGCTGCGCCGCACCGCATCGGCAACCGCCTGCACCGGCTTGCGCTGCCCGACGACCCGCTTGGCGAGCTCGTCCTCCATGCGCAGCAGCTTGGCGGTCTCGCCTTCCAGCAGCCGCCCGGCCGGGATGCCGGTCCAGGCGCTCACCACATCGGCGATGTCGTCGGGTCCGACCTCCTCCTTGAGCATGACCTGCTCCCGGGCCTCGGCCTTGGGCAGTGCCGCCTCGAGCTTCTTCTCCACCTCGGGGATGCGCCCGTAGCGCAGCTCGGCCGCCTTGGCCAGGTCGCCGTCGCGTTCGGCACGGTCGGATTCACCGCGCAGCGTTTCCAGCTCTTCCTTGAGTTCCCGCACGACGTCGATGGCGTTCTTCTCGTTCTGCCACCGTGCGGTGAGCTCCGCCAATTTCTCCTTGTGGTCGGCCAGCTCGCTGCGCAGCTTCTCCAGGCGCTCCTTGGACGCGGCGTCTTCCTCCTTTTCCAGCGCCATCTCTTCGATCTCCAGGCGGCGCACCAGCCGCTCGACCTCGTCGATCTCCACGGGCCGGGAGTCGATCTCCATCCGCAGCCGGCTGGCGGCCTCATCGACCAGGTCGATCGCCTTGTCCGGCAGGAACCGCGCGGTGATGTAGCGGTCACTCAAGGTGGCCGCGGCCACCAGCGCGGAGTCGGTGATGCGCACCCCGTGGTGCACTTCGTAGCGATCCTTGAGCCCGCGCAGAATGCCGATGGTGTCCTCGGCCGACGGCTCGCCGACGTAGACCTGCTGGAAGCGGCGCTCCAGGGCGGCGTCCTTTTCGATGTACTTGCGGTACTCCTCGAGCGTGGTCGCGCCGACCAGCCGCAGCTCGCCGCGGGCCAGCATCGGCTTGATCATGTTGCCGGCGTCCATCGCGCCCTCGCCGGTGGCGCCGGCGCCGACGATGGTGTGCAGCTCGTCGATGAAGGTGATCACCTGGCCGGCGGCGTTCTTGATCTCGTCGAGGACGGCCTTGAGGCGCTCCTCGAACTCGCCGCGATACTTGGCACCGGCCACCATCGAACCCAGATCCAGCGCGACGACGGTCTTGTCGCGCAGGCTGTCCGGGACGTCGCCGGCGACGATGCGCTGTGCCAGGCCTTCGACGATCGCGGTCTTGCCGACGCCGGGCTCACCGATGAGCACCGGGTTGTTCTTGGTGCGCCGGCTCAGCACCTGCACCACCCGGCGGATCTCGGTGTCACGGCCGATCACCGGGTCGAGCTTTCCCTCGCGGGCGCGGGCGGTCAGGTCGGTGGAGTACTTCTCCAGCGCCTGGTAGCTGGCCTCGGGGTCGGGGTTGGTGACCCGGGCGCTGCCGCGCACCTTGACGAAGGCTTCCCGCAGCGCCTGCGGCGACGCGCCGTGGCCGGTGAGCAGCTTGGCGACATCGGAGTCCCCGGTGGCCAACCCGACCATCAGGTGCTCGGTGGACACGTACTCGTCGTCCATCTCGGTGGCCAGCTGCTGGGCGACGGTGATCGCCGCCAGCGACTCGCGGGACAGCTGCGGTTGCGCGCTGGCTCCGCTGGCCTGCGGTAGCCGGTCCAGCAGGTGCTGGTTCTCGGCGCGGATCGTCGCCGGGACCACACCGACCGCCTCCAGCAGCGGCGCGGCGATCCCGTCGTTCTGAGTCAGTAGAGCCTGCAGCAGGTGTGCGGGCCGGATTTCGGGGTTGCCGGCGGCGGTGGCCGCCTGCAATGCCGCGGTCAAGGCCGCCTGCGTCTTGGTGGTCGGGTTGAACGAGTCCACGACACCTCCATTCGGGGTCAGAGCGGACCCAGAAGGGCCCGACAAAAATGCTTCTCGGCTTGTTCAACGGCGTCAAGGTTGAGTCTGTTCCGCTCAAGTCCATTTTTTTGCCGCATGCGGCCCTGCACGCCAGCGCACTGTCAGGCGCGCTCACCGCCCTGGCCCTGGACTGGGCCGGCGGGCGGCTCCCGGTCAGCCGCGCCGGGCTCGGCGGCTACCCAACCGGGCTGGTGCTCGCAGGCCTCGGCGGACGGCCGCGTCCAGAAGTAGAGAGCCAGCCAGGCGCCATAGCCGACGGCCATCCCGGCGTACATCACGGCCGGATCGGTTTGGCCGTGCACGCTGAGGTACAGCACGACACCGGCCAACAGCGCCGGCAGTACCGCCACGGGGCGCCTCACGGCGAATGCACCGGCGACAAGCACGATCGAAACGATCAGCAGACCCGGGCTGATCCGGTGCAGCACGTCGAGCAGGCCGCCCCACCAGCCCCGGGAGTCACCGCCGCCGTGCGCAGCATGGCCCATGCCGGCGGACGCGGACGCCCCCACGCCCAGCAGCACCAGGATCGCCGGCAGGCAGCAGGCCAGCGTGCAGGTCAAGGCGGCGATGACACCCGCCAGCCCGAACCGGCGGCCCGCCGTGGAGCGCAGCCGGCGCCGATCAGGACATTCTGCTGGGCGTGGCATATCCGCCTTCCGTCGAAACCTTCCGTCGAAACCTTCTGCGAACCTATACCCCGTATGGGTATAGCGCAAGCTCGGTGCTGCTGTCGCCGGCGGACGGCACCGAACCGATACGGTGCTGCCATGACGTCCGGCTTGGGTTCCGTATGGACCGCGTTGATTCCGCTCGCACTGGCGGTGGCGCTCTCCCCGATCACCGTCATTCCGGCGATACTGGTGCTGCACACCCCGCGCCCGCGCGAGACGGGGCTGACCTTCCTGATCGGCTGGCTGGCGGGCCTGGCCGCACTCACCGCGGCCTTCGTAGCGGGATCGGGCCTGCTGGGCGGCCTGGACAAGACACCGCCGGCCTGGGCGTCGTGGTTGCGGATCGCGGTCGGTGCGACGCTCATCGCGTTCGGCATCTACCGCTGGACCGCCCGGCACGGACACGGCGAGATGCCGGGCTGGATGCGCTCATTCACGACGATGACCCCACTGCGCGCCGGGTTGATGGCCGCGGTACTGGCCGCAATCCGCCCCGAGGTGCTGTTCATGTGTGCCGCCGCGGGCCTGGCCATCGGCAGCGCCGGCCTCGGTGCGGCGGGCGCCTGGCAGGCGGCCGCGTTCTTCGTCGCCGTCGCCGCGTCCACGGTCGTGATCCCGATCCTGGGCTACCTTGCCGCCAGTCACCGGCTTGATCCCGCGCTGGGCCGGCTCAAGGACTGGATGGAGCAGCAGCACGCCGCGCTCGTCGCCGTCATCCTCGTCCTCATCGGTGCGATGGTGACCTACAACGGGATTCACGCGCTGTAGCCGCTACGGCGCCCGGCCAGCATAAAATCGCGGCCGTGGGCCTAGACGACCGTGACGCGCTGCTGGTGCTGCGCGACGCGTTCGGCACCTCGAACAGCACCGACGGCTTCGTCGGCCGCCTGTTCACCCGCTGGTTCGGAACCGACCCGTCGGCCCGAGATCTGTTCCCGGCCGACCTGTCCGCCGTCCGCGCGGCGTTCGCCCAGGCCATGAGCTGGGTGTACGGCGAGCTGGTCGCCCAGCGCGCCCAAGAGCCCGTCGCCTTCTTGGCGCAACTCGGCCGAGACCACCGCAAATACGGTGTGACACAACACCATTACGACACCATGGGGCGGGTGCTCTATGCCGCCCTACGGGACGAGCTGGCTGATGACTTCACGCCCGCGGTCGAGGACGCGGCCCGCGAGTCGCTGAATCTGATCATCGGGGTGATGGGCGGCGCCGCCGACGCCGAAGAGGGCCCGGCCTGGTGGGAGGGCACCGTGGTGGAACACCTACGGGTCTCCCGCGACTTGGCCGTCGTCCGGATCCAGCTGGACCACGCGCTCCCCTATCACCCGGGCCAGTACGTCAAAGTCGAGGTGCCACAGTGCCCCCGCTCCTGGCGCTACCTGTCGCCTTCCATGCCGGCCGACGAGACCGGCGCGATCGAATTCCACCTGCGCGGGGTCCCAGGCGGGCTGGTCAGCACCGCGATCGTCAACGAGACCAGGCCCGGGGACCGCTGGCGGCTCTCCAGCCCGCACGGCGGCCTGCATGTCGACCGGGAGGCCGGTGACGTGCTGATGGTGGCCGGCAGCACCGGCCTGGCGCCGCTGCGGGCGATCATCATGGACCTGACCCGGTGGGGTGTGAACCCGCGCTTGCACCTGTTCTTCGGCGGCCGATACCCCTGCGAGCTCTATGACCTGCCGACGCTGTGGCAGATCGCGGCGCACAACCCGTGGCTGTCGGTGACGCCGGTGTCGGAGTACCCGGGTGACCCGAACTGGGCCGCCGACTACCCGGACGTGACACCGCCGCGGGGCTTGCACCTGCGGCAGACCGGCCGGCTGCCGGACGTGGTCACCCGCTATGGCAACTGGAGCGACCGCCAGATCCTGATCTGCGGCGGCCCCGAGATGACCCGCGCCACCAAGGCGGCATTGGTCGCCAAAGGCGCTCCCGCGCAACGCATTCAACACGACCCGCTGTCGGAGTGAGAAGTGACCGAATTCGAACCGTGCACATTGGCTGATCCGTCGTCGGATCTTACGGCTACCTTCGTCCCGGGTGCGGGCATGATCGGCACCTCGCTGTCCGACGGCGGGGTGGAGTTGCTCGGCCAGCGCAGGGGCCTGCAGGCTTACGTGTTGGACCACAAGACCATGGGCATCCCACTGCTGTACCCGTGGGCGAACCGGTTGAGCGGTAAGGGATACCGCGTCGGCGCCACCGAGGTCGCGCTGACCCCCGGCAGCGGCGGAGTGCACACCGACGAGCACGGCGCCCCGATCCACGGCACGCTGGCCGGAGAGCCCGGGTGGCGGGTGATAAAGCGATCGGCGACGACCTTGGCCGCCGAACTCGACTTCGGTTCGCGGCCGGAGTTGTTGGCGTCCTTCCCGTTTCCGCACCGGCTCAGCATGGCTGTCAGCCTTGCGGACCGCACGCTGACGGTGCGTACCACCGTCACCGCCACCACCGGCACGGCGGTGCCGCTGTGCTTCGGCTTCCACCCGTACCTGCAACTGCCGGACGTTGCCCGCGCGGACTGGCGCATCGAGACGCCGGCGATGCGACATGTGGGCCTCGATGAGCGTGCGCTGCCGACCGGTGAGACGTCGGAATGGCCGCAGACCTCGGACGTCTTGGGCGAGCAGGCGTTTGACGACGGGTTTGATGAAGTGCCGGCCGGGGCGGTGTTCGCGGTCAGCGGCGGCGGCCGGCGCATCGAGGTGCACTTCGACCAGGGTTACCCGGCGGCACAGATCTACGCCCCAGCCACCGAAGACGTGATCTGCTTCGAACCGATGGCCGCACCCACCGACGCGCTGCGCCGCGGCGGCTACCGGATGGCCCGCCCCGGCGAACCCGGCGTGGCCCAATTCTCGATCCGAGTCCGTTGACTCTGCGCCTACGGCGCAAAAGTGCGAGTAGGGCACGCCGTAGACGCAGAGTCAACCAGAAGAAATCACCTACGCGGCTGCCAGACCACCACGGCGGTGCTCTTGGGCATCACCGCGATCTCGCGCCGTTGCTTGGCGCGCAGGGTCTCCAGCTCGGCCGCCATCTCCTTGACCCGCGACTGCAGCGCCTCGACCTGGTTGGTCAGCTCGATGATCCGTTTGATCCCGGCGAGGTTGACGCCCTCATCGTGGGAGAGTCGCTGCACCTCGCGCAGCAGGTCGACATCCCGCTCGGAGTAGCGGCGTCCGCCGCCGGAGCTGCGGCGCGGGCTGACCAGACCGATCCGGTCGTAGGTCCGCAGCGTCTGGGCGTGCATACCGGCCAGCTCGGCTGCCACCGAGATCAGGAAGGTACGCGAGTTCTCCGATTTACTCATGATCGGTTCCCCGCCCATCCGGCCCTCGGGTCGAACCCGCTGGCCCGCTCGGCTACCGCATACGCCTCGAGTGCCTCCTGCGCGGGCCCCTCCAGGTTGGGCGGGACCGCGACCTTCACCTTGACCAGTAGATCACCGTGGCCACCGCCACGCTTGGGCACACCGCGCCCGCGCACCCGCAGAATCCGGCCGTCGGCGGTTCCCTTGGGCACCCGCACACCGACCTTGCCGTCCAACGTCGGCACCGAAAGCGTGGTACCCAGGGCGAGTTCGGAGAAACTGACCGGGATGGTGACCGTCAGGTCATCCCCGTCGCGGCCGAAGACCTTGTCCGGGCGTACCCGGACCGTCACGTACAGGTCGCCCGACGGCGCTCCCCGCAGACCCGCCTCGCCTTGGCCGGCCAGCCGAATCCGTTGGCCGTCTTCGACGCCCGGTGGGATCCGCACGTTGATGGTGCGGGTGCGGGCCGCCCGTCCGGTTCCCTTGCACTCCGAGCACGGGTGCTCGATGATCGACCCGCTACCGCGGCAGTCGGTACACGGCTCGGAGAACCCGAAGGCGCCCTGGTTGCTGCTGATCACCCCGGATCCGTTGCACGACGAGCACACTCGCGGGCTGGTGCCCGGCCGGGCGCCACTGCCGTGACAGTTGGTGCACGGCGCGGCACTGGTCAGCCGCAGCGGCATCTCCACGCCCTTGGTGGCTTCCAGGAAACTCAGTTCGGAGTCGGTCTCCAGGTCGTTTCCGCGCCGCGGCCGGCTGGGCCGCTGCTGCGCGCCGCGGCCGAACAGCCCGCCGAAGAGGTCGCCGATGTTGGCCCCGCCGGTTTGGCCGGCGGCGCCGAACAGGTCGTTGAGGTTGAACTCGCTGCCGTCGCCGCCGGTGGTGAACCTATCGAAATTGCCGCCACCGAACCCGCCGCCGTTGAAGCGCCGTCCGAACCCGCCGCCGGCGAACAATCGCCGGGTCTCGTCGTACTCCTTGCGTTTTGCCTCATCCGACAAGATGCTGTAGGCCTCGGAGACGGCCTTGAACCGCTCCGCGGCAGCGGGGTTGTTCGGGTTCTTGTCCGGATGCAGTTCGGACGCCAGCTTGCGGTAGGCGCTCTTGATCTCTTTCTCGCTGGCGTCGGAGGAGACGCCCAACTCCTTGTAGAAGTCTTTCTCGACCCATTCACGCTGAGCCATGACGCGTCACCTCCTCACCTTGATCAATTGTCGTCGCCGGCGTCTTCGTCGTCACCTCGGGTCTCGTCGTCGCTGCCCTCGTCACCGTCCGGAACGGTGTCTACCACGCCAACCATCGCGTGGCGCAGCACCTGGTCACCGAGTTTGTAGCCCTGCCGCAGGACGGTGCCGATCACCGAATGGGTTCCGTCGCCCTCATGCTGGACGGCCTCGTGCAGCAGCGGGTCGAACACTTCGCCCTCGGCGCCGAACGCCGCCAGACCCAGCCCGGTGAGCACGCCGGTCAGCTTGTCCGCGAACGCCTTCAGCGGCCCGGATTCCAGGTCGCCGTGACTACGGGCGCGGTCCAGGTCGTCGAGGATCCCCAGCAGTTCGGTCACCACCGCGGCCTTGGCCCGGTCGGCGACGCCCTGCTGGTCGCGCAGCGCCCGCTTGCGGTAGTTGGCGAAATCCGCTTGCACCCGCTGCAGGTCGGCGGTCAGCTCCGCAACCTGGTCGACCTCACCGGCTTGGTCGTCGCCGGCGGCCGGTTCCGCCGGTGCCGGCCCACTTGGGGCCGGCCCGGCGGAACTCGCGCGCACCTCACCGGTTTCCGGGTCGATACGCCGCTTGTCGGTCACGGTGATCGTCTCCGGAGACGGGTCGCGTGAATCTCCTTCGCTCACTTGGTGTCTCCGTCATCGACTACTTCGGCGTCCACGACGTCATCGGCACCGGCGGACGCGCCGCCGTCTGCCCCGGCGGCCTGTTCGGCCTGGGTGGCCTCATAGATCGCCTGACCCAGCGCCTGCGACTCGACGCCGAGTTTCTCCATCGCGGCCTTGATGGCACCGATGTCGGTGCCCTCCAGCGCCTTCTTCGCGTCGCCGATCGCACTGTCGACCTTGGCCAGCGTGTCCTCGGGGACCTTGGAGCCGCCCTCGGCTTCACGCTGCTCCTTGACGAACTTCTCCGTCTGGTAGACCAGCGACTCGGCCTGGTTGCGAACGTCGGCCTCTTCGCGACGCTTGCGGTCCTCGTCGGCGTGCGCCTCGGCGTCCTTGATCATCCGGTCGATCTCCTCCTGGGACAGGCCGGAGCCCTCCTGGATCTTGATCGTGTTCTCCTTGCCGGTGCCCTTGTCCTTGGCGGTGACGTGCACGATGCCGTTGGCGTCGATGTCGAAGGTGACCTCGATCTGCGGGACACCCCGCGGGGCCGGCGGGATACCGGTCAGCTCGAAGGAGCCGAGCAGCTTGTTGTGCGAGGCGATCTCGCGCTCACCCTGATAGACCTGGATCTGCACCGACGGCTGGTTGTCGTCGGCCGTGGTGAAGGTCTCACTGCGCTTGGTCGGGATCGTGGTGTTGCGCTCGATCAGCTTGGTCATCACGCCGCCCTTGGTCTCGATACCGAGCGACAGCGGGGTGACGTCAAGCAGCAGAACGTCTTTCACCTCACCCTTGAGCACGCCGGCCTGCAGCGCGGCGCCCACGGCGACAACCTCGTCGGGGTTGACGCCCTTGTTGGGCTCCTGGCCGCCGGTCAGCTCCTTGACCAGGTCGGTCACCGCGGGCATCCGGGTGGAACCACCCACCAGCACCACGTGGTCGATCTCCGACACCGAGATACCGGCGTCCTTGATCACCGACTGGAACGGCTTGCGGGTGCGGTCCAGCAGGTCCTGGGTGATCCGCTGGAACTCCGACCGGGTCAGCTGCTCGTCGAGGAACAGCGGGTTCTTGTCGGCGTCGACGGTGATGTAGGGCAGGTTGATCGAGGTGCTCTGCGAGCTCGACAGCTCGATCTTGGCCTTCTCGGCCGCTTCCCGCAGCCGCTGCATCGCCATCTTGTCCTTGGTCAGGTCGATGCCCGAGGTGCCCTTGAACTTGTCGACCAGCCAATCCACGACGCGGTCATCCCAGTCGTCGCCACCGAGGTGGTTGTCACCGGAGGTGGCACGGACCTCGACCACGCCCTCGCCGATCTCCAGCAGCGAGACGTCGAAGGTACCGCCACCGAGGTCGAACACCAGGATGGTCTGTTCCTTCTGGCCCTTGTCCAAGCCGTAGGCCAGCGCGGCCGCGGTCGGCTCGTTGACGATGCGCAGCACGTTCAGACCGGCGATCTGGCCGGCTTCCTTGGTGGACTGACGCTGGGCGTCGTTGAAGTAGGCGGGCACGGTGATGACCGCGTCGGTGATGTCCTCACCGAGGTAGGCCTCCGCGTCACGCTTGAGCTTCATCAGCACGCGGGCGCTGATCTCCTGCGCGGTGTAGTTCTTGCCGTCGATCTCGACTTTCCAGTCGGTGCCCATGTGGCGCTTGACCGAGCGGATGGTGCGGTCAACGTTGGTGACCGCCTGGTTCTTGGCGGGCTGGCCGACCAGCACCTCGCCGTTGCGGGCGAACGCCACGACCGACGGGGTCGTGCGCGAGCCCTCCGAGTTGGCTACGACGACGGGATCGCCGCCCTCCAGCACCGAGACGCAAGAGTTGGTGGTCCCGAGGTCGATTCCGACCGCACGAGCCATTGTGGTTTCCTCCCTGATAGACGCTTCCCTAGTCTGAGCGGACTGCGCTCAAGGATGCGCCTGCGGCGGTCCTGCTGTCAACCCAGACTTGAGTGTTTGTGACTCAATTTGTTGTAGTGGTCAACGGGGCGGATTCGGAGTTTGTTCCCGGGAGACGGTCAGCTGCTCACGACGGTCATGATCCCCGGTGGCGCGTCGAGGGCCTGGAGGGTTCGCGCGGCTGCGATGTCGATGTGCACGCGTGGCGTCGGCGGGAGTTTCTGCTGGTAGTAGGTGCCGGGCCCGTAGAAGAATCCGTAGCGTAGGACCACGCCGTGCGCCGCGAGCACGGCTTCCTCGAGTGCGACCACCGCGTCGGCTTCGAGCCCGGGGCGCATCGTCCACGCGACGCTTTGGGCGACGATCTTCGTCGGCGGCAAGCCCTCCAGCGCGCCGATGAGGTTGCGGGTGCCCTCCACCCGTATCCGGGCATTGAGCGCGGACTCCTCGGGCAGATCATCCAGGTCGTCGGGAAGATCCGTCAGCTGATGCAGAACCAGGTCGGGTGAGAAGGCGCGAACGGCGCCGGTCAGGGCCGGACGGTCGAAGACGTCGCAGACGATCGGTTGGGCACCCAGGAAAGCCAACCCGTCGGCCTTCCCGGCCGACCTCGTCAGTGCCCCGACGGTATGGCCCGCCTCGATGAGCAGCGGTACGAGCCGACTGCCGATCACACCCGAGGCGCCCGCGAAGAAGATCCGCCTGCCGCCTCCGGCGGCGCTCATCCCGCGACCTTCGCGGCCAGGGCCGCCAGCTTGGCGTCGAGCCCTTCGGCGGCCGCGAGCAGCGCCGGGTGGGGTGCTATGACCATCAGTGATGAGGGCTTGACATAGGTCAAACTGCTGCTGCCGTCGTCCTCGCCGACGATCAGCAACTCCACCGGCGCGAACAGGCCCGCCGTCACGTCGTGGCGCAACATCGTGATCGCGATCAGCGGGTTGCCGATAATGACCCGCAACGCTGCCCGGTCGATGCCCGCCTTGGCGATCCAGCCGCCGTGATCGAAGACCGCGAACAGCATGAACCCGCTCGATCCGACGTGGGTTTGGACTTCATTGCGATACGAGTCCCAGCTCAGGAAATTCCTCGCGATGTCATCGATCGGCACCGGCCGACCGCCGACGTCGGCGAACAATGCGGCCACCAGCTCGTCGTAGCTCTTCGTGCTCGCATAGCGCACCCGCACTCCGGAGAAGCGGACCTCGCTCGGATCAGACCGCGACACGATCCACCTCCTCGGCATCGGCGGGCGCGAATTCCTCGAAGCGGTCCTGAAGAGGGGCGCGGGGTGTGCGGTCCACCAGCAGGCTCAGCAGTTCCGGACGGCTGTAGTGGCCGCGGGCGTCCATCTGCGACTTGCGCGCATCGATCAACGAGAAGTCCAGGTCGGCGATCACCTCACCTTCGCCGGAACGCAGTGGCTCGCCGAGCAGTTCACCGTGCGGACTGATGATCGCGGTGAAGCACCCGCCCGAGATCGGGCCGATCGGGCACCCGGTGTCGGCCATGATCCGGGCCTGCTGGTCGGCGTCCAGCCAGGCCGTGGAGTTCACGACGAAGGCACCCGATTCGAGTGCGTGATTGCGCACGCTGATCTCGGCCTGTTGCGCGAACAACTCCCCGGCGAACGAACCCGGCCACATGCCCGAGTGGATCTGCTCGCCGTCGCCGATCAAGGCATAGCGGGCCAACGGGATGTAGTGCTCCCAGCAGGCGAGCTGCCCGACCCGTCCGACCGCGCTGTCGACGGCACGCAGACCGCTGCCATCACCCTGCCCCCAGATCATCCGCTCGTGATAGGTCGGCATGATCTTGCGCCGCCGCTGCAGCAGGGTGCCGTCCGCATCGAACAGCAGCTGGGTGTTGTACAGCGAGCCGCCGTCGCGCTCGGTCACACCGATGGAAACCACCATTGCGGCTTGCCTCGCCGCGGCCGCGATCGCGTCGATCTCCGGCGATGGGATCGTCACAGCCTGCTCCATCAATGTGAGGTGTTGCGGACGCATCTCGAACGGACGCTGCACGAACGCGAAGTACGGGTAGTACGGGATCACCGTTTCGGGAAAGACCGCGAACCGCACACCGTGGTGCGACAAGTGCTCGATCTTGTCCACCACTCGTTCGACGGTTCCTTCCCGGCTGTAGAGCACCGGGCTGATCTGCACGGCGGCGGCTCGGATCTCATTCATTGTCGTCAGGCCTTCTTTCATGTGTGCGTTCTAGTCGAGGCGCTCGATGATGGTGGCGTTGGCCATGCCGCCGCCCTCGCACATCGTCTGCAGTCCGTAGCGTTTTCCGCTGTGCTGCAACGTGTTTACCAAGGTGGTCATCAGGCGTGCGCCGCTGGCGCCCAACGGATGCCCGATCGCGATGGCGCCGCCGTTGACGTTCGTCTTCGCCAGATCTGCGCCGGTTTCCCTCGCCCAGGCCAGCACCACCGGGGCGAACGCCTCGTTGACCTCGAACAGGTCGATATCGGCCAGCCTCAACCCGGCACGCCGCAATACCTTCTCGGTGGCCGGTATCACCCCGGTGAGCATGTAGAGCGGATCCGAGCCGACGACGGTGGTGGTGTGGATTCTCGCGAGTGGCCGCAGGCCCATCTTGCGGGCGACTTCGCCGCTGGTGATCAGCAGCGCCGCACTGCCGTCGGACAGCGGTGACGAGTTTCCGGCGGTGATCTCCCAATTGATCTGCGGGAAGCGCGCTTCCACGGCCTCGTCGTAGAACGCGGGGCGCAACGCCGACAACGTCTGGACGGTGGTGCCGGGCCGGATGATCTCGTCGGTGGTCAGGCCTGCGATCGGGATGAGCTCGTCGTGGAAGAGCCCCTCCTTGGTTGCCCGCGCCGCCTTCTCGTGGCTGGCGGCGGAGAACTCGTCGAGTTCGGCCCGGGAGAGGCCCCACCGGGCGGCGATCAACTCGGCGCTGATGCCCTGCGGCACCAGCCCTTCGGGGTAGCGGCGCGTCATGTCCTCGCCGAACGGGTTGCTGCCCGGTAGCACCGAGCTGCCCATCGGGACACGGCTCATCGACTCCACCCCGGCCGCGATGACGATGTCATAGGCGCCGGCCAGCACGCCCTGGGCCGCGAAGCTGATCGCCTGCTGACTGCTGCCGCATTGCCGGTCAATGGCGGTGCCGGGAACCGACTCGGGAAATCCCGCCCCCAGCAATGCATTCCGGCCGATGTTGACGGCCTGATCGCCCACCTGGGTGACCGCACCGGCGATGACGTCATCCACCCGAGCCGGATCGATGCCGGTTGTCCGCATCAGTTCCCGCAGGCTGTGCGCCAGCAGGTCGGCAGGCAGGACGCCGTGCAGAGCGCCGCCCGGCTTGCCCTTGCCGATCGGGGTGCGAACGGCACCGACGATGACGGCGTCACGGCCTTGGTATCCGGTCATCGCGCATCCTCCCGCTAGCTGAGTATTGTTTTCTATACCTAGCTATACACCCTGGGTATAGTAGAGTCAACTCAGGAGTGAGGTGATCGAGATGACTTTTCTGCAGGGGTCCCTCGCCGACCGGGATTCTTGGTCGGCGATCGGGCAGTGCCCGGTCGAAAAGACCATGGCTGTCGTCGGCACCAAGTCCGCGATGCTGGTCATGCGGGAGGCGTACTACGGCACCACCCGCTTCGACGACTTCGCCCAGCGG
>Ga0182736_1001172_pt1 | contig 28153 bp, 28 predicted proteins | sample eDN5th30CKraftBY_FD_128882 | JGI IMG/M metagenome (GOLD analysis project Ga0182736, IMG submission 128882) | Enriched backyard soil microbial communities from Emeryville, California, USA - eDNA 5th pass 30_C Kraft BY (version 2) (version 2) | ecosystem: Environmental > Terrestrial > Soil >...
GATTTCCATGAGGTCCGCTCCTTACTTCACGAGGTAGGGCAGCAGGCCCAGATGGCGGGCGCGCTTGATGGCTTTGGACAGCTCGCGCTGCTTCTTCGCCGAGACGGCGGTGATGCGCGAGGGAACGATCTTGCCACGCTCGGAGACGAAGCCCTGGAGCAGGCGCACATCCTTATAGTCAATGCGCGGTGCTTCCTTCGCGGAGAAGGGGCAAGTCTTGCGGCGGCGGAAAAATGGGCGTGCCATGAGTCAGTCTCCTTATTCGCCGGTGGTTTCTTCGCGCTCGCGGCGCGGGCCACGATCGCCTCGGTCACCACGGCCTTCGCCGCCACGACGCTCGCGATCACGCTCATTCTTGCGCATCATCACGGAGGGTTCGCTCTCCAGCGAGTCGACGCGCACGGTCATGTAGCGGATCACGTCTTCGTTGATCGCGGTCTGGCGCTCCAGCTCGGCGATCACGCCGGCGGGGGCATCGACGTGCAGCATCACATAATGCGCCTTGCGATTCTTGGCGATCTTGTAAGCGAGATTGCGCAGGCCCCAGCTCTCGACCCGGGTAACCTTGCCTTCCTGCGCTTCGATGATCTTGGCGGCATTTTCCGCCAGCGCATCGACCTGGGCTTGTGCCAGATCCTGACGCGCAAGGAAGACATGCTCATAATATGGCATGATATTGCGTCCTGTGTTGGCCGATCGCTGATGGACGCCCCATGCGCACCACCCCTCCGGCTGTCGTCTTGCAAATGATCTTCACCCGGCCGGCATCATGCCGGTCTGGCGAAGGGCGCGCCTATGACGCAAAGCGGCGGGAAAGGCAAGCGGCGCATCGAACCGGGGCGGACCGAGAGCAGGCATGACCGCGCCCGCCGCCCGCCTGCCTCATTGCTCGGGATACCAGTAGGTCGCGTGGCAGGCCTCGCACACCACGTCCATGCGCTCGGCGGCGGCGGCAAGCTTGACGGCGTCGCGCGAGGCGGCGGCTTGCAGATAGCCCTCCGAAACATCGGCCAACTCCCTGGCATGGCCGGCGAAGCCCGCGGGATCGCTGGCGATAAACTGCTGGACCTGCTCCGCCGTGGCGCCGCCATCCTCGCCGATCTTGACGCCCGGCGGCACGACCGTGAGGCCCTCGGTGGCGGCAAGGCTGAGCGCGGCGGCCTTCATCCGGCCGGCGGCATCGGCCAGCTTTTCCCAGTCCTGCGCGGAGAGCTGGGAGCCGTCCGGCTCGCCATCATCGTTCATGCCGCGGTTGCCAACGTCCCAGAGCCGGTCCGCCTGCGGGGCGACGATATCCTTCATGACCGTATAGACAACAGCCGGGCTGCTGTCCGCCTGGGTCGCGGCGACCAGCGCGAAGGCGGCGCCCAGCGCCCAAAATGCACGTTTCAAAACCAGTCTCCTCGCATGCGATCTATCCCTGCCATCATGATCCACTCGGACGAATCGCGCCACCCTTCCTTGATCCAGCGCAAAGGGCGGGCGCTTGCCTGCAACCCCATGCGGCTCTAGGGCACGGTCTTTCATCGATAAAGGACAGGGCTAACATGCGCGCATTCATCTTTCCGGGGCAGGGGAGTCAATCGGTTGGCATGGGCGCGGCACTGGCCGCTGCCTCGCCGGTCGCGCGCCAACTGTTCGAGGAAGTGGACGAAGCGCTTGGCCAGCATCTGTTCCGGCTGATGAGCGAAGGCCCGGAAGCGGACCTGACCCTCACCGAAAATGCCCAGCCGGCCATCATGGCCCATGCGCTCGCGGTGCTGCGCGTGCTGGAGACGGAAGGCGGCATCGCCATTCGCGACAAGGCCGACGCGGTCGCGGGCCACAGCCTTGGCGAATATAGCGCGCTGTGTGCTGTCGGCGCGTTCGATCTGGCGACCACGGCGCGGCTGCTCAAGCTGCGCGGCCGCTCCATGCAGGCCGCCGTGCCGGTGGGCGAGGGCGCGATGGCGGCTCTGCTCGGCGCGGATATCGCGAAGGCCGAGGCGCTGGCCGCCGCCGCCGCGCAGGGCGAGGTCTGCACCGTCGCCAATGACAATGATCCCGGGCAGGTCGTGATCTCCGGCCACAAGGGTGCGATCGACCGCGCGGTGGCGATGGTGAAGGACCATGGCATCAAGCGCGGCGTGCTGCTGCCGGTTTCCGCGCCGTTCCACTGCCCGCTGATGCAGCCGGCCGCCGATGCGATGGCGACGGCGCTGGCGCAGACGGCCTCGCCCGGCGCATTCCTGCCCGTTTATGCCAATGTGACCGCCGCCCCGGTGAGCGATGCCGAGACGATTCGCCGCTTGCTGGTCGAGCAGGTGACCGGGCGCGTGCGCTGGCGCGAGAGCATCGGCGCGATGTGGGAGAGCGGCATCACCGACTTTGTTGAGCTGGGCGGCAAGGTGCTGGCGCCGATGGTCAAGCGCATCGCGCCGGACGCGAGCGTGACCAGCATCATCACCATGGACGATATCGAGGCGCTGGTCGGGCGGCTTTAAGACAGGCGGAGACTTTATACTTATGTTCGATCTTACCGGAATGACCGCGCTCGTGACGGGCGCCAGTGGCGGCATCGGCGCGGAGATTGCCCGCGCGCTGGCCGGGCAGGGCGCGCGGCTCGCGCTCTCGGGCAGCAATGTTACGAAGCTGGAGGCCTTTGCCGCTACGCTCGGCGGCGATCATGTCTGTGTGCCGTGCGATCTGGGCGACGCGGCTGCCGTGGACGCGCTGGTGCCGGCAGCGGCCGAAGCGCTGGGCGGCAAGCTCGATATCCTCGTGAACAATGCCGGCATCACTCGCGACAACCTCATCATGCGCATGAAGGATGAGGAATGGGACGATGTGCAGCGCATCAATCTGGAGGCGGCCTTCCGCCTCATCCGCGCCGCCGCGCGGCCGATGATGAAGGCGCGCTTCGGCCGCATCATCTCGATCAGCAGCGTGGTGGGGGTCACGGGCAATCCCGGGCAGGCCAATTATGCCGCGGCCAAGGCGGGCCTCATCGGCATGAGCAAGAGCCTCGCGCAGGAGCTGGCAAGCCGCGGCATCACGGTGAATTGCGTGGCGCCCGGTTTCATCCGCTCGGCGATGACCGATGCGCTCAATGAGGCGCAGAAGCAGGCGATTCTGGCGCGCATTCCCGCCGGAACGCTGGGCGAGGGCGCGGATATCGGCGCCGCCGTCGTCTATCTGGCGAGCCGCGAGGCCGGTTACGTCACCGGCCAGACCATGCATGTGAATGGCGGCATGGCGATGATCTGAGGCGTGCAGGGCGGGTTTGTCGGCCGCGTCGCCGCCCGGCTGGAAAGCCGGTTTACGGGGGCGCGTCCGATCCGCTATGGTGCGGGCAAATCGGTTCTGCTGGCCGCAGTGCGCCGATAGGACATTCTCCCCCGCGCCGGGCTTGTGATTTTGAGGCGCTGCTAGCCTCTTGTCACTTTCTCTCCTAAGCACTAGGGCGTCTGTCGAATTCAGGATCAATTAGTAAAGGACTACCCATGAGTGAGACTGCGGATCGCGTAAAGAAGATCGTCGTCGAGCACCTCGGCGTCGAGGCGGACAAGGTCACCGAAGACGCGAGCTTCATCGACGATCTGGGCGCGGACAGCCTCGATATCGTGGAGCTGGTCATGGCTTTCGAGGAAGAGTTCGGCGTCGAGATTCCCGACGATGCGGCCGAAAAGATCGGAACCGTCAAGGATGCGATCGATTTCATCGAAGGCAAGCAATAAGCACGCAAATGCCGCGCTTGCGGGGAACCCGCAGGCGTGCGTTGGCATTGCAATGAAGATTGGACGGCTCTCCGATCGCGGGTTCTCACGCCGCCGGAGGGCCGTTCTCATATGTGGACTGCAAAACATCGGGTGCGCTGCGCCCGTCAGTTTGGGAGAGTAGCATGCGCCGTGTCGTCGTGACAGGTCTGGGCATGGTCTCGCCGCTGGGCGGCAATGTGGAGACGAGCTGGGCGAATATCCTCGCATCGCGATCGGGTGCCGGCGTGATCACGCGCTTTGACGCGACCGATTATGCCTGCCGCATTGCCTGCGAAGTGAAGCCCAAGGACCATGAATGGGGGTTCGACCCCAATATGCGCGTTGACCATAAGGTCCAGCGCCAGGTCGATCTGTTCATCGTCTTCGGGATCGATGCGGCGGGTCAGGCGCTCGAGGATGCCGGCCTCACCGAGATGAGCGAAGCCGAGCGACTGCGCGCGGGCTGCTCGATCGGCTCGGGTATCGGCGGGCTGCCGGGTATCGAGAGCGAATCGCTGGTGCTGGAGCATAAGGGCCCGCGCCGGGTCTCACCGCACTTCGTCCATGGCCGGCTGATCAACCTCATCTCCGGGCAGGTCTCGATCAAATATGGCCTGATGGGCCCCAATCATGCGGTGGTGACGGCCTGCTCGACCGGCGCGCATTCGATCGGCGATGCCGCGCGGATGATCGCGATGGACGATGCCGACGTGATGCTGGCCGGCGGCGCGGAAAGCGCCATCTGCCCGATCGGCATTGCCGGCTTCTCGCAGGCCCGCGCGCTCTCCACCGGTTTCAACGACACGCCCGAAAAGGCGAGCCGCCCCTATGACGTGGCCCGCGACGGCTTCGTGATGGGCGAGGGCGCGGGCGTCGTCGTGCTGGAGGAATATGAGCGGGCCAAGGCGCGCGGCGCGAAGATCTATGCCGAGGTGATCGGCTATGGCCTCTCGGGCGACGCCTATCATGTGACGGCGCCGCATCCGGACGGTTCGGGCGCATTCCGCTCGATGGAGATGGCGATCCGCAAGTCCGGCCTCGCGCTGGAGGATATCGACTATGTGAACGCCCATGGCACCTCCACCCCGCTCGGCGACGAGCTGGAACTGGGGGCGGTGCGTCGGCTGTTCGGCGATGCGATTGGCGGGCTCTCCATGTCGTCCACCAAATCCGCGATCGGCCATTTGCTGGGCGGTGCGGGCGCGGTGGAATCGATCTTCTGCATCCTTGCGATGCGCGATCAGATCGTGCCGCCAACGCTTAACCTCGACAATCCGAGCGAAGGCTGCGCGGGTGTCGATCTGGTGCCGCATTTTGCGAAGAAGCGGACGGTGCGCGCCGTTTTGAACAACAGCTTCGGCTTTGGCGGCACCAATGCCAGCCTCGTCATGAAGGCGATGTAAGGGCCCATGCGCCGCGTCGGCTGCCTTTTACTGGCGATCGTCGCGGCGGGTCTGCTGTTTGCCGCCGTGGATTTTGTCGGTGGCTGGAACCGAGCCGGACCGCTTCAGCGCGACATAACGGTCGTCGTGCCGGCCGGCGCAACTTTGCGCAACATGGCCGGCACGCTGGCGGAGCGGGGCGCGATCGCCGCGCCCGAACGCTTCCTGCTGCGCGCGAAGCTGTTTGGCGGCGCGGGCGTCATCAAGGCGGGCGAATATGCCCTGCCCAAGGGCGCGAGCAACGCCCGCATCCTCGCCATCCTGCAATCCGGCAAGACGATCACCTATCTGGTGGCGATCCCCGAGGGCATGCCGTCCATCCTCGTCCATGAGCGGTTGATGGCCAATGGCGACTTGACCGGCCCTGTGGATGTGCCCGCCGAAGGCAGCGTGATGCCGGACAGCTACGCCTATCAAAAAGGGGAGACGCGCCAGGCCGTGCTCGCGCGGATGCAGGCGGCGATGACGCGCTTCATGGCTGAGCAATGGCCCAGGCGCTCGGCATCAGCGGTGGTTACCACGCCGCAGCAGGCGCTGACGCTGGCCAGCATCGTGGAGAAGGAAACATCCGTCGCGGCCGAGCGGCCGATCGTGGCGGGCGTTTATGGCAACCGGCTGCGGACCGGCATGATGTTGCAGGCCGATCCGACGATCATCTACCCCATCACCAAGGGGAAACCGCTGGGTCGGCGTATCCGGCGCTCCGAAATCGTCGCGGTGAATGATTATAATACCTATGCGATGACCGGGTTGCCCAAGGGCCCGATCGCCAATCCTGGCCGCAGTTCGATTGAAGCGGTGTTGCGCCCGGCGCAAACCAAGGCGCTGTATTTCGTCGCGGATGGCGCCGGCGGACACATCTTCGCGGAAACGCTCGACGATCATAACAGCAATGTCCGCAAATGGTTCGACATCCGCCGGCAGCGCGGCGAGATGTGAGGATCATCGCCGGAATCCGGCTCAGGCGCGGCCATGTCGGGCGGGCTGAAAATGGCTGATTTCAAGGCTGGAGCGGGTAGCGGGGATCGAACCCGCATCACAAGCTTGGAAGGCTAGTGCTCTACCATTGAGCTATACCCGCATTTCAACGACCGGGCCCGATTGCGCAGGCCCTTGCGATGCGCCCGGCAAGTGCCACAATGATCCCGGTGTCGTCAACATGGCGGCGGCGGATTTTGGCAACATTTTGCGCGCTCCGGCAAGCTGGCCGCGCGCATCGATGGACCTGGCGCGCCGTTGCGCTGCGCTGAAATTGCACTGGGGTTCAGCATCCGCTATCAGGCCGGATAGAGCCCCGTCGTCCGCTGATCCTTGCCGATTCGCGTTGCCGGGGCCTTGATTTTTTGTCGTCCAGGAAAAGAGTAGGCACCTGCATATGTCCCGTCGCCGCCAAATCTATGAAGGCAAGGCGAAGATCCTTTATGAAGGACCCGAGCCGGGCACGCTCATCCAGTATTTCAAGGATGATGCGACTGCGTTCAATGCGCAGAAGAAGGGCACGATTTCGGGCAAGGGCGTGCTCAACAACCGGATTTCCGAGCACCTCTTCACGCTGCTGGGCCATATCGGCGTGCCCACCCACTTCATCAAGCGGCTGAACATGCGCGAGCAGCTCATCCGCCAGGTCGAGATCGTGCCGCTCGAGGTGATCGTCCGCAATGTCGCCGCCGGCAGCCTCTCCAAGCGGCTGGGCATCGATGAAGGCACGCAACTGCCGCGCACCCTGATCGAATATAGCTACAAGGACGATGCGCTGGGCGATCCGATGGTTTCGGAAGAGCATATCGCCTGTTTCGGCTGGGCGAGTCAGGAAGAAATCCACGACATTGCCGATATGGCGATCCGCGTGAATGATTTCCTGAGCGGCTTGTTCGCCGCCATCGGCATTCGTCTCGTCGACTTCAAGCTGGAGTTCGGGCGCATCTGGGATGGCGATTTCGGCCGCATCATTCTGGCGGACGAGATCAGCCCGGATAATTGCCGGCTCTGGGACATGACCACCAACGAGAAGCTCGACAAGGATCGCTTCCGCCGGGATCTGGGGGGTGAGGTCGAGGCCTATCAGGAAGTCGCGCGCCGGCTGGGGCTGCTGCCCGAGGGATCGGACACCGATGTGCTCGATCTGGACAGCCACCGCAAGAAGCGCGGCAAGTAATATGGCATCGGGGGCGGCTGCTGAGACGCCCCCGTCGCCACCATCATATCTCGTGAAAGAGCGGCGTTGACCGCACCATAGCCGTCAACCGGCAGGCAGGCGCAGGCGCACCAGCGCGCCGCCCATATCCTCGCTTTCGTCGAGCCAGACGGACCCGCCGTAGATTTCCGCCACATCGCGCACGATGGCGAGGCCAAGGCCGGTGCCGGGCTTGCCGGAATCGAGCCGCACGCCGCGATCGAAAATCCGCTCGCGATCGGCAGGGAGGATGCCGGCGCCGTCATCCTCGATCAAGATATCGACCCAGCGGCCATTTTCCTCGACCGTGACGAACACGCTGCCGCCGCCATATTTGGCGGCATTCTCGACGAGATTGCCAAGCAGCTCGTCCAGATCCTGTCGCTCGACCCGCACGACGGCCTTGTGCGACCCATCGCGGTCGATGCGGACATCGGGATAGAGCCGCTCGACTGCGCGTTCGACCGCCTGCAGGCATGGCCACACATCGGTGCGACTTTGCGCGGCGCCGCGGCGCCCGAGCGCACGGGCGCGGGCGAGATGATGGTCGATCTGCCGCCGCATCGTCCCGGTTTCGCGGATCACCGTATCGGCAAGATCGGGCGCATGGGCGGTCGCGGCATTCATGACGACGGTGAGCGGGGTCTTGAGCGCATGGGCAAGATTGCCGGCATGGCGCCGCGCTTCCTCGGCCTGTTGCTCATTATGCGCGAGCAGGGCGTTCAGCTCCTCGACCAGCGGCAGCACTTCGCGCGGCAGCGGTTCGGTGACGCGGGATTTCTCGCCCGCCCGCATCCGCGCAATTTCCCGCCGGATGCGGCGCAGCGGCCGTAGACCGAAGAAGACCTGCAGCGCAGCCAGCAGGATCAGGCCGATGCCGAGCGCCAGAAAGCTGTTGAGCAAGGTCGCGCGCAGGCTGTGAATCTGCGCGTCCAGCCCCTCGCGCGCCTGCGCGACGATGAAGGTCCAGCGCGTGTCGCTGCCCGGCAGGATGACGGTGCGCGTCATCACCCGCAGCGGCTCGTCGGCAAACTGGCTCGTATCGATGCCTTGCCCGGGCTTCTCGCGCATTGCCGGCGTGACCTTGATGGCGCGGTCCCACAGCGAGCGCGAGGGCCAGTCCTCATGGCCCTTGCCGCTGACCTGATAATAGAGGCCGCTGGCGGGCTCCAGAAAACGCTGGTCGGCGAGCGGCCGGTTGAACAGCACTTCACCTTCCGGCCCGACCTCGGCCGAGGAGATCATCGCCGTCAGCACATAAGCCAGGCCATCATCGAAGTTGCGGGTGATCGCGCTGGTCAGGACGCGATCGAGCCCAAGTCCGCCACCCAGCAGCAAGATGCCGATCCACAGCGCGGAAATGCCAATGATGCGCCGGCTCAGCGATCCTGTGCTGCGGCTGGATGGCGGCTCCGGTTGGGCCGCGTCCTCCGCGACCGGCCTAGCCAGCGCTATCATCCAGGCTGTAGCCCAGCCCCCGGATCGTCGAGATGACGTCCGCGCCCAGCTTCTTGCGAATCCGGGTCACGAACACTTCGATGGTGTTCGAATCACGGTCGAAATCCTGATCGTAAATATGTTCGATCAGCTCGGTGCGGCTCACCACCTTGCCCTTGTGGTGCATGAGGTAGGAGAGCAGCTTATATTCCTGCGCCGTGAGCTTCACCGGTTCACCATTGAGCGTGACCTTGCCCGAGCGCGTATCCAGCCGCACGTCGCCGGCGGTCAGTTCGCTGGAGGCATTGCCGGATGAACGGCGGATCAGCGCGCGCAATCGGGCAATCAGTTCCTCGCTCTGGAACGGCTTGGCGAGATAATCGTCGGCACCCGCATCGAGCCCGGCGACCTTGTCCGACCAGCTATCGCGCGCGGTGAGCACCAGCACCGGCATGGTCGAGCCTTCCTTGCGCCAGCGGTCGAGCACGGTCAGGCCGTCCACCTCCGGCAGGCCAAGGTCGAGCACGATGGCGTCATAGCTCTCGGTCGCGCCCATGAAATGCCCGTCCTCGCCATCGGTCGCGAGATCGACGGCATAGCCGGCCCCTTCGAGCGTGGATTTGAGCTGCTTGCCCAGGGTCGGCTCATCCTCGACGATCAGCAGGCGCATGGTCTTCCTTTCCGTTTCGGGATTTATCTGCGCCAGATCAGCGCGTTCGGGCGATGATATTGCCGGTCTTGCCGTCGACATCAACCCAGAGGACTTTGCCATCCTCGCGCAGGAATTGCAGTCGATACACCCCCTCGCGCGGGGGCGGGGCCACGCCGACATAGGTCGCGCCGCTCATATCCGACTCGACCCGGCGCTTGATGATGGAGAAGGGCATGACATTGCCGTCCAGCATCTGCTTGCGGGCCTCTTTCTGCTCCTCGCCGCGCGAGAAGCGCTGGGCCGACGCGGATTGCATCGCGCCGGACAGCACCAGCAGAGCACCCATCGCAAGAAAGGAAGAACGCAGTTTCATCGCGCCTTCATGCGCTCCAGCCATTGAACGCCTGCTGAATGTCCCATGACATCGGACGGTCAGCGCTCAAGCACATATTGGACATTGAGAGAAATCGTGCTGGAGACCTGGCCCGGCTCGATCTTGGTCTGGGGGGCGGCTTCGGCGGACATCGCGCGCATGGCGAGCACCGGCATCGGCGGCTGGAAACCGCCGCCCTCGGAAATGGCAATCAGCTTCGCGCCGCGGTGTCCGGTCGCCTGCGCATAGAGGTCAGCACGCGCCTGCGCCGTTTTCAGCGCTTTCGTGCGGGCCTGGTCGAGCAGCTTGTCCGGCTCCGCGATGCCAAAGGACGGGCCGTTGATATTGGTCGCGCCGGCCGTCACCATGGCGTCCACCAGCTCCCCGGCCTTGTCGAGCTTGCGGACCTGCACGGTGAGCTGGTTGCTGGCCTCATAGCCGAGGAAGCGCGGCCCTTCGCCTTCCTTGCGGTTGGAATAATCATAGCGTGGGCTGAGGTTGATCCCGCTGGTCTGGATATCCTTGCGGTCGATGCCGCCCTTCAGGAGCGCTGCGATCAGCTTGTCCATCTGCGCGGCATTGAGCGCCATGGCGTCCTTCGCCGCCAGCGCGCTGGTCTGCACGCCGGTGTTGATCGTCGCCATATCCGGTGCGCTCTCGACGGATTCGCTTACGCTGAGCGAGAGGAGCGGGCCACTGGCGGGCACCATCGGAGCGGCGCCCGGCTGCTGAGCGGGGGCCATGGCGGGAGCCATCACAGCGGCCGTGGCAGCGAGGAGGAGAGGGAAACGGACCATGGTGACATCCTTTCAGACAGGGACATGGCGACCTCTTGCGGCACGCTGGCTGAACGAGCGCTGACATTGTTCGCGTGTCGAACCTTGCCCCGCGCGTCCGTATCTGTTCTAGCGCGCGATCATGGCAGCGCCACTTCTTTCCTTCGAGAATCTCGGCCTTAACCAGGGCACGGGTTGGTTGTTCCGCGGACTCGACGTGCAGATCGGTCCGCGCGACCGGCTTGCGCTGATCGGCCGCAACGGGGCGGGCAAGACCACCTTGCTCAAATTGATCGGCAACCAGATCGAGCCGGACGAGGGCAAACGCTCCATCGTCGCGGGCACGCATGTGATCACGCTGGAGCAGGACCCGGATGTGAGCGCCTATGCCACGCTGCGCGATTTCGCGACGAGCGGGGCCTATGCGCCGGCGTTGCACGAGGTGGAGGCGATTGCCGACCAGCTCGGCATCGACCTGTCGCGGGAGGCCGCCACGGCGAGTGGCGGCGAGCGGCGCCGCGCGGCGATATGCCGGGCGCTGGCGAGCGAGCCGGATATCCTGCTGCTCGACGAGCCGACCAACCATCTCGACATCGCCGCGATCACCTGGCTGGAGGACTGGCTGGGGCGGTTCAACGGCGCGTTCGTGGTCATCAGCCACGACCGCACCTTCCTGACGCGGCTCACCCGCTCGACGCTCTGGCTCGATCGCGGCAATTTGCGGCGGCAGGAAATCGGTTTTGGCGGGTTCGAGGCATGGATGGAAAAAGCCTATGCCGAGGAGGCGCGCGCGGCCGACAAGCTGGACGCGAAGCTGAAGATCGAGGCGCACTGGCTGGAGCGGGGCGTCACCGCCCGGCGCAAGCGCAATCAGGGGCGCCTGGCCAAGCTTTGGGAAATGCGGGCCGAGCGCGCCGCGATGATCGGGCCGCAGGGCGCGGCCAAGCTGGCCGTCACCAGCGACGACAACAAGACCAAGAGCGTGATCACCGCCGAGCATGTGACCAAAAGCTATGGTGAGGGCGACGGCCAGCGCACGATCATCAAGGATTTCTCCCTGCGCATCCAGCGCGGCGACCGCATCGGCATCGTCGGCGGCAATGGCGCGGGCAAGACGACGCTGCTGCGCCTGCTCACCGGCGAGATCGCGCCGGATAGCGGCGAGATCCGGCGCGCCCAGTCGCTCGACATGATCATCATCGACCAGCAGCGCTCACTGATGCAGCCGGACAAGCGCGTGCGCGACATTCTCGCCGAGGGTGGCGACTGGATCGAGGTGCGCGGCGTGCGCAAGCATATCCACGGCTATCTGAAGGAGTTCCTGTTCGATCCGGGGCTGGTCGATGCGCGGATCGGCACCTTGTCGGGTGGCGAGCGCTCGCGGCTGCTGCTGGCCCGCGAATTTGCCCGCGAATCCAACCTGCTGGTGCTCGACGAACCGACCAACGACCTCGATCTGGAGACGCTCGACCTGCTGCAGGAAGTGATTGCGGATTATGAGGGGACGGTTCTGATCGTCAGCCATGACCGCGACTTTCTCGACCGCACGGTCACGGTGACTCTCGGCCTCGATGGCTCCGGGCGAATCGACGTGATTGCCGGCGGCTATGCCGATTGGGAAGCCAAGCGCCAGGTCCGGACGCCGGCGGCCAGGAAAGCCGTCACGCCCAGAGCGGACGCCCCGCCGCCGCCCAAGGCCGCCAAGCTGAGCTACAAGGATCAGCGCGATTATGACCTGCTGCCCGGCAAGATCGAGGCGATCGAGGCCGCAATCGCGCGCGATGAGGCCGCCTTGTCGGACGGCGACCTCTATACGGACGATCCCAAGCGCTTCGCCGCGCTGACCGCCGCCATCGAAAAGGCGCGCGCGGAGAAAGACGCCGCCGAAGAGCGCTGGCTCGAACTGGCGGAAATGGTGGAAGCGCTGGGCGGCGGCTAGGCGCGATGCGCTGATCGGCCGCCACCCTCGGCGCGCGGGCGATTACGGGGCCTTGGTGATGTCATAGTCCTTGCGCGGCGTGTAGATGGTGTCGAACTCGTCCTGCAGGGACGAATCGCTGATGATCGTGCGTTTCTTGATCATCCACCGGCCGCCCTGCTTGACGAGCAGGTCATATTCGCGGCCCTGCTCGGCCAGGCGCGGCGGTGCCTTGACGGTGTCGTTGCTGATGCCGGTCCAGATGAAACTCGCCCTGGCGGTGTCACCGGTCACCTCGATCTGGGGATTGCTGAGGATCATGTGGAAGGTACCGCGCGGTGCCGGGCTTGGCCGCTCGCCGCGATAGGCCTCATGAATGGAGGACCGGCCCTTGAACAGCTTGCCGTTGATGTCCAGCACGGCGTCTTCGGTGAAAAAGGCGTCGAAGGCCCGGGTGTCGGTTTGGCCCAGATGCGCATAATAGCTGGTGATCAGATCCTCGATCAATATCCGGTCGAGAAGCGTCGCCTGCGTGGTGTTCGGCACCTGCGCGGCCGCGGGAGCGCCGGCCAGGCTCAGGCTCGCCGCCATCGCCAGTGCGGCAGGCGCCATGGCCGCACGCACGGCGCGCATCGTCAAAGATCGTCCAGTCATCACCCTCTCCCTCGTCACTGCGTTTCGCGTGATCATGGGAGGCAGCTTAGAAGGATCGCGAACGGCCGCAAGGTCCGGAACGGTCCTTGAACGGCCAGTTTCGCGCTGACTGTCATTGAGGATCGACATGAGCGGGGCGGGCGCGCCCGCCACCGCTTCAGCGGATCGGCGAATCCGGGGCGAGCCGCATGTCGAGATAATTGTCGACGCTCATCATCAACTGGTCGAGCTCATGCTCGAAGAAGTGATTGGCGTTGCGAATCTCGTCATGGTGGACGGTGATGCCCTTCTGCGTGCGCAGCTTGTCGACCAGTTTCTGCACGGATGCGGCCGAGACGACCTCATCATTCACGCCCTGCACGATGATGCCGGAGGCCGGGCAGGGGGCGAGGAAGGTGAAGTCATACATGTTGGCCGGCGGGGCGACGGAAATGAAGCCGCGCACTTCCGGGCGACGCATCAGCAGCTGCATGGAAATCCACGCGCCGAAGGAGAAGCCGGCGACCCAGGTGGTCTGCGCTTCCTGATGGAAGCTCTGGATCCAGTCGAGCGCGGCGGCGGCATCGGACAATTCGCCAATGCCATTGTCGAATGTGCCCTGACTGCGGCCGACACCCCGGAAGTTGAAGCGCAATGTCGCGAAGCCGCGCTTCACGAAGGTCTTGTACAGCGCCTGCGTGATGCGGTCGTTCATCGTGCCGCCACCTTGCGGGTGGGGATGCAGGATGAGCGCAACGGGTGCGCGCGGGCGGGGCGGGGGGCTGAAACGACCTTCGAGACGACCCTCGGGGCCTGGAAAAATAACGTCGGGCATGGGCACCTGAAATCTATCTGGAGCGCGCGGCCTACGTTGTGGCTCGCGCTGAGGGAGTGGGCGCTTATATAGGCAAGCGGCGCGATTTCGCAATCTCCTTGGGCGCCGCCGCTCGGTGGCCGGATTGGCGCAGGACTTTTCTCGCCGGATGGGACCGGCCGGACCGCGCGGCCCTTGCGGATGCGAGGAAATTGTCCGATGCCACGCGCTCAAGATGAAAAGCCGTGTCTATCTGGATCATGCTGCAAGCGCGCCCCTGCTGGACGCTGCGCGCGAGGCGATGCTGGACGGGTTTGCCCTGTGGGCAAATCCGTCGTCGCCGCACGCGTCCGGGCGCGCGGCGCGGGCGCAGCTTGAGGATGCGCGCCGGCGCATCGCTGCCGCCCTGGACTGGCAGGGGCATATTCTCTTCACCTCGGGCGCAAGCGAGGCGCTGGCCATGGCGATCGGGCAAACGACGTCCGCCACCGTGCTGGCGAGCGCGACCGAGCATGATGCGGTGCTACGCCATGTGCCGGAAGCTCACCGTCTGGCGGTCGATGCGGGCGGCCATGCCTTGCTGCCGGACGAGATCGCGCCGGGCACGCTGGTCGCCATCCAGCATGTGAACAGCGAGACCGGCATGATCCAGCCGCTCGATGCGCTGGCGGAGCGGCTCCATGCGGCGGGTGCCCGGCTGCTGGCCGATTGCAGCCAGAGCGCGGGCAAGCTGCCCTTGCCGCAAGCGGCCGATCTGATTGTTCTTAGCGCGCACAAGCTGGGCGGGCCGATCGGCATCGGCGCGCTGCTGGTGCGCGATCTTGCGCTGATCCGGCCAGCGGGCGGGCAGGAGCAGGGCTATCGCGCCGGGACCGAGGCGATGCCGCTGGCGCGCGGGTTCGCCGCCGCGCTTGAAGCGCTCCGCGACTGGCTGGCCGATGTCGCGCAGTGGCGCGTGGCGCTGGACGAGGCGATCATCCGGGCAGGCGGCGTTGTCGTGGCGGGCGATGGGCCGCGCCTGCCCACCATCGGCAGCTACCGGATGCCGGGCGTCTCGGCGCAGGCGCAACTCATCCGCTTCGACATGGCGGGCATTGCGGTCTCAGCGGGCAGTGCCTGCTCGTCCGGCAGCCTGCGCACCAGTCATGTGCTGGCCGCCATGGGCTGGGACGAGTCAGCCGCCAGTCAGGTCATCCGTGTCAGTATGGGCCCCGAGACCAGGCCTGCGGACATTGACGCCTTTCTCGCGCAATGGCAGGCCATCGCCACGGACATGCGATCACGATGATATATCTGGATTATCAGGCCACAACACCGCTCGCCCCCGAGGTGACAACCGCGATGACGGCGGTGATGGACCATTATGGGAATCCGAACAGCGCGCACCGGATCGGGCGGATCGCGGCGGCCGATGTGGCGCTGGCGCGTGATCGGGTGATGGCCGCGCTGGGCCGGGATGAGGGGCGCCTCATCTTCACCAGCGGCGCGACCGAGGCGCTCAACATGGCGATCATCGGCGCCGCCCGGGCAGCGCCGGCCGGGCGGCGGCGGATCGTCACCCTCGCCACCGAGCATCCCGCCGTGCTCGATACGGTGCTCTCGCTGCGTCATGCGGGGTTCGAGCCGGTGATTCTGCCGGTGGAGCGCGATGGCCTGGTCGATCCCGATATCGCGGAAGCGGCGGTGGATGATCGTGTCGCTCTGCTCGCCGTGATGCAGGTGAATAACGAGATCGGCGTCATCCAGTCCATCGACCATCTGCTGGGGATTGCCAACACATGGGGCGTGCGCACCCTGTGCGATGCCGTGCAGGGTTTCGGCCGGCTGCCGACGCCGGACGCCGATATGATCGCGGTCACCGCACACAAGATCCACGGCCCCAAAGGCGTCGGCGCGCTCTGGCTGCGCGATGGCAGCGACCTTCCGCCGCTGATGCATGGCGGCGGACAGGAGGCGGGACTGCGGCCCGGCACGCTCTCGCCCATGTTGTGCGCGGGCTTTGGCGTGGCGGCGCAGCTGGCCGTGGAGCGCCGCGCGGGCGATCTGGCGCATGTCGAGGCGCTGTGGACGCGGGCGCGCGACTTGTTTGCCGACTGGTCGGTGAATGGCAGCATCCCGCAGCGCTATCATGGCAATCTCAGCATCAGGCGCGCCGGGCTGGACGCCGCGCGGCTGATCTCGCAGGTGCGGACTGTCGCATTGTCGCTCGGCTCGGCCTGCGCCAGCGGGTCCGGCCGGCCGAGCCATGTTCTGAAAGCGATCGGCCTGAAGGATGACGAGGCGCGCGGGGCGCTGCGCATGGGCTTTGGCCGTTATACAAGGATCGAGCAATTGGAAGAGGCCGCAGCACTCATCAACGAGGCCGCAGCAATGCAGCGGGCCGCAGCATGACGCTGGTGCGCTTCATCGACGCTGACGGCAAGCAGGTGCAGGAAGTGCAGGCGGCGCCGGGCGACAATCTGCTCGACGTCGCGCAGGCGGCGGGACAGCCGCTCGAAGGCACATGCGAAGGGCAGATGGCCTGCTCGACCTGTCATGTCATCATCGATCCGGATGATTTCGCCAAATTGCCCCGCGCCAGCGAGGATGAGGAGGATATGCTCGACCTCGCCGCGGCCACGACGCGCAACAGCCGCCTCGCGTGCCAGATCATGCTGACAGCGCAGATGGAGACGCTGACCGTGCGCATTCCTCCCGAAGCGCGCAATATGCAGGGCATTTGAGGGCCAGTCGGAAGGCGCCGGAAACGACGACGGCGCGGCTTGCATTTCATGGCGATCGCCGCCATATGCCAGCGCGGAAGTCGGGCGGACGCAGTCTTCGCCAACCTGGTCAGGTCCTGACGGAAGCAGCCACAACGAATTCGCTGCGGGTCGTTCCGGCTTCCACCCCTCCCTGATCGGTCAGCCCGTCGCGGGCACCGCTGTCGCCAGCCCCATGAGGCGGCGGCCGAGCACCAGCTTGAACAGCAGGAAGATCGCGCCGGAGACGGCCGCAAACCCGGCGTGCATGAGCCAGAAAGCGGGCGTGGGCATCGTCTCATACAGGCCGCCGATTTTGCCGACCAGCGCATTGCCGCCGAAGAACGCCAGATAATAGAGGCCGATCACCGTGGCATTGAGCGCCTTGGGGGCGAGTCGGGCGAAGAGCGCGAGGCTGACCGGCAGCACATGGGCGAAGCCGATCGAGTTCATGACATGGAACATCACCGGCCAGAACAGGCCGATCTTGCCATCCGCGCCGGTGGTGGAGGCTGCGATCACCAGGCACAACTGCCCGCCGATCGAGAAGAGCGAGCCGATGACCATCTTGCTCAGTTCGTCCGGCTCCGCGCGGCGCTTGCCATACCAGCGCCAGAATAGCGCGACGATGGCGAGGAAGCTCACCGACACCACCGCATCGAGCGTGACGAGGAAGGAGGTGGGCAGCCGCGTGCCGAAGAAGACGAGGTCGAATTTCTGATCGCCCCAGATGAGGTAGGCGTTGAAAATCTCGTTATTGGGCACGATCGCGATCGCCATCACCGGGATGAGCAGCAGCACGGCCCCCAGGGCCAGCCAGTCCTGCCGCGAAAAGGCCGTGCGCGGCGTGCTTGCCCGTGCCTTGCCAGATGGGACGACATGTTCTGTCGGCAGATATTTCTGTCCGGCGATGTAGATGGCCAGGCCAATCAACATGCCCACGCCGGCGGCGCCGAAGCCCCAGTGCCAGCCGATCTTCTCGCCAAGCGTGCCGACGATGAGCGGGGAGGCGATGACCCCGGCGTTGATGCCGAGATAGAAGATCTGGAAGGCATCCGCCCGGCGCAGATCGTCCGGCTTGTAGAGCGCGCCCACCTGACTGGCGATATTGCCCTTGAACATGCCCGCGCCGAGAATCATGCAGAGCAGCGCAAAGAGGAAGCTCGCCTCGAATGCCATCAGGAAATGCCCGGCGGCCATGGTGACCGCCCCCAGCAGCACGGTGCGCCGTTTGCCGAGCAGCCGGTCGGCAAGCAGGCCGCCAAGGATCGGCGTCAGGTAGACGCAGGCCGCATAAGTGCCAAAAATGGCGGAAGCGAGCGGCTGGCCCTCCAGCCCGCTGTAGAATGGGAGCTTGCGGAAGGCGTCGAGCATGAAGACGCCCTCGACCTGGCCCGGCAGCAGCAGATATTTGACCATGTAAAGCACGAGCAAGGTCTGCATGCCGTAGAAGGAAAACCGCTCCCAGGCCTCGGTAAAGGCAAGATAGCCCAGCCCCTTGGGATGCCCCAGAAACGCTCGGTCGGCATGATCGGAAATGCTGAGGGAAGGCGTGGCTTCGGCTGTGGTCATGGCGCGGCGCCTCTCGCGGAACTGTCCTGACCCCGGTTAGAAGGCGGTTTCTGCATGATTGCAAGCGATGGAACGGACCATATGGCTCCCCTCCGGATGTTGACGGCTCTCGACCGTCCGGGGGCGTGGGGTCGTTTGCACCGGGCTGGCCGGTTGCGCGAGGAAGCCCGACAGGCCATAGGCGGACGCTTCGCAATGGAAGGCTTGTCGTTTGCAGACCGGATCGCGCCGCACCGTCTATCTATTGCTCGTGCTGGTGATGCTGCTCTGGTCCGGCAACTCCATCGTCGCGCGGGCCTTGCGGGAGGATGTGCCGCCCTTCACGCTGGCATTTTTGCGCTGGGCCGGGGCGTCGCTCATCGTCCTGCCGATCGCGTGGCGCTCCATCATGGCCGATCGCCCGGCGATCCGTCAGCATTGGGGCGTGATCCTGCTGCTCGGCATGGTCGGCGTGGGCTCGTTCAACGCCTTCATGTATTCCGGGCTGCAATATACCACGGCAGCCAATAGCCTGCTCGTGCAGGCGGCCGTGCCCGCGCTGGTGTTGCTGTTCGACCGGCTGCTGTTTCGCACCCACCCGCATCTGACCCAGATTGCGGGCTGCATCATCGCCGCGGCGGGGGTGGCCGTCATCATCTTCCGCGGCGAGCTGGCGGCCATCACGAAACTGAGCTTCAACCGGGGCGATGCGCTGGTGCTGTGCGGCGTGATGATGTGGTCGCTCTATACCGTGCTGCTCCGCATCCGCCCGGCGATCAACGGGATGAGCTTTCTGGCGCTCACCATCCTCATCGGCGCGCTGGCGATGGCGCCCTTTTCGGCGATGGAGCTGCAGACGCGCAGCCTCCATATCTCGCCGCAGGTGCTGGCAGGTATCGCCTATGTGACGATTTTCCCCTCAATCATTGCCTATTTCCTGTTCAACTGGGCGGTCGGGAAGATTGGCGCGGCGGATGCCGGGCAGGTCATCAATCTCCAGCCCCTGTTCGGCGCGCTGCTCGCCGCGCTGATCCTTGGCGAGCCGGTGCATCGCTACCATATGGGCGGCATGGCCCTGATTTTGATCGGCATTGCGATCCCGCTATTCCGGCCCTCGATGAGGGGAGCGACGCGTGAGCGCTAAACAACCGGGCTTTCAATCGCTACAGTCCGCCAGATGAGTGATTCCCCCGACGATCCCGGTTTCGACCTTGGCGAACCGCCGGCGCCCGCCAGGGCAGCGGCCTATCGCGTGCTGGCGCGCGCCTATCGACCGCAGACTTTTGCCGAACTGATCGGGCAGGAGGCGATGGTGCGGACCCTGGGCAACGCCATCAGGCGCGACCGGCTGGCCCATGCCTTCCTGATGACCGGCGTGCGCGGCGTGGGCAAGACCTCGACCGCGCGGCTGATTGCCAAGGCGCTGAACTGCGTGGGCGCAGACGGGCAGGGCGGGCCGACGATCGACCCGTGCGGGGTGTGCGAGCCTTGCCGGGCGATTGCGGAAGGGCGGCATATCGACGTGGTCGAGATGGACGCCGCCAGCCATACCGGTGTGGATGATGTGCGCGAGATCATCGAGGCGGTGCGCTATGCCACCGTCTCGGCGCGCTTCAAAATCTACATCATTGACGAGGTTCACATGCTTTCCCGCAATGCTTTCAATGCATTGCTGAAGACTCTTGAGGAGCCGCCGGAGCATGTGAAATTCCTGTTCGCGACCACCGAAGTGAACAAGGTGCCGATCACGGTGCTCTCGCGCTGCCAGCGCTTCGATTTGCGGCGCATTCCCGTCGAGATGCTGGAGCAGCATTTCGCGGAGATTTGCGCAAAGGAGGGCGTGACCGCCGAGGCCGATGCCCTGACGCTGATCGCGGTGGCGGCGGAAGGCTCCGCGCGTGACGGCCTCTCGATCCTCGATCAGGCGATTGCCCATGGTGAGACGAGCGATGGCGCGGTGCGCGTCGGCGCCGATCAGGTCCGCGCCATGCTGGGGCTGTCCGATCGCGGGGCGACGCGGCGGCTGCTCGACCAGATTCTCGATGGGGACGCGCCGGCCTTGCTGGCGACGCTGGGCGAGCAGGAAGCGCTCGGGGTCGAGCCGATCGCGACCGTCAATGCGCTGCTGGAACTGATCCACGCCGTGACCACCGCCAAGGCCGGGCGCGGGGCGGGGCTTGCCAATTTCGCGGAAGCAGAGCGCGCGGCGGTGGCGGGCTGGGCGGAGGACCTGTCCTTCCCCGTGCTGCACCGATTGTGGCAATTGCTGCTCAAGGGCCATGCCGAAACCGTCGCGGCGGCGCGGCCGCAGGCAGCGTGCGAAATGGCGCTGCTGCGTCTCGTCCATGCCGCCACGATGCCTGACCCGCTGGAACTGGCGCGGATGATCCGGGATGCAGGCACGGGGGGAGGCGCGCAGGATGGCGTGCCGTCCGCCGCCGGTTCCGGTGACGCCGCGGCGTTGCCCGTGACGGCGGGGCAGGGCGCGCTGCCCGGGCCGACCGATAGCATGGTGCAAGCCGAGGCTGTCTCGCCGGAGCCGCAAGCAGCATGGCCCGCCGATTTCCCGGCGCTGGTCGAGCAGGTGAGGCGGGAGGCCGCGAGCCTTGCTTTCGCGCTGGAAAATGATGTCGGGCTGGTCCGCTACGCGCCGCCCGTCCTTGAATTCAAGCCGTTCCGCCCTATTGATCTGCGGGAGCTTGGCAAGATCGTGGATGGCGTGACCGGGCAAAGCTGGGCGATCTCGCTCTCCGAAGGGCCCGGTGCGCCGAGCCTCTACGACCAGCAGCAGGCGGCGCTCCAGGCGCAAATGGATGCGCTGCGCGCGACGCCCGTGGTCGCGGCGGCGCTGGCGGCTTTTCCGGACGCCGAATTGATTGACCCGGCCCAGATGCAGAATTGAAGGCCGGATAGCGAATTGAAGGAAGTCACATGAAGGATTTGAACGATCTTCTCGGCATGGCCAGCCGGATGCAGGAAGAAGTGCAGAAGGCGCAGGCCGAACTCGACAATGTCGAAGTAGAAGGCGTGGCCGGCGGCGGCCTGGTGAAGGTGCGCGCCAGCGCCAAGGGACGCATTATCGGCCTGTCGATCGACGACAGCCTCGTCGTGCCCGCTGACAAGGGCATGATGGAGGACCTGATCGTCGCAGCCTTCAACGATGCGCGTGCCAAGGCGGACGAAGCGGCCAATGCCGAGATGGGCAAGCTGACCAGCGGCCTGCCGCTTCCGCCCGGCTTCAAGCTGCCATTTTGACCCCGTGCAGGCGGGGGCCGGCCGCATGATCGGCCTCATGCTTCGTTGACAATGACCGTGCAAAAAGGCGACGGCCGTTGAATCGGGGTGCCGGCCCTCCGATATGATGGAAGGCCGGCCCTTGCAGGCGGCAATCGAATGTCTGGAGTGACCATGAATCTTGAACTGCCTCTGTTGCCGCTGCGCGACATTGTCGTCTTTCCGCAGATGGTCGTGCCGCTGTTCGTCGGGCGCGACAAGAGCGTGACCGCGCTCGAAAAGGCGATGGCGGGCGACAAGGACATTTTCCTCGTGGCGCAGCTCGACCCGTCCGAGGATGATCCGGACCGTGACGCCCTGTATGATACCGGCGTGATCGCCAGCATCGTGCAGATGCTCAAGCTGCCCGATGGCAATGTGCGCGTGCTGGTCGAAGGGCAGCGGCGCGCGACGCTGGTCTCGCTGGCGAGCGAGGAGGACCATCTGGTCGCCACGGTGACCGCGCATGAGGATGCGCCAGCGACGGGCGCCGAGGTCGAGGCGATGATGCGCTCGGTCGCGGATCAGTTCGAGAATTATACCAAGCTCAACAAGAAGCTGCCGGCCGAAACCGCCGTCCAGCTGCGCGAGATTGCCGAGGCCGGACGCCTCTCCGATTTCGTCGCGGGCAATCTGGCGGTGAAAGTGGCCGACAAGCAGGCGCTGCTGGTCGAGAGCGACCCGCTCAAGCGCCTCGAAATGGTGTTTGCCTTCATGGAAGGCGAACTGGGCGTGTTGCAGGTCGAGAAGAAGATCCGCGGCCGTGTGAAGCGGCAGATGGAGAAGACCCAGCGCGAATATTATCTCAACGAACAGTTGAAGGCGATCCAGCGCGAACTGGGCGGCAGCGAAGGCGAGGAAGCCGACGAGCTGACCGAGCTGACCGACCGGATCAAGCGCCTCAAGCTGAGCAAGGAGGCGCGCGCCAAGGCGACGGCCGAGCTGAAGAAATTGCGCGGCATGCAGCCCATGTCCGCCGAGGCGACGGTGGTGCGCAATTATCTCGACGCGCTGCTGGGCCTGCCATGGGGCAAGAAGAGCCGGCTGAAGAAGGACCTGGTCGAGGCGCAGCGGGTGCTCGACGAGGATCATTTCGCGCTCGACAAGGTCAAGGACCGGATCATCGAATATCTCGCCGTGCAGGCGCGCAGCGACAAGTTGAAGGGGCCGATCCTGTGCCTCGTCGGCCCGCCCGGCGTGGGCAAGACCTCGCTCGGCCGCTCGATTGCGCGGGCGACGGGGCGCGAATTCGTGCGCCAGTCGCTGGGCGGCGTGCGCGACGAAGCGGAGATTCGCGGCCACCGGCGCACCTATATCGGCTCGATGCCGGGCAAGATCGCGGCCAACCTCAAGAAGGTCGGCGCGATGAACCCGCTGATCCTGCTCGACGAGATCGACAAGCTCGGCCAGGATTTCCGGGGCGATCCGGCGTCCGCGCTGCTCGAAGTGCTCGACCCGGAGCAGAACAGCAAGTTCCAGGACCATTATCTGGAGATTGATGTCGATCTGTCCGACGTGATGTTCGTGACCACCGCGAACAGCCTCAACCTGCCGCAGGCGCTGCTCGACCGGATGGAGATCATCCGGCTGGAGGGCTATACCGAGGACGAGAAGGTCGAGATCGCGCTCAAGCATCTGCTGCCCAAGCAGGTCGAGGCACATGGCCTCAAGGCCGATGAATTCGAGTTCGGGGCCGAGGCGATCCGTGACCTCATCCGCTTCTATACGCGCGAAGCGGGCGTGCGCACGCTGGAGCGCGAGATCGGCAAGGTCGCCCGCAAGGCGCTGCGCCGGATCGTGGAAGGCAAGGACGAGCGCATCGTCATCACCGCCGACAATCTCGATCAATTCTCCGGCGTGCGGAAATTCCGCCACGGCGAGAGCGAGGAGGAGAATCAGATCGGCGCGGTGACCGGGCTGGCCTGGACGGAAGTCGGCGGCGAGCTGCTCACCATCGAATCGGTCACGGTGCCGGGCAAGGGGCAGGTCAAGACGACCGGCAAGCTGGGCGACGTGATGAACGAATCCGTGCAGGCGGGCTTTTCCTATGTGCGCGCGCGCGCGCCGGCCTATGGGATCAAGCCGAGCATCTTCCAGCGCAAGGATATCCACATCCACTTGCCCGAGGGCGCGGTGCCCAAGGATGGCCCCTCGGCCGGTATCGGCATGGTAACCTCGATCGTCAGCACGTTAACCGGTATTGCGGTCCACAAGGATGTGGCGATGACCGGTGAAGTGACGTTGCGCGGGCGGGTGCTGCCGATCGGCGGGCTCAAGGAGAAGCTGCTGGCGGCCTTGCGCGGCGGCATCAAGACTGTGCTCATCCCACAGGATAATGAGAAGGATCTCGTGGAAATTCCGGCGAATATCCGCGACGGACTGGAGATTATCCCGGTCAAGCATGTCGATGAGGTGCTCGCGCGCGCACTCGTGGCGCCGCTGACGCCGATTGACTGGTCGGAAGCCGATGATCTGGCCGCCCAGCCGCCGATCGGCGCGGTGCAGGAGCCGTCACTGCGGCATTGAGGGTGCGCTGATCCGCAAGCCATATGAATGCCGCCCGCTCTTTCGATGAAGGAGCGGGCGGCTCTCTTTGAGCGTTCCGGGGCCGGGCTCCGCTGTGAGGTCGTGGCGTTTATTGCGCGGCAGGATATGAAAATGTCCGCGGCTGGCAGCAAGACATCGCGAAAATCACACGAAAAGCTCGTCCACTCGCCTCGTTAACTGCAAAATTCTTTGACACATGCGCCGAACCACGCCTTTATGCGCGCCTTCGTCGCACGATTCCTAATCCATCCCACCCACAAGCATATCCATGAAGGGGGTTCCAAAGGCATGAACAAGCAGGATCTCATCAGTTCCGTCGCAGACCAGAGCGGTCTCACCAAGGCTGATGCCGGCAAGGCCGTCGAGGCAGTTTTCGAAGCCATCACGGCAGCCCTGAAAAATGATGACGAGGTCCGTCTCGTCGGCTTCGGCACCTTCTCCGTCTCGAAGCGCAAGGCGTCCACCGGCCGCAACCCGCGCACCGGCGAGACGATGGAGATCAAGGCTTCCAGCCAGCCCAAGTTCAAGGCCGGCAAGGGCCTCAAGGACGCCGTCAACTAAGGCGATCAGATAAACCGCGCCCCGGCCATGGGTCGGGGCGCGGATTTCCGGCATATGACGCGACGGCATATGTCGGTTCCATCCCGGCGTTAAACACGCTGAGCTGCGAAGCGCGCTTTGCGTCATGAAGCGCGCTTTGCGTCATATGGTGCGAGCCCCCACAGGCCATGGCATTTGGCCGGGTCCGTGTCGGGCAGCGCGCTTCCCGGTGCCTCCGGTGCATGTCACGGGCCATAATCCGTCTGCCTGAACGGGAATCGGCCTGGTCCGATCTGACCCGGGCGACTGGTCACCTCCCATATAGTCTCTTTCGGAACGGCTGTTGGCGCTGGAAGGCGGCCGAGGCGAGCCGCTATCCTGCCTCGCGCCCCGACCGCGCGCGCGAAAATTGCCCTTTTTGACAGGATTTACCCTTCCGGGCAGGGATTATGCGCTCGGCCCTTGACGCCTCGCCCTTCAGCGCATTATGGCCCGCCTCTCGACGCGCTTCGGCGCGCTGTGGCGATCGTAGCTCAGTTGGTTAGAGCGCTGGTTTGTGGTACCAGAGGTCGGGGGTTCGAACCCCCTCGATCGCCCCATTTTCCCCAGGTGCGGATTTGGTCGACCTGGGCCGGCTCGCCAGCCGGTCGCCCCGAGACAGGGCTGACACCCGAGACAGGGCTGACAGGGGCGGCATTGCCGCTTATAGACATGCCATGAGTGATGAACGCGAAACGGGCCTGACGCTCGACCCCAAATATGATCGTGATGGATTGATTACCGCCGTGGCCAGCGATGCCACGTCCGGGGATTTGCTGATGCTCGCCCATATGAATGCCGAGGCGCTGGCGCAGACGCGAGCGACCGGATTGGCCCATTTCTGGTCGCGCAGTCGCGGCAAGCTGTGGCGCAAGGGCGAGGAGTCCGGCAACCTGTTGCGGGTGGTCGAGATGCGCGTGGATTGTGATCAGGATGCGATCTGGTTGCGTGTGACGCCTGCCGGTCCTGCCTGTCACACCGGCGCGCTCAGTTGCTTCTACCGCCGCGTCACGCCGGATGGGCTCGAACGGATCGAGGCTGGCGAGGCGCCCGCCCAGTGATCCGCCGGCGTGGACGGGGGGCGATGGCGCTGCTTCTCGCGATCGCGGCGTTGACGGGCTGTCGCAATGGTCCCGAGAGCGATGGGACCGACCCGCCAGCCAGCCCGGCCGCACGGGATCTGGACGCCCTGGCCCTGGAGACCGGCGCCCTTCCCGAGCGGGCGGGGACCGATCCGGCGGGCCGCTATGGCCGGCGCTATGAGGGCGGCTCGGATCGCTTGTGCGTCGTGCCCGATGCGGCGGCTGGCGGCAGCTACCGGTTCGGCGCCGAGACGCGCATCGGGCAGGAGGAAATGTGCCGGGGCACCGGCCGAGCCCGGCGGGTCGGGGACAAGCTGCTGTTGCGCTTCGAGGGCGCGGGTAAGCATTGCCTGATCGTTGCGCGCTATGAGGGCGACAAGATCGTGCTGCCGGGCAGCATTGACCTCAATTGCGACATCTTATGCTCCAGCCGCGGATCGTTCGCGGGGGTATCCTTCACGCGGATCGATGATGATATCATGGCGGCGGGGCAGATGGCGGATGGTCGCGGCAGGCCGTTGTGCCGTTGACGTAAACGTCACTCGCCCTTATGCTCCGGGCTGATGCAAGAGGAGGTCATGATCGCCGGCATTCCGCAACCCGGACAGGATGGCCGGGAAGAATTCAGCATCTCCGACCTGTGCGAGGAATTTGGCGTGACGCCGCGCGCGCTGCGTTTCTATGAGGATGAGCAACTGATCGCACCGCGCCGGCAGGGCCTGACCCGCATCTATGGCCACCGCGATCGCGCGCGGCTCGCCTGGATCTTGCGTGGCAAGCGGGTCGGTTTCAGTCTCGCTGACATTCGCGAAATGATCGATCTCTACGATGCCGGCGATGGTCGTCAGAGCCAGCGCGCGGTCACGATTGCCAAATGCCGCGAGCGCGTTGCCCTGCTGGAGCGCCAGCGCGGCGATATCGACGAGGCCATTGCCGAGTTGACCCGGTTCATCACTCTGGTTGAAGAGACCCAGCAGCAGCCGCCCTGATCGCCGCTGCGCCCCCTCAACCGCGCCGTTTTCAGGAGAGGTTTGCCATGCCCAGTTATACTGCCCCGGTCGCCGACACCTTGTTCATCCTCGACGAGATTGTCGGGCTGGACCGGTTGGCCAATACCCCCGGTTTTGCCGCGGCTTCCAGCGATATCGTCGCGGCGGTGCTGGAGGAGGGCGGCAAATTTGCGAGCGGGGTGCTCAATCCGCTCAACCCGGTGGGCGACGAGATTGGCTGCAAGCGCAATGATGATGGCACGGTGAGCGTGCCGCCCGGCTTCAAGGAGGCGTTCGACCAGTTCGTCGCCGGGGGCTGGACGACCTTGCACGCGCCCGAGGACTTTGGCGGGCAGGCGCTGCCGATGGTGCTGGCGCTCGCGGTGGAGGAATATTTCACCTCGGCCAACCACGCCTTCAACATGTATCATGGGCTGACCGGCGCGGCCGTTTCCGCCATTCTCGCCAAGGGCAGCGAGGATTTGCAGCGCAAATATGTGCCCAGCATGGTGGCCGGCACCTGGTGCGGCACGATGAACCTGACCGAGCCGCACAGCGGCACCGACCTCGGCCTCATCAAGACCCGCGCGGAGCCACAGGCGGACGGCAGCTACACCATCACCGGCACCAAGATTTTCATCTCGGGTGGTGAACATGACATGGCCGAGAATATCATCCACCTCGTGCTCGCCAAGACGCCGGGCGCGCCGGCAGGCAGCAAGGGCATCTCGCTGTTTCTCGTGCCCAAGCTGATGGTGGGTGACGATGGCGCGCTGGGGGCGCGCAACGCGGTCTCGTGCGGCTCGATCGAGCATAAGATGGGCATTCACGGCAATGCGACCTGCGTCATGAATTATGATGGCGCGACGGGCTGGATGATCGGCGAGGAGAATAAGGGCCTTGCCGCGATGTTCATCATGATGAATCAGGCGCGGCTCGGCGTCGGCCTGCAAGGGCTGGCGCAGGCGGAACTCGCCTATCAGCAGGCGGTGCGCTATGCGATGGACCGCCGGCAGGGCCGCGCGCTGACGGGACCGGCCGAACCGGACAAGCCGGCCGATACCTTGTTCGTCCACCCGGACGTGCGGCGCATGCTGATGGAAGGCAAGGCGCTCACCGAAGGGCTGCGGGCCCTGTGCCTGTGGGGCGCGCTACAGGTCGACCTCGTCAAATATGCGGCGACCGAGGAGGAGCGGCAGGCGGCGGATGACCTGATCTCGCTGCTCACCCCGGTCATCAAGGGCTATGGCACGGACAAGGGCTTCGACGTCACCGTGCTCGCCCAGCAGGTGTTTGGCGGCCATGGCTATATCCGCGAATGGGGCGTCGAGCAGACGGTGCGCGATGCGCGGATCGCGATGATCTATGAAGGCGCGAACGGCGTGCAGGCGATGGATCTGGTCGGCCGCAAGCTGCCGGCCAATGGCGGGCGCAGC